>Ga0160493_100320_pt1 | contig 13825 bp, 27 predicted proteins | sample DID2MG_2_FD_108262 | JGI IMG/M metagenome (GOLD analysis project Ga0160493, IMG submission 108262) | Enriched soil microbial communities from UW Madison campus, WI, USA - DID2878_E24_FP2 MG | ecosystem: Environmental > Terrestrial > Soil > Unclassified | place: USA: Madison, Wisconsin | collected... | reverse complement strand
TTCAAGGGATTTACGGGCGCGCTCGGCTATGTGGGCCGGACGCGAAGATGCTGCCTTCCGCACGAGCTTTTCGCGCTGAGAATGACGGGTGACGCCGCGAGCCCTCAGCTCCTGTTTGAGCTTGGCCGCTACCTCTTCCTGCTTTCTTATGACCTTGCGGGTGTTGGGCATGGAGAGGGTCATTCCGCGGCCTCCGACACGACTTCCAAACGCGACCCCGGCGCGAGTGCATAGCCTTTGCCCCACGCGGTATCGATGCGAATGCCAAGCGGCTCGATCTTCTTCCTGACCTTGCAGACGAAGACGTCGATGATCTTCAGTTCCGGCTCTTTGTCGGGGGTGATCTGGTACATCCATTCGAGCAGCGCCTCCTTGCTCAGGATGCGCGGGAACACCTCGGCCAGGCGGCGCAAGAGCAACGCCTCGCTGCCAGTGAGAATGGCGAACTTGCCGTTGGCCACCACCATGCCCCGCTCCGGCAGGAGAGACATCGGCAACTGCACGCCAACTGCGCCACAGAGTGGGCATGTACAATCAGGCTGCATTGGCCACTCTCCCCGCTTCAGCGGCCAGGCGGATTTCGTTGTTAACCTGGCGCGTGATGATGAACTGGACAGGATTGCCGGTGCGGGCGTTTTCGATACCGGCCTCGTAAACCATCGTGCTGATAGAGATGCCGTCAAAGACCTCGAAAAGCTTCGACGGGTTCGCCAGCAGGTCAGGCTTAGTGCGGATCGCTCGACCGATTCCGTTGACGACGGCGCCCGTGATCATGCCCGGGTTGCCATCGCCGGTCTCAACGATGCACTGGAGCAGAGTGGTCAATACCGAAGCACCGTAGAACTCTAGGGCGCGCAGCAGGACATTGACCGACCGCGTCTCGCCGGGCTGATAGCCTTCCTTCTTGCGGGTCACGGTCACACCAGCCGCGTCGAGCACGCGCTGTAGCGCCACCGCCTTTGGCGCCCTGGCAGCCAACTCGGCGAACCACAGGTCTATTGGCTGCATCTGGGTGACATTGCCGTTTATGGCGGCAAACGCTGCTGCGGCCTCCGCAGCTGAGCAGGACAGAACATAGCAGGGCACCATGTCCACTCCGATGGAGGCGGCAGCAATCGTGCGGTGCTGACCGTCAACGATAGCGAACTTGTCGCCATCCTCGGTGACGATCACAGGCAGGAACTTGGCCCAGTCGAACTGCTCGCAGATGCGCTTGATGTTGCGCACAGATCCGACTGAGACATTCCGCTGATAGGTCGTGTCGATTACCAGCGCAGAGATCGGCACCATCTGGAGCCGTCCAACTCGACCGTTTGGCGCCGCCTGCGGCACCTCGGGCAGAGCTACAATTGGGAGGATCGTGTCGCTCACCTGTCAAAACTCCAATTCGATCGCCGGCGGAGGAGGCTTAGGACGCCCCTGCCCCTTCGGCTTGTTTCCGAGATGGAACTGTCCGCAGTGCGGGCAGCGGTAAATGTCGAGGGTGAAGTGGCGCCGCGCTGTCCGGGCTTCCTGATAAGTGGGATACCCTCGCTTGCCGGCGCACTGAGTGACTTCGGTGAACCGGATCGGCTTCATTCTTCATCACCCAGGATGAGCTGAGCTGCTACGCGCAGCGCTTGAGCCCTTGCGAGCATGCGCCCGCACTGTTCGGCTTGCCGGGCCGCTCTGCGCTGCCAGCGTTTCGCGAGCCAGCGCCTCGACCAGGAAGGCAACCTGTGCCTCCAATTCAGCAAGGCGCTCCGCCAAGGCCCGATCTGCTTCCGCGTGGGCATCTGCCTCCTCCTTCTGCCCGATAAGGGCTGTGATTTTGGCTTCTTCATCGGCACGCAGACGGGCTGTCTGTTCGGCCTCGTAAATGGATTTGATGCGGCGCTCGGACAGGCCCAGCAGCGATGCCAGGCGCGCTTTGCGCCACTTGTGGTTCATCGTCGGCCACTTCCGGCCCGCGAACGCACGTAGGTCATCGGCAAGAACTGCGGTCACTTCACGCGGCTCCGATTTGTCCCAAATACCCAATTATTTGTCCTCGCTTGCTGGCATTTCTTGAACCAGAGAACGAAGACGGTTTTGAAAGGGCACGACGAAGATGGATTTCCCGGTCAGCGACGGTTTGGAGACCACAGGGCTGGACGGGCAGACGACGCTCGGAGCGACGGCGCCAACCGTCGAACCGAACATGATGAAGTGGGCGAATGACCTGCTCGATAGGGAGGAGGAGATCGTGGAAGATCACTCGCCCTCGGGCGGGGAGGAGTTGCGCCCGAATATGAAGCCCGGCCGGTTGCGCATCGTTCGAGCGCGCCCGTTCCTGGCTGTGATTTATGGCGGCAGGGACTGACATCAGTCGTCCCGCCTGTTGATGGCGAACATCGGCAGGATCAGCGCCAGGCAGGAAAAGCCCAGCATCAGCCAGATCAGCGCGATCACCGGATGAGCGACGATGAGCCAGGCAAAGCCGGCAAGAGCCGCCAGTACCCAGAGAAGCCATGCCACGTTTGAAAGCATCCGGATTGTGTGACGCGAGCTCATCAGACCGGCTCCATCCAGAGTTCAAAGGCCCGGTAGATGTCGTCCTTCCGCTTAGGCTGCTGGCGGCTGAGATTGGCCGCGATCAGGCGCTTCTGCTGCTCGGTGAGGATGCGCCCCTCGACGTTCAGCTTGATCATGTCGATGAGGATATCGCTGCCATCGTACTGGACGACGGGATAGGCCACCGGGGAGCCATCGAGGTTCCGCATGTCCCGCGCCGTCATGTAGCGGCACCAGCCATCAAGGATGATCTTGCCCTTCTTGACGATCGGCTGGGCCCGGCCCTTTTCCAGATCATCGGCAATGACTGCAGCGTCCTGGCCCATATTGCCGAAGGCCATGGAGATCGGGCTGCGCTCTACGCCCTCGGGCGGATGCGTTTCCCAGATGACTTCGCCGGGGGCGGAGTAATTGGACGCCGCCGCGGCACTGGGGCGCACCGCAGCGGCGTCTTCCTGTGCGTCAACCGTGGCCGGCGCGGCGGAATGAGTTGCGACCTGACCCGGAGCTTGGGAGGGAGAGGTCAGGTCGCTTACGGCAGGCTGAGGCGAAGCCTGCTGTTCGGTGTTGGGGGTGGTGCCGAACTCGCCCGCTTCATGGGTGAAAGGCTCGGAAACACTGGCGTTCTGGGTGGTGCTCTTCTTCTTGAGATTGGCAACATCGACGATGTGCATCGACGGATCGGCACGGAGAGCGGCAACCGGGTCCGCACGATCCTCGGCGTCAGCCTCCCGCGCTGCGCGGCTGCGCGTAGCATGAACCGTGCCAGTTTCAGATTTCTTCGGCGCCATAAGGCTTCCGACGTACAGATCGACCAAAGCATTGTGCTCTTCGACCGCTACGTCGCCGGCCTTCGCCACGGTGCGGAACGAAGCCCGCAAAGCCTTGCTGTCGAAGCCCTGGCCTTTGAGTTCGGCAAAGAGTTCCTTCAGGTCATCGCTGATAGCCTGCTTCTCGCCCTCAAGACGCTGCCAGCGCTCGAAGCCGTTGCGCAGGATGTCGTCCGCGATACTGTTCTGACCATCGGACATGGCTTACCTCCCCACCACGACAAGAGAGCGGGCGCGGCCAGGCAGATTTGCCAGCGCCCCGCGCTCGACCAGCCCACTGATGAGCCGATACACCCCGCTCTTGGAGTGCAGGTCGCAGGCCTTCATGATTTCGGCGTAGCTGGGGCTATGACCGTGCTCGGACTGGAATTCATCGACGAAGCTCAGCACCCTCGACTGAACCGGCGTCAGGCCCCGGTGCAGTCTCTTGGTCTGCTCCGCTTCCACCGCCATGATCAGGCGCGCCGTGTATTCCAGATCGTCTTCGATATGGCGGATCTCATCCATGAGGATGGCTGCACGCATCCATGTGTGTTCGGAGATGTCGGAGGGGCGGCTCATGCTGCGGCCCCCACCATCAGGCCCGACATGATCTTCCGGGCCGGTCCAGATGGCCGGGTCTTCCCAGTTTCCCAGTTGGACACCGTGCCTTGGTCGACGCCAAAGCGGGCAGCAAACTCTGCCTGGGTTTCCCGAAGCTGCTCACGCAGCGCTTTCACGTCGATTTCGTGTTCCATCCCCGGATTATGGGAAACTCATAATCCAATGTCAATGAGTTTCTCATAATGATTTCTGGCAAACTCATAACCATGAGTGACCTAGCCGACCGATTGATGAAAGCCCGCATCCATGCGGGATTTGAGACCGTGCAAGATGCGGTTGACGCCCTGGGCGTGAAGTATCCGACTTACGCCGGGCATGAGAACGGTTCGTCGGGATTTCGCGCTGCCAGCGGCGAAATCTATGCTCGCAAGTTCAAGGTCAACTTCGAATGGCTGATGAACGGTCGCGGCCCAATGCTGCCCGACGGCGAGCGAACCGTACCAATTGTCGGCTACGCTGGCGCCGGTCCTGACGGTTCTGTCTTGTTTGCCGAGGGCCAAGGGAATTACGGTGAAGCCACGGCGCCCATCGACGCTGCCGAAACATCCGAAGCGCTAGAGGTTCGAGGGGACTCTATGCACGGTATGGCCAATGACGGCTGGCTGATCTTTTATGAGGAAAAGACGCAGCCTGGCCCAGAGCATATGGGCGAGCCCTGTGTTTGCTGGTTAGCGAATGGTCGCGTAATCATTAAGGAGCCTCAATGGGGTAGCGCCCCCGGCTTGTTTCATCTGCTGAGCATTAATGCCCGCACGATGCCTGATGTTGCCGTGGAAGCCATGGCATTGGTGACTGATATAAAGACCAGGGTGGCGGCAAAGAAATACATCAGGCGCCACCCGAACGTTCCGATCACTGACATGGTAGTGGACAAAAAATGAGCGAAGCTGGCGACCCGAGCCATATGATTGTCGTCATGGCGTTCAATAGAAATCCAGACGGGACGCTGCGCAAAGCTTTCGAGCCAGTTATGTTCGACAACGAAGAACAAGCCGAGGCAGCTGCCCGCGAGATCCAAGACAATCATGCTGGTGTTATTGCTTGGTCGCGCAAGGCTGACCTGACGCTGGGGGAATATGGCGATCCGGTCGAAATCTACCGACACGGCGAAGTCCCGGAAATGGAATGAACGGAGGCCCCAGGATGCACCATACGCACAAGATGCTAGCGCTTGCACTGACAGTCCTCTGTTTCGGCTCGCACCAATCGAATGCAGAAGAGCGCACCATCGAGAGTGCAAGGGAATGCTGGAATACCCTGCCCCCACCATTACAGGTCGCCGCGAAAATCGAGATAACAGCAACCTTGGCTGCCGGCCGCGTAGCTGACATCTCGGTTGATCGGTACGAGCCAGACAGCGAGGCCGGTTATGCGACCGCTCAGTCAGCGGTAAGAGCCTTGGAACTTTGCGGTCCTTATGGAGACCAGACAGGCACTTTTGCGATGACTTTCGACACCGAGGCAGAGAAGACCGGTAGCACCACAGTGTCCATCCCGCTGCCGGGGCAGCAGTGACAGACGACCCATTTGAAACTGATGACGGCCCGCTGACTATGGTAGCGGCCGTCACGCTATCCTCATCCGCGATACTCGCCGCCCTGGTGCAGTCGCTGCACGACAAAGGCGTATTGTCTGGTGAGGAGACCGTAGAGGTCTATGAGCAGGCACTGCTGCTGCTCGAAATGCAGCAGGCGACAGCCGACACAGTGCCTGGCTATGGGGAAGTCATGGATATGGCTCGCGAGCTTACAGAGCAGCATCTGAGGCCATCTGAGGGGAATGGGTGAAGCCAACTAAATGGAGGGAAATTCATGCCGAACTTTGAAATAACGGATGTGAACGTGGTCTATGCGACCCCGGCTTTCGCTTATGCAACCGTGCACTGCGACTATGAAGAGACGCTGAGCGGCGGGCATGAAGTTGAACAAAACGTGTCGGTAAAAGTCAGGGTCGGCCTCCCTGATGACGCAACAGTCGAAGACCTTCATCAAGCATTTTTGGATGAAGCCGTGCGCGTGCTCGGCCTAGCTGCCGTAGATCTCGAAGGTAAGAGCGCACGCGAGCTTTCAGCTGCCTCTCATGCGATTTTCGATCCCGAAGCTCCTTAATCTCGATATCTATTCGCGTTACCTAGCCCCGCCATCGTGCGGGGCTTTTTCTTGCCGCCAGCACCAGCGCTGGCACCGGCAGGATAGCACAGTGATTCTTGTGCTCGCCACCATTTTATGACTTTCTCATATTTTGTGTTGACTTGTGATTATGAGTTTCTCATACTCCATCCCATCAGATCACCGAGGCGATGCCTCTATGGGAGATGGAAATGGCGAAGGTTCAGGGAAGCGAGATCAAGGTAGGTGATGTGCTCGACGTCTGGTGCGGCAAGGTCCGTGTCACCGAGCTGCGCCCCTATGACAATGATTTTGCCCGCCTGAACTTCCCGGCCGGCGCCCGCCTCGCTTCCTTCGACAAGGGGCCCGGCATGACCATCCCCAATGACGTGAGCTTTGACCTCACCAGCTTCTAACCCCTGCCCCTGGGCGGCGGGTTTGGCCAATAACCGGCCCGCCGATTTCTTCTATGCCGCATATCCCCGAAGAGATTCAGACCACTCTGCTGGAGCAATCTGCCGCCCTGGTTGCAGCCGTCACCTTCGACGACAGCGGCATGATGGGCAAAGGCGGAAATGGCGGGCTGCTGTCGCGCGACACGATCCGCGCTGCCGACGAGCTTCGCCTCACCCTCAACGACATCAAGCGGCTTCCGGCCGCCAAGACGGAGGACTGACCAATGGCAAAGCGCCTGCCTGCCGGCTTGAAAGCTATCCGCACTGACTGGGCAAATCCGTTTTTCAGGAAGCCGAAGGTCAAAGCCACAACGCCCGAGCGTACCCCCGAGCAGAAGGCGGCATATGAGGCGACGATGGCAAAGATCGACGCCCATTTCAATCGCCCGCTGGAGCCCGGCGAGCGCGGCTATACCGGCCCGGCTGAGGCCGGCGCCCAGCAGCGCGCCCTGACTAAGCTCGTCGACCGCGAGGCCCGTATTGCCGTCGAAGGCGATACCGACAGCAATCACGATAACATCGAGGCGGCAGAATGAGCCCCGCAGTTGAGATCGTCATCGCCGCAGCATGGTTTCGCCTGGTGCTGATCGCTGCTTTCTGGATGCGCTTCGATGCCCTGCCCTGGGAGATGATGTGATGAGCATGTTCTCCCAGATACCAGCAGAGACGATCGACACCATCGCCGAGATGCGAGAGGCAGGGATTCCGCTCAAGGCCATCGCCCTCGCTACCGGCGTTCACTATCGGACTTGCCAGTATCATGCTGGGCGTCTTGGGGCGATTGCTCCCAACCCTGCTCGGGCTCCCCAGCGCTATGCCGTGGCGATCCGCTCCGGCAGGGTCGTGCGGCCCTTCACCGACGCCGAAGACCAACGGATCACCGCCTGGTCGATTGCCGGCGTGCCGCTGATCGAAATGGGCCGCCGCCTCGGCAGGAAGCACAACAGCGTCCTTATGCGACTGCGCACTCTGGCGCGCCGGGAAGCATTGCAGGAGGCCAATCATGGCTGAAACTAAGACGTTCCCTACGCTTCAAGTCGCATCGTGCGCCTGCGGCATCATTCTTCAGGATGGGCTCTCATACGGGGACATGGCCGAAATAGCCGAGCATGCCCTCGGTCACCCGGTCTGGACGCATGAGCTTGGCGACGAGAAGACCATGAACCGCGTCCGCGATGCGATCCATGGAGCGTTTCCGCAGCTTCCGACACGTGAAGAGGCGCAGGCCGACCACTTCGCCGCCGCCGACAGAGCCACAGCAGCCTATGGCGAAACCATCAATCTCGAGCGCGGCACGAACGAGCGCACAGAAGGGCCAATTGCTTCTCTGGCCAGGATGACGGGCGGGCTGCAATGAAAAGCTCCAGCAGCGTGCTCCCACACCCATTCCAGCCGTCCAAGTCCTTCTTCGAAGTCGGAATTGGAAATGAGCAGATCCAGTTCAAGCCTGAGTGGCGGAAGAGCTTCGAGCCTTCTGACCGGGCTGTTGAACCGAGAAAGGCAGCGTGATGGCTGAAGAAACCGGCATCGAATGGACCGACAGCACGTTCAACCCATGGTGGGGCTGCACGAAAATCAGTCCGGCGTGCGACCACTGCTATGCTGCCGATCTCGACAACCGCACCGGTGGTGATCACTGGGGCAATGTTCCGCGGCGACGCACCAGCGAGAAGAACTGGAACGAGCCGCGCCGTTGGCAGCGTAAGGCAGCCGAGTTTGCTGCGAAACATGGCCGGCGTCGGCGCGTGTTCTGCGCCAGCATGGCAGACGTGTTCGACAACCAGGTGCCTAGCGAGTGGCGCGATGACCTATGGGCGCTGATCCGCGATTGCCCGGATATGGACTGGCTGCTGCTGACCAAGCGACCGCAGAACATCGGCAAGATGCTACCGGCCTTCTGGGATCAGGTGAAAGGCCATGTCTGGCTTGGCACCACAGTCGAGGATCAGCAGAGGGCAGATCTGAATATCCCGCATCTGCTTAAGTACGATTCCGCCGTGCGGTTCGTATCGTGCGAGCCGCTGCTCAGCCCGATCGATATTGGCAGATACATGCACGACAGCACCTGCTCAGGCTTTGCTGATGGTATCTGCTCTTGCTCAGAGCCTCGCGAAGTTCACCTGGATTGGGTCATTGCTGGCGGAGAAAGTGGCGCGCAAGCCCGCCCATCGTCCCCCGAGTGGTTCCGAGACTTGCGAGATCAATGCGAGACGGCCAGCGTGCCGTTCCTGTTCAAGCAGTGGGGAGAATGGGCGCCTGGTGAGTGTGCCACCCACCCCCAGACGAAAACCCAGCAGGTCGCGACCTTCTACGACGCGCGCTGGACTAATCCGGGCTGGGCATTCGGCACGGTCACTGTGCGGCAGAGCGAAGAAATGCACTACGACGACGAACCGGAAGTTTGGCGGCTCGGCAAAAAGCATGCCGGCCGAAAGCTCGATGGCGTCACTCACGACGGCTATCCGAGGGCAGCAGCATGAGAAAGCTCACCGACCAAGAGCGCCAGCTATTGCAGCTCATATCGGAAGCCGGCGGAAGCATCTGCCCGGGCGTTGATGTCCAGATACCCCGAGAAGGTCATAAGTCGCTTCGCCGGATGGAGCGGGCTGGGCTGCTGCGCGTCGAGGAAACTGATGACGGGCCGCGGTTCCATCTTACAGTCGATGGCCAGGCGGAGCTCTACTGATGCGCACCGCCAAGCTCAAGGAATGGATTGGCCGCACGCCTGAGGCAATGCCTGGGCAGACCGTCCTTCTCCGCCTCTACGCCAAGCAGAACGGCATCTGCGCATGCGGCTGCGGCCAGGTCTTGAACCTGAACCGGGACAAGGTCGATTGCGACCACATCATTGCGCTGATCGATGGCGGCGAGAACCGGGAAAGCAACCTGCAGCTGCTGCTGCACCCCTGCCACAAGGCCAAGACCAGCGCCGAGGCAACAGCGCGCAGCGAGGAGCGCCGGCATAAGGCCAAGGCCTTCACTGCCCTGCGTCAGAGCCAATGGCCGTCCCAGCGCCTCGGCAGCGGCAACCAGCAGCGCCGTGCATCCTCCCCTATCCCCCCGAAATTCCCCGGCGACATTCTCGCCAGAAAGGCTCAGTCATGACCGATCTATCTGAACTCATTGAGAGGGTGAGGCAGGCGACGGGGCCGGATCGGGAGTGCCGGAATGGGCCATCGAAATGGCCCGCGACGTCGGTGTGGCAGGCCATCTGCCGACCGTTCATCTTCGCATCGCTCGCGCGCTTCTCTCTGCCTACAGGAGTGGCCTGAACGACGCCGCGGGAATCCATGATGATGAGGCAGAACGGTTCGACAAGGCCGCAATCGAGGAAATGTCCGTGGCTGGCAAGCTCCGGTTCGACGGAAACGCAGTCTTTCATCGCCATTGCGCCGCCGCCATCCGCCGTCTTGGAGAAGCAGAATGAACTCAGTTCAACTTCCTACGCACGGCCTCGATCAACGCCGCCCACGATTCCGCCAGTCGATAAACCTTCTCAGCTTTGACGGGATGCGTCTTGGCAATGCGCTCCAACACCATAATCTCGTCGGCCATCATCGGAAGGTCGGCAATAGGCCACTGCCCTGCCCTGGTCATATCGGCGTATCCGGCCAGTGTTTGGCGGGAGAGCATAATGCGCTGATCGGCTTGGGACGGGGTCATGGAGGGACAATGCCATGGCTTTGCTGACCCCGAAAGAGGCGGCGCAGCGCCTGGGCGTTTCGACTGATCAGTTGCTCAAGCTCACTGACCGCGGCAAGCTGCCATTCATCAATGTTGGCCTTGGCCAGAAACGGCCATCCCGCCGATACGACCCGGATGATTTGAGCGCCTTCATGATGGCGCAGAGGATGACCGCATGTCCGTCTTCAAGCGCAAAGGCTCCGAAATCTACTCTTACGACTTCTGGATTAAGGGTCGTCGATTTCTCGGCAGCACGGAAGAGAAAAACAAGCGAGCAGCCGAGGCCGTAGAACGGACCAAGAAGGAAGAGGCTCGCGCTATCGTTGCCACGGAAGAGGCAATGGATGCACCCCGAACTTGGGAACTCGCCTCGTCCCGCTGGTGGTTGGAGGTTGGCCAGCACCACAAGAATGCGCACGTCACGGCCGCTTCGCTGGACTGGCTGACGAAAGCGATAGGTCGCAAAACCCTTCTCATCGACATTGACGACAACCGTGTCGCCGCACTGGTGGCAAAAAGGCGGAGTGAAGTGCGCCAGGTCGGAAAGATCGAGAACCGCACCAAGACCGTTGGCGCCGCGACTGTAAACCGGACCTGCACCGAGCCCTTACGAAAGGTTCTGTTGCGCGCAGCCAAGACATGGAAGGTCCGCACGGCGGAAGTGGACTGGGGAAGCCACATGCTGGCGGAGCCGCAGGAGCGCGTCCGAGAGGCGAGCCGGGGCGAAGAAAGCAAGATCATGGACCAGCTCGAACGCGGATATGACGCTGCGGTCGAGTTCGCATTCGTGAATGGATGCCGGCGCATGGAGATCATCGGCCTTCGGTGGCCAAAAGTAGATTTCTTCGGCCGCCAATTCACCGTTCTTGGCAAGGGCGACAAAGAGCGCACCATCCCAATGAACCAGCGGACCTTTGACTTGCTCTGGGCGCAGCGCGGCATGCACGAAGAGTTCGTGTTCACCTTCGAGGCGAAGCGAACCCGCCGGCATGGGGCAAGGGATCTGGTGAAAGGCGAGCGCTATCCTATGACGGAGCATGGTCTAAAGACGGCCATGCGGCGTGCCGTTGCAAAATCTGGCGTCGAGAACTTTCGTTTCCACGATACCAGGCACACAGCCGCCACCCGCGTCCTGCGGAAGTCAAACCTGCGCGTTGCCCAAGTGCTCCTGGGCCACAAGGACATCAAGACGACGACGAAATACGCGCATGCGATGGCTGAGGATGTGCGTGCAGCGCTCGAAGCATCCAGCCCCGCGAGAGGTCCCGCGACACGAGGAAAGAAACATGCTAAGTAATTGGGGTGTTTCGGAGATTTCTGTTCTGGGCATGCTTCCCCCAGACAAATGCGCTACCAGGCTGCGCTACGCCCCGACTGCCGGACACATAGGCAAACGGGGCTTTTGAGGCAAGCCCCAAAATTCGCCTGATGCGAACAAAGCGCGGGAAATCCGGGCAAGGGCCGGAGATATTGGCCTTTCCGCCTTGCGGCGGCCGACGAACGGACAGATCGCCCCTCAGGATAGGGGCATCCCTTGGGGATAGCGCAAAGCGAATTTGCGCCTTGGGCGGGGGGCTGCTAGGTCATGATCCGGACAATATGAAGAAGGGAGGCCGCGATGGCCAATGACAACGACAAGGAACTGGATTTCATCGGCAATTTCAGCCTGCTCGCCGCTGCCATGTGGGTTCTCGGCGCCGCCGCCCTGCTGACCATGGTGGTACTCGGCCAGAGCCGGGTCTGAAACAGCCCCGGCCGCAACGGCCGGCGACTTTCCAGCGAACCGCCCCGGGGGCCGCCCGCCCCCGCGGCATTTAATTATAGGGCCTGTCCGGCGCCGCCTGGACGGCCATCTGTACGGCGGGCCGCCCCCTTACGTCGCGACGGAAGTCGCTGGGTGACATGCCGGCGACCTTGCGGAACGATTTATTGAAGGCGCTGAGCGAGCCGAAACCGCTCTCCATGGCGATGGCGAGCACGCTGGCATCGTCGTGCATCAGCATGGCCTGGGCATAGGACAGGCGCATGAGGTTGATATAGTCGTTCAGCGTCATGCCGGTGGATTTCTTGAACACCGTCATCGCATATTTCGGATGCACGTCGGCGGCCACGGCAATGTCGACGGAATCGATGTCCTCGCGAAAATTGTCGGCGATATATTCGCAGATGCGCACCACGATGGGCGAGGTGTGGTGGTCGAGCCCGCCGGCATCGGCAACCAGCCGGCTGTCGGGCAACAGGCTATAGGGCGAAAAGCGGATGCGCTCGATGCGCAGCAGGAGTTCGTCCACCGCCAGGCTCGCCTTCATCGGATCGCCGGAGCGCGTATAGAGGTGCCACCGTGCGAAATTGATCGGGTCTGACCCGTCCGTTGCCTGCGTTACCAGGGTCGCGCCCTGCATCAGCCGGGCCTGCACACCCTGTGGCAGGCGCAGACGGAAGAAATGCACAAGCGGCAGATGCCCGCCGGCATAGATCAGGTCGTCCGAGGCATCGTCGAGCCAATGCGGCAATCCACCCCAGAACAGGGCCAGATCGCCCTCGGTGAAGGTCACTTCGTGGCCGCTCATATTGTAATGCGCCCAGCCCCGGGAAATGTAGTTCACCTCGACCTGGGCATGCCAGTGCGCCGCGCGCATGATGGCGGGAGAAGTGTGGAACATGGAGAGAGCCGTAGGCAGGCGTTCGACCCCGTTGGCTTCGGGAACATAATAAGTACGATTAATCTTACTTTCCGCCAAATCCGCATACCCAATGAGAGTGACGGTACCTACAGGAGCACTAACTTATGTAGCGCTCAGAGGAAGAGCAAATAAAAAGGGAGGACTCTATGTCTAGCAACACGACCCGCTGGAGCTTCAAGCTCGCCGGTGCCCTCGCCGGCATCAGCATGCTCAGCGTTTCAATGGCCGCCGCACAGCAGATTACCGTCTGGTGCTGGGACCCCAATTTCAATGGCGCGACGATGGAGGAGGCATTCTCGCGCTACCAGGCTCAGCATCCCGACGCCACGATCGATATCCAGGTCTTCGACAAGGCGGCCATGGAGCAGAAATTGCAGGCGCAGCTCGCCTCGGGCTCGACCGACGGCCTTCCCGACATCGTGCTCGTCGAGGACTACCGCGCCCAGAAATACCTGCTGTCGTTCCCCGGCGCCTTCGAGCCGTTGACCGATAAGATCGATTACTCGGCCTTTGCGCCCTACAAGGTGGAAGTCTCCACCGTGGACGGCCAGACCTATTCCATGCCCTTCGATTCCGGTGTGACGGGCCTGTTCTATCGTTCGGACGCGCTGGCCGAGGCCGGCTACAGCGCTGCCGACCTTGAGAACATCACCTGGGACGAGCTCATCGAAATCGGCAAGGGCGTCAAGGAAAAGACCGGCAAGACCCTGCTGCCGATCGACCCCAACGCTTCCGACCTGTTCCGCATCATGATGCAGTCCGCCGGCTCCTGGTATTTCGACGCCAGCGGTAACCCGACGATTGCCGATAACCCGGTCTTCAAGAGCACGCTCGAGACCTATCAGCGCCTGCTGACCGCCGGCATCACCAAGCCGGTTGCCGGCTGGACCGAATATACCGGCAGCTTCACCTCCGGCGATACGCTGGCC
>Ga0160493_100318_pt1 | contig 13945 bp, 14 predicted proteins | sample DID2MG_2_FD_108262 | JGI IMG/M metagenome (GOLD analysis project Ga0160493, IMG submission 108262) | Enriched soil microbial communities from UW Madison campus, WI, USA - DID2878_E24_FP2 MG | ecosystem: Environmental > Terrestrial > Soil > Unclassified | place: USA: Madison, Wisconsin | collected... | reverse complement strand
CGGCCCTAGGAAACCCCCTGCCGGAAATCCCGACGCCCCGAGGCGGATTGCGTCTCGTTTTTAAATTCTGAGGCGGAATCCGCCTCGGGGCTTCCATCGACGTTCCAAACCCGGAGGTTTTTAAACCGTCCGGCGTAAAAGCCTGCCCGAAAGGATCAGCCACGCAGCCCGATCAGCGCTTCCACCCCGTCCGCTCTTGCGATCTGGCGCGAGCGTCACAAAATATCTACAGACAGCGAACGCAAATCATCCTAGCGTCGTTACAGCATGGGCGACGCGCTCCGCTTCGCCCCCTTCGGGAGCCGAGAAAGTTTGAGCAGGCACTTGCCACCCACCGCCGATAACGCCCTTGCATCGCAACTCGAACTCGCCTTTGAAGACAATCGCCTGGCAGCCCAGCTCTATGGCGATTTCGACCAGAACCTTGCCCTGATCGAACAGCGCCTCGCCGTCTCGGCCACGCCGCGCGGCAATCACGTGCTGCTCAAGGGCGCGGCATCCAAGGTCGATCAGGCGCGAAGAGTGCTGGAATCGCTCTATGCCAATCTCGAGGAAGGCCGCAGCATCGACATTGCCGATGTCGATGCCGTCATCCGCATGATCGAGACCGAGGACAGCCAGCTCACCCTGCCCACGCTGGAGCGCAAGGGCAAGGTGCGGATGGCCCAGATCGCCACGCGCAAATCCACCATCGTCGCCCGCACCCCGGCCCAGGACGCCTATATGCGCGCCATGGAGCGGAGCGAACTGGTCTTCGGCATCGGCCCGGCCGGCACCGGCAAGACCTATCTGGCCGTCGCCCATGCGGCCAGCCTGCTCGAGCGCGGCGACATCAACCGCATCATCCTCTCCCGCCCCGCCGTCGAGGCCGGCGAGCGCCTCGGCTTCCTCCCGGGCGACATGAAGGAGAAAGTGGACCCCTATCTGCGTCCGCTCTATGACGCGCTCTACGACATGATGAAGCCCGAAAATGTCGAACGCTGCATCACCTCGGGTATTATCGAGGTCGCCCCTTTGGCCTTCATGCGCGGGCGCACGCTGTCCAATGCCGTGGTCATTCTCGACGAGGCGCAGAACACCACCTCGATGCAGATGAAGATGTTCCTCACCCGCCTGGGCGAGAATTCCAAGATGATCGTCACCGGCGACCCCACCCAGGTCGATCTGCCGCGGGGCGAGAAATCGGGCCTGGTCGAAGCCGTCAACCTGCTCGATGGGGTCGAGGGCGTGCATGTGTCGCGCTTCGGCGACAAGGATGTGGTGCGCCACGCGCTTGTGGGCCGCATCGTGCGGGCCTATGAGCAGGATGCCATGCGCCGGCTCGCCCGCAAGGAGGGCGATACCGAGGGCCTGGCACGGACATTGGGCGCCTTGCCCCGGAGCTGAGCCGCCGATCCATGCCATCATCGCCCCCCCTGGACATCGCCGTCATCCGCAATGCGGAGGGCTGGCCCGATCACTTCGACAGTCTGGCCGAAAAAGCCGTGCTGGCCGCCCTGGCCGGCGCCGGCGCCAGGATCAAGGGCGCGGCCGAGATTTCGGTCCTGCTCACCGATGATGCGGAACAACGCGCTCTCAACGCCCAATGGCGCGGAAAAGACAGCGCCACCAATGTGTTGAGCTTTCCCCAGATCGAGCCTTTCGGCCCGGTCATGGGGCTATTGGGCGACATCACCCTGGCGCGCGAAACGCTCGAACGCGAGGCCGCCGATCTGGGCAAGAGTCTCGACGATCATTTCACCCATCTCATGGTGCATGGATTTTTGCACATTCTGGGTTATGATCACCTCGAGGAAGACGAGGCCCTTCAAATGGAGGGCCTGGAAACCCAGATATTGGCGGGGCTGGGGATAGACGATCCCTATGCCGATTGACAAAACCGTCAGGAACCCCTGACCTTCAGGGGCATTTTCGTCCCAAAGGACACCAAGAGCCGTGATTTCGCGGCGCGAGATGATGACCGACAGCGACAGTAACATGGCCCCGCGGGTGGCCGAAAACCCAGAACCTCCCTCTAGTTCCGCCCCCGCCACGCCGCGGGGGCCGAGCCTCTTGCATCGGATCAAGGGCCTCTTGGCCCTGCGCACGGTCTCCCTGCGCGACGATCTGCAGGTGGCTCTGGAGGACAATGGCAGCGCCGAAACCGGCGATTTTTCCGAGAGCGAGCGCGCGATCCTGCAGAACGTGCTGAAGCTCTCCAAGGTGTCGGTCGACGACGTCATGGTCGAGCGCTCCGACATCCAGGCGGTGCAATCCGACATCAATCTGGGCACGCTGCTGGCCAAGTTCCGCCAGGTCGGCCATTCGCGCCTGCCCGTCTATGACGAGGGCCTGGACGACATCAAGGGCTTCATCCACATCAAGGATGCCCTGGCCCGGATCACCGAACCGGTCAACGATCCCGAAAAGGAAGTGCCGGTCAAACTGCTCTCGGCGACGCTCCGCCAGAAGATCGGCAAGCTGGGCATTGCCCGGCCGGCCATGTTCGTGCCCACTTTCATGCCGGCCGCCGACCTGCTCCAGCAGATGCGCGCCAGCCGCACCCATATGGCCATCGTGGTCGACGAATATGGCGGTACGGACGGCCTGGTCACCATCGAGGATTTGCTCGAAGCGGTGGTGGGCGAGATCGAGGATGAGCATGACGTGGCCGAGGCGGCCCTGATCCGCCGCGTCGGGGAGGGCGTCTATATCGCCAATGCCCGGGCCGAGCTCGACGATGTCCGCAGCCTGATCGGCCCGGATTTCGATCCCGGCGAATATGGCGAAGACGTCGATACGATCGGCGGCCTTGTCTTCAATCTCGCCGGCCATGTGCCCAAGCGCAGCGAGCGCATCAACGGCCTCGATGGGTTCGAGTTCGAGATCCTCGCCGCCGACAGCCGCCGCATCAAGCGCCTGCGCATCCGCCGCAAGAAGGATGGCCCGGCCGAGCCGCTGGCCATTACCGACCAGCGCAGCGAGCAGGAAAAGCAGGCGGCCGAATAGGCATGGCGACCCTCGGGCCCGGCCCGGGGGTCAATCCTGCCGCGTTTCCAGCTCCGCCATGGCATTGGCCCGCTGCCGGGCAATGCGCACAGCCTTCTTCTGTTTGGGGCAGGAGGCGCACAGCGTATCCGGCATGGCCAGGTAGTCGAGGCAGCACCCCTTGCGGTTGACGATGGCCACGTCCCGCCCATCGGGCAGCGCGATCACGTCGAGATCGCCATGGTCGGTAAGCCCCATGGCCTCAAGCCACAGGGCGCAGAAGCGCTGTTGCTCGCCCAGGCTCAGATGCGGCTGGAAATGGCGCAGCCGCACCATCAATCCCAGCATGCGCTCGGTAAGCAGCCGCAGGGCCGGCACCGGCTTGAGCCGGGTGATCGCATTGACCTCGATGAAGATTTGGTCGGCGAAGGCGCGCAATTCCGCCCCGGCCCGGGCGATCAGCGCCTCCGTATCGTCCCGGTGCTGCGGTCCCGGCGCCAGCCGATAGCCGTCGACATAGATGCCGCGCTGGTTCTGCGCCAGGCTCCCGAGATCGGGCAGGGCGCCATGCAGATGCACGGCGATGACCGCCAGATAAGCCGGTTGCCAGATGAGATTGGTATAGAGCCGAACCGCATATAAGGGCGGCCCCGCCTGCGGATAGCTGGCTTCCAGCCGCTGATGGAGCTGTTCCAGAAAGCCGCGATTGTCCCGGCCCAGCCGGTGCCAGCCGGGCAGGGGCGCGCCGGGCGTGCCCTTCATGAAGCCGGTGGCTTTCTCGGCGGTGGCGATCAGCCGCGTCAGGGCGGAATCGCCCTGGCTGGAGGAAAAAAGATAGTCGCGCACCATCATCGGGGTCTTCGTAACGCTGTGCCGTGCGGCACGATGCGCAGGCAGATAGCACACAAAAGCCCGTCCCCAAATAATCCCGAGCACTAAGCGTCAATACGTGTCGTGACCATTCATGAAGTGTTCATGAACTAGGAGAATGCTATCAGCATCAAATAAAAACCTGCGGGAGGTCTAGATGATCTTGCGCTTCAGGGAGTTGTGTCGCGATATTCGAGGCACAGCCATCATCGAGTTTGCAATTTTAACGCCGGTTTTTTTGCTGATGCTTACCGGCATGCTTGCCTACGGTATTTATTTTGGGGCGGCCCATGCCTTGCAGCAATTGGCAGCCGATGCCGCACGCACGGCAATCGCCGGCATCAACGTCTCCGAAGGGCGGCGATTGGCGGAGGATTATCTGAGCCGCAACGCGGCCACCTATATGCTGATCGATCCCCAAAGGCTGGATTTCGATATCGAGGTGGCGGCGGACAATCCCGACCAATATCGGGTCGAGTTGCGCTACGACGCCGGCGATCTGCCGATCTGGAACCTGTATCCACCCCTGCCGCTGCCCAGCACGCAGATCGTGCATGGAGCGACCATTCGCCGGGGCGGGCTATGATCTGGCATCGTTTCCGGCGAGACGAGCGCGGCAATATCGCCCTGCTCTTTGCTTTCGGCTTTACCCTCTCCGCCCTGGTTTCGGCCCTGGCGGTGGATGCCGCCGCGCTCTATCACGCGCGACGGCACTTGCAGGCCGGGGTCGACCTGGCAGCCATCTCGGCGGCGTCCGATCCCTCCCGGGCCGCCGAGATCGCCCGCTCCGTGCTGGCCGACGCCCGGCTCCTCCCCGAGGCCGGCACGGAGGGGCTCCGCGTCACCACTGGCCATTATGATCCCGCCATCGCCGATATAGGCCAGCGCTTCCGGCCCGGCGTCACCCCCCTCAACGCGGTGGAAGTCCAGCTCGAACGGCCGGGCGAGCTCCATTTCGCCGCCAGCTTCGCGCCGTCGCTCCGCATCGGGGCGCGGGGCGTGGCGGCGGTGACGCCCCAGGTCTCCTTTTCGGTCGGCTCCCGCCTCGCCAGCCTCAATGGCGGCCTGGTCAATTCCGTGCTGTCTTCGCTTCTGGGCACCACGATCTCGCTCAATGCCCTCGATTATCGCGCCTTGGCCGATGTGCGCATCGATGCCTTCTCGTTCCTGGATGCCCTGGCCCAGCAATTGGGCGTCACGGTCGGCTCCTATGATGATCTCCTGGCCATGCGGGCCGGCGCCGGCACCATAGCCCGGGCCCTGGCCAGCCTCACCAACGGCACCGCGCACACCGCCCTGGCGGCGCTCGGCGGTTCCGGTCAGGGCAATATGGTCTCGATCGGCAAGCTGATCGGCGTGGGCACGATGGGCCGGCACCAGATCGGCTCGGTCGGCTCGGGCGGCGTGGGCATCGAGTTTTCCGTGCTCGACCTGCTGACCGGCGCCGCCGCCATCGCCGATGGCAAGAACCAGATCAACCTGCCCCTCGGCGTCAATGTGCCCGGCCTGCTCAAGCTCGATCTTTCCCTGCGCGTGGGCGAGCCACCCCAGGGCGGCGGCTGGTTCGCCATCGGCCCCCAGGGCACCGTGCTGCGCACCGCCCAGCTCCGCCTGCGCCTGCGCGCCGAATTGCTGGGCGGCACCATTCTGGGGAGCGCCGGGGTCAAGGTGCCGCTCTGGCTCGACCTCGCCCATTCCGAGGCCACGGTCGTGGCCGCCACCTGCCCCACGACGGCTGCGCCCAAGGGAAAGGCCAGCATTGCGGTGCGCCCCGGCGCCCTGCGCCTGGCCCTGGGAGAGATGAGCGATGCCAGCCTTGCCAATTTCGGCACCACGCCGGCCCTGGCGCCGGTGCGGCTGATCGATGTCTTGCTGCTGTTGCGCGTCAATGCCGCCGGCATGATCGAGATTGCCCAGACCAATCCGGTTCTGCTCGATTTCTCCTCGCCCGATATCGCCGCCGGCGTGCTCAAGACTGCGCGCACCACGACTATTCCCTCCTCGCTTTTCGGCTCCCTTTTCAGCAACCTTCACATCGAGCCGCAAATTCTCGGCATCAGTCTCGGCCTGGGGTCGGAATCGGGCATCGTCAAGGCCCTGGGCACGCTGCTGACCCCGCTCGGCCCCGTCCTCGATCTCACGGTCAACGGCGTGCTCGCCACCCTGGGCCTGGGCATCGGCGAGGCCGATATCCGCGTCCACGCCGTGCGCTGCGACAACCCCGTGCTCGTCGGCTGATCCCAGGCCTCGATCCCTCTTGACATGCTGTCATGGTGTGCTAGGTATACAGCACACTATACAGGCAAAACACATGGATGATTTTCACACCAGCCAGCCGATCTTCGTGCAGATCCGGCAAAGGCTGATCGGGATGATCCTGCGCCGGCAGGTGGGGGAGGGCGATGCCCTGCCCTCGGTTCGCCAGATTGCGGGCGAACTCTCGGTCAATCCTTTGACGGTCACCAAGGCCTTCGAGGCGTTGGTCGATATCGGCGTGGTGGAAAAACGAAGGGGTCTGGGCATGTTCGTCACCATCGGCGCGCGGGAAAAGCTTCTGGCGCATGAACGCGACAAGTTCCTGGAGGAAGACTGGCCGCGCATCGCCGCCCAGATCAAGGCGCTGGAACTGGACCTCCAAAGCCTGCTCAGTTCAGCACAAAAGCCCCAAGAGGCGCAGAAATGACCGATCTTTCCCCCTCCGCCGACCCCATTGTCTCCGCGCGCGGCCTCAAGAAGAGCTTCGGCCGCAAGCAGATCCTGCATGGCCTGGATTTCGACATTCCGCCCGGCCGCATCTATGGCCTGATCGGCCACAATGGCGCCGGCAAGACCACGACGCTCAACGCCATGCTGGGCCTCACCTCCTATGAGGGCACCATCCGGGTACTCGGCGAAGACCCCTTTGCCCGGCGCGCCCAGCTCATGGAAAATGTCGCCTTCATTTCCGACGTGGCCAGCCTGCCGCGCTTCCTCAGGGTGCGCGAGCTCTTCGCCCTGCTCACCAATATCCATCCCAATTTCAGCCCGGACAAAGCCCGTTCCTTCCTCGAAGGCACCGATATCCGGCCGGAAATGAAGATCCGCACCCTCTCCAAGGGCATGATCGCGCAATTGCACCTGGCGGTGGTCATGGCCATCGACGCCAAGCTCCTGGTGCTCGACGAGCCGACCCTGGGCCTCGACATCACCTATCGCAAGCGCTTCTACCGGCGCCTGCTCGAGGACTACATGACCGAGGAGCGCACCCTGATCATCACCACCCACCAGGTGGACGAGATCGAGTTCATGCTCTCCGACATCATGTTCATCCGCGATGGCGAATTGATCCTGCACATGCAGATGGAAACGGTGAGCGAGAAATTCTCCCAGCTCGTCGTCAACGAGCCCGAGCATCAGGACCAGGCGCGGGCGCTCGGTCCGGTCTATGAGGAAACCCGCTTCGGGCAGACGGTGATGATCTATGAGGGGGTCGACCGCGCCCTGCTCGAGCCGCTCGGCCGGGTCTCCACCCCCACCATGTCCGACCTTTTCGTTGCCCTGATGCAGCGTTCCAGCGCCAATCCGGAGACTGCCCGATGAAGGCCTTCTTCGCCCTCATGCACCGTGAATATATCGAGCATCGCGGCGCCTTTCTCATCGCGCCGCTGGTTCTGGTGGCCATCGTCTTCGCCCTGACCCTGCTCGCCTTCAGCGTCGACCGGCTGGACACCCGCTTTTCCGGGCAATTGCTGACCGTGGTACCCACCTGGGTCTTCGAGGCAGGCTTTGCCGGCCTGTCGGCGGCCTGGCTGGCCTATCTCGGCTTCGTGCTGTTCTTCTATTGCGCCGATGGTTTCGCCGCCGACAAGCGCAACAATGCCATGCTGTTCTGGAAATCCATGCCGGTTTCCGATCTCAAGGTGCTGCTGAGCAAGCTGGCGGCCGCGCTGACCATCCTGCCCGGCTCGATCTTCGCCGTCGCCCTGCTCAGCATCCTGCTGATGTTCGGCGTCGCCTATGTGACCACCATGGTGGCCGGGCTGGGCAGCGCCACGCTCCTGGGCAGCATCTTCACCATCTATCTGCAGATGGCGCTGGTCTTTCTCGTCATCATGGTCTGCGCCCTGCTCTGGTATCTGCCCTATATCGCCCTGGTCGGCGCCATGGGCAGCGTGGTCGGCCGCTGGGCCATTCCCCTGACGCTGCTGCTGCCCACGGTGATTTCGGCGCTGGAATGGGTGACGCTGGGCGGTGTGCATCCCTTCGCCACCAAAACCTCGGCCTATCTCGAATATCGCAGCCAGATGCCGGTATCGCTCGATCATCTCGACCGGGTCTGGGAAGGGCAGGAAGCCTTCAATTCCACCCTTTTCGTCACCGACTTCCTGCAGAAATTCGACTGGATGCAGGTCGGCATCGGCGCCCTCTTCGCTCTCGGCGTCATCTATCTGGCCTCCGAATATCGCCGCCGCGCCCCGGCCAATTGACGGCGAAGCCCATGCATGGCCAGCCACGCCGCGCTTTTCGGAGCGCGGCGTTCCCGTTTCCGCCGGATCGTGCTAGAGCCCGGCAAACTGGTCCCGAGGCAACATGACCCTTCCCCCCATCGTCAGCTTCTGGCACGGCCCGCTGAGCTGGCTGGAAGTGCTCTGCATCCGCTCCTTCCTCCGCCAGGGGCACGCGGTTCTGGTCTATTCCTACGACCCCCTCTCCGATCTGCCTGCCGGGGCGCAATGGCGCGACGCGGCCAGCCTGCTGCCGCGCGAAAAGCTGGTTTTCTACAAGGGCCGGGGCACGCCCGGCGTGTTTTCCGATCATTTCCGCTATGCCGCCCTGCGCGCTGGCCTGGGCATCTATGCCGATCTCGACGTCTATTGCGTTCGTCCCATCGCCGGGCCGCCCGATTATCTGATGGCCTGGGAACGGCCCGGCTCGGTCAATGGCGCGGTGCTGCACATTCCGTCCGATGCGCCCATTCTCGACGATCTCGAGGCGGTCTTCGCCGACGGGCCGCGCCCGCTGGTCGAGCCTTACCTGTCGCCGCTGCGCCGCGCCGAAGTGGCTATCCGCCGGCTGTTCGGGGACAAGGTAACGGCCGAGCATATGCAATATGGCGCCACCGGCCCCATGGCGCTGACCCATTATGTCAAGCGCCGCGGCCTTACCCATCTGGTCCGGCCGTCCCCCACTTTCTATCCGGTCCCCTATGAGGATATTCCCGGGCTGATGCGGGCCGGGTCCAGCCTGGCGGCGGCGGTCACGCCCGAAACGCTCGGCATCCATCTCTGGCGCAGCCAGCTGACCGATCGCGGCCGCGCCGGAATGCCCCTGCCCGAACCGGGCAGCGCTCTCGCCAGGCTCTGCGCCGATGAAGGCCTCGATCCGGCATCGCTTCTCTAGCGGCCCAGCCCCAGTCGCTTTTTCCACCATCGCTTCCAGCGATGCCGCGCGAAGCGATAGAAGAGTTCGTTGGTCATGACGTGCCGATAGAGCCGCGCATAGGCGACCGATTGCAGCATGCCCGCGAAGATGCCCCAGGGCTTGTTTTCGCCGGTATAGTGCAGGATAGCCGGGTCGAGCCCTTCATGGGCGTGACGGGCGTCGATAGTGTTCCAGCGCCAGTCCAGCTTCAGCCACTTGTCCTTGAAGATCAGGTTGAGCAGGTCCTGATCGTAATAGATGCGCTGCATGACGCCGGTTGCATAGGCCTGTTCCATGCGGCCGATAATGTCCGCCTCGCGCCATTTTGCGACATCGATGAGCACGAGGCCGGCATTGAAGTAGTAATCGGCAGGATCGAAGATATCGCGGTTTCGCTTGAGGTCGCGGCCGCCGGTGATGAAGGCGCCGATAGTGTCGCGTACCGCGGCTATGGCTTTGTCGCCAAGGTCGAGCTCGAAGAGATAGCCGATATCGTCGCGCACCAGCATGTCGCAGTCCAGGTAGAGGATGCGCTCGACCGCCGGCCCGACAAGCCGGTCGAGCATCAGCCGCGCATAGACGATATTGGACAGACGCTTGTTCTCGGGCATGCGCGCGGCGATATCGCGGAACATTTCGGACTGGTCGAGATCGTACCAGTGCAGTGTCACCGGGAACTCGGATGTAATCTTTTCGATGTCGGCGCGATGTTCGGGCGTCAGCGTGCGGTGACACAGGTGAAAAACCAGCGCTTCGCGGCGATGAGCGAACAGGCAGACCGAGCGCATCGTGGCATAGGCCGGTGCCCAGAAATTGTCGTCGAAGGTCAGGGCGATATGGAAACTGGCGGTCATGTCAGGTTCGCTTTTGGGCGCTGATGGGGCGGGACGTCGACGCAGAAGCCCAACAGAGCCGCGGCGCAGACCGGTCCGAAGCCGAGCAAGACTTCCATGGAAAAGCTGGTGTCGAACATGCCGAAAATGGCGTAGCACAGGGCCAGCACCGCGGCACCGTAGAGACGCGGCAGGTATTGACTATCTCGAGGTGAACGGGCGGCGCCGATGATCGGCGTGACCATGTAGAGGAGGTAGGCAAGAAGGCCCATGACGCCGGCCAGGGCGGCGAAATTCACGTAGTCGTTATGCAAATGCGACCACCTGACCGTGTCGGCCTGCACCTGCGGACTCATATAGGGCCGGGCGGCCTCCACATGGTGCCACCATCCATGCCCGAAGACCGGGGATTCAAGGAAGGCCTGCAGGCCGCCGTAATAAAGGTTGAGGCGAATTTCCGTCGAATAGTCGATGGCCTCGCCCTGCCCGAAGAAAACGGCGATGGTGTTGAAGGCCGAGAGCGCCCGGAGATCATCCGCGAAAACGACCGAGGCCGCGATCGCCAGGACCAGCCCGACAAGCACCAGGCCTGCGGCCAGAAATCGGGATCGGCCCTTGAGGGTCCATATCCAGAAGGCCAGGAAAAGCAAGCCGAGCCCGGCCAGCATGACCACGGCCGAACGCGTGCCGGTCAATAAGGCGGTCCCCGTGGCCAGCACCGGGCCGAGCAGGAACACGAACCGGGATATCCCCCTGCCGGCGAAGAAGCCCATCGTCGCTAGAAAGCCAAGCATGACGGCGGCCATCGCATAGGGATTGGTTAGGTTGACGAAGCCAACCACCCGGTCCACCCCCAGGATTTCCACCTCGTAAATCGCCCATATCAGTGCGCACGCCGCCCCCAGCAGCGCCAGGCTTGCAAAGATCAGGCTGGACTTTGGCCCGGCATTGGCCGCGAGCAGCGACACCGCGGGCATGAACATCAGAAGGAAAAGGAAATTGCCGGCATATTGCACATCGCCGGGCGTCTGGGCCGACAGGACGAAGGCGACCAGAAGCAGCAGAAAGGCCAGCAAATAGGACAGCGATTCCAGTCGCATCATGCGGCTGCGCCGCTCCCGGCTGGCCAAGATCAACGGGAGGCTGGCCAAAAGGATGATGGAATAACCATAGGCTGAAAGATTGCCGATCAGGTCCGCGCCGACCAGCAGCAGTCCGAGTACGGCCCAGGCAGCCGATTTTTCAAGCCTGTTCACCATGTCTCGGCTCGGCTCCGCACGATCCGGCGGGCCAGGCCCGCCTCAGTTGCAAAATGAGGTTGCTTAGGACGTGAGGCCGATCGCAGCAAGAAAATTGTGCCGCCGCCACCCCCTGGAACGCAGCTCGCCCGGCGGGCCTCACGCTCCCTCGCACGCATCCACTTGCGAATGATTTGCAATTGCATTATCTCTATCACCGTTTCCATCGGAGAGTTTCATGCATCGCCGCCTGTTTGCCGCCCTTCTGCTGTCCACGATCCTTGCCGTGCCCGCCGCCGCCCAGGAGCGGGTCAAGGCTGTTACCTCGTTCACCATCCTGGCCGATATGGCGCGCAATGTGGCCGGCGACGCAGCCGACGTGGTCTCGATCACCAAGCCCGGCGCCGAGATTCACAATTACCAGCCGACGCCCGGCGACCTGGTCGGCGCCCAGGATGCCGATCTGGTGCTTTGGAACGGGCTCAATCTCGAGCAATGGTTCGCCCAGTTTCTCGATAATCTCCCCGATGTGCCCAATGCGGTGCTGACCGAGGGCATCGAGCCCATCGGCATCGGCGAGGGGCCCTATGAGGGCAAGCCCAATCCCCACGCCTGGATGTCGCCTTCCGACGCGCTGGTCTATGTCGAGAACATCCGCGCCGCCTTTGCCGAGGTCGATCCGGCCAATGCCGAGATTTACGCGGCCAATGCCGCCGCCTATGCGGCCGAGATCACCGCGACGGTCGAGCCCATCCGCGCCGCCTTGGCCGATATTCCCGAGGAGCGGCGCTGGCTCGTCACCTCCGAGGGCGCCTTCTCCTATCTCGCCCGCGATTTCGGCCTCAAGGAACTCTATCTCTGGCCCATCAATGCCGATCAGCAGGGCACGCCTCGCCAGGTGCGCCAGGTGATCGATGCGGTTCGCGAGCACGACATTCCGGTGATCTTCTCCGAATCCACCATTTCCCCCAAGCCCGCCGAACAGGTCGCACGCGAGACGGGCATAAAATATGGCGGCGTGCTCTATGTGGATTCGCTGTCCGATCCGGATGGCGAGGTGCCGACCTATCTCGATCTCCTGCGCGTCACCACCAGCACCATCGCCGCGGGGCTGGCCGAATGAGCGAATTGCCCGGCATCGCGGTCAAGGACATCACCGTCGCCTATCGCAACGGCACCACGGCTTTGCGCCATGCCAGCTTTGCCTCGCCGCGCGGGTCCATCACCGCTCTGGTGGGCGTCAATGGCGCGGGCAAGTCCACCATTTTCAAGGCCATCATGGGATTCGTGCCGCTGGTCGGCGGCGCGATCACCATTCTGGGCCAGGACGGACGCAAGGCCCAGCGGCGGAACCTCGTCGCCTATGTGCCGCAATCGGAGGAGGTGGACTGGAATTTCCCCGTCCTCGTCGAGGACGTGGTGATGATGGGCCGTTTCGGGCACATGAACCTGTTCCGCATTCCCCGGCCGCTCGATCGCGAAAAGGTCGCCGCCGCCCTGGCGCGCGTCAACATGACCGAATTCGCCAAGCGCCAGATCGGCGAGCTGTCGGGCGGGCAGAAGAAGCGCGTCTTCCTGGCCCGCGCCCTGGCGCAGGAAGGCGAGGTCATCCTGCTCGACGAGCCCTTTACCGGCGTCGACGTCAAGACCGAGGATGCCATCATCGCCCTGTTGCGCGCCCTGCGCGACGAGGGCAAGGTCATCCTCGTCTCCACCCATAATCTGGGTTCGGTGCCCGAATTCTGCGACCGGACGGTCCTGGTCAAGGGCACGGTCCTGGCCCATGGCCCCACGCCCGAGATTTTCACCCGCGACAAGCTGGAAGAGGCCTTTGGCGGCGTGCTGCGCCATTTCGTGCTGTCCGGCCCGGGCCTGCATGACGACGACGATCCGCGCCATCTCTCGGTGCTGACCGACGACGAGCGGCCCCTGGTCCTTTATGGCGAAAAGGGCCACGAAACCCACCAGCAATCGAGCAATGGCAAATGATCGATTTCCTGCTCGAACCCTTTGCCTATCATTACATGATCAATGCCATGTGGGTGTCGGCGCTGGTCGGCGGCGTCTGCGCCTTCCTCTCGGCCTATCTCATGCTCAAGGGCTGGTCGCTGATCGGCGACGCGCTCTCCCATTCCATCGTCCCCGGCGTGGCCGGGGCCTATATGCTCGGCCTGCCCTTTTCGCTTGGCGCCTTTCTCTCAGGCGGCATGGCGGCCGGAGCCATGCTGTTCCTGTCCCAGCGCAGCCGGCTGCGCGAGGATGCGGTGATCGGGCTGATCTTCACCAGCTTTTTCGGGCTGGGTCTGTTCATGGTCTCCGTCTCGCCCACCGCCGTCGATGTGCAATCGATCGTCCTGGGCAATATTCTGGCCATCACCCCCGAGGATATCGTGCAATTGGTGCTGATCTCGGCGGTGACGCTGGCCGTCATGGCCGTCATCTGGAAGGATTTGATGGTCACCTTCTTCGATGAAAGCCATGCCCGCTCGATCGGGCTGCGCACCACCTGGCTCAAGGTGATCTTCTTCACCCTGCTCAGCGCCGCCACCGTCGCGGCCATGCAGACCGTGGGCGCCTTTCTCGTCATCGCCATGGTCGTCACCCCCGGCGCCACGGCCTATCTCCTCGCCGACCGCT
>Ga0160493_100317_pt1 | contig 13975 bp, 11 predicted proteins | sample DID2MG_2_FD_108262 | JGI IMG/M metagenome (GOLD analysis project Ga0160493, IMG submission 108262) | Enriched soil microbial communities from UW Madison campus, WI, USA - DID2878_E24_FP2 MG | ecosystem: Environmental > Terrestrial > Soil > Unclassified | place: USA: Madison, Wisconsin | collected... | reverse complement strand
CATGCCCAGGCCCGAAACGTCGAAGGCGCCGCCTTGCCCGTCGAGCGAAGCGACCACGCGCGGTTCGAGCCGCATGTCGATCGTCCGGGCGGCGAGATCCACCGTGCCCTGTCCGCTCATCCGCACCAGCGGCCCCAGCAGCCTTATGTCGGGGAACGTGGCCACTCCGTTCCGGATATCGGCACCGATGGAAAGCTCGGTGAACTCGGTCTTCGCCTCCGAATTGGCGGCATAGGAGCCGCCGATCAGCGATTGCACATTGCGCACCAGTCCCGCCACGTCGATCCCGCGCAGGGCGCCATTGGTGAAGACCACATTGACCGGTCCCGCCAGCGAGCGGGTGAAGGCATCGATATCGGCGCCCGAGCCCGAAACCTCGACGCTCGCCTTGAGCTTGCCCTCGATATGCCGGAACCCCGCCGCCGTCGTCAGCAGCGGCAGCGCCTCGACGCCATCCATGGCCGCAACGAGCGTGATGGCCGGAACCTCGCCCGCCCCGTTCGCGGTCACCTTGGCCGTGACAGCGCCGTCATAGAAGCCGGCCTGCGGCACCGAAAGCTCGGCCACGCCCGCCGCCACCGACAGCACAGCCGTGGCCGGCCCGGCCTTGACCTCGCCATAGCCGATTTCCGTGGCGTCCAGGCGAATATCGGCATCGAACAGGCGCAGCATGGCGAGATCGATCGGCGCCGGCCCGGAATTGGTCGCCGCGGCGCCATTCTGCCCGCCGCCGGTCAATGCGCCGAAATCGAGCCGGTCCACCGCCAGCGCGGCCGTGATCCTGGGCTTGCCCGTCATGGCGATCGATGCCGATCCCCTGGCCGTCATGTCGTCAAGACCGATCGTCGCCTCGCTCATGGCCAATTGTGCGCTGCTGGCCGAAAGCCCGCCCGAAAAGCTGAAGCGACCGAGCGGGGTGCCCGTCGCCTGGCCCAGCCAGCCCAACGCCCGGCTGAGTGATGCCGCCGAGATGTCGGCATTGCCCGCTATCGTGCCCTGCGGATCGACATTGCCGGAAAAGCGCGCATCGAGCAGTTGCGATTTGAAGTCGAGTGAGACAATGCCCGCCTGTCCCCACAGCAGGTCCGCAAGCGCGAGCGAGGTGGCAAAGCCGAAATTCTCCCCATTCCACCGCGCCGTTCCCGACAGCGACAGCGGCTGGAGGACGTTTTCGATCTCAACGCTGGCGTTCAGCGCCTCCACCATGTCGCTGCCGAGCGCGGCCAATTGCGGCACCTGCGCCCGACCCCCGTCGATGGAAACCGTCCCCTGCAGGTTCAGCGAATTGCGGATGGCCTCCGTATCGAGCCCGAAAAAGGCATACTGCAGATCCGAGGACAGCCTTCCCGAAACCGGCGCCGATTGGCCCGCCAGCGCCAGAAGCTGCTGCAGGTCGATGGCCGAGGCCCTGAGCGTCCCGCTCGATTGCGGAACATCGCCATTGACGTCCAGCATCAGGCCCGCTGCGATGCCGCCGCCGGCGATCTGTCCGGAACTGACCGAGGAATTGAGCTGTCCGTTCCGCAATTGCGCCGCGACGACCACGTCCTGCGCCAGCGCCTCGCCGGCCCTGAGCGCATCGGCCTGCAATTCGATATCGGCGTCGATTCCCCTGAGCGCGGAAAGATCGGGCGTCCCGCCGCCCGTTCCCGCTTCGCCGTCGGCGGCCGGCGTGGGTTGAAAATCGGAATAATCGAGACTGCCGGCCAAAATCCTGGCCATGACATAGGGACGCTCGCCCGGCACATAGCTGGCATCGAGCCGCATCTTCTGCCCGCCGCTGGCGACCTCGCCGCCGCTGATATGATAGCCGCCGTCCTCGGCAAGCTGGATCTTGCCGGATGTGCTGAGCTCGGCCAGCAAGGGGTGCGGCGGGTGCTCCATCCGGGTCGAGAGCGAGAAGTCGGCCGGCTGGCGCCCCAGCAGATCGCGCAGCGAGCCGATATCGGCCGCCAGTTCCAGCCGCTGGCCGTCCATCAGACCCGACACCGCCAGCGAAGCGGGCCGGTCGATGCCGGGCACGGCCAGTTGCAGGGCAACGTCGCCGGCGATCTCGGTCACCACGTCATCGCGGCTCTGGGCCACCGCGCCATTGCTGATGACCACCTGGTCGATGGAAAGCCTTTCGAGAAAACCCGCGAGCATTTCGAAAACGTCGCCGCTTGCGGTCTCGGCCGGCTGCGGCGCTTCCTGCGCCGCCACTGCCGCCAGCACCACGCGCGGGCTTTCGAGCTCGATCCCGGTGATCCTTATCTGGCTCGAAAACAGCGACAGCGGCGCCACCAAGGCCACCGACCGCGCCGCCGTCACCGAAACGGCGCCGTCGCCGGTTCTATAGGCCATGTCCTTGATGACGATGCCGAAATCGGGAACGACCGAAAAGCGGATCGGCCCGTTGAAGGCGATCTCCGCCCCGGACGCCTCGGACAATTGCCGAGCCAGCGCCGCGCGCATGCCATCCGAACTCAGCGCCAGGGGCAGCAGGAACACCGATCCGACCGCCAGGACGACCAGGACCGCCACGATGATTGCGGCTTTCTTCATGCCCAATTCCTCCCCTAGCGCCTGCCGGCCATGCCGGCCGCCAACCATGACGCCGAGAATCACCACGTATGGTTAATGGTTGAGCACTATCAAATAAGGGCAAGAGCAAGGACGGCGTCGTGGCCGGCGCCGGATGCGCTGGGCGACGGAAGTCAACAAGCCGACCTGGCCGGATCGGACAAGTTCGGCAAAGTTGCCGCCGTCCGGACAATTAAGGGACGGCGGCAAAATATACACACGTCAGGCGGATGGATTGCCGACCAGGGCGATTGCCCGTCCCATGCCGCCGGTAGCCCCTTCGAACTTGTGCGGCAGGAAGATGAAAACCGCGCCGCGCGTCGGCAGCTTGCCCAGATTGGTCAGGTTCTCCGTGGCAAGAATGCCCCGGCCAAGGGCGGCCCAGTGGGGCGAGTAATCATCCTGCATCTGCCCGATGCCCCGACCGTCGATGCCGACATGCTTCACCCCCCGCTCATGGAGCAGGTCGAATGCGTCCGCGGTGGGCGCGGGATGGGATCGATCGTAGCGAAAGCCCTCCGGATAGGGGCGGAAATACCTGTCCGACCAATCGGTGCGGAACAGCACGATATCTCCCGGCGCAAACTGGCCGTTCTCGGCTTCCCACGTCTCCAGATAAGCCCGATCGATCAGCGGACTTCTCTCGAGATTGGTCGTCGTGCCCTTGGGCACGGTGTCGATCAGAGGCCGGCAATCGACGACCACGGCCGCGCCGATCATGTCGTTGAGGTCGAGCTGGTCGATGGTGACCGAGCCGAATTCGGTGGCGTGATCGAGACCGCTTTCGAGCGTCGGAATCATGTGGCACGGGGCGTCGATATGGGTGCCCGTATGGTCGTCATGAACCTGGACATATTCGAGGAATTTTCCGCGTGGCCAGGTGTAGTGGTTCATCATGAACTGGCCGAAGCGCTGCCCTTCCGGCGGAGACGAGGGCTGATTTTCACCGGTCAGCACGGACAGGTCGACCAAAGTGGCGCCTTTGATCAGGGAGAGCAGGAGGTTTGCGTGAGCGTCGGACATCGGTCTACCCGGGTGTTGATTACGCGCCGACTATGCCCGCGCCGCCCGCCATGTTGTCAAGAGTTTCTGAAAAGAAAAATTAATTACTGATCAGAAACATGCTCTTTCGAATTTCGACCCTCCAAGCGCTCCAAAAGGACCTCGCGCAAGGTCTGCGCCAGGTTGGGTGTCGCGCTGGAACAACTGACAAGCAATTTGACCGGCTTGTCGCCGGTGGCCAGGTAGGCGTGCCCCATCGTGCTGTCGAAATAAGCGGAATCTCCGGCCGAAAGCTTCGTCGGCTCATAGGCTTCCGTATGTAATTCCACCGTGCCTTCAAGCACATAGAGGAATTCTTCGCCGACATGGGACCACAATCCCCCGACCTCGTTCAGGCTGTTGGCCCGAACCTCGATAATCATGGGAACGATTCTTTTGTGCGCAATATCGGTGCAGAGGTAAGTGTAGGTGAAATTGTCATCGCCCATCGTCAGGCCGCTCTGGCGATAAGAAATGCTTCTCCGGCCGGAAAGTCTCTTCAGCTCTTCGCTGTTTCTCTTCGATCCGGCGATCAGATCGCCGATTTCGATGCCAAGCCCCGCGCATAATTGCAGGATCGATTGGTAAGACGGCGAAATGAGGTCGTTCTCGATCTTTGACAGCGTGGATTTAGAGATACCGGTCTTCTCACTGACGTCGGCGAGGGTCCAGCCGTGATAGGCGCGTCGCTCACGCAAGGCCTGGCCGATTGTAGGTTCAGGTGATTTCAAGGCTGTTACCCGTGTCCGGCGACCACGCAGGCGGCCGCGGTGAGAAAATGCTGGTTTGCATATTATCCAAACCGCATCCTCCGACAAGACGCGCTTTTCATTTGTTTCCGTATTGACACAATGTTTCGTATCTGAAACCAATTGGAAACAGATCACGTTTTAGCGGGCAAATGCGTATGTCGAACCTGTCGGGCAAGGTCGTTTGGATTACTGGCGCGGGCAGCGGCATCGGGCGAGCCGCGGCCGAACGCCTCGCCGCTTGTGGCGCGACCACCGTCCTGACCGGCCGACGCCGGGAATTGCTCGACGACGTCGCCCAGATCATCGCAAGCCGTGGCGGCAAGGCCGTCGTGAAGGCTGGGGATTTGACCGATGCCGCCCAGGTCGAGGCCATCGTGGAAGCAACGATCGACCAGTTGGGCCGCATCGACATCCTGGTCAACAATGCCGGGGTGAATATTCGCGACCGTTCCACCGATGTGCTGTCGCCCGAGGGGGTGGACACCCTGATCAGCACCAATCTGTCGGCCGCGCTCTATTGCGTGACGGCGGTTTTGCCCATATTCCGCCAGCAGGGCGGCGGCTTGATGATCCACACCGCTTCCTGGCTCGGACGGCACAGCCACAAGCTCGCCGGCGCCGGCTACAGCGCGGCCAAGCACGCTGTCGTGGCCATGAGCCATGCCATCAATATGGAAGAGTTTGCCAACAACATCCGCTCCTGCGCCCTGTGTCCGGGCGAGGTGGCGACGCCCGTTCTCGACAAGCGGCCGGTTCCGGTGCCGCAGGCGGAACGCGACCTCATGCTGCAGCCCGAGGACCTGGCGGACTTGATCCGGGTCGTTTGCGAATTGCCCGACCGGGTCTGCCTCAACGAGATCGTGGTGAGCCCCACCTGGAACCGCATGTTCCTGTCACAGCAGGAATCGGGGCTTGTCGCTCCGCGTGCGGCTGTGAACACCTGAGGATAGCCGCGATGCCTGTCGTGCCGGACACAATGTCGAAGGCGACCACGCCACCCCTGCTGCAGATGCGGGGCATAACCAAGGAATTCGGTCCGATTTCCGCCCTGAGCGGAGTGGACCTGGATGTCTATCCCGGCGAGGTTCATGCGCTGATGGGCGAGAACGGCGCCGGCAAGTCCACCTTGATGAAGGTCTTGTCGGGCGCGCATGCCCGCACTGCCGGCACGATCCGGGTGGATGGGCGCGAGATCGACATCAGGGGACCGGATCACGCCAAGGCGCTTGGCATTTCGATCATCTATCAGGAGCTTTCCCTGGCTCCCAATCTCAGCGTGGCCGAGAACATGCTCCTGGGACGCGAAATCACGCGTTTCGGGCTGCTCGACCGCGCCGCGATGCACCGGAACTGCGCCGGCATCCTCAACGATCTCGGTGTCGATTTCGATGCGACCGACAAGGTCTCCACGCTTTCGCTGGCGCAGCGCCAGCAGGTGGAAATCGCACGCGCCCTGCTCGCGGACTGCCGAATCCTGGTCATGGACGAGCCGACGACATCGCTCTCCTCCAAGGAATGCGAAAACCTGTTCGCCCTGATCCACAGGCTCAGGGACCAGGGCCTGGCGATCATCTATATCAGCCATCGCATGGACGAGATCTATGCCTTGAGCGACCGGGTCACCGTGTTGCGCGATGGCAGATATATCGGCTGCATCGAACGCGAGAACCTGTCCGAGCAGCGCCTGGTACAGATGATGGTGGGGCGCGATGCGTCGACTTTCTATCAAAAGCAGCACAGCCCGGCCCCCTTCAGCGAGGTTCTGCTCTCGGTTCAGAACGTGGGCGATGGCGCCCGTGTGTTCGGAGCATCGTTCGACCTGCGGGCCGGCGAAGTTCTGGGCATAGCGGGCATAGTGGGTGCGGGCCGCACCGAACTGGCGCGTCTCATCTATGGCGCGGACCCCAAGACAGCCGGCCAGGTGACCCTCGACGGCCGGCAGCTGCGGATCGGCAATCCACTCGATGCCATCGATGCGGGCATCGTCTATCTGACCGAAGACCGGAAGGGGGAGGGCCTCTTTCTCGACATGAGCGTTTCGGCCAATGTGAACATGGCGACCATGGATCGCGATGGCCGGGGGCTCGGCGTGCTCGATGGCTCCAAGGCGAAAGCCAGAACGCTCGATGCCATCGACAGCATGCGTATCGCCGTCTCGGGACCGGAAACCAAGGTCGGATCGCTCTCCGGGGGGAACCAGCAGAAGGTTCTGCTCGCCCGGTTGCTGCAAACCAATCCGAAAGTGCTCATCCTGGATGAACCGACGCGCGGGGTCGATATCGGCGCGAAATCCGAAATCTATCACCTGATCGAAAAGCTCGCGGCTCAAGGCTCGGGCATCGTGGTGATCTCCAGCGAGCTGCCCGAGCTTGTCGGCATCAGCGATCGCATCCTGGTCATGCGCGAGGGGCGCATTGCCGGGGAAGTGGGCGGGACATCCGACATGCCGATCGATTCCGAGACCATCATAGCGCTGGCCACGGGCTCAGACGCCAAAAACGAGACATTTGCAAGGGGATGACGATGAGTACAGCAGCAATGGTCGATGATGTCGCGCGCCGAAAGCGGGCATTGCGCGCCTCCATCCAGGCCCTGGGCATGCTGCCCGTCCTGCTTCTGATCTGCCTGATGTTCCAGTTCCTGAGCGGCATGGCCGCCACGGGCAGCATCGTCGAGGCCTTTCAGTCGGGCCGTTTCCTCAGCCCCCAAAATCTCTCGATCATCGCCCAGCAGGCCTCGATCAACACCGTGCTGGCCGCGGGCATGACCTTCGTCATCCTGACGGGCGGCATCGACCTTTCCGTCGGCTCCATTCTTGCCGCCTCCGCCATGGTTGCGGTCATGACCTCGTTGATCCCCGGCTGGGGCATGATGGGGATACCCGCCGGCATCGGTTTCGGCATGCTGCTCGGCGCCGTCAATGGCGGCCTCGTGGCATTCGCCAAATTGCCGCCCTTCATCGTCACGCTGGGCAGCCTCACGGCCGTCCGCGGCCTTGCCCGCCTCCTGGGCAATGACAAGACGGTCTTCAACTCCGAACTGCCCTTTGCCGGCCTGAGCGGTCCCGCCTTCCTCGGCATTTCGTGGCTCACCGTCATCGCCTTCGCGGTCATCCTCGTCTCCTGGCTGATCCTGCGGTTCACCGCGCTCGGCGTGCGTATCTATGCCGTGGGCGGCAACGAGGTGGCGGCGCGCCTTTCCGGCATCAAGGTGTGGGTGGTGCTGATGTTCGTCTATGTCGCTTCCGGCTTCCTGGCCGGCCTGGGCGGCGTGATGTCATCCACGCGCCTTCTGGCCGCAAATGGCGTGCAACTGGGCCAGGCCTACGAACTGGACGCCATTGCCGCGGTGATCCTTGGCGGGACCAGCTTCGTGGGCGGCGTCGGCACCATTTGGGGCACCCTGATCGGCGCGCTGATCATCGCCGTGCTCTCCAACGGCCTCATCCTGATCGGCGTATCGGATGTCTGGCAATTCATCATCAAGGGCCTCGTCATCATCGGCGCCGTTGCCCTCGACCGATATCGCCTGAACGGTTCAGTCCGAACCTGACGGCGACCAAGGCGGCGGCCGATACCGCTCACCAATATCGGCAATAAGGGGAACGTCATGAATAAGGGAACCATCATGAAGCGGTATCTGCTTGCCACTCTTGCCACGCTTTCGCTTGGCACAGGCCTGACCAATGCTCAGGAGACGCTCGACTCGATCGGCATCTCTCTCGCATCCTTGGGCAATCCGTTCTTCGTTGCGCTGGCCGCCGGTGCGGAAGCCGAGGCCAGGAAGATCAATCCGGACGTCAAGGTGACCACGGTCGGCTTCGAGCAGGACCTTAACAAGCAGGTCGACCAGATCGACAGCTTCATCGCTGCCGGCGTCGACATGATCCTGCTCAATCCGGGCGATCCGAACGCCCTTGAGCCGGCAATCAAGAAAGCCCAGGACGCCGGCATCATCGTGGTGGCTGTGGATACCGCCACACCGAGCGCCAATGTCACCGTCACCACCAACAATGTCCAGGCCGGCGAAATCGCCTGTCAGTACATCGTCGACAGCCTCAATGGCGAAGGGGATGTCATCATCCAGAACGGCCCGCAGAACTCGGCCATCATCGATCGCGTCACCGGCTGCAAGAATGTGTTCAGCGCCCATCCGGGCATCATTGTTCTCTCCGACGACCAGAACGGGGAAAGCTCGCGCGACGGCGGCATGGAAGTCATGCAGTCCCAACTGACGCGCTTCCCGGAGATCGACGCGGTCTTCGCCGTGGCCGACCCGCAGGCGATCGGCAGCAATCTGGCGATGAACCAGCTTGGCCGCACCGGGATCATCCTGACCTCGGTCGATGGCGCACCCGATCTTGAAGCCGAACTGAAAAATCCGGCCAGCCCGTCAATTCAGGCGACCGCTGCCCAGGATCCTTACCTGATGGCGGCGACGGCGGTCGAATTGGGGTTCAAGGCCCTCAATGGCGAGGAATTGCCGGACCCTGTCGTCCTGCTGGACGCTCAATTGGTGACCCGCGACAATGTCGCTGATTTCCAGGGTTGGGAAGCAGAGCGCGACTGACCCCTCTCCCCCCGGCATCGCCGCATGCCGGGGGCTCCGCTCCATATGGGCGGCAGGACGACCGGGAAATGCGCTTTCCCGGTCTGGTCGTCATTGCATGCGGTCGAAGCCGTCGCGGATTTCGCGGATGATGTCTTCGGGGTCTTCCAGGCCGACATGAATGCGCATGGTCTGCCCCTTGGACGCCCATTGGGTCGCGGTACGGTTGATCGTCGGGTTGGTGGGGATCAGCAGGGTTTCAAAGCCACCCCAGCTCGAGCCCATGCCCCTGCGGGCCCGGTCGGTGTCAGCTCGAAACGGCTGCCATATGCCATCTGTTAAGACGCTTGGCCCAATATGGGCGGGATAACAGGTGCGTGTGAATGGCCAGGAAGAAGCAGAACTCGAACGTCATCGGCTGGGCCATTCTCGGGCTCCTGGCCTTCGGCATTTTCCAGTTCGGAATCATGGGAAACGCGGATCGTTCCGCCCCGTCCGCCCAGAAGCCGGCGGTGCCACGATCTGTGACGCAAGCATCGCCCGCATCGGTTCCGCTCGACGCCCCGCGCTTCGTCAATGTGGCCTCGCTCAATGTGCGTCACGCCCCGAGCCAGACCGCGGACCTGATCACGGCGCTGCCGCGCGGCACTCAATTGCGCGTCCTCGACCGGCAGGATGGATGGCTGCTGGTCGATCTCAATCCGACGCTGGAAGGCTGGGTCACGGAACGCTTCACGACCACCCAGGGCCCCGCGCAGCGATATGCGCCGCCCGCCGCTCTGTCGGGATCGCGGTGAGCGAACAGCCGGGCCCCGAATGAGCGCGATTGCGCGGACCTAGTCCGGCGCGTCCAATATGGGGCCGCCGGGAGCGTGGTTGAACACTTCGAGGCGCATGCCGCTCTCGCCGGTTTTGCTGGCGAGGATGGTGAGGCTGGCCGGTCCGACGGGAATGATGCGGCGCGGCGAGAGATCGAGCAGGGTTTGCAGCAAAGCGCGGATGACGCCGCCATGGCAGATCGCCAGCAGGCGGTCGGCGGATTCGGCGGCCTCCAGGGTGGTGCGGGCGGTGCGGGCGCAGAAATCGGCCCATTCCTCGCCCCCCGGCGGCGCAAAACTGCCGGCGCGCCAGCCACGATAGGCGTCGGGCTGATCGGCGATGATGCGGGCGATCTCCTGCCCGGTCCAGTCGCCGACATCGACCTCGCGCAGGTCCGGCTCGGGCCGGGCATCGGGAAAGCCGAGCAGTTCGGCCGTATGGCGGGCGCGGCGCAGGTCGGAGGTGATCACCAGGTCGGGCGCCAAGTGTTCGATAATGGGCGCCAGCGCACGAGCCTGCGCCTCGCCTTTTGCGGAAAGACCGATATCGGCCTGGCCCTGCAATCGGCGGGTGGCGTTCCATTCCGACTCGCCATGGCGCACCAGCAGCAAACGCTTCATGACAGCAGCTCCCCCTTCGGGCCAAACAGCACTGCAGGCGCGGGCGGCACGACGAAATGCACGACATCGCCGATGGCGAAGCGCGGCGCGGCGTCGACCACGGCGGTGATGCGCAGATTGTTGCGCGTGCCGGTCAGCATGGTGCGGCCGGCGACGGGACTGGCTTCGGCGAAGTCGAAAGCCAGGCTCCCGTCCACGGGCGCGGCGCTGACCGACAGCTCTTCCGGCCGGTACATGGCGGAGGCTTCGGCGGGCAGGTTCGCCGCCCGTTCCGGCGGCAGGGCCGATACCGGGATAAGGTTGGCCGGCGGCGTGCCGACAAAGGTGGCGACGAAGGCGGTCCTGGGGCTCTGCACCAATTGCTCGGGCGTGCCGAATTGCTCGACCCGGCCCTGATTGAGCACGGCGACATGGCTGGCCATGGTCATGGCCTCTACCTGGTCATGCGTCACATAGACCGAGGTGGCGCCGGTGGCGCGATGGACGCGGAGCAGTTCGGTGCGCATTTCCACCCGCAGCTTGGCATCCAGATTGGACAGCGGCTCATCGAAGAGCAGGATGGAGGGCCGGGGCGCGATCATGCGCGCAATGGCGACGCGCTGCTGCTGGCCGCCGGAAATCTCGTTGGGATAGCGGGTGGCCAGCGGCGCGATGCCGAGCATGCCGAGAACTTCGGCTACGCGTGCCTGGCGTTCGGGCTTGGCCATGCCGGCGACCTTGAGCGGCCAGTCGACATTGCCGGCCACGCTCATATGCGGCCAGAGCGCATAGGACTGGAAGACCAGGCCCGTATCGCGCTGCGCCGGATCGATGGTCCAGCCGCGATTGCCTTCCGAAACGATCCTGTCGCCGAAGAAGACGGTGCCGCCGCTGGGCGTTTCCAGCCCCGCCAACATGCGCAGCATGGTGGATTTGCCGCAGCCGGATGGGCCGACCAGGACCAGAAACGCGCCCTGTGGCACGCTGAAGGAGATGTCGTCGACGGCGTTGAAGGCGCCGAAGGATTTCACGAGATTTTCGATTCGGATCATGGGCGTGACTTACGATTTGAGCCAGGGCTGCGACTTGGCCTGCAATTGGTTGGCCAGGAGGGTCGCGGCAATCGAGATCACCAGGATCACGACGGTTATGGCATTGGCGAACTGGGTGAAGCCTTCGGAGGCATAGCGATAGGCAAGAACCGACAGCACCGGCATGGTCGGGGTGAACAACAGGACCACGAGCGAGAGGTCGCGCATGATCTTGACGAAGACGATCAACCCGCCGGCGGCCAGGCCCCGGCTGGCCAGCGGCACGGTGATGGCAGCAAGGCGGCGCAGGAAACCGGCGCCGGTCATGCGGGCGCTTTCGTCCAGATCCCCGGAGACCTGCTGGATGACGGCACGGCCGGTTTGCACGGAGAAGGGCAGAAGATAGGCGGTGCCGGCGATCAGCAGCAGGGCGAAGGTGCCGTAAAGCGCCGGGAAGGGACCGATCGGCGCGCCGAACAGCGCGATATAGGCCGCGCCGAAGGCGATGCCGGGCACCAAAAGCGGCAGGAAGCTGACCTGGTTGATGATGCCGGCCAGCGGCCCCTTGCCGTCGCGGGCGAGCACGAAGGCGACGATCAGCCCGATCAGCGTCGTGGTGATGGCCACCGCCACGCCGAGGCTCATGGTGAGGCCGGTCGCCGAGACGATGAAGGGATTGGAGAAAATCCCCGCCTGCCCCTGGGCGATGGAAGGATTGGAGGCGCCGGTCCAGTAATGCAGCGTCCAGTTGGAAAACAGCGCCGACGAGGACGGGGCCAGCGAGGAGGCGATGAGGATGAGCACCGGCACGATGGTCGTCGCCAGGCAGATCAGCGCCGCGAGAGCGAAGAGCGGCAGGCGCGCCTTGCCCAGGGTGAAGCGCTTGGCGCGGCCGCCCTTGCCGGTAATGGTGGCATAGGAGCGGCGGCCCGAGATCACCTTGTTGCCCAGCCAGAGGAACAGGGCGGAGACGGCGATCAGCAGGATGGCGATGACGTAGCCACGCGCCGTCTGCCCCACTTCGATCAGCCCGTAGAGCCGGGTGGCCATGGTCTGCATACGCACCGGCAGGCCGAGCAGGGCGGGTGCCGCAAAGTTGGAGACCGCGCCGGCAAAGGTGAGCGAGGCGCCCGCGACCACGGCGGGCAGCGCCACGGGCAGGACGATGCCCATGAGGATGCGGCCGCGTTTGGCGCCGGCCATCTGCGCGGCTTCCACCAGGTCGGAATTGACCGTGGCCAGCGCCGCGGCAATCACCGTGAAGGCCAGCGAATAATAGTGGGCGATGAGCACGATCAGCGTCGGCACCATGCCCCAGGACAACCAGTCGGGCACGGAGAGGCCCAGGCCTTCGAGAAAGCCGGTCTGGCCGCCGACGCGCGAATTGCGGAACAGCGACCCCCAGGCCAGCGCCGTGGCGAAGCTGGGGATCATGAAGGGGAGGGTGGCCATCAGCCCGATGGTGCGGCGGAAGGGTACGTCGGTCATCACCACCAGCCAGGCGAGAAAGCCGCCGATCAGCACGCAGCCGCAGGCGACACCCACGCCCAGGATCAGCGTATTGCCGAGCGGCACCCAGAGCAGGTTGCGCGCCAGCCGGCCGGAGGTAACGTCGCTCCAGGCGATGATGGCGTCGGGGGAGAGCGTTTCGAACAGGATGCGCAGGAGCGGCGCGGCGACGAGCACGCCCAATATGGCCAGGACGATCAGCTTGAGCACCAGCTTGCCGTCGATGCGAAGGGACCGCGCGGCGCCGCGTGTGGAAACGAGAGACATGGGTGTGAACCGCCGGAAATGGCTCCCGGCTGCAATGCCGGGAGCCGTTGCAGGGATTATTGCAGGGACAGGACGAGGTCGCCCACATCCTGGCGCAGGTTGGAGGTTGCGACCGGATCGATCGACCAGGCGTTGAACTGGTCGAGCGGCACCGCGTCGGGATGGCTGACGATGTCGCTGCGGGTGGCGTAGTCGCCCGCCACATAGAAGGGCGCGAAGCCTGCCCCGCCGGTCTCGCTGTCGTCGCCCATGAGGAAGTCGATGACCAGGCGCGCCGCGGCCGGATGGGTCGCAGTGGCGGAAACCGCCAGCACGGCCGGGAAGATGATGCCGTTGGCCGGGGTCACGTCATTGGCGACCTGCAGGGCCCAGCCTTCGTCTTCATTGTCGCGGCGGTCGGAATAGGAGGTGAAGCCCACCGGCGGATTGGCTTGGCCCAGCGTGCCGACGGCGGCATTCACGTCATCGGTCGAGGAGACCAGGATCAGGTCGTTCTCGAACAGATCGACGATGAATTGCTGGCCGGCATTGTCCACCCCGTCATCGAGGCTGATGGGTGTGCCGAACTGGGCCTGATAGGCGCTTTCCATCTCGTCGGCGCGCAGCACGATCTCGGTCATCAGGTCGAGATAATCGCCGCGCTGCAGCGGATCGACCATGATCACGCGGCCGGTCCAGTCCGCAGTGGTCAGCTCCCAGAGATTGCTGATCGGCGCGCCGTCGGGATTGGCTTCTTCGTTATACATCAGCACCTTGGTGGAAAGGCGCTGGGCCAGGAGCGGCTCGCGCTCATGGGCGTCGAGCAGCGGAACGACGCGGGGCGGCACATAGGGCGTGACGAGGCCTG
>Ga0160493_100316_pt1 | contig 14013 bp, 16 predicted proteins | sample DID2MG_2_FD_108262 | JGI IMG/M metagenome (GOLD analysis project Ga0160493, IMG submission 108262) | Enriched soil microbial communities from UW Madison campus, WI, USA - DID2878_E24_FP2 MG | ecosystem: Environmental > Terrestrial > Soil > Unclassified | place: USA: Madison, Wisconsin | collected... | reverse complement strand
GACCGAGAACGGGCTGCCACTGATGGCTTTTGTCGGCAATGCCGGCTGCATTCAGATCCATGCCGGGCCGGTGCACAACGTCGCCCGCATGGGGCCATGGCTCAATGTCATGGATGACACCTTCCATATGCACCTGCGCACCGACCACATCGTCTCCGCCTATGTGGTCAAGAAGCCGGTGACCTCTGGCTATGTATCCTCGCTGGAGGCCTATGACGCCGATGGCAGGTTGATCATCCAGTTCTTCGGCGAGCGCGTCGAGGGCCATGACGAGCGTCCGCTTTGGCGCGAAACCCTCGCAGCCCTTCCGCATCGCAACACTCAAGTCGCGGCCTGACGCCATCATGCGCTCCCTTTTGTTTGCCCTCGTCGCCACCGCTATTCCTTTTTCCGCTCTTGCCCAGGACGTGACGCCCTTCGCAGACATCTCGCGGCTGGTCACTATCGGTGGCTCGCTGACCGAGATCGTCTACGAACTGGGTGCCGCTGAAAGCCTCGTCGCCCGTGACTCGACCAGCACGTTCCCGCCCGAGGCAACCAGCCTCCCGGATGTGGGCTATATGCGCGCCCTGTCACCCGAGGGCGTGCTGTCGGTCGAGCCCTCCGCCATCCTGATGCTGGAAGGAGCCGGTCCGCTTGACGCCGTCGAGGTGCTGCAAGCGGCAAGCGTTCCCATCGTCTCGGTGCCCGAAACCCACGATGCCGAGGGCGTTGCCATCAAGGTCGAGATGGTTGGCGCCGCGCTCGGTCTCGTCGATGAGGCGGCCGCGCTCAAAGCCCGCATCGCCGCAGAGTTCGCGGCAGTCGATGCCCTGACGGCGAGCCTGCCGGAGCGGCGTAGGGTGCTCTTCATTCTCTCGATGGAAGGCGGCCGCATCAATGCCGCGGGCACGGGCACCGCCGCGGATGGGATCATCGCCCTGGCCGGCGCCGAAAATGCGATCACCGACTACCAAGGCTATCGCCAACTGACCGAGGAAGCCATCATTACCGCCAATCCCGACATCATCCTGATGATGGATCGTGGCGGCGATCATGCGGCCAGCAATGACGAACTGCTCGATCATCCGGCCTTGTCGCTGACCACTGCCGGCCGCAACGGCGCGGTGATCCGCATGGAAGGCGAGTATCTTCTCGGCTTCGGCCCGCGCACGGCAGAAGCGGCGCGCGATCTTTCCGAGGCCATCTACGGGGGAGGCAACTAGGATGACGACGCTCGCCATCCGGCAACCGTTCCTCTCCTTGCGGCAGGGAGATCGAAGCGGATTGGCCGCGCTGGTGCTGGCCGGCCTCGCCATCCTTTTGGTTCTGGCCATGGCGGTGAGCCTGTTTACCGGCGCGTCCGGCATTTCGGCCGCGGATGCGTTCGGCATCTGGCTGGGCCTTGCCGAAGCGGACACCGATGCGGCAGCCCGGACCATGCTGATCGTCAATGAAATCCGCCTGCCGCGCATGGTGCTCGGCATCCTGGTCGGGGCCGGCCTCGCCGTTGCCGGCGTCGTCATGCAGGGCATGTTTCGCAATCCGCTCGCCGACCCCGGCCTTGTCGGGGTTTCGGCCGGCGCGGGGCTGGGTGCGGTGCTGTTCATCGTCCTGGGCGGGACGGCATTGGCGCCGCTCAGCGCGCTCTTCGGCATCTATGCGGTGCCGCTCGGGGCGTTCATCGGCGGGGCCTTGACCACGGTCGTCCTCTACCGCGTCGCCACCGCGCGCGGGCGCACCGAGATTGCCACCATGCTGCTGGCCGGCATCGCCATCGGTGCGCTTTCCGGCGCCGTCACCGGCGTTATGGTCTATATCGCCAATGACCAGCAATTGCGCGACCTCAATTTCTGGGGCCTGGGCTCCCTTGCCGGGGCGAATTGGACCAAGGTTCTGGCCAGCGCGCCCTTCATGCTGGGCGGCATGGCGGTATCGCTGCTGCTCTGGCGCGGGCTCAATGCGCTGACCCTGGGCGAGGCGTCTGCCCATCACATGGGGATCGACGTGCAGCGGCTCAAGAATGTCGCCATCGGTGCCGTCGCGGCCTGCGTCGGCGCCGCAGTGGCCGTGAGCGGCGGCATCGGCTTCGTCGGTATCGTGGTGCCGCATCTTTTGCGCATCCTGATCGGGCCGGATCACCGGTTCCTGCTGCCCGCCTCCGCACTCCTTGGGGCGGCCTTCCTGCTCTGCGCCGATGCGATCAGCCGGGTGATCGTCGCCCCGGCCGAACTGCCGATCGGCATCGTCACGGCGGCCGTTGGCGGGCCCTTCTTCCTCTATATCCTGCTGCGCCGCAGGAAAGACCTGGCCTGGTAGGCGACAGATGCTCAAGGCAACCAATCTCTGCTGCTCGGCCGACAACCGGCAAATCCTGGCCGATGTCGATTTCACGGCCTGCCCCGGCGAGGTCACCGTGATCGTCGGTCCCAATGGCTCGGGCAAATCCACCTTGCTCAAAGCACTGAGCGGCGAGATCGCGGCAATGGGCGAGGTCGTCATGAACGGCGCGCGGCTGTCGGACCTCAAGCCCTGGCAGGCCGCCGCCATGCGGGCCGTGCTTCCGCAATCCAGTGTCCTGACGTTTCCCTTCTCCGTGCGGGAAGTCGTGCGCCTGGGGCTGTCCGGCGGCGTTTCCGGCCTGTCGCGCCACGATGCCGATCGACTGCCCGAGCGTGCCCTGGAGCGAGTCGATCTGTCGGGTTTCGGCGGGCGCACCTACAACCAGCTTTCGGGCGGGGAGCAGCAACGCGTCCAACTGGCTCGCGTGCTGTGCCAGGTCTGGGCTCCGATCCTGGATGGCCAGCCACGCTACCTGCTGCTCGATGAGCCGATTTCAAGCCTGGACATCAGACACCAGCTTCTGGTGATGGACATCGCGCGTGACTTTGCTTCGGGGGGCGGCGGTGTCGTTGCCGTCCTGCACGATCTCAATCTGGCCGCCATGTATGCCGACAGCCTCGCCATAGTGAGCGCGGGTCGCATCGTTGCCCAGGATGCCCCGGCAGCGGCGCTGAGCGATGGCCTGGTCGAGGCGGTCTTCTCCTGCCCCTTGCGTCTCAATCTCACGCCCGGCGCGGGCATGCCCTTCATTCTTCCCCAATCGGCCCGATGATGAACTTCAAGACTATTGTATTCCTGGCGGGCGCCTTCATGACCGCGCCCACTTTGGCGCAGGAACCGGCCTCGGTGCTCGAAACCGCGCCCATGGTGGTCACCGGGCTCGCGCACGACCTTTCGCCCTGGGGCATGTTCCTTGCCGCCGATATCGTGGTTCAAACGGTGATGGTTGGCCTGGGTGCCGCTGCCGTCCTCACCTGGATCATCTGGCTCGCCAAATTCTTGCAATTGAGCGGTGCGAGGGGGCGAGCCCGTCGCGCCCTGCGCGTGGTGTCGGCGGCGGAAAGCCTCGCGCAGGCTGCAACGCAAATGGAGCGCCGTCGCGGCATTGGCGCTCTTTTGGTGTCCGCCGCAAGCCGCGAAATGGACATGTCGTCGGACTTCATCGGCAAGATTGCCGCCGACGGCGTCAAGGAACGCGTGGCCTCCTCGCTTTCGCGCATCGAAATTGCCGCCGGCCGCAAGATGTCGCGCGGCACGGGTATCCTTGCCTCGGTAGGATCGGTCGCTCCCTTCATCGGCCTGTTCGGCACCGTCTGGGGCATCATGAACAGCTTCGTCTCGATCGCCGAAAGTCAGACCACCAATCTTGCCGTGGTGGCGCCTGGCATCGCCGAGGCGCTGCTGGCCACGGCCATCGGGCTCGTCGCGGCCATCCCCGCCGTGCTTGTCTACAATGCCTCGGCGCGGGCGATCACCGGCTATCGACAGATGCTGGCCGACATTTCCGCCGCCATCCAGCGCCTGGTGAGCCGCGACCTCGATCGCAGCGTTCTGGCGCGCGCGGCGGAGTAGGACGATGGCCGGAGGCATAAGGGACAGCGGCGACGAGCTCGAGGTTAATCACGAGATCAACGTCACCCCGTTCATCGACGTGATGCTGGTGCTGCTGATCATCTTCATGGTCGCCGCGCCTTTGGCCACGGTGGACATCAATGTGGATTTGCCTGCCTCCAATGCGCAGACAGCGCCGCGTTCCGATGAACCGCTTTACGTCACCCTGGGCGCAGACCTTTCGGTGGCCCTGGTCAACGATGTCATCGCGCGCGAGGCCCTCCCGGCCGCGATCGACGCGCTGACCGAAGGCGATCGCGAAACGCGGATTTTCCTGCGTGCCGATAGCAGCGTCGCCTATGGCGAACTGATGAGCATAATGAACCTCCTGCGCAGCGCCGGCTATGTCCGCCTCGCTCTGGTCGGTCTGCAAAGCATTCCTGCGGCCGACGAGGCGCCATGATCGATCGGCCCGACACCGAACGGATCCTGCGGCTCGGCTGGAGCGATCTTGCGCTCTGGGGCACCGCGAGCTTCCTGGTGATCGGGCTTTGCCTGGGCAGCGCCCTGGCGCTTGACCGCATGGATGTGCGATCCGAGCCACAGGGCACGCCCGAACCCGCCATTTTCCTCGATTTCGCCGAAGCGCCCGCTTCTCCCGCTACCGAGGAACTCGATCTGCCCTCCGGCGATCCGTCGGTGCAATCCGAAGCTGCGCCCCAGCCCGAGGCAGAGCCGGAAGCGGACACGGAGCCGGTTTCCGAGCCCCCGCCGGCACCTCGACCCGAACCGGCCGAGCAGCCTGAAACGGTGCCGGAGCCGAATATTGAACCTGACCTTGTGCCGGATCAAATGGTCGAGGATGCTGTCGAGGCCGCGGCGACCGAGCCCGCCATACCCATGCCGGTGCCGATGCCGCCCGAGATTGCCCGGCTGCGCGAAACCGGCCCGATCACTGATGCCGCGCCGCGGCGTCCGCCTTCGCCACCATCGGCGGCGAGCCAGGCCGCCGCTCCGCCGCCCGCCCCAAAGGCCGCTCCCAGCCCTGCCGCACCGCCAATGGGTGCCGGCGCACGTCCTGAAGCGTCCGATATTCGCAATTGGCAGGCCCAGGTCATGCGGCACCTCGCACAGCGTCGGCAATACCCGCCCGGCGCCAGCCAGCGCCGAGAGCAGGGCGTCGCAGCGGTGCGCTTTTCCATCGGCCCCGGCGGGGAAGTCTTGTCGGCGGCGCTGGCGCAATCGAGCGGCTTCGCCGAACTGGACCAGGCCGCCATCGCCCTCGTCCACCGCAGCTCACCGCTCCCCCCGCCACCGGCGGGCCTGCCCCCTACGCTGATGACGCTGACCGCCCCGATCGAATATTCGCTCCGGCGCTAATCGGCCAGACGCCGGCGAGCCGCATCGGCGCCAACTTGCTGCGAGCAAAGAGTTTTGTCGGAGAATTTGGCTGGGGAACCTGGATTCGAACCAAGATCGACGGAGTCAGAGTCCGCTAAAAGACCAATTAGTAAGGGGCTTTTGACGTTTCATGTTGCAGTCATGTCGCGCCAAATATGGCTTGTTGCGCCGCCTCAAGCTCCTGCTGCTCATCCCTGACCGGGAACAGATGACCGTAGGTGTCCAGCGTCACGGCGATATTACTGTGCCCCATGCGCTCCTGCACCGCCTTCGGTGTCATCTCAAGTCCACCGTCCAGCTTTCGGTTGATGCACCATGAGGCGAACCAGTGCCGCAGGGCATGCAGCCCAGTATATTTGGCGGTTAGGATCGGCTGACCTTCCTTGTCACGCTCGCCGGTGTCGATGGCGACCCCAGCCGCGATCTGTGCGGGCAGGAAGCCGCGATTGACGATGTTGCTATGGCCTTCGACTTTTCCGGCCCCTGTAGGGAACACGAGGTCAAGGTCGCCGGTCGGGCATTCCTTTTTCCATTCGGTCAGAGCATCCGCCACGACGGGGAGCAGGGGGATGGTTCGGTGTCCTGCTTCTGTCTTTGGTGAGCCGATATCGTGGTATCGGTCAGCGCGTTCTCGCACGGTGATCTTGTTCCCGCCTAAATCGACGCTTTCCCACCGCAGCCCCCTCAACTCGGAGGCCCGCATGCCGGTGAACACCGCAGTTAGAAACAAGGGGCGCCAGCGCCCCTTGGAGGCCGCGAGGATGGCCTTGATTTCGTCCGTCGTGGGAATGTCCACACCGATCCTAAGACGCTGCTTCTGGCGCTTCTCGACCGCCCTGGCGCTGGACCTAGAACGCGAAAGCTCGTGCACCGCGTTTCTGACAACCAGACCTCGCGCCTGCGCATCAGCAAGGATAGAGCCAAGGGAGACCGTAACGCGCTTCAGCATGGCGGGGGTGCGGCCGCCTTCCCGCAACCGATCCTGAAACGACCTAACCCATGGAGCGGTGATCTTATTGAGCTTCGTCGCGCCCGCTAGCGGCACGATATGCAAATTCAGATGCTGGCGGCGCTGATCGATCGATGTTCGTTCAAGCCCTGCTGCGTCACCCGATTTCAGCCAAAGATTCCCAGCCTCCTCGATGGTGATGGTCGCGGTATCAGCGACATGTACCCCTTGCCCGACTTCGACCTTGGATGATGCGGCAAAGGCGTCGGCATCTTTTTTCAGTTTGAAGGTCTTCAGCCGACGCTTTCCAGCTTGGTCGGAATAATCCACGACCCATGCGACCTTGGTTTCGTTGCCTTTGAGCCAAGTCCTTTTGCGAACCGACATTGCATATCCTCTGATCGACGGAGTTTTGTGCAACATGCCCTGTCGCGCAAAAATGGGCAATCGAAGAAATATTTGCCAAAGGATGTTTGCCTTTGGCGCGCTGCGTCCATATATAACCTACAGGTCGATGCTGTGGTGGCGTCGTACCTATCGAGGGGTGGTGCCCTCCACATAAGGAAGAGCGCGGCTACGCGCCAAACCCTCAGGCCCTTTGCGGCACAACACTAACCAGACGCAAATCGATAGCACGCAATGCCCCGCTGGTACGCCGCGCGGGCTTTTTCACCACCTGCAATAGGAGGAGCCTATGCAGAACGCATCGAACGACAATCAGCCCGACCTTATTCTCGGCGCCGACGCCATCGCAAAGTTTCTAGGCATTACCCGTCGGCAGGCCTACCGCTTGACGTACGACGCAATTATTCCGACCTTCAAATGCGGCGGCACTGTCGCGGCCCGTCGGTCCAGTCTGATGCGGTGGATGGCTGAGGCAGAGCAGGCACGCGCGGCATGAGCCGGTACCGGCTCAACGCACCAAGCCCCGCATGGCTACAAGCATATGACCGCCGGCGGGCCGCCATCCACGAGGCTGGGCACGCAGTCATGGCTGCCCACCTTGGGTATGGAGCTCAAGCGTGGATCTATCGGAACGAAACCGGCGGCGGCCTCGCGGAGAAGACTTGGCTCGGTCACGTGACAATGCGCAACGTGCCGGACGCCTGTGATCATCCCCATGCTCGAATGATAGCGGTCTCCGGCATGGTAGCAGAGACGTTATGGAAGGACGGGCACGTTGAGGACTATGCCGGGCCCTATGGCTTGGAAGCCTACCTGCTGGACAGAGACAGCATGTCAGAAAGCGACTGGCGCCTGTCCAATTGCAGCCCTGGCGATCCGGATGACGAGTTGTTTACTCTCACCGCGGATGTCGCTCGGCTGTTCATGGCCGACCTCTGGTCGTCACTGACCAGCGCGTCACGAACCCTGATGCGCGACGCCAGGGCGAATTTCGCCCTAACCAAGCGCCCACGCGGCGTTCGACACACTAGCAGGGCATTTATTTCGGCCACGCCCTTACCAATTCGGGCGTTTCCCCACACTAGACATATGGGCTCACCGCCCACCAGGAGAGGAGGCATCTATGACGCGCAACTACCCCCAGCATCCGCCCGCGCAGCGCCAGTACCACTCGAAGATGGCGGGTCACCTTGAGCCACGTTCCGCCGCGCGCGAAAACATTGACCGGAGCCCCCCGTCTGGCTTCGGCATTTTGCTGGAAGTCGCAAACGACCGCATCGTTGGGGCGGTGCCAATTGAGCATAGCCCCGTTCTGCGCCCCGAGGCCGAGGTAGACATAATCGTTGGCAATACCAAGCGCCGCGGCCTTTCGTTGGTCGAAGCATACGGTGATGGTCCAGCACCTTCTGGCAACCTTCGCCATGGCGCGGATCTATACGTAGTCGATCCGGAGACCGCCGATTTTGTGCTCGACGCTATTCGCGAGAAGGTGGCCAGGGCGGACGAAGAACTCGGCGAGGGAGTGTGGCATGCTCGCCTCTCATGTCGACTAGTCAAAGTGAACTACGATTGGCCGAACCGCACTGGCAAATTGTTCATGGCCGACGGGAGTAATTGCGATTGGTCGGAGGCGGTGAGGCTCTTCAAGTCGATCGACCCGGAAGTTGAGGCCGTCGAAGCGTATGCGGGCGGAAATCCCGATACTCGCTATGTTCGGCAAGATGGCGAGTGGCAGCTCAGCCTCCCAGCACGCAACCCGTAACGAATAGGTTTTCAATGCGAATTTCAAACCTGCGCCCACAGGGCGCGGGGACGCTGTTTGATGTCCAGTTACTGCCGACTGTTCGCCTTCTGAATTGGACGGCCAAGCGCGGTGCTAACGGACGGATGAAGGTGTTCCCTCCCACTCCGCGGTACGGCGCTCCAACTGCCATCGTCGCCCTGGAGACAATGACGGAAATTGCCGCGCTCGTAGAGCAGGCACAGACAGAAGGCGATAGGCCCTATGACCGCAGCCGCATATAAACCGGACAACTCGTCCGTCGCCGATCTGCGTCGACAGCTCATCGAGAACGGCTACACCCCAGTTCCGGTCATCACCGGCGACAAAATGCCGAAACTCCCCAACTGGCAGAAGCTCACGCCCGAAACGCACGACGTTGACGGGTTGCTGGTCGATCATCCCGACCATTTGTCCACCGGCCTGCTGACCGGAGAATTGGTCGCAATTGATGTGGACGTTCTAGACGAGGCGGTCGCTGCAGAAATCACCGATTTAGTCGCGGCCATCCCTGGCGCGGAAAACACGCTTGTTCGTCAGGGACACGCGCCGAAGGTTTTGTTCTTGTTCCGCGCGACAGAGCCGGCTGCCAAGCAGTCGACGACCGTCTATCTGATCAACGGGAAAAAGTGCCAGATCGAAGTGATGGGCGAAGGCCAACAAATCGTGGCTTTTGGTATCCACCCTGTTACGGGTCGAGATTACGAATGGCTATCGGGCACCCCTCTTGAAATACCACTGCACGAAATCGCCGAGATTTCACCAGAACTGATTTCGCAGTTTCTTCGTGATGCCGAAGCGGTTCTGGCTCGTCACGGCGAGCCCATCCGCAAGCCCGCACCTGCTCGTAGCGCGGGCACCGCTGGCGGCGAAACTTTCTGGACGCGGGTCAACGCTGCAGCGCTAGAAAACGCCGATCGCTGGGTTCCATCGCTTTTTCGCACTGCTCACAAAGAGCCAGGCACCGGCGCGTGGCGGGTGTCGTCTTCTGATCTGGGGCGTCCGCTTGAGGAAGACATATCCATCCATTCGACCGGCATCCGTGACTTCGGGGAGGAAGGCGGAGAGACGCCAATTTCATTGGTGATGAAATGGGGTTCGGCTTCGATCCCCAAAGACGCTGCAATGTGGCTGTGCCGCCAAATCGGCGTCGATCCATTATCATTGGGGTGGGACAGCAGGCCCGCAGCGTTCGCGCTGGCCCACGTCCCTCTTATTGCTGCCAATGACAACGAGCCCGACGATGAGGCCGCCCATACGCCGCTGCCTGCGACCGCAGGCGGACTGCCGCTCGATCTTTGTTATCCTCCGGGCGCCGTAGGCGATTTCGCGCGCTGGATTGCAAGCTGTGCCCGCTTTCCATCGCCTCACCTGGCGCTTGTGGCCTCACTCGCGTTCGTCGCAGCCCTTGTAGGCCGGCGTTATAAAGGGCCAACAGGCCTTCGATCGAACCTTTATATTGTCGGCCTAGCCGAGTCAGGCTTTGGAAAGGATATCACTATTCGCGCTACCGCAAGGCTTGCTGATAGTACGCCCCGAGGCACTGCGGTATCCAAAAAACTGTTCATGGACGAGGTGCGCAGCCTTCCGGGACTCGCTGCCGCACTTCGCCGCGCGCCATCATCGGTCACGGTAATCGACGAATTCGGGAAATGGCTCGGCCTCCACACGGGGAAACGAGTGGCTTCGTTTCGGGAAGAAGTTGCGACCGCTATCATGGCATTGACTGGTGCGCCGTCAGGGCATTGGGGTGGGCAGGAAAAGGGGGCGGGGAACATTCCCCGAATTGAGCAACCGTGCTTCTCGATCCACGGTGTCACGACGCCGTCGACATTCTGGGAGGCGCTTTCAAGCGGGACCATCTCGGAGGGTCTGCTGGGGCGGTTGGTCTTGATCGACGCGTCGGGCACGGAGCCGAAAAAGGTGCGGCGGCCCGCTGGCGATATAGAGAGTGTGCCCCCCGCTCTGGCAGAAAAAGTCCATGCCCTGTTGGGCGGCGGATACGGAAAATTCTCAGGCGGTCCATTTTACGCTCTCGACGCGAATAGTGAAGAGCCGCCGTGGCCTATCCAAACTGTCGAATACGCGGAAGGTGTCGAGGATATCTTCGAGAGTTTCGATGACCGGATGCGCGCGCGGAAAGCCTCGATCAGCCCGGACTATCGTCCCATCCTAAATCGCGTGGGCGAGAACGCGGCGCGGCTCGCGTTGATTGTGGCCATAGGCGTGGATCACAAGGATCCTGTCATAACCCGTGAAATTCAGGAATGGGCCAATGCCGTTGCCGAGCACTCATTCAACACAATGATCCGCGGGGCCGACGAGAACATTGCAGATAACGAAAAATCCGCAGAATATCTGAGGGTTAGGCGGATTATTCAACGCAGGGGTGAGAGCGGAATCACATTGAAAATGGTGACGCGCACAGTTCGCGGGGCATTGGACAGTCGACGGCTGGACGACATTTTGGGTGCACTCCGGCGGGCCGGGGAGGTGTCGCTCGCCACACGACGCGCCGAAAGTGGCCAGGTCATGATGCGATTTTGGTCGGCGGATCACCTTCCGAACGACGCGGAAATCGTCGTTCCAAGCTAGGTTCAAGGGCGGGTCATAAGGCGGGTCAAAGAGGGGGCATTCTACACGTGCGATTGCAAAAACTCTCCAAGCTGCCCCCCCCGCCATTACCCCGTCTTGCACCCCCTCTTCGACCCCCTCTTCGACCCCCTCTTTCTCTCGAAATATCTATATATATCATATAGTTATAGGAAGAGGGGGTACTGTGAAGGCCGGGTACATCCCTAGTGCCGATTTTTAGGGGGTATTTTCTGGGGTAGATTCATGCGCGCGAGCGCTGTGCCCCTCTTTGTTCCGGAGGACCCAATGACCGCTAAACGAACTCGCTTCAAACGGAAGAAGGGCAGGGCGCCCCAAGGGCGCGAGCCAGACGAGATTGGCGCCATCCTCGCTGCAGTTCGGGAAAACACTATCACTGAGCCGCCGCCGATCATGTGTCGTCGGTGCCGTAAGCACAAACCGGCCACCGACTTTGCGCAGCCCGAGCGCATCAAACTGCGCCCAATGTGCCGACAGTGTGCAACCACCCCGTTACCAACAGGTGGTCCGGCGTTCGCCGTCGAGAAGCCCCGCTCGCCGATATCCAGGCATGCGGCTTATCGCAAGGGTCTCGCCGACGCCGAGTTGGACGCCCAGTTTGACCATGTGATGAAGCTGCTTGAAGAGGAAGAGCGCATTGCCCAAAAGCGTCCAGATTAGTCAGTTCGTTCAGCAGCGCCTGCGCCTGAACGCCATCGCCGCAAATCCAAGCTACCGCTGGATCGACCCTGCTGAATCCCGCGCCATGGGGGTAGGCAGTCTCCGCTCCATCGAAGACCAAATTCGTGATCGCCGCGAACATTTGGCCGAAGCGGCGCGGCCGTCTACCGTGTTTACTGATCTGCGGGCGGCTATCATCGCGCGCCAGTCCATCGGCGATCCTCCGCCGAAAGCCGCGAATGATAATAACCCACTTACGCGAGAGAGGCGCGTCCGTAAGTCCACTGGGAAATACGTTCGAGGCGCGATGGCTGATGCGCTTCCTGTAGTCCTTGCCTACCGAAACACGCCCGATCACATCCCAGAGCCTGTGACAAGCAATTGGTCAATCGATCCCTCGTCGGCGATTGCCGAGCCCGCTCACAACGATGAAACAGGCGATGAGCGCGTCAACCCATCGCCTGAGGATCGGCGAATGGAAATCCATCCATCGATTGCACGAATAATGCGCGAAGTTCGCACGGGCGCCGTAGTCAGGGCCCAGCCGCGTCCAGTCCGTCGTAATTTACGCCAGCCGGCACTCGGCCCAATCGTCGCCATCGGCAATCTAAAGTTCAGTGACGGGACTGCTCGGCAGATGGTTACCCGAAAGACGGACCGCGGTATCGAAACCAAGGCGGAGTCCGCACCGGCTGGTACGATGCTTGGATGCAAGGAGGCCGCAAAAGGCCGGCACGGCGGAGATGGCAGCGCGGTAGCGTCGCTCAGCAACACCCGCACGACCGCATTGTTTTTCGGGAAGGATGAAGTGACAAAGCGCCCGATCAATTGGCGGCCTTTCATCCCGCGCAACCCAGATATCCTTCCAAAAGCAAAGGACAGGAAAGACCTTACGCCTGCGCAATCCCGTGCTCTCATTGAGGAGGCCGTCCGCAACACCAAGGTCATTCCGGCTGTCAAGAAATGCCCGCCCGGAGTTGCAACTGGGTGCGCGCGGTTCTCTGACCAGTTTGTCGGCCTGGTCTCGGGCTCAACCGGCAAGGGCGGCGCTCCGAACTGGGTGGACCACTACAGCGCCCTGCGAGACCATGAAGATTTTGTGGCAGCGGTGTCATCCATTTCTTCGCAGGATAAGCAGGTTTTGGACGCAGCCTTGACGGCTCGAAACTTTGCAGAGGTCGGTCACGCGGTGGGGCAGGGCAAAGAATACGCTCGGCGCCAAGGCGGACGACGTGCGCTTATCGCGGCAAACGACAATTTCGTTGCCGCCCAGAAAGAGCTCGCAGCCTGATGTCCACACTTCGCGCCGAAGCCGCATAATACAACAGAGGGGGTTGCGAAGGCTGCCCTCGTACTGTTTCCGGCCACGGCCGGCCCGGAGCCATGCTGCAGTTAGTTGCAGCCGCTGAGCACCGGGTAACTATCCCAAAAACGAACAGGCTCCCCGCTTGCTATCGGCTTGCGGTCATAGCGTGGCCACGCTCGCGCCTGTTCGCTCCCAATCCCCTGGCGCTGCCTCCTCCAGCGACGGGTGATCAGCCCCGCTCCCAGCAATGGTTGAGCGGGGCTTTGAGTTTTGACCGTTCTCCTATTTGACGAGCAGCGCGGCAACGAGAACAGCCAATATCCCGGCGAGAAGGTTCGTGATTAGGAATAGTTGGTTGCCGTTCTCGGCCAAAAGTTGGTGAGTTCGTCGAGGGTTAATTTCGCCAGTCTCCTTTTGCAATATGCCGCGACTGTGTTGGTCGCTCGCGCCAGCAATGAGAAAACAAACGACCATTAGCGCCAGCCAAATGGCGCCAAAAACTAGGTACTGCATCAATGAGCTCCGGTGAATCACATTGGTCGTGAGCTAAGCGGAGCACGCGCCACAATGGAAGAGATTCCCGGTGGCACTCCTTCCTGCATTTCGAGGAGCCCCATGACCAACATCGAACTGAACAAGGGCAGCGACGACAAGCTGCACCTGCGCGTCGGCGGCGAGTACGCACAAGGCGCCAACGTCACCAGCATTCAGGCCGTGGGCGACGAGCTAGTGGCCGTCGTGACGATCCCGATCAAGCATGTGCGCTTCGGCTCGGTCGGCAATGTCGTGCCGTTCGTGCGGCCCGTTGCTTGAACTATCGCGACAAGCGACCGTGGCAGCATCTCTACGGCCGCAAGCGGTGGCAGGCGCTTCGTGATCGGCAGTTGGCCGAACAGCCGCTATGCGAGTACTGCATGAGGCGCGAGATAGTGGAGCCCGCCACGGTCGTGGACCACGTCAAGCCTCACAAGGGTGACGAGGCGCTGTTCCATGATCCGGCCAACCTACAGAGCTTGTGCAAGCGCT
>Ga0160493_100314_pt1 | contig 14406 bp, 14 predicted proteins | sample DID2MG_2_FD_108262 | JGI IMG/M metagenome (GOLD analysis project Ga0160493, IMG submission 108262) | Enriched soil microbial communities from UW Madison campus, WI, USA - DID2878_E24_FP2 MG | ecosystem: Environmental > Terrestrial > Soil > Unclassified | place: USA: Madison, Wisconsin | collected... | reverse complement strand
GGTGGCGGTAAAATACGTCTTCTTCGTCACCCGGGCGGACAATAACGGGGAGGGCGGTACGCTGAGCCTGATGGCGCTGGCGCGCAAGACCTTCACCAATCCGCCGATCTGGATCACGGTGCTGGGCGTGCTGGGCGCCGCCATGTTCTATGGCGATGCGCTGCTTACCCCTGCAATTTCAGTGCTTTCGGCGGTCGAAGGCGTGGAATTGGTGGCGCCGGGCATGACCCGCTGGGTGGTGCCGATCACCATGCTGATCATCATCGGCGTCTTTGCGGTGCAGCGCTTCGGCACGGCCAAGGTCTCCATCGTCTTCGGGCCCATCACGGCCCTGTGGTTCCTGGTCCTGGGTATTTCGGGCCTCGTTCACATCATCGCCTATCCGGCGGTGCTTGCCGCCCTTAACCCCTTTCTGGGACTGGGTTTTCTGTTCACCCATTTCGGTATTGCCTTCGTGGTGATGGGCGCCATTTTCCTGGCGGTCACCGGCGCCGAGGCGCTTTACGTGGATCTGGGCCATTTCGGGCGCAAACCGATCGTGCTGGCGTGGTTCGCGCTGGTTTTTCCTTGCCTCCTGCTCAATTATTTCGGGCAGGGCGCCTTCGTGTTGTCGGTCGGCATCGAGAATGTGGCCAGCCCGTTTTTCCAGATGCAACCGGAATGGGCGCTTCTGCCTTTCGTGATCTTGGCGACCATGGCGACGATCATCGCCAGCCAGGCGGTCATTACCGGCACCTATAGCCTGACCCAGCAGGCCATCGCCCTGAACATGCTGCCGCGCATGGTGGTGCAACACACTTCGGCGACGCAGAGCGGGCAGATTTATATGCCGCAGATCAACACCATGCTGATGCTCGGCGTGCTGGTTCTGGTCGCGGCATTCGGAAGTTCCGCTTCGCTTTCAAACGCTTACGGGATCGCGGTATCCGGGGTGATGATCGTCACGCTGGCGCTGCTGGTGGTGGTGATGTGGCGGAACTGGAAGTGGCATCCGGCCGCCGTGCTGGCTTTCGGACTGGTTTTTGTGGTCATCGATGGCGCATTCTTTGCCGCCAATGCGGCCAAACTCTTCCAGGGCGGCTGGGTGCCCGCGGTGGTCGCGCTGGTGGTGGCGACTGTGATGTGGAGCTGGATGGCGGGGCGGCGGCGGTTGTCGGAGAAGACGCGACGGGATGAGGTGCCGCTGGAATTCCTGGTCAACAACCTGGCCAAGAAGAAGCCGAATACCGTGCCGGGGACGGCGATTTTCCTCACTTCGGATGTGGAGGGCGCACCCACCGCCCTGTTGCATTCTCTCAAGCATTACAAGGTGTTACACGAGCAGAACGTCATCCTGACGGTGCGGACTTCGACATCGCCGCGGGTGCCCGACGATGAGAAGGTGACGATCGATGCCTATAACGAGCTGTTCTCACGGGTGGTGGTGACCTTTGGCTTCATGGAAGCGCCCAATCTGCCTAAGGCCTTGGTTTTGGCTAAGAAATTGGGATGGAAGTTCGACATCATGTCGACCTCCTTCTTCCTGTCGCGGCGCTCACTGAAGCTCGGGCAGAAGGCGGGCTTGCTAAGGTTCTGGCAGGACAGGCTTTTTATCCGCCTGGCGCGCAATGCCAGCGACGCGACCGAGTATTTCCATATCCCCACCGGGCGGGTGGTGGAGATCGGCACGCAGGTCATCATCTGAGGCGAATTCGTCAGCAGACTGTTGACGCCGATTGTCTCACTTCGGCATGTCGGGACAAAGATAGGGCGTTTCGGCGGGTGCGAAGCGCTGTTCCTCGGCGCCGCCCACCAGTTTCAGATTGAGAACGAGCGCGTCGGCGGTGAGAGCGGTGATGTCGGCATTGATGGTCATGCCGTCCTCCTCCCACGAAATTTCCGTCTCGGACACCTGCTGCCATTTGGAGAGCCGATAGGTCTCCCAGCAGGAATCGGAGACCAGGGTGCCGTCGGACAGGAAAATCTGCATGGCGCCCGGCAGGCCCGAATCGTCGTCGGAGCGCACCCAGACGCGATTGAGAAGGGGATTGTCCTCGCCGGCTTCCGCGTCGGCCGCTTCGGCGGCGGGCGCGCCGGCATCCTGGGCCATGGCGGGGAGGGCACAGGTGCCCACTCCCCAGGCGGTGATCAGGGCGAGAATTGCAGCCTTCTTGTCCATGGCGGGTCTCCTTGCAATGGCTGTGAGGTGACGCCGGCACTTGGGCGAAATTGGGGTGGTCACCCCTGGGCCATGACCCGGTCATATTCGGCGACGCGCCGGGTCTGGACGGGCCAGAGCCCATAATCGCCGCCCAGTTCGCGATTGGCGTGGAGGGGCCAATTGGGATCGTCGAGGGCGCCGCGCGCCAGGGCGATGAAATCGGCCTGGCCGTTCTCGAGAATGGTTTCGGCGACCTGTATGTCGCCGAGCACGCCCACGGCCATGGTGGGGATGCCGGCGCCGGCCTTGACCGCCTCGGCAAAGGGAACCTGATAGGCGCGGGCGGACTTGATGCGGCCCTGGGCGAGGCCGCCGCTGGAGCAATCGATGGCATCGACGCCGCGCGCCTTCAATTCGCGCGCCAGCACCACGCTGTCCTCGATTGTCCAGCCGCCCTCGGCATTGTCGCTGACCGACAGGCGGGCCAGCAGCGGCTTGTCTTCCGGCCAGACGGCGCGGACGGCTTCGGCCACTTCCAGCGCCAGCCGCATGCGGTTCTCGCGGCTGCCGCCATATTCATCGGTGCGATGATTGGCGAGGGGGGAGAGGAACTGATTGAGGAGGTAGCCGTGGGCGGCGTGAATTTCCACCACGTCGAAACCGGCAGTCTGCGCCCGCCGGGCGGCGGCGACGAAGCCGTCGATCACGCGGCGAATGCCGTCGCGGTCGAGCGCCGTGGGCACCTGGTAGTCGGGATTGTCGGGATCATGCGACTCGGCGCTGGGCGCGACGGGTTGCCAATGCTCATAGCCCACGGCGCGGCGCTGTTCCTCGGTGGCGAGATCCTGGGGGCCATGCCAGGAGACGGGCGTGGACGCCTTCCGCCCGGCATGGGCAAGCTGGATGCCGGCGGCGGCGCCCTGGCCATGCAGGAAATCCACGATGCGGGCGAGGGGCGCGATATGCTCGTCCTTCCACAGGCCCAGATCGCCATAGGAAATGCGCGCTTCCGGCAGGATGCCGGTGGCCTCCACGATCACCAGGCCAAAGCCGCCCATGCCGAAACGGCCGAGATGAACCATGTGCCAATCATTGGCGAAGCCGTCGATGGCCGAATATTGGCACATGGGGGCGACCACGGTGCGATTGCGCAGGGTGAGGCCGCGCAGGGCGATGGGGGACATGAGCTTGGACATGGAATTCCTTGGCCGGAGGGCAGATGACTCAAGTTCCTACATGCCCTCTTTGTTATTCATCGGCAAGTGCCGATGGATGGAAGCTGCCTTGCAGAGGCCGGTTATGGGGAAGATGGCCGTGGGGCATCTAACCCAATCTGGATCGTCACCCTCGGGCCTGACCCGAGGGTTCTTTGTTTGTGGGTGTATCGCAAACGCCCTCGGGTCAGGCCCGAGGGTGACGAGCCGTGGGTGGGGATGGTGCAGTGATCGCTGATGGCCCCCCACCCCCGACCCCTCCCCTCAAGGGGGGAGGGGAGAAGGAGCCGCGATTTCAGCTCAACGTGGACTGCTCTAGCGGGTGCCGAGCAGTAGCTGGACCTGTGACCAGAGGTGGCCGGCCAGGCCGGGATTGAACCAGAGCACGGTGACGGCGAGGACGAGGGCGGCGATGAGGGCGAGGCCGAAAAGTTTCCGGAGTACGGAGAAGACCAGCCAGGCGAGGATGACGGCGCCGATGGCAAGGCCGATCAGGGTGGTGGAATCGGTGGGCATCGGCCTGGCGCTCCGTCGCGGGTGTTCGGGGTGGGTATAGCGGGTTTGGGCGCAGGAGTGTGGCGGAATTGGGGGCTTTCCCCGCCGCACGGGGCGGGACTTTTCGCTGTGCGCTAGGTGTTTCCGGCGGCGAGGGCGGTGCTGGGCCGGCGCCAGGAGAAGGTGGCGAGCCAGGGCAGGCCCTTGCGCAGGGCCCAGTAGATGGCGGTGACCAGGAGGATGGAGGCATAGCCGTCTATGGCATAATGCCAGCCGAGATAGACCGAGCTGAGCACGACGAAGGCGACATAGAGCCAGAGGACGATGCCGAGGCGGCGGGAGCGTTCGGCGGCGAAGAGGGCGATGAGCGTTACCAGGGCCACATGCATGGAGGGAAAGGCCGAGATGCCGGAGCCCAGGCCCGACAGGCCCAATTCATGCAGGGACCAGAGATAGGCCTGGAAGGTGTGGGCCGAGCCGACTTCGCCGGCACTGGTGGCGAGGAAGGCGAGCTGGTCGGCGAAGCGGAGCGTGTCGCCGGTGACCTTGCCGTAATAGACCGGGCCGGCGGAGAGGAAGGCGCCGGCGACCAGATTGCCGACGATGAGCCAGGCGGCGAACCAGGTGAGGGTGAAGCGGAGTCTTATCCCCTCGGCGCGAGGCGAGGTGACCACCCAGAACAGCGTGAAATAGCAGACCAGGAACCAGCCGACATTGTAATTGACCTCGACGATCCGCAGCACCCAGGGATGCATGGCTATTCCATAGAGCAGGCGATAGGGATCGGTGCCGAAATGCAGGGCCTTGTCGATATCGGCCTGAACCACGTCGTGGAGAAAGCCGCGGCCGAGCGGGAAGCTGGACTTGATGGCCGCGAACATGTCGCTGAACAGCACCAGGGTGAGCAGCAGGAGCACGAGCCCGGCCAGATAGCGCGCCACCCGGCCGGGCGCGACCATGCGGCGGAAGCCCAGGCGCCGGCGGCGGGGCAGGCGGTGGACGACGTGGAACAGGCCCAGCGCATTGACCACATAGGTGCCGATGACGCCGAAATTGATGGCCCAGGCATAGAAATAATGATCGAGCAGGGCGAAGGGGCGAATATCGCTGCGGCCGAGCAGCCAGAAACAGATCGCCAGATAGAGGCCGACGACAATGTAGATCGGGATATCGGCGCGCATGGCCTGAACAAAGGCGCCGGCATAATTGCGCAGATGCGACATGGTCGTCCCCCAGACAGGTCTTTGCTAGCCAATCCGGCTTAAAAATGCGTTGCGGGCGGCGTTAGAAAGGGCTTGCATCGAACCGTACCGTACGGTACGGCTGTGCGGAAAGCGGTCGAGAAGGCGGCTCTGTCCGCATGGAGGCATTTCGTGGCGCTGGCCATCAAGGTCAATGAAGAGACGTTCACCCCCCGCCAGCAGGCTGTGCTGACGGCGGCTCTTGACCTGCTGGTGGAGAATGGCGACGGGCTGACCATGACGGCGGTGGCGCGGCGGGCTTCATGCTCGAAGGAAACGCTCTACAAATGGTTCGGCGACCGGGACGGCTTGCTGACCGCCACGGTGCAATGGCAGGCGGCCAAGGTGCGCATGCCCTATGTCGACCGCAGCCATCTCAGCATCAAGGCGCTGCGGGGGAGCCTGGAGCAATTCGCCCGAGACCTTTTGACCACCATTATCGGGGAAGTGTCCATCACCCTCAACCGCACGGCCATTACCCATGCGGCGCAGGAAAAGGACGATCTGGGCAATATCGTGCTGGAAAATGGCCCCATGGCCATTCGCCGCCGGCTCAAGCCGATCCTTGAGGCGGCCCGCGATGCGCGGCTGTTGCGCTTCACCTCGAGCGAGGAAGCCTATCGCACCTTTTTCGGGCTCGTCGTGCGCGATGTGCAAATCCGCCTGCTGCTCGGCGACAAGAGCCTCACCCAATCCAATGTCGAATCCAACATCGAAGCCGATGTGAAGATCGCCACGGACCAGTTCCTGGCCCTCTATGGGGCCAAGGCCAACAATTAACCAAATCGCAGTTTCCAGGGAGAGTCCCAATGCGCGTCTATTACGATCGTGATGCCGATATCAATATCATCAAGGCCAAGAAGGTCGCCATTATCGGCTATGGCAGCCAGGGCCATGCCCATGTGCTGAACCTGCGCGATTCGGGCGTCACCAATGTCGCCGTGGGCCTGCGTCCCGGTTCCGCCTCGGCCAAGAAGGCGGAAGGCGAAGGCCTCAAGGTGATGAGCGTGGCCGAGGCTTCCGCCTGGGCAGATGTCATCATGCTGCTGACCCCGGACGAATTGCAGGCCGATATCTATCGCGAGCATATCGAGCCCAATATCCGCGACGGCGCCGCCCTGGCTTTCGCGCATGGCCTCAACGTGCATTTCAACCTGATCGAGCCCAAGTCGACCGTCGACGTGATCATGATCGCGCCGAAGGGCCCGGGCCACACCGTGCGCGGCGAATACCAGAAGGGTGGCGGCGTGCCGTGCCTGATCGCCGTGCATCAGGACGCCTCGGGCAATGCCCATGACATCGCGCTGGCCTATGCCTCGGGCGTTGGCGGCGGCCGTTCGGGCGTCATCGAGACCAATTTCCGCGAGGAATGCGAAACCGACCTGTTCGGCGAGCAGGCCGTGCTCTGCGGTGGCCTGGTCGAGCTGATCCGCGCCGGTTTCGAAACGCTGGTGGAAGCCGGCTATGCGCCGGAAATGGCCTATTTCGAGTGCCTGCACGAAGTGAAGCTGATCGTCGACCTGATCTACCAGGGCGGCATCGCCAACATGAATTACTCGATCTCGAACACGGCCGAATGGGGCGAATATGTCACCGGCCCGCGCATCATCACCTCGGAAACCAAGGCCGAGATGAAGCGCGTGCTGCACGACATCCAGTCGGGCAAGTTCACCTCGGACTGGATGCAGGAATACAAGGGCGGCGCATCGCGCTTCAAGGCGACCCGTCGCCTGGCCGACGAGCATCCCATCGAGGAAGTGGGCGCCAAGCTGCGCGACATGATGCCCTGGATCAAGGCCGGCGCCCTGGTCGACAAGGCGAAGAACTAAGACATACGGAACGGGGGCTTCGGCCCCCGTTTTGTTTTGCGGAATGCTGTTCGTCCAACTCCGCCCATTATCGGCCAAGCTCGCGCTCGACGGCCAGGAGTGCTTCCTCCAGCAAAGCGCGTGTCAGCCTTGGATCGATGTGCTTGATGTTGGCATTGCTCGCCGACCAGAACCGATTGAGCTCAGCATCGGTGTACCGGCCGTCCAACATTTCCTTAAGGCAGGTCGCCAATTCAGACAGGTCGTGCTGGCGCTCCAGCCCCCAAAATGCCGATAGTCCCAACGCGATGCGCTCGGCGTTCGAGGCATTGTAATTCGGCGTTGGATCAATCGCGCTGTCGGCGAATCTGAAGAAAATCTTCTGTGCTTGTGGTCTGCTCATCTGGCGACCTCGTTCGGAGTGCCGTTCATCGGATAGGCGGTGAGCACCACATAACCCGGTGGCGATTGGTGTTGACGGATAATTACTTGTACCCAGAAGGTTGTTCGGATGACAAAGGGGGAAATATCGTCTGGACTGAAGGCCTCCCGCCCCGTCTGAGAACCAAATCGATGCGTCAGCGTCATAATTCGTTCTTTTCCGTCGATCACTTGCTGCACTGCTTCCGCATTGAGCCGCAGAACTTGAGAGACCAGATTGTTCGCTTCACCGAGTGAGTTAAAAGACCCTTCGGCGGGATGTAGCGATCCCGGATTCTCAAATCGCCAAAGCCATTGATAGGCGATCAATTGCGTGTCGCTCCTCGCAACATGCTTGCTGAAACCGTGGCCGCCTTTGAGTTCCTCTTTGGCCAGATCGACATAGTAAAGGCCGGGATTGTCGAAGGCCGACACGGCGACCCGAACGCGTTCACTTCCCCCTCCCGCAGCGATCCATTGTCCGCCGATCGGGGAACCGGCCGGAGCGCGCGGCTGGTTGGGGTTGAAGCCGGCTTTGAAAACGGCCTGGCGCAGCCGGAGGAATTTGACGGCGACGCGCAATGCGGCCGCGCGCCAGAGGAGATGGAGGGTGGGGTCTGTATGGCTGGGCATGGTTCCGCGTTCCGGTTTCTTCGCGGATTTTCCCATTGTGGCGCAGGGCGGGGATAAAGTTGCGGTTTCGGGGGCGCTGCCTCTACCCGGCGGGGCTGCGCTGGACTAATCCTCTTCTATCGATGGATTTTTCGGAGCCGCGCGCCATGAATGCTGAAGACGATATCGCCCGCGTGAAGCGGCAGGAGGCCGAGCTGGTGCTGCCGGTCTTCGACGAGGCGGTGGCGTTCGAGATCGGCTCGGCCATTCGCGGCCGGGCGCTGGCGGAGGGGCTGTCGCTGGTGGTGGATATTCGCACCTGGGACCGGCAATTGTTCTTCGCCGCGACGCCGGGCACCAGCGCCGACAATGCCGAATGGGTGCGGCGCAAGGTCAATTCGGTGCGCCGCTTCCAGCGGGCCAGCTATCGGCTGGTGCTGGAGCGGGGCGAGGCGCCGTTCAGCGTGCAATCGGGCGCCGATCCGGCCGATTACGTCATTGCCGGCGGCGGGTTTCCGATCCGGGTGAATGGGGCTGGAATCGTGGGGGCGCTGACCATTTCCGGCCTGCCGGGGCGCAGCGACCACGGCGTGGCGGTGGACGCGCTCTGCGAGCATCTGGGCAAGGCGCGGGCCGATTATGCGCTGACGGAGGTGGCCAATTGAAACTGCCCTACCTGATCCTCGACGTCTTTACCGGCACGCCGCTGCAAGGCAATGGGCTGGCCGTGGTGCCCAAGGCGGACGGCTTGCTGGACGGCGAAATGCAGGCCATCGCGCGGGAATTCAATCTCAGCGAGACGGTGTTTCTGTGCAAGCCGCAGACCGAGCGCAATTCGGCTTCGGTGCGGATTTTCACGCCCTATCAGGAATTGCCCTTTGCCGGGCATCCCACGGTGGGCGCAGCAGTGGTGCTGGGGCTGCAGAGCAAGGCCTCGGCGCTGCGCATCGAGGAAAAGGTGGGGCTGGTGACGGCCCTCTTCGAGCGCATCGACCGGCGCCGGGGCGAAGCGCGGTTTACGCTGCCGAAATTGCCGGCGCGCCTTGCCGACCTGCCGGACCGGCTCAGCATCGCGCAGGCGCTGGGGATCGAAGTCGAGGATATCGGCTGTGGACCCTTCAAGCCCGCCGTGTTTTCGGCCGGCGTCACCTTCCACCTCATCCCGGTGCGCAATGCCGAGGTTTTGCGGCGCATTTCGCTCAACCGCACGGCCTGGAACGAGGTGTTCCACCACGACCACCACTCGGCCTATGTCTTCACCATGACGCCGGACGAGCCGGACAATGACATTGCCGCGCGCATGTTCGGCATGGGGCTGGGCGAGGATCCCGGCACGGGCTCGGCCGCCGCGGCACTGATCGGTCTGCTGGCCGAGCAGGAAGGCCCGATCGGCCAGTTCGACCGCGTCTTGCGCCAGGGGGTGGAGATGGGGCGGCCATGTCATATTCACCTGCAATTCCGAAAGGAAGCGGATGCGCTGACCCATGGCGCCATCGGCGGCGAGGCCGTGGTGGTGGCAGAGGGCGTGCTGGACCTGGAGGATTAGGGTTCGGGGGGCGAACCGAACGCATTTGCGCTGTTTGGTCTTGCATCCCTTGCCGGTCTGGCGCATTGTTTGGGGACAGACACAAGCGTACCAGAGCGTACCCGTATGCAGCGCCGCCGGGCCAAAGCCATTGCCATCGCACAACAGCAGGTCCTGATGACCCGGCTGGCGATTGCGGCCGGATTGCTGCTGCTCCCCGCGCTTCTTCTCCTTCTTATCAGCCCCTGATCACCGGCAGCTCGAACAATCGAGCGGGTCGTCAGGGGATTGCGCCATCAACCGAACAGTAAAAATGTCCGGTCCAGCGAGCCATTGCCTCGGGGCCGATAGGAAAAGAGCCTGATATGTCGACTTCCGCCAATTCCAATAAAGAACGCGTCTTCATCTTCGACACCACTTTGCGCGATGGCGAGCAATCGCCCGGCGCGACGATGACGCTGGAGGAAAAGCTCCAGGTGGCCGATGCGCTGGACGAAATGGGCGTCGATATCATCGAGGCCGGCTTTCCGATCGCGTCGGTCGGCGATTTCGAGGCCGTTGTCGCCGTGGCCAAGCAGGTGAAGAACGCCACCGTGGCCGGGCTGGCCCGCGCCATCAGCGCCGATATCGACCGGGCCGGCGAGGCGGTGCGCCACGCCAAGAAGGGCCGTATCCACACCTTCGTTTCCACCTCGCCCATCCATCTGGCGCATCAGATGAAGAAGACCGAGGACGAGGTGATCGAGATCATCGCCCGCACGGTGACGCAGGCGCGCAATCTCATCGACGACGTGGAATGGTCGGGCATGGACGCGACCCGCACGCCGATCGACTTCCTCAAGCGATGCGTGGAAACCGCCATCAAGGCCGGCGCGACCACGATCAACCTGCCCGACACGGTGGGCTATGCGGTGCCCGAAGAGCATTTCCGCATGTTCAAGAGCATTATCGAGGGCGTGCCAAACGCCGACAAGGCGATCTTCTCGGTGCATTGCCATGACGACCTGGGCATGGCCGTCGCCAATTCGCTGGCCGGCGTGGCCGGCGGGGCGCGGCAGATCGAATGCACGATCAATGGATTGGGCGAGCGCGCCGGCAATGCGGCGCTGGAAGAAGTGGTGATGGCGCTGCGCACGCGCGGCGACGCCATGCCGTTCTATACCGAGGTGGAATCGACGCATCTGGCGCGGGCCAGCAAGATCGTCTCGGCGGCCTCGAACTTCCCGGTGCAGTACAACAAGGCCATCGTGGGCAAGAATGCCTTCGCCCATGAGAGCGGCATCCACCAGGACGGCATGCTCAAGAATGCCGAGACCTATGAGATCATGACCCCGGCCAGTGTCGGCATCAAGGAAACCACCTTGGTCATGGGCAAGCATTCGGGCCGCGCCGCCTTCAAGGACAAGCTCAAGGAACTGGGCTACGAACTGGGCGACAATGCCTTCCAGGAAGCCTTCGTGCGCTTCAAGGACCTGGCCGACCGCAAGAAGCATGTCTACGACGCCGATATCGTGGCGCTGGTGGACGACGAGGTCGGCTCGGTGGGCGACCGCATCCGGCTGGTGGACATGGAAGTGGTGTCCAAGACCGGCGGCGTGCACAAGTGCAACCTGGTGGTGACCATCGACGGCACGGAAAAGGCCGTGTCCTATGAGGGCACCGGATCGGTGGACGCCATTTTCAACGCCATCAAGGCCGCTTCCGAACAGGACCCGCACCTGGTGCTCTATGCCGTGGACGGGGTGACCGGGGGCACCGACGCCCAGGCTTCGGCCCATGTGCGGCTGGAAATGAACGGCCGTATCGCCTCGGGCAATGCGGCGGAACCCGATACGCTGGTGGCCTCGGCCCGCGCCTATCTCAATGCGCTCAACCGCGTGATGATCGAGCGCGGCGCTTCGGCCCAGGGCGCGCTGGCGGGGTAGGCATCTGCGGTCGATTGCCCGATGCCGTCCCCGCGAAAGCGGGGATTTCGGTGTCGCTGCAAGGATTGAAAACGGAGGTTCCCGCTTGCGCGGGAATGACTCTGGGGGTGAGACGGCCGGGTGCTCGGCCCCATCCGTCACCGTCATTGCCGGGCTCGTCCCGGCAATCCAGTTTGCTGCGGCGAGCCCATGGACCACCGGGACAAGCCCGGTGGTGACGACAAGGGGAATGGCGCGGTAGCGTAAGGCGCTCAGAGGGGGCGTCATGACATATCAACTTGTAGAAGTTGCCGAAGCTCAGGACTGGGCGGATTTCCATGCCATCCGCCGCGTCGAATTGTTCGAGGCCAAGGGCCGGTTCGGCATCTATGACGACCGTCATCCGGACGATTATGCCGATTTCGCCCATCCCTATCTGCTGAAGCGGGACGGGCGGGCCCTGGGCACGACGCGGCTCGACCTGTTCGGGCAGGGGCGCGCCGCGATCCGGCTGGTGGCGATCAAGGCGGCGGAGCAGAGCCGGGGACATGGCCGGGTGCTCGAGCAGATGGTGGCGGAGCGGGCGCGCGGCTTCGGGGTCGATACGCTGCTGGTCAATGCCGCGGCGGAGGCTGTCGGCTTCTATGAGAAGACCGGCTGGGAACGGTTCGAATGGGACCCTGCCGAACTTGTGAACATTGCCGGCGCTTGCATCCAGATGCGGAAGCTGCTCTAGCGTCCTGCACTTGGGTCTGGGGGGCGGCATGCTGAGCAAGGCGGAGTTTCGCGGCGGAATATTGGCCGTTTCGGCGATCCTGATCGTGGTCTTGCTGGTGGTCTCGGTGTCTCCGGGCCTGCCGGGCGAATTGCTGCTGCAGAGCCTGCGGTTCCATCTCATCGCGGTCGGGTTGGGCCTGGCGCTGCTGGCCATTCTGTCCGGGGCGCGCTGGCGCGGCCTGCTGGTGCTGCTCGTGGTGCTGGCAAGCCTGGCGCATGGGGCTTTGTTCGTCTGGGATTTTTACGCCCGGCGCACGCCCATGGCCGAGCCGCCGGCGGCGCAATTCCGTTTCCTGAGTTTCAACGTGCTGACCGGCAACAGGCAGGCGGAGGCGCTGGTCGACGCCGTGCTGGCCGATCCGCCCGATGTGATGCTGGTGATGGAGACGCCGGGCATCGAGCCATATCTGGAGCGGCTGGCGGAGGTTTTTCCCTATCGCGTCGGCTGCACGCAGACCGAGGCCTGCGACACGTCCCTCTATTCGCGCTTTCCCATCGAGAATGGGGCGGTGCGGCAATTGCCGCCCTTCGGGCATGAGCGCATGGTGATCGGGCAGGTGACGATCGAGGGGCAGGCGCTGACCATTGCCGGGGTGCATCTGTCCAAGCCCTATTTCGACCAGGCCTCCTGGATCGAGCTGCACCTCATCAATGAAATCTTGTCGGATATCGAGGGGCCGCTGCTGCTGGCGGGCGATTTCAACGCGGCGCCCTGGACCGAGCCGGTCGCGCTGCTCGCCGAGCGGCAGCAATTGGCGCCGGGGCCCTGGGCGCCGGCCACCTGGCCGGTGCGGCTGGGGCCGCTGGGCGTGCCCATCGACAATGCGTTCACGCGCGGCAATGTGCGGCTTTTGACGCTGGAGGCGGGCGAGAGCTACGGCTCCAACCATCGTCCGCTCTGGGCCGATGTGGCGATCTATCCGGCGCCATAGGCGGCGCGCAGGGCCTGCGGCAGCGTTTCGGCGAGAATATCGAGCTCGGCATCCGGCGCGGCGCTGATGCGGATATGCCGGTCGAGGCCGGGTGCCATCGGCTTGCGGATGAAGACGCCGCGCTGGGCCAGCTCGGCCAGGATCAGGCTGGCATAATCGCCGTCGCCGCCGCAATTGATGGCGACGAAATTGGTGGCCGAGGGCAGGGGGGCAAGGCCGTTTTCGCGGGCAATGGCGGCGATGCGCCCGCGCGCCCGGGAGATCGCGCCGACGGCCCAGCCGAGATGGTCCCGATCGGCCAGGGCGGCCAGGGCCGCGACCTGGCCGAGGCGGTTGAGGCCGAAATGATTGCGGATGCGCTCGAAGCCGCCGACGAGGCGCGCATTGCCGAAGGCATAGCCGACGCGCAGGCCCGCCAGGCCATAGGCCTTGGAGAAGGTGCGGAAGCGCAGCAGGTTGGGCCGGGCGGTATCGATGGGCGGCAATGTGCCGGAGGGGGCCGTCTCGCCATAGGCTTCGTCCAGGATCAGCAGGCAGGTCTCGGGCAGGGCGGCGATGAAGGCCTCGACGGCTTCGGCGGGCCAATGGGAGCCCATGGGATTGTCCGGATTGGCGAGATAGACCATGCGCGCATCGGTTTCCCGCGCCCGGGCCGCCAGGGCGGACAGGTCTTCATGGGCACCGGCATAGGGCAGGGCATGCAGCGCGCCGCCGTAACCGGCAACGTGATAATTGAAGTTCGGATAGGCGCCCAGCGAGGTGATCACGGCGTCGCCGGGGGCAATGAAGAGCCGCACCGCCAGGCCCAGCAGGCCGTCTATGCCTTCGCCGGCGACGACTTCGTCCATACCGACGCCCAGATGCGCGGCCAGGGCACTGCGCAGGTCGTGATTTTCCGGATCGGGATAGGCCCAGCTCTCCGACGCGGCGGCAGCGATGGCAGCGACGACCCCGGGACTGGGGCCGAAGCCGGATTCATTGGCGCCGATCCGGGCGCGCAGCGGAATGCCGGAGCGGCGCGCCAACGCTTCCGGCCCGACAAAGGGCACGGTCTCGGGCAGGCGCGCCACGAGGGGCGAAAAAGGCGGCTGGGGCACGACAGATGACCTCCCTGGGACGAATCCGCACGCCCATTCTATCCGCAAAGACCGCGCCCGCCAGGCTGGCGCAGCGGCCCGATTCGACACATTCCTGCCCGATTTCGGGGGCTTTCGAGGGTCCGGATCGGGGCGTCCCCGCATTTGTGCACAGGCAGAAAAAAACTTCGGCGAACGCAAATGCCCATCGCGCCGGGAATTTTTCCCCGATGGGCCGGCGCCGGAGATTTGGATAAAATTG
>Ga0160493_100313_pt1 | contig 14451 bp, 18 predicted proteins | sample DID2MG_2_FD_108262 | JGI IMG/M metagenome (GOLD analysis project Ga0160493, IMG submission 108262) | Enriched soil microbial communities from UW Madison campus, WI, USA - DID2878_E24_FP2 MG | ecosystem: Environmental > Terrestrial > Soil > Unclassified | place: USA: Madison, Wisconsin | collected... | reverse complement strand
GTTAACGATGCAGAGGCCTCCCGACTGTCGCCGGACGGTTGATCGTTGCAACCCCATCTCCACCCGGCTGATGAGGGGAGGATAGTATGGGGTGGAGGGGGCGGGGATAAGTTTTCCTGGAACGCGATGCGGCACCCTCCCCCTTGCGGGGAGGGTTGGGGTGGGGGGATGGGCGGCAAGGTGTTTGATTTCTAACGCCGGTGCGTGGGAGCACCCCCTCCTAGCTCCGCTAGGCCTGTCGGCCAAGCTGCGCTACCTCCCCCGTCAAGGGGGAGGTGGGAGTTCCGTGCTTGGGGCGGCTCCCCGCCATTCGCGCATAGCGCTCATGGCCTTCTCGCCTCAAATCTCTCCACCGGAGAGATTTGCCCTGCGGGGCGGGCTCGAAGCCCCCTCATCGCCCTTCGGGCACCTTCTCCCCGAGGGGGAGAAGAATGGGCCGGCGCGCCTCTGTTCCTCTCCCTCTCGGGGAGAGGGTGGATCGGGCGTAGCCCGAGACGGGTGAGGGGATTGGGCGGTAGGGTGTCTGATTTCTAACGCTGGTGCGTGGGAGCACCCCCTCCCAGCTTCGCTAGGCCTTCGGCCAAGCTGCGCTACCTCCCCCATCAAGGGGGAGGTGGGTTCGGTGTGTGGGGTGGACCGTGCGGCAAACGCGATGCGGCATCCTCCCCCTTGCGCGCTAGTCATGCCTGGGGCGTTTCGCCGCGGAAGAGGGGGGCGTTGTTGCGCATCAGGGTGGCGATGCGTTCGGTGACGGTGCGGATGGCGGGGCTGTGGCGTTCCTCGTGGTGGCAGACCAGCCATTGTTCGGTCTCGAGTTCGGCGATGGGGCCGGCCATGCGGTCAATGCGGGGATCGGCGTCGCCGATGAAGCAGGGAAAGACGGAAATGCCCGCTCCCGCCGCCACCAGGTCCAACAGGCTCATGGCATCGTTGCCCCGCGTGGCGATGCGGTCGCCGTGACGGGCATGCAGCCAGCGGGCCGAATTGGTCTGGGCCCCCTCGCCCGCCATGCCGACGAAATAGCCGGCGGCGACGCCGCTGACCAGCTCGGGGCGGGCATAAAGGCCATAGGCGACCCGGCCGACCAGCCGTCCGGCCAGAAAGGGCTCGGTGGGCCGCTGATTGCGAATGCCGATATCGGCATGACGGCGGCCGATATCGACCTTGTGACTGGCGGTGACCAATTCGAGCCCGAAGCGATCCGCCGCCGTCCAGATGGCGGCGATGTTGCGCGCCAGGAAGGACGAGGTCCAGGGCCCGGCCGAGACCCGCACCACGCGCTCGCCGATGGCCCCGTCCTTCCAGCGCTTGAGCGCCAGCATGGCCGCCTCCACCTCTTCGGCGCGGAGCAGCAATTCCTCCCCGGCGGGGGTGAGGCGGTAGCCGGTCTGGCTGCGCAGGAAAAGCGGCTCGCCCACCTGACGCTCCAGCGCGGTAACGCGGCGGCCCAAAGTGGCGGCGGAAAGCCCGGTCGTCCGCGTCGCGGCGCTGAGACCGCCCAGCCGCGCCACATCGAGAAACAGCCGGAGATCGTCCCAGGAGAAATCCATTTTTCATTTCTGCAAAGCACGTTGCAGTCTCAATTGTAGCGCGAATGCCCGTAAATGCGCAATTGTTGGAACAAAGAGGCAGCGATATCTGCCTCCCGACACAGCAAATACCGACAATTCTGCAACGAGGAATATCGCTTCCCCGTCCGGCCGGATTGTCCGCATCGACGGAGAGAAAAATGTTCGAACCCCTCGCCCTCAGCCTGCGCAATTGGCGGCTGCGCCAGGTGACGCGGCGCAAGCTGGCCATGCTGGACGACCGGCTGCTGGCCGATATCGGAACACAGCGCGACACGATCGGCGATTTCATCACCCGCCGCGCCGACGGAACGGAAGGATGCTGACCATGCTGGACAAGACCGATCTGGGACCGCTTTCGGTGTCGCGGCTGGCGCTGGGCGCCATGCTGTTCGGCGGCAATGTCGAGGAGGGCCTGTCCCGGCAACTGCTCGACCAATATGTGGCGGCGGGCGGCAATTTCATCGACACGGCCAATAATTATTCGTTCTGGACCGCCTATGCCGGCTCCAGCGAGGACCTGCTGGGGCGCTGGCTCAAGGACCGGGGGCGGCGCGACGACCTGGTGATCGCCACCAAGGTCGGCGCCCTGCCCAACCGGGCGGGCGCGGGCCTGGAGGATATCGAGGGGCTGGGGCGCGCGGCCATCATGCGGGGCGTCGAGGGCTCGCTCAAGCGGCTGGGGACCGATTACATCGATCTCTATTATGCCCATATCGACGACCGGACCACGGAGCTGGAGGAAACGCTGGCGGCCTTCGACGATCTGGTGCGGGCGGGCAAGGTGCGCGCCCTTGCCTGTTCCAACATGGCGGTCTGGCGCATCGAGCGGGCGCGGCAATTGAGCCGGCGGCATGGCTGGGCCGAATACGCGGCCCTGCAGCAGCATTTCTCCTATTTCCGGCCCCGGCCGGACAGCGATCTCAAGCGCAATGCGGTGATGGGGCTGCGCGGCGGCTGGGGCACCGAGGGGGGCCTGCGCGGCCAGCATCTCGACTATATCCGCTTCAATCCCGATTTCCGCGTCGTGGCCTATACGCCCATGCTGCGCGGCGCCTATGCCGATCCGGCCCGGCTGGAGCCGGCCTATCGGAGCGAGGACAACGACAAGCGCCGGGCGGCGCTGGAGGCGGTGGCCAACGAGACCGGCGCCACGCCCAGCCAGGTGGTGATCGCCTGGCTGCTGCATTCCACCCCCGCCATCATCCCGCTGGTGGCCGCATCGACCTCGGCGCAATTGGCCGAGAATATCGCGGGGGCCGGGCTGGCCTTGTCGGCCGCGCAGATGGCGCATCTGGACGGCGCCGCCTGACCCCCGAACGGAGAGGAGAAAAGAACATGCATATACAGAACCTGGGCCGTTTCGGGCCCGTGAGCCGGCTGACCCTGGGGGGCGGCGGCATTGGCCAGGTCTGGGGCCCGACTTCGGAAGCGGAGGCCGTGGCCACGCTGCGGGCGGCGGTGGACGGGGGCATTACCCTGATCGACGCGGCGCCCGGCTACAAGATCTGCGAAGCCATGATCGGCCGGGCCTTCGAGGGGCGCCTGCCCGATGGGGTGCGGGTGACCACCAAGCACGGCCTGGGCACGGCGGCGGCGGAGATGGTCTATCCGCGCCTGCGCGGCTCGCTGGAGCAGAGCCTCAAGGACATGCGGCTGGAGCGGGTGGACATGATGCTGCTGCACAGCGAAATCCGGCCGGACGATTTCGACTATCCGCCGGGCCAGCCGCCCCGGGACGAGCGCTCCACCAGCCTGTCGCTCTATCGCGACGCGGTGCGGCCGGCCTTTGCGCAATTGGTGGCGGAAGGGCTGATCGGGGATTGGGGCATTACCGGGATCAACCATGCGGCGGCGACGATCGCGGCGCTGGATTCGGACCCGGTGCCGGCGGCGGTCCAGGCCATCGCCAACCTGCTGGACAGCCCCGGCGAAATGAACGGCACCGGCCTCGCCCCACGGCCGCGCGAGGTGATCGCAGCGGCCAGGGCCGCCGGGAGCGGGGTGATGGGGGTGCGGGCCGTGCAGGCTGGGGCGCTGACCCGGGGACTCGACCGGGCCGACAATTCCCCCACCAGCCGGGATTTCGAGCGCGCCCTGCCCTATCGGGATCTCTGCGCGGCATGGGGCGAGGACCCGGCCGAGATCGCCCATCGCTATGCGCTGGGCATCGAGGGCGTGGACACGCTGGTGCTGGGGGTGAAGAACCGGGCCGAATTGGCGGCGGCTTTGGCTGCCGAACGGCGCGGCCGACTGGACGATGCGCAAATAGCGGCCATCGAGGCGCTGGGGCTGAGATGAAAAAAGGGCCACCCCGCGGTGGCCCTTTTTACGTCCCGGGAGGAGACGAAAGCCTATTGCTCGGCGATGCAGACCGAGGTGACGCCGCGATTGCGGAAGCCAAGGGCGGTCGCCGCGGCCTTCGAGAGGTCGATGATGCGCTTGCCGTGGAAGGGACCGCGGTCATTGATGGTGACTTGCACGGAATTGCCGGTCCGCTGGTCGACAACTTCGACCTTGGTTCCGAAAGGGAGGGTACGATGCGCCGCGGTCATGGCGTTCTCGTTGAAGATTTCCCCCGATGCGGCCCGCTTCCCGTTGAAGCCCGGACCATACCAGGAGGCGCCGCCACATTGGGCATAAGCTGCACTGGAAAAACTCAAGACACTTGCAGCGCAGATGGCGGCGATAACGGCTTTCTTAGTCAATGATCCTGGCTCACTGATATTGATGATGCCCGGGGTTTACGGGGGGCGGGGGGCCATAATGTGAGCAAATCCGGCCATCTCGGCCTCAAAGAGGCCCGTGTTGCCGGTTTGCCGCAGGGTTTTGGATAAAAAGTGTTAACTATGCGAAGTAGAGTCTTGGAAACCGTAGAAATCGAATCCTCGGCCGTGCCGAATCAGCGCCATCACGCCGCCGGAATCGTCTGATCAGGGGAACCAGTTTGCGACCTGTGGCCGATGGGCAACGGTTGCGGGCAAGATGACCGTAGCGGCCTTGCCGGGTGGGTTCCATGGGGAAAAGTGCGGGAAATCCGGCCGGCGCGGCCCGGTTTTGGGCGGGAATGTGGCGCGCTTTTGCGGCGCGGGCCAAAAGAAAAGGGCGATGGCATGGCCATCGCCCAGTCGATCAGGGAGATCGGTGTGCTCAGTCCTGCGGCTGGGGCACGATGCGCAGATAGGGCTTCAGCTCTTTCCAGCCGTCGGGATATTTCGCCTTGGCCGCTTCATTGGTGACGGCCGGCACGATGATGACGTCTTCGCCGCTCTGCCAATTGACCGGGGTGGCGACCTGGTGCTTGGCGGTCAATTGCAGGCTGTCGATGACGCGCAGCACCTCATCGAAATTGCGGCCGGTGGAGGCCGGATATTCGATCTTGAGCTTGACCTTCTTGTCCGGGCCGATGACGAAGACCGAACGCACGGTCAGCGTATTGTCGGCATTGGGGTGGATCATGTCGTAGAGGCGGGCCACCTTGCCTTCGCTGTCGGCCAGAAGCGGGAAATTGAGGGCGGCGCCCTGGGTTTCCTCGATATCCTTGGCCCAGCCGCCGTGATCCTCCAGCTTGTCGACTGACAGGCCGAGCACCTTGACGCCGCGCTTTTCGAATTCGGGCTTCAGCTTGGCCGTATAGCCCAATTCGGTGGTGCAGACCGGGGTGAAATTCTTGGGATGGCTGAACAGCACCGCCCAGGACCCATCGATATAATCATGGAAGTGGATATTGCCCTCGGTGGATTCGAGGGTGAAATCGGGGGCGGTATCGCCAATCAGGATCGCCATATCGTCTTCCTCTGCCCGCCGGGGCGGGTCCATTCGCTTACAAGAAGAATATCGTGCTCCCGAGCCGCCTTTGGAACGGTGCGGGGCGAAATGCTTTTGCCTTGTTTGCGGGGGCAAAAGCAAGGCTTGCCCCGGAGGGCGGCGGGGCGAGAACGGGCTTTATTCGCCGGTGACCATGACCGAGCCCTGCATGGGCCGGGCCTCGGGCGCGCCATTGGTCCAGGTGACGTCGAGCCCGTTGAGCGGGACGACCGACAGGCTCATCTTGCCCGAGCCCTGCTGGATTTCGCGGGCATGGCCCAGATAGACCAGCGCATTGTTGGCCGCATCGTAAATCCGGGTGACGCGCAGCGATTTCCAGATCAGCGAGCGCCCCTGCTGGAAGATTTCCTGGCCGCCGGCACTGGTGCGGATATTGCCGATGGTGATGGGACCGATGGCCGAGCAATCGAGCGCCGAATAGGACGGGTCCTCGAACCAATTGCCCTGGCTGACCCGATCGATGAAGGAGCGGTTGAAGAAGGCCAGGTGGCAGACCACGCCCTCGACATCGGGATCGGCGACCGCCTCGATGGAGATGTCGTTGCCGGTCCAGTCGACGCCTACATTGCCCACTTCCCCGCCCCGGCCGCAAGCGGCGAGGGCGAAAGCGGCGGTGGCGGCGAGGGCAAGGCGGGCGATGCTGTTCATGGCGGGCTCCCAGGATGACGGAGCCAAAGATGGGATGGCGCGCGGCGTTAAGCAAGTGGACAGGCGCTGGTGCTAGCGCCGGAGCCTGTCGTCCATGACCCGTTCCAGCCAGCGCACCAAGAGGGACAGCGAGATGGTCATGGTGAGGTAGAGATAGGCCACGACATTGTAGGTCTCGAAAAAGAGGAAGCTCGAGGAGGCGGAGAGCTTTCCCAATTGGGTGATGTCCTGCACGCCGAGCGCCGAGACCAGCGCCGAATCCTTGACCATGGAGACGAAATCATTGCCCAGCGGCGGCAGGATGGTGCGCAGGGCCTGAGGAAAGATGATGAAGCGGAAGCAATGCCAGCGGGAAAGGCCGAGCGAACGCGCCGCCTCGACCTGGCCGCGCCCCACCGCCTCGATGCCGGCGCGGAAAATCTCGGCGATGAAGGCCGAATAGCAGATGGTGAGCGCGAAAATGGCGCGCCAGACGAAATCGAAGCCGCGTACGCTGGCCGGGGCGACCCAGCCCAGATCGATCAGTGGGGCCAAGGCCCAGTTATAGGCGCCCACCATGGCCGGCGCCGCGACGAAGGCGATGTAGAACAGGAAGACCAGGATGGGGATGCCGCGAATGATCTCCACATAGAAGGTGGCGATTTCGCGCAGCACCCGGATATTGGAGGTGCGCGCCAGGGCGACGAGCAGGCCTAGCAGGGTGGCGGCAAGGAAGGCCAGGAGCGTGACCCAGAGCGTGGTGACAACACCGCCCGAAAGCTTCTGAAAGATATCGGAATAGGTCGCGTCCGCCGTGATGGCCCAGAGGCCGAGCACGAACAGCAGCAGGATCGCCAGGAGCCAATAGGGCAGGCGTGCGAAAAGGGATGGATGGCGATGGCGGCGTGAGGTCATGGTGGGAGAATTCGCCGGCGACGGACGCCGATATCGGGTTCAGACGTCACCACCGGGCTTGTCCCGGTGGTCCATGCTCGTCGCACAATGGATTGCCGGGACAAGCCCGGCAATGACGAAGGTGAGAACAAGCGTCGGGACTGGGTCAGTCCGCCGAATATTCGAAGAACCAGTAATTGATGCGCTCGTCGAGCCAGCCTTCTTCGCGGAGCTGGTCGAGGGCAAGGTTGAAGGGTTCGACCAGATCGGAGCCGGGCGTGAGGATGAAGCCGAAGGGGTCGGACTTGATGGCCTCGCCCGCCTGCTTGAAGGCGCCCGGATCGGCGCCGATATAGCCGGCCGAGGCGGCCTGGTCGGCGATGACGGCATCGACGTCGCCGGCCTTCACGGCCTGGACCGCGGCGCCGAAGCTGTCGAAGGTCCTGACCCGGGGATTGGCCTCGTCACCATCGAGCACGTCATAGATGGCGGTATAGAAGGACGAGGTGCCGGCCTGGGCGCCGAAGAGCAGATCGGTGTCTTCGGCGAAGCTTTCCGGGCCGGTAATGCGATCCTCGTCGGCGCGAACGAGGAAATATTGCTCGACGGTGATGAAAGGCTCGGTGAAATCGATCTGCTGGGCGCGTTCCTCGGTGATGGTGATGCCGTCGGCGCCTATGTCGAACTGGCCGTTGCGCACCGATTCAATCATCACGTCCCAGGCGGTCAGGTCCCATTCGACCTTGGCATCGAGGCGCTTGGCGACCTCGTTGATGACATCATATTCGAGCCCGATGCCATTGCCGTCCGGCCCGGCGAAATTGAGCGGGTAATAGGCGTTCTCGGTGACCGCATGAATGACGCGGCCTTCGAGGTTCGGCAGGTCCTGCGCCATGGCGGGCGCGACGGCCAGAACCAGGGCGGCGCTGGCGAGAAGAGCAGTGATCTTGGTCATGAGGCGGCGGTCTCCCGGAATGTGTCGCCGGGAGACTAGACCAAGCTGATCGGCTTTGGAAATAGGTCAGGCGTGGTCGTTCACTTCGGCGCCCGGCCCGTTCTTCCTGAGCGATTCGATGGCGTTCTTGGCGCTGGCCTTGGACGCATAGGTTTCGGTGCGCACCATGGTCTCGCCATTGCTGGCGACGAAGCGCACGAAATGCTGCCCGTCCTTGGACGCCACGATCTCGAAACGATAGCCGGAGCCGGTCTCATCCTTGGAAAGATCGGCAACGGACGCATCCGGCGCGTTCTTCTTCAGGGATTCGATGGCGTTCTTGGCGCTGGCCTTGGCCTTGTAATTCTCGGACCAGAAGATTTTTTCCGAATTGTAGGAGAAGTCGAACTTGAACTGGTCGTTTGCGGCGCCGGTAATATTGAACTTGTGTGCCATGACGCTGGCCTCCCTGAGTCTGGTCCGAAAAGACTATCCCAAAGCCAGCAATTGAAAAGGGATTATTTGTCCGCGCGGGGCCGATCGAGGTGACCGAGATCGCGGCCCGGATCGATATGGTCGCGCACCAATTGCTTGAGCACGCGGCTATCGGGGAAACCGCCGTCGCGCTTGCGTTCCCACAGCAATTCGCCATCGAGGCGGATCTCGAAAATGCCGCCGGTGCCGGGGATGAGGGTCACCGCGCCCAGCTCGAGCGAGAAGGTGGAAAGCAGTTCCTGCGCCATCCAGGCGGCACGCAGCATCCAGTTGCACTGTGTGCAATAGGCAATGGCGATCGCCGGTTTGGCTTGGGTCATGAGCGTCGAAATCCCCGCGGGCGGCGGTCAGGTTAATCCATGGCGCGGGCAAAGCAAGACCGCCCGGCAGGGCCGGGCGGTCGGGCGCGAGGGGCCGAATTACTGGAACCAGACCACGGTGCGGCTGGACAGGTCCACCAGGGCCGGACGGCCATCGACATAGACATAGCCGTAATAGGGATCCTCGGGCACCGGGGTGATCACGGTGTCGTCGGGCAGGACATAGCCGACCACGACATCGCCCTGGGCTCCGATGGGATCGACCGGATTGGCAACGGCGAAATCGGTGGCCGACTGGCTCACCACATAGCCGGGCGAATAGACCAGGGTGGAGGTCTGCATATCGACCAGCCAGACGCGGCCATTGGCGTAGATATAGCCATAGGCGGGATCGTCGGCGACCGGATAGACGGTGACGCCCGACGGCAGCACATAGCCGACATCGAGAGCGCCATCGATGATCACCGGCGCGACGGGATTGGCGGCGACATAATCGATGGTGGAGGTTTGGATACCGGCTTCGGCGCCGATCACCGCGCCGGCAAAGCCGCCGACGATTGCACCGATGGGGCCACCCACCAGGCCGCCGACCACGGCGCCGGTGGCGCCGCCGCCCGTGGCGCCGATGGTGGCGCCGGCCTCGGGATCGACCGTGCCGCCATCCTGGGCATGGACGGGCAGCATGAGGCCGAGCGAAAGCGTGGCCAAGGAGGCCAGAAGCAGTTTCTGCATTTTTTTATTCCTTTCCATTGCGGACGGCTTTGACGGCCAGCCCGCCAGGCTTGCGGATCGCCGCATTGCGGCAGGACTATCCGCCCCTTGGCCGAACGAACGGCAGCGCCCGGAAATCGTTCCGGTTCGGAAGGAATGTGATGAAGGGCTGTGGCCCCGACGCTACAGCGCCTTTTCGATGTCGGGCGCGAGCGCGGCCGGCTCGGTGGCCGGGGCATAGCGAGCGATGACCTTGCCATCGCGACCGACGAGGAATTTGGCGAAATTCCATTCGATGGCGCCGCCCTCCGCACCCGGCAATGCCTGCTTGAGCCATTTGTAGAGCGGGTGGGCCCAGCGGCCGTTGACATTGATGCGCGCGAAGAGAGGAAAGGTCACGTCATAGGTCAGCGAACAGAATTGGGCGATTTCCTCGGCCGAGCCCGGCTCCTGGCCGGCGAATTGATTGCAGGGAAAGCCCAGGACCACGAAATTGCGGTCCTTGTATCGCCGGTAAAGCGCCTCGAGGCCGGCATATTGCGGCGTGAGGCCGCATCTGGAGGCGACATTGACCACGAGGACCAGCTTGCCATCATAGGCAGAGAGGGGCTGCTCGGTACCATCGAGCAAAGGCAGGGCGAAATCGGAAAGCGTGGTCATGGAGCACCCATTGCGTCCGGTGGCGAAGAGCCTCTGGGTAGGCCTGCGGACGGGGAGCGTCAAGGACAGCCTCCCCTGCCACGGGGAGGCGTCAGGTCGGTGGATATGGGGCTTCGCACGAAGTCCCGATCCTCATTACACCGAGAACAGGGTCTCGAAGCCGCCGAAGATCATGCGCTTGCCGTCAAAGGGCATTTCGGGAATGCCTTCCATGCCCTCGGGCGACATCATCTTTTGCATGACGGCATCGCGGGTCGCCTTGTCGGGATATTCGATCCAGGAAAAGACGACGACTTCATCGGGCTTGGCCAAGACGGCGCCGTAGAAATCATTGGTCTCGCCCCTGGGCACGTCATCGCCCCAATTCTCGACGACACGGGTGGCACCCTAGGACTTGATGCGATCCGCGGAGGCGCGGGAATGCTGCTGATAAAGCTGCTTGTTCGCCTTGGGGACGGCGGCGACGAAACCATCGATATAAGCCATTTTTCGGTCTCCTCATTGGCTGGTTGAACGCAGGGCGGGGCCTGGCTGTTGCATGCCCCTGCCTCGACTTTGACGGATGGGCAGGGCTAATCTCGACACCCATCGGCAAAAAAGAGGATTTGAGCCATGAGCGTCACCCTCCATTTCCACGGCGCGGCCGGCACGGTGACCGGCTCGTGCTATCGGGTGGTGCATCCGGGAGGGCAATTCCTGGTCGATTGCGGATTGTTCCAGGGCAATAAGAGCGTACGGGACCTCAACCTCAAGCCGACGCCTTTCGATCCCAAGGACATCGATTTCCTGCTGCTGACCCATGCCCATATCGACCATGCCGGGCTCCTGCCCAAACTCTATGCCGAAGGCTGGCGCGGGCCGATGTGGATGACCGAGCCAAGTGCGGGCCTGCTCGAATATCTCCTGCCCGACAGCGCCGGCATCCAGGAAAGCGAGGCGGAGCGCGAGACCAAGAAGCGCGGGCGGCGCGGCGACGAACCCGCCCGGCCGCTCTATACGATGGCCGATGCCGAGGAGGCGCTGCAGCACCGGCACACCTGCCAGTACAAGGAATGGATCGAGCCGGGACCGGGCGTCAGGGCGCGGTTCTGGAATGCCGGCCATATCATCGGCTCGGCCTCGATCGAGGTCGAGGTGATGAACGGGGACGGCAAGCCGGTGCGGCTGATGTTCTCGGGCGATATCGGGCCGGACGAGAAGGTGTTCTATGCCGAGCCGGAAGGGCCGGCCGGGTTCGACTATATCCTGTGCGAGAGCACCTATGGCGGACGCGAGCGCGCCGACTACACCCTGGTGGAACGGCGCGAGGCGCTGAAGGCGGAAATCGTCCAGGCCATGCAGCGGGGCGGCAACCTGATCATCCCCGCCTTCGCGGTGGAGCGCAGCCAGGAATTGCTGCACGATATCGGCGTGCTCATCAAGAACGGGGAGATCGACCCCAAGCTGGTGGTGCTGGATTCGCCGCTGGCAAGCAAGGTCACGGGCGTCTACCGCAAATATTCCAAGCTGTTCGAAGACACCGAATTGTCGGCGGACGAATTGTTCAACGATCCCCGATTCCGCATCATCGAGGCGGTGGAGGATTCGAAGGCGCTCAACGCCATCAAGGGCGGGGCCATCATCATGTCCGCCTCGGGCATGGCCGATGCGGGCCGGATCAAGCATCACCTGCGCAACAATCTCATCCGCTCCAATGCCACGGTCCTGTTCGTGGGCTACCAGGCGCCGGGGACGCTGGGGCAGATCATCCTCTCGGGCGCCAAGGAAGTGCGCATCCACGGCACGCTGGTGCCGGTGCGCGCCGCCATACGGTCCATGGGCAATTATTCGGCCCATGCCGACCATTCCGAACTGATGGACTGGATCGGGGGGCGCCTGCCGGCGCATGGGGCGCTGTTCCTGACCCATGGCGAAAACGAGGAGCGCCACGCCCTGCGCGAGGCGCTGGTGGCGGCGGGCAAGCTCGGCGGCGACCAGGTGATCCTGCCGGAACTGGACGATTATTTCGAGCTGACCGCGGCCGGCATCAAAGCGGCGCTGAAGCCGGCGGCCCGGCGCGTCGACCTGCGGCAATTGCCGCAGGACTGGCACAACCTGTTTTCCGATTTCACCATAAGGCTGAGTCAGAGGCTGCATGATCTGCCCGATGCGGAAAAACTGGCGCTGATGGTGCAATTGCAGGGGAAATTGTCGGAGCTGGGCGCGGAAAAGAGCCCGCCGCCCAGACCGACGCCGGTGACCCCGGTGGAGACGCAGGCCTTCGACGAATAGCGGGCGCCAGCGGCCGGGCTATGGCTGGTCCAGGTCCTCCACCGTCTCGGCCAGGTCTTCCACCTTCCCCGCCAGTTCCTGCACCGCCTTGATAAGGGGGGCGATGAACTGGTCGTAGCGCAGGGCGTGGCGGTCGTTTTCGAGGACATGGCCGCCGAAGGATTTTCCGGCGAGCGTTCCAGCGACCTCCTGGGCGATGAGGCCGTAATGGACGCGGCCATCGTCTTCGAGCCAGGCGAAGCGCACCGGATTGAGGGCGCGGATGAAATCGAGGCCGAGATCGGAGGGGGCAATGTCTTTCTTGAGGCGGGCATCGGAGGTTTGAATGGTGCCGGTGGCGGCCCATATTGCCGACCAGCGGGCGCCGCTGGCGCCCAGGGTCAGCGTATTGTCGGCGGCCGGGCGCGGCGCGGCCACGAAACTGGCGGCGCCGGTGGCGGCATTGACGGTGATGGCATCGCGCCAGGTGGAACCGTCGGAGCTGACCTTGATGCGCCAATTGTCGTCGCCCATCAGGCCCATTTCGGCGCGGCCGGACCAATCGGACTGAAACAGCAGGCTGGCCGTATCGGCGGCGGCGGCCTTGTTGAGCTTGAGCTGGTGGCCGGCGCCGGCATGGGTGAGCAGCGTCGCTTCCGCAGCCACGGCAAGCCGGTTTGTGCTGTCGGCCGAGGTGTTGATGCCCAATTGCGGCAGGCCCGCCCCGGGGGCGGCGACGGGCACCCAGGCGGTGCCGGAATAGATCAGCAGCGCCTCGGCGGCGCGGTCGAAGACCTGCCAGCCCGAGGCCGGGTCGTAGAAGCGCCAGGCGCCGGACTGGAAGGCGGCGATTTCGTCACTATGGCCGGACCAGGCGCCACTGGCCCCGGCCGGAACGATCCAGGCGTCGCCCGGCACGGGCGTGGCCGGCGGCGTTGCCAGGCTGGCCGATTGGACGACGGGCTGGACCAGAATGTCGAGCCGATCGAGCGCTTCGTTGTGGGTGATGTGCTTGAGGGCCTGTCCGGCCATGATGAAGGGCAGGTCGAGGCGGGGGGTGTGATCCATGAAAAGGGCTCCAGGTTTGTGCTGGAGCCCAGTGTGGAACGGGATTGGGGCGGCGGGGATAAGTGCAGCCTAGACCACCGGCACGCTGCGGCGCTGGGTGGCGATGAAAGCGACGATGAAGCAGAGGCTCATCAGCAGCACGATGGTGGGCGCGGGGGCGCTGTCGAGGAAGAAGCTGAGATAGACGCCCAGGAGACTGCAGGCGACCGAGATAGCGCTGGCCAGGAGCAGCATGATGCCGAAGCGGCGGGTAACCAGGAAGGCGATGGCGCCGGGGGCGATGAGCAGGGCGATGACCAGCACGATGCCCACGGCCTGCAAGGCGCCGACAATGGTGAGCGAGATGAGCGCCAGCAGGCCGTAATGCAGCAGCCGCACCGGCAGGCCGATGGCGCCGGCCTGTTGCGGATCGAAGATGAAGAGCATGAGATCGCGCCATTTGGCGGCGATCAGCACGATGACCACCAGGGCGATGATGCCGGCGGTGAGCAGATCGTCCTGGCCGACGCCCAGCATATTGCCGAACAGGATATGGTCCAGATGCACGTCGGTGCGGATGGCGGTGTAGAGGACGATGCCGAGGCCGAAAAGCCCGGCAAAGACCACGCCCATGATCGTATCTTCCTTGATGCGGCTATGTTCCTTGAGAAAGCCCACGGAAAGCGCGCAGACCATGCCGGCGGCGAAGGCGCCCAGACCGAGGGGCAGACCCATTATATAGGCCAGGACCACGCCGGGCAGGACGGCATGGGAAATGGCGTCCCCCATCAGCGACCAGCCCTTGAGCACCAGGAAACAGGAGAGCAGGGCCGTGGGCAGGGCGACCAGCACGGCGATGATCATGGCCTGGACCATGAAGGACAATTGGAAGGGCCAGAGGGCCGTTTCATACCATTCCATCAGCGGGTCTCCACGGCGAGGCGGCGGCGGGCGGCGAGAAGGCCGTGCTTGGGGGCGAAGACGAAGGCCGTGAGGAAGACCAGGGTCTGCAGCACGACGATGACCCCGCCGGTGGCGCCATCGAGGAAATAGGAGAGATAGGCGCCGATGAGCGAGGAGAAGACGCCGATGGCGATGGCGATGGCGATGAGGCGGG
>Ga0160493_100312_pt1 | contig 14457 bp, 12 predicted proteins | sample DID2MG_2_FD_108262 | JGI IMG/M metagenome (GOLD analysis project Ga0160493, IMG submission 108262) | Enriched soil microbial communities from UW Madison campus, WI, USA - DID2878_E24_FP2 MG | ecosystem: Environmental > Terrestrial > Soil > Unclassified | place: USA: Madison, Wisconsin | collected... | reverse complement strand
GCCCGCGCAAAGCGCCGCCATTATCACGTCGCTGCTGGAAGAGGACGGCTTCACCGTCTACGTGGAAAACACCACGGAAGCCATCGCCGATCCGGTCATCCACGATCTCAGCCTCATCGTGCCGATCTTCACCATGAGCAAGATCGAGAAGGAGGAGCTGGCCAATCTCTGTGCTGCGGTGGAAGGCGGCGTGGGGTTGGGTGGCTATCATGGCGGCATGGGCGATGCCTTCCGGGAGGCGGTCGACTATCAGTTCATGGTTGGCGGCCAATGGGTCGCGCATCCGGGCAATATCATCGATTATCGCGTGGACGTGACCCGGCCGGACGATCCGGTGATGGAAGGGATCGAGAGCTTCCCCTATCGCTCCGAGCAATATTACATGCATGTCGATCCCTCCAACGAGGTGCTGGCCACGACCACCTTCACCGGTGAGCATGCCGCCTGGATCGATGGGGTGACCATGCCGGTCGTGTGGAAGCGCAAGCATGGCAAGGGGCGCGTCTTCTATTCCTCGCTGGGCCATGTCTCGAAGGAATTCGAGGTTCCGCAGATGCGCACGATCATCCGCCGAGGGCTTAACTGGGCGGCGCGTTGAGCAGCGCCTGCCTGATTGTCTGCGCGCGCTTGACCGCGCCGTCCTTCTTGGACCGGGTCGAGGAATTCGCGCCCACGGACGCTAGTCACGCGCGCTTTGCGCAGGTGGGCCGCCTATGGCAGGGCGGCCCACAACTTTCGTCACCGCAGCCGTTGTCACAACATGAAGGCGTCAAGATCCATATCGGGCTGGGTTTCGGTCTCGACATGGGCCTTGCCGTGCGGGAAGAGCCGGTCGTGGATCATGCGTTCGGCTTCCATCGTGTAGGATTGGCGCAATTGCCCGAGAATGCCGGCCGCCCCGGGAAGCGGAATGTCCGGGACAGGCTCGGTGGTGAGGCTGGCGATAGCCAGGGCCGTATCGTCCAGAGTTTCGGCCAGGTCCGACTGACCTGCCATTCCGCTCGCCGCGGCGTCGAGCAGGGCGATCACTCTGGGGCCGTCGGCGTTGAGCCGGGCGAGAGCGCCGGCGAGGCGCTGGTCCAGTCCGGTCAGGATATCGAGCGCCAGATTGGCCTGTTGTTCCAATTCGGAAATCTGTCCGGCGCCGGTCTGTTCGGCCGCCGCGCCAAAGGCGCCGGCCAGCGCCGAGGATTGGTTGAGCTGCTGCATCGCCGCTTCGGCGGCCACCACGGTCTCCGTCGTCAGTTCGCGCAATTGCATGGCGATGACGGTAAGCGAGGCGCCGCGCGGCCCCAATTGGGCGCAGCGGACCGCGGCATTGAGGCTGACCAGGCGCATATTGGCCTCGATATCCTGGACGGCCCCGACATGGTCGAGCAGCACATGTACGGTGTCCTGTACCGCCCTGGCCACGATTTCCAGCTTGGCGCGCTCGGCCTCGAAGTCCTTAAGGATGGTGACGGCGGCACGCAATTGCGCGCTGAGACCGGCAATGGCTGAGGCATGACCCTTGCCGTCGCCGTCGAAATCCCGGCTGCGAGCCATGATGGTGGCGGCATCGCTGGCCAAGGCCTTCAAATCCTGCTCCGCCTGTTCGACCTCCTGGGCGAACGCGGCGGCGATGTCGGTGAGCTGGGTTTGCTGCAGCAGGGCAAGGGCGGCGATGGCGGCCGGCCGCTCTGCCTCTTCCAGAAGACCGCCATCAGCGATGCGGGCCAGGGTGGAGAGCCCGGATTCGACGTGCTCAAGCCGCTGACGGGTTGCATCGCCTACCTGGAGCGACATGACGGCGCTGCCGATGCGCCCCACGATCTGCCGCGAAACGCGGCCGGTTTCGGCGCTCCCGGCCGCAGCGGTGCTGCGCTGGCGATCCAGGGCGCCAATGGTCTCGACCAGGCTCCGGGCCAGACCGGACAGGGTATCGGCATGGGCGGATTCGAAGCGAGCGCGCTGGGTGGCTGCCCGGTCCACTTCGGCGGTCAATTGCCGATAGATCTGCGCAAATTCCTGAATGGTGCGGCTGGCGGAATCCGAGAGCGTGGCAATGTCGGTGGTGAAAACGTCGAAGTCGTCGCTGTCCCCGACAATACCGGCAGCGGTGACGCGGGCATTGACCGAAACTATGCCCATCATCTTGACGGCGCGGCGCAGGCCGGCAATGGGCGAACTGGCCGCGGCAACGACATCCACCAGTCGTGACAGGTCGGTCTTCTCTTGAGCGAAGGTGTCCGCAAGCCGGTTCGCTCGTTCGGCGACCACGCCAAGATGCGTCAGGGCCTCCTCGACTTCGGTGCCCTGAAGTGCTTCCGGCAACGCCTCGAAGAGCTTGCTCAGCGTGTTGAGCAGGGCGGCGCCCTCGGTCAGGCGCGTGCCGACGGCAACGAACGCGGCCTCGATGTCCTGTCGAGGACGGGCGAGGTCGGTGGCGAGACGTGCAACCGCTTCTGCGGTGACGGGCATGGTCATGCTGTTGCTCCTGCGTCGGCTCCGCCCTGGCGGCCAAAGGCGACTATTTCCCCCGCCATCTTGCCAAGGGGCAGCGTATGGGTGGCCGCACCACGCTGAATGGCTTCCTTGGGCATGCCGAAAACGACGCTGCTGGCCTCGTCCTGGGCGATTGTGGGACTGCCCATCTGGCGCATTTCGAGAAGGCCCCTGGCGCCGTCATCGCCCATGCCGGTGAGCAGCATGCCCATGGCGTTCCGTCCGGCCGTCTGCGCGGTGGACCGAAACAGCACGTCGACCGAGGGACGATGCCGGGACACATGAGGACCGTCCTCGATCCTGATCGTGTAGCGCTGGCCGTTGCGGACCAGCAGCATGTGCAGATTGCCGGGCGCGATCAGTGCCTGGCCGGGCTGCACGAGATCGCCATCCTGAGCCTCCTTGATCCGGATGGCGCAGCCGGCATCGAGGCGCCGCGCGAAGGCCGAGGTAAATTTCTCGGGCATGTGCTGAACGATGAGAATTGCCGGGCTGTCCGCCGGCAGGCGCTCCAGCACCTCGCGCAGCGCCTCGGTGCCGCCGGTCGAAGCGCCGATGGCGACAAGAGGTTCGGTGACGGGGATACGGCCGATCAGGCTCTGCCGACGTGCCTCGGACAGGGGCGGCAGGACCGCGTCGGCGGTCAATTTGGCTTCCACCTTGAGATCGGGCTGGGCGCGCAGGACGGGTGGGGATTTCTGCACGCCGCGCATCTTGGCATGGGCGGCTGCCTTGGCGGCGTCGCAGATGCGCATGCGTGATTCCTGCAGGAATTGCGCGGTGTCGACGCGTGGCTTGGCCACGACGTCGACCGCTCCGGCCTCCAGCGCCTGCATCAACGTGTCCGAGCCCGCCTGGGCCAGGCTGGAACAGATGACGACCGGGATGGGCCGTTGCGACATGATCTTGCGCAGGAAGGTCAGTCCATCCATGCGGGGCAGTTCGATATCGAGGAAAATGACATCGGGCACTTCCTGGCGAATGCGCTCCACCGCCACATAGGGATCGGCCGCGGTGGCCATGACCTCGAGGTCGGGGTCGGCGGAGATGATGTCGCTGAGCGTGGTGCGCACCGAAGCGCTGTCATCAACGATCAGGACACGGATTTTACCGCTGGGTGCAGGCATGACGGACACTCAGATCTTCTGGAATACCGCAGGCGCGACCTGCCGCATGCTGATCGACGTGCCCACCATGGACTCGGAGTGCCCGAGCAGCAGATAGCCGCCGGGACGTAGGTGATCGATGAGACGGGAGATAACGGCGGCCTGGTCGGCCTTCTCGAAATAGATCAGCACGTTGCGCAGGAAGATGATGTCGACGTCCCGATCGATGGGGAAAGTCGACGCCATGAGGTTGAGGCGGTGGAACTGCACGTTCCGGCGCAATTCGGGAACGATGCGCACCTCCGGCCGGGGACCGGGACGACGCGCGAACATCAGGTACCGCGATTGCATGCCCGGAGGCACCGGGGCGATCATTTCGGCGGGATAGATGGCGCGACGGCCCTGGGCGAGAACGTCGGTCGAGACATCGGTGCCCAGGATAGAATAGCGGAAATCGCGGCGCTGGGTGGCCATATCGGCCAGCACCATGGCAATGGTATAGGCCTCGGCGCCGGTGGAACTGGCGGCACTCCACACCTTGAGCAGCGGGTTGCGCTCGGCAAGGCGCTGCGCCAGCAGGTCGGGGACCAGCATCTTCTCCATGAGCTCGAAATGCTCGGGCTCGCGGAAAAAGTCGGTCTTGTTGGTGGTGACGGCGTTGATCAGATAGGGCAATTCGTTGCCCAGGCCATCCTGGCGGAACAGATAATCGCCATAGGCGCGCAGACTGGCCAGATGCAGGGCGCGGATGCGTTTGCGCAGCCGGCCTTCCACCATCAGCCGTTTTGCCGGTGGCAGGCGAATGCCGACCTGTTCGCCGATCAGCGCCGCGATGCGCTGGAAATCGGCAACGCTCAGGTGGTCGTCCTCGGCGGAAGCAGGCAAGGCGCGGGCGAGACTGGACAAGATATACTCCGAAAACGCGGGCGAGACGGGCGGCGCGGACGGCCGATCAGGGATCAGGCGGCGCGGCTGGCAAGATCGGTGGCGTCGCCCAGCAGGTGGTCGAGATCGAGCACGGTGACGAAACCACCGTTGCGGCGTCCGATGCCTGCGATGCAATGGCCGCTCCAGCCCGCATCTCTGGCGGGTGGTGGATCGAGGTCCTCGCTGTCGAGCACGGTGACCTCGAAAACGCGGTCGGCGCGCAGGCCGAGCGTGACCTGGCCATCCTTGCCGGCCACGCACAGGACGACGATGCGGGTATTCTCCGTGTCGTCGGCCGGGACCATGCCGAGCGTGAGGCGCAGGTCGAGCACCGGCACGCCCTGGCCGCGCACGTCGATCATGCCGAGCAGATGCGGCGGCGCCTGCGGCAAGCGGGCAATGGGGCGCATGTCCAGGATTTCCTGGACGCGGGCGACGGGCGCGGCGAAGAGGTCGGTGCCTACGCCAAGCGTCACATATTGGGATCGTTCGGCCATGAGGTCGGTCCTGGAATGTGCGGATGAACGGCGGGAGCCCGGCCGCCTGGGGGCGGCCGGACTATGATGTATCGATCAGGCGGCGCCGCGACGGGTGAATTCGCTGTCGAGATCGTCCATCTCATCGCTATCCAGATCGAGGTCGAAGCCCCCGCCCTTCGCTGGCTTTGCCTTGCCGGCCGGCTTGCGCGGCGCCATATGGGGCGCCTTGGCCAGGATCGCTTGACGCAGCTCGGTATCGGCGCGGGCGGGAGCGGCGGCGGCGGCGATGGCGCTCGCATCGACGCGGAAATAGCTGATGGCTGATTGCAACTGCTCGGCCTGGCTGGCCAGCTCTTCGGACGTTGCCGACATTTCCTCGGCGGCCGAAGTGTTCTGCTGGGTCACCTTGTCGAGTTGCTGGATGGCCGTGTTGATCTGGGCAGCTCCGGCATTCTGCTCGCGGCTGCCGGCAGAGATTTCCTCGACCAATTCGGCGGTGCGCTGGATGTCGGGCACCAGCTTGCCCAGCATTTCGCCGGCCGATTGTGCCGCTTTGACGGTGGTGCCGGATAGAGTGGAAATTTCGGCGGCAGCGGTCTGGCTGCGCTCGGCGAGCTTGCGCACTTCCGAGGCGACCACGGCAAAGCCGCGGCCATGTTCGCCGGCCCGGGCAGCTTCCACCGCGGCGTTGAGCGCGAGCAGATCGGTCTGGCGGGCGATTTCCTGCACGACCATGATCTTTTCGGCGATGGTCTGCATGGCGGTGACGGCATTGTTGACCGCCTCGCCCGAGGCGATGGCATCGGCAGCGGACTGACGGGCGATCTTCTCGGTCTGGGACGCGTTGTCCGCCGATTGCTTGATCGTGGCGGCCATCTCTTCCATCGAGGCGGAAGCCTCTTCGGTCGAGGAAGCTTGCTCGGTGGCGCCCTGGCTCAGCTGTTCGGCGGTGGCCGACATTTCCTGGCTGCCGGCGGCGACGTTGCGGGCCGCGGCGGTGACTTCGGACACCACTTCGCGCAGCTTCTGCGTCATGGCGTTGAGCGTCTTGATCAGGTCGCCGACTTCGTCATCGCTCCTGGCCGTCGCGGTGGCGTTGAGGTTACCCTCCGCCACTTCCTCGGCCAGGCGCACGGCGCTGGACAGGGCGCGGGAGATCGAGACCACGATCCAGGTCGCGGCGACGGCGGCAATGATGATCGAGCCGATCAGCAGCGCGATCAGGAAGGCGCGGCTGTTTTCATAGAGAATATCGGCATCGCTCAGGGCCGTGGCGACATTCTGCTGATTGCGCGCAACGATCCGGTCCAGCGTCGCGACGGCCTCCGCACGCAGCGGTGCGCCGATATTATCGACGATCTCGGTGGCATTGTATTGCGAGCGCTGGATGGCGATGGCGTTGCCCTTTTCCATGGCTGTGAACATCGCGTCGAAATCGGCGCGCAACTCGGCGACGAGCGCGGCTTCGGACGGGCCTGCCAGGCGGGCCAGCCGGTCGATACTGGGCTGGATGCGTTCATGAACGCCATCGAAATCGTTGAACCATTCGTTCTGCTTGGCGGGATTGCTGGAGGCAAGCAGCACGTTGCGGTGCTGGCGGAAGACGTCGCTGGCATCAAGGAAGAGGGTGCTGGCGGCTTCATAGGCTGGGAAGGCGGCCACGTCGCCGGCCGCAATACGCTGCGCCAGCGACGGCAATAGCTTGCTCATCGTGGTTTCGACCGCGGTGATGGCGGCGCTGCCTTCGGTGGTGGTGACGTCGAAGGCGGCCGTATCGGTGTTCTTCATCGCTTCGGCGCGGGCGTCGGACAGCGTCTCCCAATAGGTGTCGAGCGTGGCCATGAAGCTTTGCATGTCGGCGACATTGTCGGGGCTGGTGAAGTTTGCCGCCAGGTCCTGGGCATTGGTGCTCAGCGTCTCGTAGTTCTGCTGCATCGAAGCCTGCAGGGCCGTGAGTTCGGAGAGCTCGGTGCTCAGAACCATTGCCCGCATATTGTTGGACAGGGACACGAGTTCGATTTCCAGCTCCTTGAGCTGCTGCGAGCGGGCGACCGGCCCGTTGACCACGGTCTCCATGGAATCGTTGATGGTGCCCAAGCCTTGGATGCCCAGAAACATTCCGACGCCAGACAGCGCCACGACGGTGGTGAACACCGCCGCCAATTTAGTCTTGATAGTCAGTCTCACGATGCTGGCCTTTCTTCTGATGCTGCCAAGGACGGTGTCCTGCCGTCCGTCGTTTCGAAAATCCGTTCCATGTCGGGAATGATGATGAAGCCGCCATTGCGCTTGCCGATGCCTTTGACGAATTCGGAGCGCCAGCGCATGCCGACCTTGGGCGCTTCCTCGATGGACGCGGCCTCGATATCGGTGACGTCATGCACCTTGTCGGCCAGGATGCCGGCAATGGTGGGCTCGCCGTCTATGTCCACTTCCATGACGACGATGCGTGTATCCTCGTCCGGCTCGGGCCGCGCCATGCCGAACATGACGCGCAGGTCGGCCAAGGGCACGACGCGCCCCCTGACATTGATGAGGCCGCCGGCAAAGGCCGGAGCGTTGGGGACTTCGGTGATGGGCACGAGATCGAGAATCTCGCGCACGCGGCTGGCTTCGACGGCGAACAATTCGTCTTCGAGGCGGATGGTGAGCGCCTTCATCGGCGCGCCGGGGCTGGTCATGCCGCTCTCCCGGTCTGGCCGCGGTCGACATAGCTCTGGCCGGATGACACCAGATGGGCCGTATCCAGGATCAGAGCGACGGTGCCGTCGCCGAGAATGGTGGCGCCGGAGAAGGACTTGCTCGAGGAATGCAGCTTGGAGAGCTGCTTGATGACCGTCTGGTTGTTACCGATGATCTGATCGACCACCAGGCCGACTCGGCCTTCGCCCGAGGAGACGATGACAACCTTCTGGTGCCGTTCGGCGGGTGCCGCCGTGCCGAACACTTCGCGCAGCCGCAGATAGGGTACCAGGCTCCCTCGGATGTCGAGAAAATTACGCCCCTTGGCATGGGCCTCGATGCCGTCCGGCAGCTCCACGCATTCCTCCACCGCCGCAAGCGGAATGGTGTAGCGGCCATTGCCGACACGAACGAGCATGCCGTCGATAATGGCCAGCGTCAGTGGCAGGCGCAGAATCATGGTCGTGCCCTGGCCGGGCCGGGTGGTGACCTCGATGGCGCCGCGCAGCCCGTCGATAGTGCGCTTGACCACGTCCATGCCGACACCGCGTCCGGAAAGCGAAGTTACTTCCTGCGCGGTGGAAAAGCCCGGGGCGAAGATCAGGTGGTGCAATTCCTGGTCGGTCAGCTTGGCATCGGCGGTGATGAGGCCGTTTTCCTCCGCCTTGGCGCGGATGCGCGCAGCATCCAGGCCCGCGCCGTCATCCGATACGGAAATGGCCACTTCCGCGCCCGAATAAACCGCCGAAAGCCGGACCACGCCCTTGGCGGGCTTGCCGGCTGCGGCGCGTTTGTCGGCGCTCTCCAGGCCATGGTCCACCGAATTGCGGATCAGATGCACGAGCGGATCCGCCAGGCGCTCGATCATGGTCTTGTCGAGCTCGGTTTCCTCCCCGGCGGTGATGAATTCGATGGGCTTGCCCAATTCGCCGGAGAGATCGTGGATCAATCGGCGGAAGCGGCTGAACAGGCTGCCGATCGGCACCATGCGAATGCCCATGGTGGTGTCGCGCAGGCCGGAGGAGAGGCGTTCCAGTTCCTCGGCAATGGTCTTGAGGCCGGTATCGGCGCTGAGCGCGGCAATCTGGCTGAGGCGCGCCTGCGCGATCACCAGTTCGCCCACCCGGTCCATGAGTTCATCGAGGCGTTCGGCGGGCACGCGGAGCGAGGAGGCGGCACCGCTTTCGGGTTTTTCCGCTGACCGCGGCTTGGGCGTCGGTGATTGCCTGGCCAGTTCGGCTGCGGTGACCACAGGCTCCTCCGCAGCGGTTGGCTCAACAACGACGGCTTCCGGCTCGGGAAGAGCGGTCTGCTCCATTTTCCCGGCATCGAGCTGGGTCAGCGTCAATTCCATATTGTCGCGAAGGAACAGGAACACATCGTCGATGGCGCCGGTCGGGTCGTCCGCTTCGATGTCAACCTGCCAGCCGATATGCGGCACTTCCGGATCGAGCGCCTCCAGGGCCGGCACCCGGTCGGTGAGCGCGGTGACCTTGGTGGGGCCGATCTGCGCCAGTTCTTCCAGCAGCAGGAGCGGATTGGTGCCGTAGATCAATGCGTCGGACGGCAGATAGAAAACCAGGCGCCAGCTTTTCGCGGTTCGGGGCGGCGTTGCGGGGGTAGGAGCCGCCTTCGGATTCAGCGCGGGCTCGGCGGGCGCGCCCGCCACTACAACGCGCAGATGCGCCAGGATTTCGTCGCCACCCTCGGCCCGGCTTTCGGGGCTTTCGATCAGCTGGTGGATATGGTCTTTGGCGTCCAGCGCCACCTGAATGAGCGCGGCATTGGCCTGGCTCTGCCCCTTGCGAACCCGGTCGAAGGCGGTCTCGAATTCGTGCACGAATTCGGCGACGGCGGTGAAGCCGAACATGGCGCCCGATCCCTTGATCGTGTGCAGCGCCCGGAAGGTGGAATTGACGAGATCCTGGTTGGACGGGTCCTGTTCCAGATCGAGCAGGCCCGCTTCGAGCTGGTCGAGCAACTCGCGCGCTTCCTGGCGGAAGGTCTCGGTGGGATCGGCTATGTTCATGCCCCGGTGACCTTCTTGATGATGGCCAGCAATTGATCCTGCTTGAACGGCTTGACGATCCAGCCCGTCGCGCCGGCCTCCTTGGCCTGACGCTTGAGCTCCTCGTCGGATTCCGTCGTCAGCAGGATGATCGGCACGCCCTTGCTCGCCGGGTGCTGGCGGTATTTCCGGATGAATTCGATGCCGTTGAGGACCGGCATGTTGAGGTCGGTCAGGACGGCGTGGACATTGTTCGCGATGGCCTTGTCATAGCCTTCGGCGCCATTGGCGGCCTCGATCACGTCCAGGCCGGCCGATATCAGGGTCATGGACACCATCTGCCGGATGGACGCGGAATCGTCGATGGTGAGGATTGTCTTGCTCATGCCGTTACGTCCTAAGGCTGATCGGGGGAGGGGGCCCAGAAGTCCCGGTCGGGCTGGGCAGGCGACAGGAAGCCGGCATGGCTGAGGACATGACGCAGCGGTTCGCCCAAGGGAGCCGTAAGGATCACGGCTCCGCCCCGCGCCTTGGCGGAGGCGCGGGCGGCGAGCAGGGTTTGAACGGTGGTGAGGTCGGCGACGGTCAGCGTTTGACTATCGACCCTGATGGTCTTGTGGCTCTCGAGGGCCTCGCGCAGGCCGGCGGCAATTTCCGCCGCGAACTTGATGCCGGCATCGCCGGACAAGACATGCGTGTGATCTCGTGTCCCGGTCATGGGCATGACCGGTTACGGTTTATTCCGATGGTCGACATTCTGTCTCTCTATCGTGATGTTCTGGTGGGAAGCGTGAGGCGCAATTTCTGCTACGCGGCTCGGTCTCTCGTTTCTGGATCAGGCAATGTTCACCGTATTCCCATCCGGCTTGTTACTATTATTTACATCCGTGACTTAACCGATGGTTACTCATCGGATTATTTTTGGAAAATCGGAAAGCAAGTATTATTGTTTAACGCAGAAATAATTAGCGTAAATTCTTTGTTTTTCTTGAATCTATCCGGAATCGACTCTGTCACCCAGTGCGGTCGGTGGAATCGACTCTGAATCCAGCGGCAAGAAACCCGCTCGCCATGATTTTGATTCAGCATGGCGATGCCGAGCCTGGCCGCTTCGGCAGCCATTCCCAGGGGCATGAGCGATGCGCCAGGGGCGCCGCATGCTTGGTTTGCACCAGCGGCGGCGCGAATGCGATGGATTGGTTAGGCCGGGGCGATCAGAAACCGACTGCGCGCGGTTCGGGCTGGCCCTGCATGATGGCGCAGATGTCCGGCCATTTGGCGCGGAAGGCGGCGACGCAGGTGGGGTCGAAATGGCTGCCGCTGCATTTCACGATTTCGGCATAGGCCTTTTCGATCGGCCAGGCCGCCTTGTAGGGCCGTTCCGAACAGAGGGCGTCGAAGACATCGGCGATGGCGACGATGCGCGCCTCGACGGGAATGTCGGTGCCGGATAATTGGTCGGGATAGCCGCTCCCGTCCCATTTCTCGTGATGGCTCTGGGCGATGAGTTCGGCGGTGCGGATCAGGTCGGAGCCGCCGCGCTCGAGAATGCGGGCGCCGATGGTCACGTGCTCGCGCATGATCGCCATTTCCTCGGGCGTGAGCTTGCCCGGCTTGGACAGAATGGCGTCGGCAATGCCGATCTTGCCGATATCGTGCAGGGGAGCGGCCAGGTAGACCATGCGGCAGCGATCGGCGGGCAGACCGATGCCTTCGGCGATGAGCTGGCTGATCTGGGCGACGCGGGAGACATGCTCGCCGGTATCGCCGTCGCGATATTCGATGGCGCGCGCCAGGCGATAGATGATCTCTTCCTCGCGGGCCAGCAGATGGGCGGTGGCGCGTTCGACCTCGCGGGTCAGCCATTGGGCGCGGTCGGCCAGTTCCACCTGGGCCTGGCGCAGGGCCAGCAGATTGGCGACGCGGGCCTGGAGTTCGGTGGGGTCGAACGGCTTGTGCAGGAAATCGGTGGCGCCGGCCTTGATCGCCTCGATGCGGACGCTCTTATCCAGATCGGAGGTGACCATGATCACCGGCACGATGCGATAGGCGGGGCGGGCGCGCAGGGCGGCGGTGAAGGCGATGCCGTCCATCTCGGGCATGATATGATCGACGATGACCAGGTCGAACTGGCTGGAATTGCATTTTTCCAGCGCCTCGAGCGGGCTCAGGCACAACTCCAGCTCGCCCGCCAGCGTCTGTTGGACGATGGTGCCGATCAGGGCCAGGCTTGATCGGCTATCGTCGACAATCAACAGGCGCATGCTAGAGAACCCCCGTATCTCTGCCGGCCGGGAGGATAGGCAAGAGGTCTTAGGCGGAGCTTAACGAGGGCGGGCTTTCCCGGCGCCGACATGGTAAGGGGGCGCGGATCGAAAGGGCAATGCGCATGGGCAAGGGCAGGATCGGCATTGTGGGCGGCGGACCGGCCGGATTGATGGCCGCCGAGGCGGCGGCCCTGGCCGGCGCGCAGGTGAGCCTCTTCGAGTCCATGCCCAGCGTGGGCCGAAAACTGCTCATGGCTGGCAAGTCGGGGCTCAACATCACCCATGCCGAGGACCATGCGGCGCTGCTCGGCCGTTATGGCGCCGCCCGGGACCGTCTGGCGCCGGCATTGAACGGCTTGGGCAGCCGGGCGCTGCGCGATTGGTGCGCGGGGCTGGGCGTGGAGACCTTTGTCGGCTCCTCGGGCCGGGTCTTTCCCACGGCGATGAAGGCCTCGCCCCTGCTGCGCGCCTGGCTGGGGCGGCTGGCCGGATTGGGCGTCGATATCCGAACCCGACACCGCTGGACCGGGTTCGAGGGAGAGGCGCTGGAGTTCGAGACGCCGGAGGGCCGGATCAGCGAAACCTTCGATGCGATGGTGCTGGCCCTGGGCGGCGCCAGTTGGCCGCGCCTGGGTTCGGATGGCGCCTGGGCGCCGCTGCTGTCGGCGCGGGGTGTCGCCATGGCGCCGTTTCGGCCGGCCAATTGCGGCTTCGAGACCGATTGGAGCCCGCTCTTTGCCGAGCGGTTCGCCGGCATGCCGGTCAAGGCCGTGGTGGCGACCAGTGCGGCGGGGGCGCTGCCGGGCGAATTCGTGATCAGTCGCTGGGGCATCGAGGGCAGCCTGGTCTATGCCCATGCGGCCGCCTTGCGCGACGGGCTGGAGCGCGATGGTGTCGCGGAACTGGTGCTCGACCTCGTGCCGGGCCGGACGCTGGAGCGTTTGACCGGCGACCTGGAGCGGCAGCCGCGCAAGGCGAGCTTCGCCAACCGCCTGCGCAAGGGGGCGGGGCTCGACGGGGTCAAGCTCGGCTTGCTGCGCGAGGCCTTGCCCGAGCCGGGCGGGCTCGACAATGCGGCGCTGGCCTGGCGGATCAAGGGGCTGAACCTGCCGGTCCGGCGCCTGCGGCCGATCGCGGAGGCGATCTCGGTTGCCGGCGGCGTCGCCTGGGACGGGGTGAATGAGGATTTCATGCTCAAGTCGGTCCCGGGCCTGTTCGTCGCCGGCGAGATGCTGGATTGGGAAGCGCCCACCGGGGGCTATCTGCTGACCGCGTGCCTCGCCACGGGGCGCGTGGCCGGGCAGGCGGCGGCGCGCTTCGCCCAGGCCGCCTAGGGCGAGGCCTGGCAGGTCAGGCCCTGGCCGTTCCAATCGATCTCGATGGTGGCATGGTTGACGCCGTGCTCCTCGAGCAGGGCCCGCCGCACAGCCTGGGTCACGGCGGCCGGATCGGCGCCGGGCTCCAGCCGGATTTCGAGCGTGGCCATGGTCTGGCCCGAGGACAGCGACCAGACATGCAGGTGGCCGACGCCGGCGAGGCCGGGAATGGCGGCGGCGAGGTCGGCCTGCAGGCGTTCGGGTTCGAAACCGTCCGGAGCGCCTTCCATGAGGATGTTGAAGGTGCGCATCAGCAGGGCCCAGGCACTGCGCAGGATCAGCAGGCTGACCAGGACCGACAGGATCGGATCGATGGGCATCCAGCCGGTGAGCCAGATGATGATGGCGGCGGCGATGGCCCCGACCGATCCAAGCAGGTCGCCCAGGACATGCAGCAGCGCCCCCTTGATGTTGACGTGGTCCGCATCGGCGCGCGACAGCACCCAGAAGACGGTGATATTGACCAGGAGCCCCAGCACCGCCACCACGAACATGGGGCCGGCCAGGACCTCATGGGGTTCGAGGAGACGCTGCACCGCTTCATAGGCGATCCACACCACCAGGGCGAAGAGGGTGAGGGCGTTGATGAGCCCGGCCAGCACTTCGAGCCGGGAATAGCCGAAGGAACGGCGCGCGTCGGCGGGGCGCCGGCCGAGCCGGAAGCCGAGCCAGGCGAGGAACAAAGCGACGGTATCGGTCAGCATGTGGCCGGCATCGGCAATCAGCGCCAGCGAGCCGGAAAGCACGCCCCCGACCACTTCGGCGATCATGAAGGTGCCGGTGAGCATCAGGCCGATCAGTACGGCGCGCTCATTGCCGGCGCTCACCTTGGGCGCATGGCTATGTCCGGAATGGTCGTGGTCATGCCCGTGATTGTGATCGTGCGCATGGTCATGGGTGTGGGCCGGCATGGTCGCGTCCTTATTCAGATGCATGTATGAATATACATTCATATGAAGATGTCAATAGGGTCCCCGATGCATGTGGCTTCGCGCCGGCCGGTTCAAAAACCTCCGGGTTTGGAACGTCGATGGAAGCCCCGAGGCGGATTCCGCCTCAGAATTTAAAAACGAGACGCAAACCGCCTCGGGGCGTCGGGATTTCCGGCAGGGGGTTTCCTAGGGCCGG
>Ga0160493_100309_pt1 | contig 14676 bp, 8 predicted proteins | sample DID2MG_2_FD_108262 | JGI IMG/M metagenome (GOLD analysis project Ga0160493, IMG submission 108262) | Enriched soil microbial communities from UW Madison campus, WI, USA - DID2878_E24_FP2 MG | ecosystem: Environmental > Terrestrial > Soil > Unclassified | place: USA: Madison, Wisconsin | collected... | reverse complement strand
GTCGGAAGATGCCTTTGTCGACGATCTCTTCGCCCGCGCGCCGCATCTGGGCGCGCCGCTATTGCGGGCGCATTTCCCCCGCGCCTATCTCGACGTCAATCGCGAGCCCTGGGAACTCGACCCCACCATGTTCGCCGAACCGCTCTCGGACCGGTTCAACACCACCTCGCCCCGCGTGGCGGCTGGCCTGGGCACACTGGCCCGCGTCGTGGCCGAAAACAAGCCCATCTATCGCGAGCGCCTGACCCTCGACGATGCGCGTATGCGCATCGAGGGCATCTATCATCCCTATCACGCCGCCTTGCAGAAATTGCTGGGCGAATCCCTGGCCGGCTTCGGCCTCGCCGTGCTGATCGATTGCCATTCCATGCCCCGCATCGGCCGGCATGGCGAGCGCGCCACGCCCGATATCGTGCTCGGCGACCGCTATGGCACCACCTGCGCCGGCCCGCTTGTCGATCTGGTGGAAACCGTCTTCACCGCCGCCGGCCTGCGCGTTGCGCGCAACCGGCCCTATGCGGGTGGTTTCTGCACCCGCACCTATGGCCGCCCCCAGCATGGCGTGCATGCCCTGCAGATCGAGATCAGCCGGCATCTCTATATGAACGAGGCCACGCTGGAGAAAAATGCCGGCTTCGACGGCATAAAGGCGCTGATCGAGCGGCTGATCCTGACGCTGATCGGCATCGACCTCGTGGCCCTGGCCGGCCATGGCGCCGTCATCGATCGCGAAGCCGCCGAATAGAGCCAGCACCGGAACGCAAAAATAGGGCCGTCCCCAAAGACGGCCCCAGTCAAGGGAGGAACGATGCTGGCCGGAGCGCGGAGCCTTCGCCGCAAGTCCGGCTGCTCACCATGCCCTTCTGGGATGAACCGATTTGCCCGATCTCACAAGCAACAAGTCGCGCTGTGCCTGCGGATCGATGTTCTTTGTTGCAAAAAGGATTCAGCCCGATTGGGATTATTACCAATGCAATGCGCTCCCCGAAGGCTTCAACTTCGCGCTGCCACACTATAATTGCCTGTGAACGCAGAGCGTTACACCGAAAACCGGGAATATCCGCACTCATGACCGCCGAAATTGATTTTGTCGCTGTGGAAAACCTGCTCCTGGCCGCCGGCCGGGCCGCCGCGGAACATACGCTCAGGCTTTTTCGCACGCCCCTTGCCATCGACAACAAGCTCGATGCCGGCTTCGACCCGGTCACCGAGGCCGACAAGGGTGCCGAATCGGCCATCCGCGCGCTGATCGGCACCGCTTTCCCGGACCACGCCATCATCGGGGAGGAATGGGGCCGGACCGGCGAGAGCCGCTATAGCTGGATCATCGATCCGGTCGACGGCACCCGCGCCTTCATTTCCGGCGCCCCGGTCTGGGGCACGCTGATCGGCTTCGCCGTGGACGGCGTGGCCGTGGCCGGGCTGATGAGCCAGCCCTTTATCGGCGAGGATTACCTGGCCGTGCCCGGCCGCTCCACCTATCGGCGCGGCGCCGCCAGCCAGGCCAATCGCGCCAGCGGCCTGGCCGACCTGGCCGAGGCCCGCGTCTTCACCACCACGCCCAACCTGTTCAAGGGCGAGCATTGGGGCAAGTGGGAAGCCGTCGAGGCCAATACCCGCCTGCAGCGCTTCGGCATGGATTGCTACGGCTATGCCCTGCTCGCCGCCGGCCATGCCGACCTCGTCATCGAGCCCTATCTCAACACCTACGACATTGCCGCCCTCGTCCCGATCATCCGCGAAGCCGGCGGCGCCATCGCCTGCTGGGACGGCTCCGAACCCACCGGCGGCGGCAATGTCGTCGCCGCCGCCAGCCCGGCCCTGCTGGCAAAGGCGCTGGAGCTGATCGAGGGCAAGTGAGGCCCCAGCGTGAAACCTCCCACAGGTTACCAGCCTCACGTCCCGAATCCCCTGGGTCATTCCCGCGAAAGCGGGAACCCCTGTTTACGATCCTTGTAGTGCTAACAGAGGTCCCCGCTTTCGCGGGGATGACTCCGTGAAAATTCGGGCATTGATGCGCCCGAAATGGACACCTAGCCACTCTGTTCGGTGATGAACGCGTCGAACGCCGCCAGGACCTGTCCGCGAATGGCGTCGTTTTCCATGAACAATTCGTGCCGCGCCCCGGGGATGACCATGTGCCGCCCGGTGCGCATGCGCAGGCCCAGACTTTCGATGGTCGGCGTCGAGACGATCCGATCCCGCGCCGCCGCCAGCATCAGCAGCGGAATCTTGATCTGGCCGGGAAAGCTGTCCTTTCCGGCATTGACCATGGCACGCATGGCGGCGGCCAGCCAGCGGAAGGTGGGCGAGCCCAGATAGAGCCCGTCATCGGCCCGGATCGTATCCACCATGCGCGCATAGCGCAGCATGTCCGAGGTCAGCGGATTGTCGGCATACATCGCCGCGTCCGGCCGCCTGTCGCCCCGCCGCGCCATCGGCAGGCGCCCCAGCCCGACGAAACTCGCCGCCTCGGCGAACAAGGCCCAGCGCGCCAGGCTGTCCTCCATGCCGTATAGGCCCACCATGGGCGCGGAGAGAAACACCCGGTCGAACATCATCCGGTCGCGGCTCGCCGCATAAAGGCTGGCCAGCCCGCCCATGGAATGGCCCACCAGATAGAAGGGCAGCGGACAATCGGGCAGCAGGATATCGGCGTGGAAACAGCGCAGGTCGGTCCAGTAATCGTCGAAATGGTCGACATAGCCCAGGCTGGGATTGCCGATCAGCCGGTCGGAGCCGCCCTGCCCGCGCCAGTCGAACGTGGCCACGGCAAAGCCGCGCTGGCGGAAATCCTCGATGGTCTCGAAATATTTCTCGATATATTCGGTCCGCCCCTGCACCAGGCAGATCGTGCCTTTCGGCGCCCCCTTGCCCTTGGGCCAGAGCGCGTAGCGCAGCCGCACCTTGTCGGAGGTGGTGAAATAGCCCACCCGCGCCCCTTCCGGCACCGGATTGGTCGGGATCGCGGTCAGTTTGGGTCCGTTGGGATCGACTTGGGCACTCACGTTCGGCCTCGCAAAAACGTCTGGCCTGGACCATATCGGGCAGCGGTAAAAAGAAAAGCCAGCAACCGGGAGGGTGCTGGCTTTTCTGTCTGTGCGGCTCCATGCGGGGGGCGGATGAAGGAACCGACAGGATTTGTGAACGCCGAACCGGCTCATTCCGGCTCTGTCCACATATCCGGTTCTATATCCCCCACCCTGAACGGCGCCGGAGCGCCCCGTTCATCTGCCATTCATCCCCAGGGGCCAGAGCGCCTCCGGCGCCCGGCCGATGGCCTGCGCCAGATGCGCCCGTGCCGCCATTTCGAATGCCTCCGGCCAGGCAATGCCCAGCGGACCCGCCATGGCCCGCGCCCGCGGCAGGAACAGCCGGGCCAGCGCCAATTGCGCCGCGATCAGCGACGCCGGCTCCGCGCGCGGATAGGGCAGATTTTCCAGCGCCGCGATATCGGCCGGCGGCAGCAGCCTGTTGAGATGCAGCATCCCGCCCCGGTCGGCCAGCGGCAATTGCTCCTGCATCAATTGCACCAGCATATCGCGCAGCATCCCTGTGCCCATCACCATAACCACATATTCGCGCCGGCCCAGGGTCACCGGCGTCAGCCCCAGAATGCGGATGAATTCGAGGATCATGGCCTCGATCCGCTGCGGATCGGGGCGATGCGCCGATAGGCTGGGCGCCAATTGCGCATATAGGTTCTGCGGATCGTAGAGCGGCTTGATCCCGTCCTGGGCCTGCCGGCCCAATCGCCCGTCCTCGGGCAGGTGCAGGTCGACGCGCAGCCAGCTTTCGGTGATGGCATTGATCAGCGTTCCGCCCCGCTGCCACACCTTGAAATAGATGAGATGCTCCTGCCCTTCCAGCCAGTCCCGCCACCAGGCCTCGATGGCGGCGTGGCGCTCGGCCGGTGCCAGGCCCACCAGGTCCACATCGCTCCATTCGTCCGCCTGTCCCTTGCCGAACGAGCCGCCCAGAAATAACCCGTCGAACACCTTCGACATCGCGGCCGCTTCGCCCGCTTTGCCAATGAAATCTTCAGCCTGCATCGCATCCTCCCTCGGCCATCAGGTTAGGCCATCATGCCGGACAATTGCCACTCTTTGGGCCTCTTGAACCCCTCCAATCGCCACCTACATCTATGCTGTCCGCCGGTTGTTCCGGGGACCCCGGCTCTCGTCGCAGACCGGACTCGCCGCTTTCGGGAGTTCAAGACGGCATGGGCCGAGATCACACGTTGCTCAAGGAGAATGTGACAAATGCAGACCTACGATTTTTCCCCCTTCTACCGTTCCACCGTCGGTTTCGACCGGCTGTTCAACCGCCTCGATTCCCTGGTCGGACAGGAAGCCAAGACCTATCCGCCCTACAATATCGAGCGCACCGGCGATGATGCCTATCGCATCTCCATCGCCGTAGCCGGCTTCTCCAATGGCGATATCGCCGTGGAGACCAAGGAGAACAGCCTGGTGGTCAAGGGCGCCAAGCCCGCCGACAATACGGACAGCAAGCGCGAATTCCTCCATCGCGGCATTGCCGAGCGCGCCTTCGAGCTGCGCTTCCAGCTTGCCGATTATGTCGAGGTCACCGGCGCCAATCTCGAGAACGGCCTGCTGCACCTGGAACTGAAGCGCGAACTGCCCGAAAGCAAGAAGGCGCGCACCATCCAGATCAATGGCGGCAGCGCTGCTATCGAGGACAAATCCGTCAACTAAGCGACCAGGCCATGAGAGCTGGACTCGAATGGCAATCCTTTTCCGACGTCCATTGGAAATGACGAAGGCGCGGCCCCCCGGGGTCGCGTCTTTGCGTTTGGGCGCTGCATGCGCTGGCCGCCCGGCGGCTGCGAGGGAACGAGTCCGGCGCTCCGTCAGTTGATGGGATGCAGGTCCAGCCTTCCCTTCAACATGCGTCAGGACAGTCCATGAAAACCCCATCCATCGCCCTCAAGTCCAATGCCAAATCCGCCGTGATCGAGGTGCTCAATGCGCGCCTGGCCGATGCCATCGATCTGGCGCTCATCACCAAGCAGGCGCATTGGAATCTCAAAGGTCCCACGTTCATCGCCGTGCATGAAATGCTCGACCCCATGCGCGCCCAGCTCGATAATCATGTCGATGTCATCGCCGAGCGCATCGCCCAGCTCGACGGCATTGCCCTGGGCACCAGCCAGGTCGTCGCCAAGGCCACCAATCTCGACCCCTATCCCACCGATATCCGCAAGGTCGCCGACCATCTGGCCGCCCTGGCCGACCGCTATGCCAAGCTGGCCAATCAGGTGCGCGAGGATATCGATGCCACCGACGAGGCCGGCGACGCCGACAGCGCCGATATCCTCACCGCCTTCTCCCGCGACCTCGACAAGAATCTGTGGTTCATCAAATCCCATCTCGAATAAGGCAGGTGGGCAGGGCCATCGCGCCCTGCCCGGCTTTTCGCGGTGCTGCCCGGAGAATAAGTCCTATGACATCTTTTGCATCAGCATAGGTAAACACGTGCCATTCATTGGCAAAAATAGGAATTTTGCACAAAACACGCGCAATGCGCACATGATTTAGGCAAATAAGGCACCATAACACCGATAAAGTCCTATTACTCCTATTCCTAAATCCTGCCTTTCCTATTCTTTTTCAGCAAAGTCCAACTTTGCCGCTTGCTCCTCATTTTGAATTATGCAAATGTGCAGGCGTTAGGGCAGCATATCTGTCCTATCTGACGCGTCGCCCCGCTCTCCGCGGTCAGCGCGCACGCTGGTCCGGCTGGACCGCTAGTCGATAGCGGAAACGGACAGGCGGGGCTAAAATCAAGCCCGAATTACGAGCGGCCATTTGGATGCAGTGCCGCTCCCCAACACATGGACGCGAGTGCTCATCCGAGCCGTACCAGCAAAGTACGACCCGAAATGGACGCCGCGCCCCCTGAGGAAAAGATGCATCCAGCGGGCCGGCCCCACCGGCAACAACAGGATGCGCACGCGATTAGCATTAGCCCCTAAAGGGCGCCGAACAGAACGAGGTTGAGTCATGGCAAACGTACGGACCGGAATTCCCGCCCAGTCGAGCACGGCCAATACCAAAACCTTGATTCTCGACGGCAAGCGCGTCGCCGGCCGCCCCGTGGCGCAGGGTCTTTACGACCCCGCCAACGAGCATGATGCCTGCGGCATCGGCATGATCGCCAATATCAAGAACAAGCCCAGCCACGAAGTGGTCGAAAAGGGTCTCGAAATCCTCGAGAACCTCGAACACCGCGGCGCCGTGGGCGCCGACCCGCTGATGGGCGATGGCGCCGGCATTCTGGTGCAGATCCCGCATGCCTTCTTCCAGAAGGTCATGCCCTTCGCCCTGCCCGAGAAGCATCATTATGCCGTGGCGATGATCTTCTACCCCAATGTGGAAGCGCTGCGCGACCGCTGCGCCGAAGTCGTGCGCCGCTGTCTCGCCCAGGAGGGCCTGACCCTGCTTGGCGAGCGCGTCGTGCCCACCAATAATGGCAGGCTCAGCCGCGGCGTCATCGAGACCCAGCCCATCATCGAGCAGATGGTCATCGCCCGGCCCGAAGGCCTCTCCCTCGACGAGTTCGAGCGCAAGCTGCTCATCGTGCGCAAGGTCATTTCCAACACCGTTTACCGGGAAGTCCCCGAAAGCGATGCCGATAACGGCTTCTATGTCGTGTCCATGTCCGCACGCACCCTGGTCTATAAGGGCATGTTCCTGGCCGACCAGCTCGGCGCCTTCTATCTCGACCTGCATGACGAGGCCTTCGAAAGTGCCATCGCCCTCGTGCATCAGCGCTTCTCGACCAATACTTTCCCCTCCTGGAAGCTGGCCCATCCCTATCGCATGACCACCCATAATGGTGAGATCAACACCATTCGCGGCAACGTCAACTGGATGGCGGCCCGCCAGGCCTCCGTGTCCTCGCCGCTGTTCGGCGACGACATCACCAAGATCTGGCCCATCTCCTATGAAGGCCAGTCCGACACCGCCTGCTTCGACAACGCGCTCGAATTCCTGGTGCGCGGCGGCTATTCGCTGCCCCATGCCGCCATGATGCTGATCCCCGAAGCCTGGGCCGGCAATCCGCTGATGGATGAGCAGCGCCGCGCCTTCTACGAATATCACGCCGCCCTGATGGAGCCCTGGGACGGCCCCGCCGCCATGTCGCTTTCCGATGGCCGCTATGTCGTGGCCACGCTCGACCGCAACGGCCTGCGGCCCGCCCGCTATCTCGTCACCAAGGAAGGCCATGTGGTCCTCGCCTCCGAATCCGGCGTGCTCGACATTCCCGACGAGGACATCGTCGAACGCTGGCGCCTCCAGCCCGGCCGTATGCTGCTGATCGACCTCGAGGAGGGCCGCATCATCTCCGACGAGGAGATCAAGCAGGCCCTGGCCACCAAGAATCCCTATAAGGAATGGCTGGCCCGCACCCAGATCGTGCTGGAAGACCTGCCCGCCGTGCCCCCCAAGGCGCCCGAGCCCACCGATGCCCTGCTCGATCGCCTGCAGGTCTTCGGCTATACCCAGGAAGACGTGAAGCTGTTGATGGCGCCCATGGCGACCACGGGCCAGGAAGCCGTCGGCTCCATGGGCACGGACACGCCCATTTCGGCGCTCTCCAACAAGCCCAAGCTGCTCTACACCTATTTCAAGCAGAACTTCGCCCAGGTCACCAACCCGCCGATCGATCCGATCCGCGAGGAATCGGTGATGAGCCTGGTCTCCTTCATCGGCCCGCGCCCCAACATTTTCGACCTGGCCGGCTCGGCCCGGGAAAAGCGCCTGGAAGTGCGCCAGCCCATCCTCACCAATGAGGATTTGGAAAAGATCCGCGCCATCGGCGACATCGCCGACAACCAGTTCAAGACCAGGACCATCGACATCACCTATCCGGCCGCCGATGGCCCGGAAGGCATGGAGGCGGCCATCGCCGCCATCTGCGAGGAGGCCGAGGCCGCCGTGCGCGGCGAATACAACATCATCATCCTCTCCGACCGGCTGGTCTCAGCCGAGCGGCTGGATATCCCCACGCTGCTGGCACTGGCGGCCGTGCATCACCACCTGATCCGCAAGGGTCTGCGCACCTCGACCGGTCTTGTGGTCGAAACCGGCGAAGCCCGCGAAATCCACCATTTCGCCATGCTGGCCGGCTACGGCGCCGAGGCCATCAACCCCTATCTCGCCTTCGAGGCCTTGCAGGCTCTGCATGCCGAGGGCAATTACCCCGAGGAAGTCTCGGCCGACGAAGTCGTCTACCGCTACATCAAGTCCGTCGGTAAGGGCCTCCTCAAGGTCATGTCCAAGATGGGCATCTCGACCTACCAATCCTATTGCGGCGCGCAGATTTTCGATGCGGTCGGGCTCAATTCCGATTTCGTGAAGAAGTATTTCTTCGGCACCGCCACCTCCATCGAGGGGGTCGGTCTGCGCGAAGTCGCCGAGGAAACCGTGCGGCGCCACGCCGAGGCCTTCGGCGACGATGCCGTCTTGAAGAAGGCGCTCGATGTCGGCGGCGAATATGCCTATCGCATCCGCGGCGAAAAGCATGCCTGGTCGCCCGACCTGGTCGCCGATCTCCAGCATGCCGTGCGCACCGCCGAGGAAAGCCCGGAAACCGCGCAGGAGCGCTACGACAGCTTCGCCCACCGCGCCAATTCCGGCGAGAACGGCTACATGGCCATCCGCCATCTGTTCGATATCCGGCCCATCGGCCCGCAGATCGGCATCGACGAGGTCGAGCCCGCCGTCAATATCGTGCGCCGCTTCGTCACCGGCGCCATGAGCTTCGGCTCGATCAGCCGCGAAGCCCACACCACGCTCGCCATCGCCATGAACCGCATCGGCGGCAAGTCCAATACCGGCGAAGGCGGCGAGGAGCCCGATCGCTATAAGCCCCTGCCCGATGGCTCGCGCAATCCGCTGCGCAGCGCCATCAAGCAGGTCGCCTCGGGCCGCTTCGGCGTCACCACCGAATATCTGGTCAATTCCGACCAGATCCAGATCAAGGTCGCGCAGGGCGCCAAGCCCGGCGAAGGCGGCCAATTGCCCGGCCACAAGGTCGACTGGATCGTCGCCAAGACCCGCCATTCGACGCCGGGCGTGGGCCTGATTTCGCCCCCGCCGCACCACGACATCTATTCCATCGAGGATTTGGCCCAGCTCATCTACGACCTCAAGAACGTCAACGAGGCGGCCGATATCTCGGTCAAGCTGGTCTCCGAGGTCGGCGTGGGCACGGTGGCGGCGGGCGTCGCCAAGGCGCGCGCCGATCACATCACCATTTCCGGCTATGACGGCGGCACCGGCGCCTCGCCCCTGACCTCGCTCAAGCATGCCGGCGGGCCCTGGGAAATCGGCCTGGCCGAAACCCACCAGACCCTAGTGCTCAATCGCCTGCGCTCCCGCGTGGTCCTGCAGGTCGATGGCGGGCTCAAGACCGGCCGCGACGTGCTGATCGGCGCCCTGCTCGGCGCCGACGAGTTCGGCTTCTCCACCGCCCCGCTGATCGCGGCCGGCTGCATCATGATGCGCAAGTGCCATCTCAACACCTGCCCAGTCGGCGTCGCCACCCAGGACCCGGTTTTGCGCAAGCGCTTCAAGGGCACGCCCGAGCATGTCATTACCTATTTCTTCAACGTCGCCGAGGAGCTGCGTGGCCTGATGGCGCAGCTCGGCGCCCGCACGCTCAACGAGCTGATCGGCCGGTCCGACCTGCTCGACCAGCGCCGCGCCGACGACCACTGGAAGAGCCATGGCATCGACCTGTCGAAGATTTTCTACAAGCCCGAGCCCATCGGCGGCGACAGCCTCTACAATACCGAGCGGCAGGACCATCACCTGGAAAACGTGCTCGACCGCAAGCTGATCGAGCGCGCCGCCCCGGCCCTGGAAAACGGCACGCCCGTGCAGATCGAGCTGCCCATCCGCAGCCGCGACCGCTCGGCCGGCGCCATGCTCTCGGGCGCTCTCGCGAAGAAGTACGGCCATGAGGGCCTCAACGAGGACACGATCTCGATCACCCTGCGCGGCACGGCCGGCCAGGCCTTCGGCGCCTTCCTCGCCAGGGGCATTTCCATCGACATGATCGGCGATGCCAACGACTATGTCGGCAAGGGCCTTGCCGGTGGCCGCATCGTCGTGCGTCCTTCCGACCAGGTCTCGTTCGACCCCAACAAGTCGATCATCGTCGGCAATACGGTCCTTTATGGCGCCACCGAAGGCGAGGCCTATTTCCGCGGCATTGCCGGCGAACGCTTCGCCGTCCGCAATTCCGGCGCCATCGCGGTGGTCGAGGGCACCGGCGATCACGGCTGCGAATATATGACCGGCGGCCTCGTCGTCGTCATCGGCCCCACCGGCCGCAACTTCGCCGCCGGCATGTCGGGCGGCGTGGCCTATGTGCTGGACGAAGACGGCACCTTCCGCAGCCGCTGCAACCTCGCCATGGTCGATCTCGAGCCCGTCCAGGAAGAAGAAGACCTGATGCGCAAGCTCCACCACCATGGCGGCGATCTCGAATGGCATGGCCGCGTCGATATTTCCGGCGACATGACCAGGCATGACGACGAGCGCCTGCACCAGCTCATCTCCAACCATCTGCACTATACCGGCTCCACCAAGGCCAAGCAGATCCTGGAGAACTGGGTCGAGATGCGTCCCAAATTCGTCAAGGTCATGCCGGTCGAATATCGCCGCGCCATCCTCGAAATGGAAAAGAAGCGCGCCTCGGGCGCCCATGCGGCGGCGGAATAACCTCGCCACCGAACCAACCACCGGGTCATTCCCGCGAAAGCGGGAACCCCTGTTGCAGATGCCAGGCGTCGAACAGAGGTCCCCGCTTTCGCGGGGGATGACCCCGAGAATAAGTTGAGCGCTCCGGCGCTGCTAATGAGGTAGGGAAAAAGCCATGGGTAAGGTAACAGGCTTTCTCGAAATCGACCGCGAGGAACCGCGCTACGAGCCGGCCTCCGACCGCATCCGCCATTTCGGCGAATTCACCATTCCCCTGAGCGAGGGCCGGGTCACCGACCAGGCCGCCCGCTGCATGGATTGCGGCATTCCCTTTTGCCATGGCGATACCGGCTGCCCGGTCCACAATCAGATCCCGGACTGGAACGACCTCGTCTATAACGGCGATTGGGAAGAGGCCGCGCGCAACCTCCATTCCACCAACAACTTCCCCGAATTCACCGGCCGCATCTGCCCCGCCCCCTGCGAGGAAGCCTGCACGCTGAACCTGGAAGACGTGCCGGTGGCCATCAAGACGGTGGAACAGGCCATTGCCGACCGGGCCATCCGCTCCGGCTGGGTCAAGCCGTCCATCCCGGCGCTCAGGACCGGCAAGAAGGTGGCAGTCGTCGGCTCCGGCCCCGCCGGCATGGCCGCCGCCCAGCAATTGGCGCGCGCCGGCCACGATGTCCATGTCTATGAGCGCGAGCCCAAGGCGGGCGGCCTCATGCGCTACGGCATTCCCGACTTCAAGATGGAAAAGGACCATATCGACTTCCGCGTGTCCCAGATGGAAGCCGAGGGCGTCACCTTCCATTACGGCGTCAATGTCGGCGTCACTACGCCGCTCTCGGATTTGCAGCGCGATCACGATGCGGTTCTGCTCGCCGGCGGCGCCGAAAAGCCCCGCGCCGTCGATGTCGAAGGCAATCACTTCGCCGGCGTCCACTACGCCATGCCCTTCCTGGTGCAGCAGAACCGCCGCGTCGGCGGCGAGGACGTGTCGAACGAATTCCAGCTCACCGCCGCCGGCAAGCATGTCGTGGTGGTGGGCGGCGGCGACACCGCCAGCGACTGCGTCGGCACTGCCTTCCGCCAGGGCGCCATCGCCGTCACCCAGCTCGACGTGCGCCCCATGCCGCCCGAGCTCGAGAACAAGCTGACCAATTGGCCCAATTGGGCGGTCAAGATGCGCACCTCGTCTTCGCAGGCCGAAGGCGCCATCCGCGAATTCGCCGCCGGCACCATGAAGATCCTGGGCAATGCCAAGGGCCATGTCACCGGCGTCGAATGCGCCCGCGTCGACCGCAAGCGCCAGCCCATTCCCGGCACCGAATTCGTCATCAAGGCCGATCTCGTGCTCTTCGCCATCGGCTTTGCCGGCCCGGTGCAGGAGGGCATGCTGACCGAACTCGGCGCCGATCTGGACAAGCGCGGCAATCTCTTCGCCGATACGATGAGCTACAAGACCACCCAGCCCAAGGTCTATGCCGCCGGCGACATGCGCCGCGGTCAGTCCTTGGTCGTCTGGGCCATCCGCGAAGGCCGCCAGGCGGCGCGATCCATCGATTTCGACCTGATGGGCAGGACGGACCTGCCGCGCTAGAAGCGGAAATTACCGCAAACGTCATGGCCCGGCTTGTCCGGGCCATCCAGGAATGCTTCAACCGAACTGGATCACCCGGACAAGCCGGGTGATGACGCCATTGAGAGGCTTCCGCGTGCCCCAGGTCCCCTACATCGTCGACCAGCTCATCTCCGCCAAGGCCATCGCCGCCCGCGTCGAGGCGCTTGCCGCCGAGATCACCGAGAATTTCAGGGATACCGAAAAGCTCGTCGTCGTCGGCCTCTTGCGCGGCTCCTTCATCTTCATCGCCGATCTGGTGCGCGAAATCGACCTGCCGGTGGAAGTCGATTTCCTCGAAGCCTCCTCCTATGGCGACGCCATGGAATCGAGCCGCGAAGTACGCATCCTCAAGGATTTGCGCGGCGAGATCGCCGGCCGCGACGTTCTCGTGGTCGAGGACATCATCGATACCGGCCACACGCTGAAACACGTGCTGGAAATCCTCGAGACCCGCCATCCGCGCCGCATGGAAGTCTGCGCCCTGCTCAACAAGCCCTCCCGCCGCGAGGCCGAGGTCAATGCCCGCTGGATCGGCTTCGACATCCCCGACGAATTCGTCGTCGGCTACGGCATCGACTACGCGCAGAGAAACCGCAACCTGCCCCATATCGGCAAGGTGCGATTCGTGGAATAGCGGGTCCCGCCCCACCCCCCAACCCACTGATCGTCACCCTCGGGCTTGACCCGAGGGCTCTTCCCTCGTCGCAATTGCCAAAAACAAAACACCCCCGGGTCAAGCCCGAGGGTGACGATCTGTGACAGGGATACGCCCGCTGTGCGCGATTACATCACCGCCCCGACCTGCCACGGCACGAACTCATTATCCCCATAGCCCAGCGCCTCGGACTTGGTCTGTTCCCCCGACGCCACCTTGAGCAGCAGGTCGAAGATTTCCTGCCCCTTGGCCTCGATGGAAACCCCCTCGACGATATCGCCGCAATTGATGTCCATGTCGTCCTGCATCCGCGCATACATGTCCGAATTGGTGGCGAGCTTGATCGAGGGCACCGGCTTGCAGCCATAGGCCGAGCCGCGCCCGGTGGTGAAGGCCAGGATATTGGCCCCGCCCGCCACCTGCCCGGTGGCCGAGACCGGATCGAAGCCGGGCGTATCCATGAACACGAAGCCCTTCTCGGTCACCTTCTCGGCATATTCGTAGACGGCATTCAGCGGGCTCATGCCGCCCTTGGCCGTCGCGCCCAGCGACTTTTCGAGAATGGTGGTCAGCCCCCCGAGCTTGTTGCCCGGCGAGGGATTGTTGTTCATCTCCCCACCATTGCGCTGCGTGTAATCCTCCCACCAATGGATGCGCTCGATCAGCTTCTCGCCGACCTCGCGCGACACGGCGCGGCGCGTCAGCAGATGCTCGGCCCCGTAGATTTCCGGCGTTTCCGACAGGATGGCCGTGCCGCCATTCTTCACCAGAAGATCGGCCGCCACCCCGAGAGCCGGATTGGCGGTGATGCCCGAATAACCGTCCGAACCGCCGCATTGCAGCGCCAGCGTCAGGTGGCTGGCATCGACCGTTTCGCGCCGCGCCTTGGCCGCCACCGGCAGCATGTCCTTGATGCGCTCGACACCCCAATCGATCATCTTCCGCGTCCCGCCGATCTCCTGGATCGTCATGGTCTGGAAAGTGTCGGTTTCCTTGAGGTTATAGGCTTCCTTCATCTTGTCGATCTGGAAGGCCTCGCAGCCCAGTCCCACCAGCAGGGCCGCGCCCAGATTGGGATTGGACGTATAGCCCCATTGGGTGCGCCGGAAGATCTGGTAGCCCTCGCCGGTCAGGTCCATGGCGCAGCCCGTGCCGTGCACGAAGGGAATGACCCCGTCGATTTCCGGATAATCGTCCAGGACACCCGAGCGGTTGATCGCCTCGGCCATGAACTTGGCCACCGTCGCCGAGCAATTCACCGAGGTCAGGATACCGATATAATTGCGCGTGCCGACCGAGCCATTGGCGCGCTTATACCCCTGGAAGGTGGGGCGCTGCGCCTCGGGCACCAGCGCCACCGGCGCGGCGCCTTCGGCAAAGGCATAATCGTGGGTCAGCGTGCCGTCCGGCCCGCCCATGCCGCAATTGTGCTCATGCACCCAGTCGCCCGGCGCGATGCCGTCCTTGGCGAAACCGATGATCTGGCCGAACTTGACCACCGCCTCCCCCGCCGCGATCGGGCGGGTGGCGAATTTATGGCCGCGCGGCACCCGGCGGATAATGGCGACGCCCTGCGCCGTCGGCGTGCCGACCTCCAGATTGGCCAGCGCCACCGCGATATTGTCGGCGGCGTTGAGCACAAGCGTCTTGCCCTCGGGCGG
>Ga0160493_100308_pt1 | contig 14905 bp, 16 predicted proteins | sample DID2MG_2_FD_108262 | JGI IMG/M metagenome (GOLD analysis project Ga0160493, IMG submission 108262) | Enriched soil microbial communities from UW Madison campus, WI, USA - DID2878_E24_FP2 MG | ecosystem: Environmental > Terrestrial > Soil > Unclassified | place: USA: Madison, Wisconsin | collected... | reverse complement strand
TTCCTCATCATGATGGCCGCCGCCGCCGGCCTGGGCATTCTCGGCCTGCTCTTTGCCCGCCGCCGCATCAATGCCCGCCTGCGCGCCCGTAACGAGGTCGAGCGGTTCATTTCCTGGGCGCTGATCGCCTGTTCCGCCGTGGCCATCCTGACCACTCTGGGCATCGTCGCCTCGCTGGTCACCGAGGCCTTCCGCTTCTTCACCTATATCAATCCGCTCGATTTCTTCTTCGGCACCGTCTGGGCGCCGAAATTCAGCTCCACCGGCGCCGGCGACGCGGGTCAGTACGGTCTCCTCCCCCTGCTGACCGGCACGCTGATGATTTCGGCCATCGCCATGCTGGTGGCGGTGCCGGTGGGCCTGATGTCGGCCATCTATCTCAATCAATATGCCCACGCCAATGTGCGCAAGATCGTCAAGCCGATCATCGAAATCCTCGCCGGCATCCCCACCATCGTCTACGGCTTCTTCGCCCTCGTCACGGTCGGCCCCTTCCTGCGCGATTTCGGCAATGCCATCGGCCTCAATATCAGCGCCACCTCCGCGCTGACCGCCGGCCTCGTCATGGGCGTGATGATCATCCCCTTCATCTCCTCGCTCTCCGACGACATTCTCAACCAGGTGCCCCGCACCCTGCGCGACGGCGCTTATGGCCTGGGTGCCACCCAGTCGGAAACCATCCGCAACGTGCTGCTGCCCGCCGCCCTGCCCGGCATTGTCGGCGCCTTCCTCCTCGCCGTCAGCCGCGCCATCGGCGAAACCATGATCGTGGTGCTCGCGGCCGGTAACGCCCCGATCCTGCGCGGCAATCCGCTGGAGCCGGTCTCCACCATCACCGTCTCCATCGTCAATCAGCTCACCGGCGACACCGATTTCACCGGGCCGCAATCGCTCGTCGCCTTCGCGCTGGGCCTGACGCTCTTCATCATGACGCTGTGCCTCAACATCGTCGCCCTCTACATCGTCCGCCGCTTCCGGGAGCAGTACGAATGACCGATACCAGCCTCGACTCCGCGGCGATCCGCCGCCAGCGCGTGCGGGCCGGCCTCGGCCGCCGGCATCTGGGCGAGCGCCTGTTCCGTGGCTTCGGCATCCTCGCCATCTGCTTGGCGCTGGGCTTCGTCGCCCTGCTGTTCACCGATGTGCTGCGCAAGGGCATTCCGGCCTTCACCCAGTCCAATATCCGGCTCGAAGTCGCCTTCGATCCCGAATTGCTCAAGGTCGATCCGGCGCCCGAGCGCGCGCCCGGCCAGTCCGACGCCGATTTCCGCTCGGCGCGCCTCGGCTGGGAACGCCAGGTGGCCATGCTCAACTGGAACAATGTCGTTGAGGCCGCCCTGCGCAATGCCGCACCCGCCGGCTTCGAGATCGACAGCCGACAGCTCCTGACCATCACCGAAAGCGATGCCCGCCACCGCGTCCGCGAGCGCTTCGTCAACGACCCGTCCCTGCTCGGTCGCTCCGTGACCATGGACCTGCTCGCCTCGGCCAATACCGACAATTGGGTCAAGGGCAATATCAACCGCGACCTCGGCGATACCCAGCAACAGCTTTCCGCCCCGGCCCGCGCCCTCATCGACATCTTCGAGGAAAACGGCACCATCACCCAGGGCTTCGCCTGGTCGCTGTTTACCAATGTGGATTCGCGTTCCGCCCCCGCTTCGGCCGGCCTGCTCGGCGCGCTCATGGGCACGTTCTGGATGATGCTGATCGTCATCGTCCTCGCCGTCCCGCTCGGAGTGGGCAGCGCCATCTATCTCGAGGAATTCGCGCCCAAGTCGCGCCTCACCGACCTCATCGAGGTCAACATCAACAACCTCGCCGCCGTGCCCTCCATCGTCTTCGGCCTGCTCGGCGCCGCCGTGTTCATCAACTGGTTCCGCCTGCCGCTCTCGGCCCCCCTGGCCGGCGGCCTGGTGCTGACCCTGATGACCCTGCCCACCATCATCATCGCCACCCGCGCGGCCCTGAAAGGCGTCTCCCCCGCCCTGCGCCAGGCCGCCCTCGGCATGGGCGCATCCAAGACGCAGATGGTGTTCCACCACGTCCTGCCGGTCACCTTCCCCTCCATCCTCACCGCCACCATCATTGGCGTGGCCCAGGCCATGGGCGAGACCGCACCGCTCCTGCTCATCGGCATGAACGCCTTCGTCGCCTCGGTCCCGGGCACGCCCATCGAGCAGGCCACCGCCCTGCCCGTGCAGATCTATCTCTGGCAGGGCAACGAGAACCGCAATTTCTTCGAGCCGCGCACCTCCGCCGCCATCATGGTGCTGCTCGCCTTCATGATCACGCTGAACGCCATCGCGATCTTCCTGCGATCCCGCCTTGAAAAGCGCGCTTAAGGAGCCCCACAATGGATATGCTTGCCGGCAAGGTTAAGATGACCGACCAGACCCTGAGCGCCAATTTGGACCCCGCCGATATGATCGATCACCCCATTCGCCTCACCGCCCGCGACGTCACCGTCCATTACGGTGCCAAGCAGGCCCTGCACGGCATTTCGATCGACATTCCGGACCGCGCCGTCACCGCCTTTATCGGCCCCTCGGGCTGCGGCAAATCCACCTTCCTGCGCTGCATCAACCGCATGAACGATACCATCGAAGGCGCCAGGGTCGGCGGCCGCATCGAGCTGGACGGGCAGGATATCTATGCCCCCGATCTCGACGTGGTCGAGCTGCGCGCCCGCGTCGGCATGGTGTTCCAGAAGCCCAATCCCTTCCCCAAGTCGATCTACGACAATGTCGCCTATGGCCCGCGCATCCACGGCCTGGCCCGCAACAAGGCCGATCTCGACGAGATCGTCGTCTCCTCCCTGCGCAAGGCCGGCCTCTTCGAGGAGGTCAAGGACCGTCTCAGCGAGCCCGGCACGGGCCTCTCCGGCGGCCAGCAGCAGCGCCTCTGCATTGCCCGCGCCATCGCCGTCGGCCCCGAGGTCATCCTCATGGACGAGCCCTGCTCGGCCCTCGACCCGATCGCCACCGCCATCATCGAGGAGCTGATCGACGAGCTGCGCACCAATTACACCATCGTCATCGTCACCCATTCCATGCAGCAGGCGGCCCGCGTCAGCCAGAAGACCGCCTTCTTCCACCTGGGCAACCTCATCGAACAGGGTGACACCGAGGACATCTTCACCAATCCGGTGAACAAGCAGACCCAGGACTACATCATGGGCCGCATCGGCTGATCGGGAGAAAGACCATGCCCAATACCGGCGCCGAACACATCGTCACCTCCTATAACGAGGAACTGCTCGCCCTCGCCCAGGCCATTGCCGAAATGGGCGGCCAGGTCGAGGTCGCCATCGAAAACGGCACCCGCGCCCTGCTCCGGCTCGATCGCGAACTGGCCGATGTCACCATCATCGCCGATCAGCGCATCGACGACATGCAGCGCAAGATCGACGACATGTCCGTGTCCATGATCGCCCGCCGCCAGCCCATGGCCTCGGACCTGCGCGCGATCATCACCGCCATCCACGTCGCCAACGATCTCGAACGCATCGGCGACATGGCCAAGCAGCTCGCCCGCCGTTCGCTCAAGCTCGAAGGCATCAACCTGCAGCCCACCTTCTACAACGGCGTCAAGAACATGACCGCCCTGGTGCTGCGCCAGGTCAAGGACGCGCTCGATGCCTATGCCAATCGCGAGGCCGCCGAAGCGGTGGAAGTGTGCAATCGCGACGACGAGGTCGATGCCATGCACACCTCGCTGTTCCGCGAGCTGCTGACCTATATGCTGGAAGATCCGCGCAATATCACCACCTGCACGCACCTGCTGTTCTGCGCCAAGAACCTCGAGCGCATCGGCGACCACGCCACCAACATCGCCGAACGCGCCTATTACCTGGCCACCGGCAAGCAACTCACCGCCGACGTCCAGGAATTGCAGCGGCAGCAGATCAAGGCGTGAAAAGCTAACCGGCACCCCAGTAGACCTCATCCTGAGCCTGTCGAAGGACGAGGTCGTGCCACCCAGACTATCGATTGCTCGACCTCGTGGTTCGACAGGCTCACCATGAGGTCTTCGAGCCAGCGGTGAATTGCGCTCAAAAGGGAGCACACCCATATGCCCGCGACCATTCTCATCGTCGAAGACGAAAGCGACATCGCGATCCTCCTCCGCTACAATCTGGAAGCCGAAGGCTTTCGCGTGTTGACCGCCGAAAGCGGCGACGAGGCGCAGCAGGCCATCGCCGAAAAGCTGCCCGATCTGATCCTGCTCGATTGGATGCTGCCCGAGATTTCCGGCATCGAGCTTTGCCGGCGCCTGCGCGCCCGCGAGGAAACCGCCCGCGTGCCCATCATCATGCTCACCGCGCGCGGCGAGGAAGAGGAGCGCGTGCGCGGCCTCACCACCGGCGCCGACGATTACGTGGTCAAGCCCTTCTCGGTGCCCGAACTGGTGGCCCGCATCCAGGCCCTGCTGCGCCGCGCCAACCCCAATCTGGTGACGGCCGCCCTCAAGGTCGGCGATCTCGAACTCGACCGCACCACCCATCGCGTCCGCCGCGCCAGCCGCGACGTCCATCTGGGGCCCACCGAATATCGCCTGCTCGAATATCTCATGCGCCATCCCGGCCGCGTCTATTCGCGCGAACAGCTTCTCGACGGCGTCTGGGGCAATGACGTCTATGTCGACGAACGCACCGTCGACGTCCATATCGGCCGCCTCCGCCGCGCCATCAATCGCGGCCGCGAAGCCGATCCGATCCGCACCGTGCGCGGCGCCGGCTATGCCTTCGACGAGCGCTTCGCCCAAACGGCCTGATGCCTCACGCCCCATGCGCCGCGCGGCTGTCCGCGGGCGCTTCCGCCCGCGCCGCCAGGCCGTAATCGCGCACGATATTGGCGATGCGCAGCCGGTAATCGCGAAACACCCCGCCGCGCCCCAGGGCCTGGGCGCGTCTATGCGCGGCGCTGTTGCGCCAGCGCGCCAAAGCCGCCTCGTCCTCGAAGAACGATAGCGACAGCACCTTGCCCGGATTGGTGAGGCTCCTGAACCGCTCGACCGAAACGAAGCCGTCCACCCCCTCGAGCAGCGGCCGCAGATCGGCGGCGATATCGAGATAGACCGCCTCCTGCCCCTCCGCCGGCTCGACTTCGAAGATGACCGCGATCATGCCCGGTCCCCATGCGGCGTGGACACCAGCCGCAGGAACGTCCTGTCCTCGCGCAAAAGGAAACGCTCGCGCAGGGCGAAATCGTAATTCTCCCGCCCGAGCGGATCGGCGGCCAGCCGCGCCCGATAGGCTTCGTATTCGGCGAGGCTGGCAATGGTGTAGATCCCATAGGCCAGCGTGGCCGAGCCCTCGTGCGGGGCGAAATAGCCGATCAGGTCCGCGCCGCATCGGGGGATCGCCTGTCCCCAATTGCGCGCATAGCGGACGAACTGCTCCTTCTTGGACGGATCGATATGGTAGCGGATGATGCAGGTCAGCATGGTGGCTTCTCCGGGATGAACCGGGGCCATCATAGGGGCTTTCGCTCCGTCCATGCTTCGTCTATCATCGAACTATGAAAGAAGGTCCCGACATTGCCCGCATCGCCGCGCTGATCGGCGATCCCGCTCGTGCCAACATGCTGGTGGCGCTGATGAGCGGCAAGGCGCTGACCGCCACCGAGCTGGCGGCCGAGGCCGGCATCACCGCGCAGACGGCCAGCGCACACCTGGCCCGCCTGCTGGAAAGCGGTTTTCTGTCCACCCGCAAGCAGGGCCGGCACAAATATTTCTCCCTCGCCTCGGCCGAGGTGGCGGGAGTGCTCGAAGCGCTGATGGGCCTTGCCGCCGGCGCCGGCCATCTGCGCAGCCGTACCGGTCCCAGGGACCAGGCCTTGCGCCGGGCCCGCATCTGCTACAATCACCTGGCCGGCGACATGGGCGTACAGATGTTCGACAGCCTGGTCTCGAACCATTATCTGGTGCCCGGCGAAGACCAGTTGCGGCTGACCCAAGCCGGCCGCACCTTCATGGCCGGCCTGGGCGTGGACATCGACACGCTCGCCGCCGGTCGTCCCGTTCTCTGCCGCGAATGTCTCGACTGGAGCGAGCGCCGCTCGCATCTGGCCGGCAGTCTGGGCCGCGCCATCTTCGCCCGCTTTGTCGAACTGGATTGGGCCAGCGTCGAAAAATCCACGCGCATCGTCACCTTCACCCCCTCCGGCGCCCGGCAGTTCCACACCATGTTCGGCGAAAACCCGTCCGACACCGTGCGGTCAAGCCGGATGGCATAGGGCATCGCTCCCACCTTGCTCTTCCGCCCCCGCCCGACCAATATCTCCGCGAAGAGGGGCGCCGCATGACCGAAACCGAAATTCCCCTGGCGGGCGGGCAGATCAGCACTGTCGTGCGGGTCGGCGACACAGTCCGCCGCTCGATCCATCGCGACATGAGCCTGCAGCACGCCCTTTTCGACCATCTGGCCCGCAAGGGCTTTTCCGGCGCGCCGCGCTTTCTCGGCCATGATCCGCAGGGCCGGGAAATCCTCACCTTTCTGCCCGGCCATGTCCCGGTCGGCGAGGGCGATTTCACCGATGTTCAGCTCGTGGCAGCGGCCCGCCTGCTGCGCGCCTATCACGACGCCACCACCGATTTCGCGCCCGTCGTCACGGCCCATGCCGAAATCATGTGCCACAACGATTGGATGCCGGCCAATACGGTCATGACCGATGGCCTGCCCACCGGCATGATCGATTTCGACACCGCCGCGCCCGGCACCCGTCTCTGGGACCTGACCTATTCGGTCTGGACATGGCTCGATTTCGGCGATCCCGATTGGGCTCCCGCCGAGCAGCGCCGCCGGATGGAGCTCTTCATCGCCGCCTACGCCCATCCCTCCTACACCCCCGGCCTGGTCGCCGCCTGTCTGCCCGCCCGTCAGGCCGGTCGCGCCAGATGGGCGCGCGAACGGAACATGCGTCCCGCCATCGACTGGGCCCATGCCTGTCTCGACTGGACGCTGGCCAACATCACCGCGTTCTATCACCCCGACGGCATGCCCTGAGCCGTGCTAGGCTGGCCGCATTCTTTGCGAATCGGTTCTTCCCATGTCGTCCATTTCCGCGCAGCGCCCCAGGCCGCTGCATCTGCTTGCCGCCTTTGCCAGCGGTGGCCTGCTCACCTTTGCGGTCTTCATCAATGCCGAGGCCGGCCGCTATGGCGGGGCGCTCTATTCCTCCTGGCTCGCCCATGGCACCGGCACCCTGGCCGCGATTCTCGTGCTGGCGCTGCTGCGGCTCCGCCGGCGGCCGGCGGAACGCCCCGCCTCCGGCAAGGCCCCGCTCTGGGCCTATCTCGGCGGCATTTCCGGCGCCGCCACCGTCATGCTGACCTCCACCAGCGTCAACACGCCCCTCGCTCTGGCCGGCACCCTGGCCCTCGGCCTTGCCGGTCAGGTCGCCTTCAGCCTCGCCGCCGATCGATGGGGCCTGTTCGGCCTGCCCCGCCGCCGCCTCACCCGGCGCGATGCCGGGGCGGTCGTCCTCATCGTGGCGGGAAGCCTGCTCATCATCCTCGTGGGCATGGGGACCTGAGCCATGACGCTCTTTATCGCCTATGCCCTCATCGCCGGCGTCCTGGTTGGCCTCAGCCGCCAGCTCAACGGGCGTCTGGCCATGTCCACCAGCCCGCTCATCGCCTCGTTCTGGAATCACATCGTCGGCTTCGTCTTTTTGACGCTGCTCGGACTGGTGCTCGGAAACCTCATCCTGCCCGGCGCCGCCGACGCGCCCTGGTGGGTCTATCTGGGCGGACCGCTGGGGGTGATTTTCGTCACCGCCGGCTCCTGGCTCATCCCGCGCATCGGCGCCGTCAATTCCGCCCTGCTGGTCATCGGCGGGCAGATGGTTTCGGGCGTCATTTTCGATTTCGTCCGCGGCGCGCCCATGACGTTCTGGGCCAGTGCCCTCGGTGTTACCCTCATCCTGGCCGGAGTGGCGCTGACGCAGCGCTCAAGGTGAACAGTCTGCTAACGAATACGGGGCCCGCGAGGGCCCCGTGCTAGCATTTTGCGATGCTTTTCTGCGCCTTAGCCGGCCGAAGTATAGGCCGTCTTGACGATGGTGAAGAACTCCGCCGCATACTTGCCCTGCTCGCGCGGACCATAGCTCGAACCCTTGCGGCCGCCGAAGGGCACATGGAAATCCACGCCCGCCGTCGGCACGTTCACCATCACCATCCCGGCCTCGGAATTGCGCTTGAAATGGGTCGCATACTTCAGAGAAGTCGTGACAATACCGGCACTTAGCCCGAATTCCGTATCGTTGGCGGTCGCCAGAGCTTCCTCGTAATCCTTGACCTTGATCACCGCCGCGACCGGCCCGAAGATTTCCTCGCGCGCGATCCGCATCGAATTGGTCGCCTCGGTAAACAGCGTCGGCTGCAGGAAATACCCATCGGTATCCTTCTTCACCCGCTCGCCGCCGGCAGCCAGCTTGGCGCCCTCGCCCTTGCCGATCTCGATGTAATCGGTGTCCTGCTTGAGCTGGCCGGGATCGACCACCGGGCCGATTTCCGTATCCTTTTCAAGGGCATGGCCCACGCGCAGCCCGCTGGTACGCTCGGCCAGGGCTGCCACGAACTTGTCATGGATACCCTCGGTCACGATCACCCGGCTCGATGCCGTGCACCGCTGCCCGGTCGAGAAGAACGCCGATTGCGCCACACTTTCCACCGCCACCTTGAGGTCGGCGTCGTCGAGCACGATCGTCGGATTCTTGCCGCCCATTTCGAGCTGGAACTTGCGGCCATGCTTGATGGAGGCTTCCGCCACGCGCTTGCCGGTCCCCACCGAGCCGGTAAAGGTGATGGCGTTGACATCGGGGCTGTCCAGCATGGTCTGGCCCACCACCGAACCCCGGCCCATCACCAGGTTCAGCACGCCCTTGGGCAGCCCGGCGCGCTGCAGGATATCGACGATGGCCCAGGTCGAGCCCGGCACCAGGTCCGCCGGCTTGATCACCACGGTATTGCCGTAGCAAAGCGCCGGAGCGATCTTCCAGGCCGGAATGGCGATGGGGAAGTTCCAGGGGGTGATGATGCCCACCACGCCCACCGGCTCGCGGGTGATTTCCACCGTCAGGCCCGGCCGGGCGCTGGGCAGGATTTCACCCGCCAGGCGCAGGGTTTCGCCGGCAAAGAAATCGAAGATCTGGGCCGCGCGCGTGACTTCGCCGATGCCTTCGGGCAGGGTCTTGCCCTCTTCGCGGCTCAGCAATTCCCCCAGTTCCTGCTTGCGCGCCAGGATTTCCTGGCTGGTCTTGGAAAGGATCGCGTGCCGCTCCAGGATGCCCGAGCGCGACCAGGCCGGGAAGGCCGCCTTGGCGGCGGCGATGGCCTGCTTGGTTTCCTCGGCGCTGGCGCGCGCATAGACACCCACGACCTCATTGATGTTGGAGGGGTTGATATTCTCCGCCCCATCCGAGCCCACCCACTCGCCGTCGATCAGGTTCTTGTGCAATTCGGTCATGTCGATGCCTTTCGGTGATTAACGCTTCGGAGGAGGAAAGCGCTGCGATTAGAGGAGGTTGGCGCGGGCTAGGTCACGGAGCAGATGGCTCGTGCCATAGGTCCAGGGCGGGCATTTGGTCGAGAGGTTCACCCGGTTGGTCAAGGTACCCAGGCTCGGTGTCGAAATGGAGACCACGTCGCCGATCTTGTGAGTGAAGCCCTTGCCGGCCCCGTCGCGGTCCTGCACCGGAGCGAACATGGTGCCCAGGTAAAGCACCAGCCCATCGGGATATTGGTGATGATCGCCGATGGTGGCCGCCACCAGCGATTCCGGGGTTCTGGAGATTTCGGCCATGTTGGAGCGTCCCTCCAGCACGAAACCGTCCTCGCCTTCCACGCGCAGCGCGATCTCGGCCTGCTTGATCGTTTCCAGCGTGAAATCGCCGTCGAACAATCTCACGAACGGCCCTAGCGATGCCGACGCATTGTTGTCCTTTGCCTTGCCCAGAAGCAGCGCCGAGCGCCCCTCGACATCGCGCAGATTGACGTCGTTGCCGAGCGTGGCACCGATGATCTCGCCCGTGCTGGTGACCAGCAGCGCGACCTCGGGCTCGGGATTGTTCCAGGTCGATACCGGATGCAGGCCCACCTCGGCGCCATGGCCCACCGCGCTCATCGGCTGGCCCTTGGTGAAGATTTCCGCGTCCGGCCCGATCCCCACTTCCAGATATTGGCTCCACACGCCCTTTTCGATCAGCGCGGCCTTGACCTTCATGGCGCCGTCCGAGCCGGGCACCAATTGCGACAGGTCGGTGCCGATCAGGTCCAGGATTTCCGAGCGCAGCGCATCGGCGCGGGACTTGTCGCCGCGCGCCTGTTCCTCGATCACCCGTTCCAGCAGCGAGACCACGAAGGTGACGCCCGAAGCCTTGATGGCCTGCAGGTCGACCGGAGCCAGGAGCCGCGGCACGTCCTGGCGGGACCCGCCGGCAAGCGCATTGGCCACGACGGCATCGATGGCCCCCACGGCCTGGCCCGGCGCCGAGCGCACATATTCGGCCGCCCGGCCGCTTTCGGCCACGTCGCGCACGCTGGCCATGCCCGGTGCGGTGATATCGACCACCTGCCCGTCCCGCACGGTGACCACCCGCGGGTGATCGTGGCCCGGCACCCAGGCCCGTCCGATAAGAAGGCCGTGTGGAATATGCTCTGCGCTCATCGATTACCCCCTGACATGTCAGGGCCTGTGACTAGCCCAGCGAGCACGGCCAGCGCAAGCCGCCAAGCACTTAAATCATACTTTATGACGACATGCCCGGCCGATCGCCCCGCTCCTGCCCGGCCAAAGCCTCCAGATAGGCGACGAATTCGGGGTCTTCGCCGGGCAGGTGCATTTTCATGGCCGAGCGGAAATCCTCCCGCCGGCACCATTCGCGCATCCAGTCCTCCCAGGAACGCCAGCGCCGCAGCTCGGGGCCGCGCATATTGTCGCGATAGGTCAGGATATAAGCCCGCTCGAACAGGGAAATGAGCACCCCCATCAGGGCGGACTTGCGCATCCGCTGCTCCTCGTCCAGCCCGGGCGTCGCCGCGGGGTCGAGCAGCCGCAGATCGGCATTGTCCAGAGCCAGCCGAAGGAAGGAGACATATTCATCGGACAGATGCAGATAGGTCTCTTCCTCTTCCTGCGAGCGCTGCTTCAGCCGGTCCAGCGCAAAGAAGGCGATCGCCATCGGCAGGCCGATAACCGTGACGACATAGCTGGCAGTTTCCCACATCGGCGTTCCCATCCTTTTCGGATACCATGATAATACTTGTTCAAGTCCGGTTCATCTGTGCCCCAATAAGAACGCATTGCCCCGGGAAATCTTCCCGGGCAATCGCATCCCAAGGAGTTTGCCATGCGTGCCCTCAGCGTCCTCGTTCCCTTCGCGCTTCTCGCCACCGCCCTGCCCGCCTATGCCGGCTCCATCACCATCGAAGGCCGGGGCGAAGTGCGCGCCGCCCCCGACATGGCAACCATCATGTCGGGCGTGACCACCCAGGGCGCCACCGCCCGCGAGGCGCTCGACGCCAATACTGCCGCCATGACCGAACTCATCGCCTCGCTCAAGGACGCCGGCATCGAGGCCCGCGACATCCAGACCTCCGGCTTCTCGGTCAATCCGAACTATGTCTATTCCGACGCCCGCGACGAGCTGGGCTACACCCTGCCGCCGCGCATCAATGGCTACCAGGTGGCCAATTCGGTGACGGTCGTGGTGCGCGACCTGGAAGAGCTGGGCGCCATTCTCGACAAGTCGGTGACCGTGGGCGCCAATACCGTCAACGGCGTATCCTTCTCGGTCGCCGATCCGGCGGAACTGCTGAACGAAGCCCGCAAGGCCGCCTTTGCCGATGCCCGCACCAAGGCCGAGCTCTATGCCGAAGTCGCCGGCGCCAGCCTCGGCGATCTGGAATCGATCACCGAAAGCCAGAATTACGGCAGCCCGCAACCCTATGCCATGTATGCCCGGGCCGAGGTCGCCCAATCGGCCGACGTGCCGGTGGAAGCGGGCGAACTGACCTTCGCCATCACCGTCAACGTGGCGTGGGATTTGGACAACAGTGCCGACTAATCCACAGGCGGGCCTCTGACCTGCCATGTTTTGGCCAAACCCGAAGGGCCAAACCCTCGTTGTTACATCGGTGGCGGAACGAGTCCTCCTTCCGCCATCATGTCCCCGGATCCCCTCATAGAGGGGGCTTGGGCGGTGGGGGCGGTTCCACCGTAGTCACTCCGTCCCCACCAACCCCTCCGCAGGCGGTCGGCCAGGCCGACGCCTGGCTCCGGTGGAGCCAGGCGGGACAAGGAGGCCACGAAAGCTATGCCTGTGGCATATGCGGGCGGCCGGATAACCTACCCAAATACCACCTTCCAGAGCATGTTGAGCCCCACCGCGACGAGGAAAGCCGCGAATACGTATTTTAACGTCTTCTGGTCCATGCTGTGGGCAAGCGCGGCGCCGAAAGGCGCGAATATCGCCGCCAACCCGCCCACCAGCGCGAAGGCCGGCAGGTTGATGAAGCCCAGGCTGGCCGGGGGCAGATCGGCGACGCCCCAGCCGGCGATGAGGAAGCCGGTCGAGCCCGATACCGCAATAGCCACTCCGATGGCGGCCGACGTACCCACCGCATTGTGCATGGTTCGCCCGAAGGCCACCAGCGTGGGCACGGTCAGCGATCCGCCACCCGTGCCGATCAGCGCCGAAATATAGCCCACGATGAAGGCCGAAAGCCGATGCACCCAGGCCGCGTCCTTGAGATGCCCCATCAGCCGGGTCTGGAACGAAAACACGATATTGGCGGCGATGAAGAAGGAGAGCAGCGCGAAGATGATGCGCAGCGCATTGCCCGAATAGAGCCCCGCCATGAGGCCGCCCACAAAGGTGCCCGCGACCACGAACGGCACCCAGAGCCGGAGCACGGCCACGTCCAGCGCCCCGCGCTTGTAATGAGCGCGCGCGCTCATGATGCCGGTGGGAATGATGATGGCGAGTGAGGTGCCAACGGCCACATGCTGCACGATATCGGGATCATAGCCCATCAGCAGCAGGCTATTGGCCAGGGCCGGCACGATGACCGCGCCGCCGCCGATACCCAGCAGACCCGCCGCCACGCCGGACACCATGCCGGTGACCCCCATGGCCAGCGCGAAGGGCCAATAGCTGACGAGCAATCCCCAATCCATATTCATTCTCCGATGATGTGCAGCACCAGGTCCCGCCGATGCGGCTGGCGGCGATGCTCGAACAGATACAATCCCTGCCAGGTACCCAGCACCGGCCGGCCGGCGCTCACCGGAATACCGATCGAGGTCTGGGTCAGCGCCGCCTTGATATGGGCGGGCATGTCGTCCAGCCCCTCGGTCGTATGCACCAGCCAGTCCATGCCCTCCGGCACCAGGCGACCGAAAAAGCCGCTGAGGTCCGTCTGCACGTCCGGATCGGCATTTTCCTGGATGAGCAGCGAGCAGGAGGTGTGCCGGACATAGGCGGTGAGAAGGCCCGTGGCGATTCCCGATTGCGCCACGAAGGCGCGCAGGGCCCGGGTCGTCTCATAGAGCCCCTGCCCCCTGGTCTGCACCGCGATCGTGTCGATTACCTGCCGCATGGCAACGGCCTAGCACGTTTGGCCCGCCGGGCGCGAGGCCATCCCCCGCCAATCCGTCCATTGCCCCATTGCCGCCCAAATGCGGCGGCCAATCTCGCGCGGGTCGCGCCGGGGAACCATGCGCAAAGCCCCGCGTTCCCGCCCTGCGGGGTTGCCGGGCAGTTTGCTTCAGAGGGCTTCATTCATTCAGGATGGGTTCAGGAAACACCTAAGATGCTCGGCAGACGTGTGCCAAACACAAAGGAATAAGAACATGCGCCTCAAGACCTGGCTGCTTACCGGAACCAGCATCGGTTTCATGGCCCTAGCGCCGCTCTCGGCCCTGGCCCAGGACGCCGAACTGCGCTCGGCCTACAGCGCCTATCTCAATGCCCAAGCGTCCGGCGACGCTGCCGCTCTGGAAGCGGCGCGGGCTGAGCTGACCGAGCTCTGCATCGTCGGCGGCTTTTCCAGCCTCGATGAATGTATCGCCGCCATGAATGCGGCAACCACGCCGGCCCCGGCCCCCGAGCCGCAGGCCGAGCCTGAACCCGAGCCCGAGCCAGAACCGGCTCCTGCCGTGGAGGAGCCCGCCCCGGAACCGGAGCCCGCGCCAGAACCGGCGCCGCAGCCCGCTCCGGAACCCGAACCCGCTCCCGTCGTGGAGCAGCCGGCGCCAGAGCCTGCGCCTGAACCCGTCATCGAGGAACCTGCGCCGGCCCCGGAACCGGCGCCCCAGGTTGAAGAGCCTGCGCCCGAGCCGGTGGTCGAACAGCCCGCCCCCGCCCCGCAGGAAACCGCTCCGCAGGAACCGGCACCCGAGCAGCCGGCCGCTGAACAGCCTGCGGCCGAAGAGCCTGTCGCCCAGGAACCGGTGGCTGAACAGCCCGCCGAATCCGGGATCGACTATGCCGGCCTCCTGGCCGAGCAGGTCGCCATCTATGAAGAAGCGGTCGCCGATCTGCTGTCCGGCGGCGATGCCGCTGCGGCCCAGGCTCGCATCGATGGCGCCCGTGCCGAAATCGCTGCCATCTGCGCCGAAGCCGGCCAGCCGGACGTCACGGCCTGCCTGGCGCAATATGGCCTCGAACTGCCGGTCGTTCCGGCGCTCGAGCAGCCCGCTGCCCCCGCCGAGGAACCGGCAGCCGAGCAGCCCGCGGCCGAAGAGCCCGTCGCCGAGCAGCCTGAGCCGGTCGAAGAAGTGACCACCGATGGCGAGGTTGCCGAACCCGTCGAGACTCTGCCCGAAGGCGTGACGCCCGAGCAGATCGCGCCGGTGCTCGACAGCGCCAAGGATCTGGACTTCGCCGTGGAAACCGGC
>Ga0160493_100307_pt1 | contig 14911 bp, 14 predicted proteins | sample DID2MG_2_FD_108262 | JGI IMG/M metagenome (GOLD analysis project Ga0160493, IMG submission 108262) | Enriched soil microbial communities from UW Madison campus, WI, USA - DID2878_E24_FP2 MG | ecosystem: Environmental > Terrestrial > Soil > Unclassified | place: USA: Madison, Wisconsin | collected... | reverse complement strand
GGCCGCCTATCGGTTTCGCCAGGTCCACCAGGTCAGGCGGGCGATCTTGCGCCAGTCGGCTTCGTCCTGCGGCGGGGCGAAGGGGGTGGCGGGGCTCTGGCTCCAGGCCTGGAGCTGTTGTTCCAGCACGGCGATGGCGGCGAAGGCGGGGCGCAGGCGGGCGGGCAGCGCGGCGATGGCGGGGCGGGCTTTTTGCAGATGACCCTCGGCCAGTTCGGCAATCTGGCTCAGCGCCGCATGCAGGCCCTCGCTGTCGCGGGCGCGGAACAATTCGGTTTCGCGCACGCCATTGGCTTCGAGGATCGACCACGGCAGCATGATGCGGCCTTGGGACGAGACATGGCCGAGGGCACGCAGATGACCGATCATGGCCTGGGCGACGCCCAGATGGCCGGCGGCATCCCCCTGCTCTACCGGCTCGCCCCGGTTGAGGATCATGGCGGCGAGCTGGAACAGGGTCGAGGCGGTTTCCCCGGCATAGCCCTCGAAGGTTTCGAGGTCCGGCATGGGATCGTCGTAGAGATCGAAGCGGCGGGCGCCAATCAGCCGTTGCAGCGTGCCCACGGGCAGGCCGTATTGGGCGATGGTCTGCAACAGCGCATCGGCCAGGGGGTTCTGCCGCACCTCGCCATGACCGGACCCGGTCAGCGCGTCGTTCCACCATTGCAGGCGGATTTCGCCGGGCTGCGGGCCGGAAACGCGGGCGCGAATGGCGGCGACATCGGCGTTGAAGGCCAGCAAGGCGGTAATATGGGGCCGGCTCTCCACGGGCAGGACGAGCGTTGCGAGATAGCGATCGCGATCCTGCTCGCGCAGGGCCTGGGCGGCGAAGTCGTAGCTGCCGGGCATCAGCGCGCCTTCTCGACCGCGATCAGCGCGGCGGCCACGGCGCGGTCTTCGGCGAGCAGGACATTATAGGTGCGAATGGCGCCGCCGGTCTGGGTGGCTTCGACGATGATGCCGCGCTCGCGGAAGGCGGCGCGGATATCGGGGGCGATGGCGACGATGTCGGCGCCCAGCCCGATCAACAGCACATCGACAGGCTCGGCCAGATCGAGAACCGGTTGCAGGCTGGCCAGGGTGAGGCCGGCGCTGTCCGCAACGGTCCAGGCCTGCATGCGGCCGGGCAGGCAGAGCAGCGAGCCCTTGTGCGACAAATCCGCGAACCGGAACCCGCCATTGCCATAGGCATCGATGCCGACCTGTTGCGGGAAATGGCGGAAGGAAGAGCTCAAATCGTTCTGGGGTTCGGCCACGGCATCATTCCCGCGCAAGCGGGAACCTCCGTTTCGGGATCGTCAATTGCAAACAGGGCTTCCCGCTTGCGCGGGAATGCCCCGGTGGATGTTGCATCTCCTGCCCTAGACCGACGCCCCGTCCGGAGAGCGCTTCTTCTTTTCGGCATCGGCCTTTTCATCGTCGTCGGTTTTCTGCTTGAGGCCGAAATTGATGAGGATGGGGCCGTTGATGATGACCGAGGAATACATGCCGACCAGCGAGCCGAAGGTCATGGCGATGGTGAAGCTGCGCAGCGCCTCGCCGCCGAAGAAGACCAGCGGCAAGAGCGCCAGGAGCAGGGTGAACTGCGTCAAGGACGTGCGCACGATGGTCTGGTTGATCGAAAGATCGATCAGCTCGGGCAGCGGCATCTTGCGGTGTTTTCGCAGATTTTCGCGGATACGGTCGGAGACCACCACCGTTTCGTTGAGCGAAATGCCCACCAGGGTCAGCACCGCCGCAATGGAACTGAGATTGAATTCCATGCCGGTCAGCGAGAACAGGCCGATGGTCATGATCAGATCGTGCGAGGTGGTCGTCACCGCCGCCATGGCGAACTGCCATTCGAAGCGGAACCAGATATAGATGAGGATACAGACCAGCGCGATGATGACGGCGATGGTGCCGGTCCAGGCCAGCTCGCCCGACACGGTGCCGCTGACGGCCTCGACGCGGCGCACTTCGTAGTTCTCGCCCGCCAGGGCCTCCTGCACCTGTTGCACCGCGACCTGGTCGGCGGCCTGGCCGCCTTCCTGCGCCTGGACGCGCACCAGCACGTCCTGCGGGGTGCCAAAACCCTGGACCTGGATTTCGCCGAGATCGAGGCCCCCCAGAAGCTCGCGCACCTGCCCCACATCGGCCGGGCCGCCGACATGCTGCACCTCGATGGCGGTGCCGCCGACGAAGTCGATGCCGAGATTGAAGCCCTTGGTGAAGGCCGAGCCGATGGACACCAGCGTCATGACGATGGAAAGCGCGATGACGACGCGCGAAATCTTCATGAACGGAATCTTGGTGCCGTCCGGGATGAAGCGGAACTTCTGGATGTGCAGCTTCTTGGGGCGGACGCGCTTGTACCAGAGGTTCACCTGGAAGGAGGTGACCGTATAGGCGGTGAACAGCGAGGTCAGGATGCCCAGGCCGAGCGTGACGGCGAAGCCCTGGATCGGGCCGGAACCCATGAAATAGAGCACCACGGCCGCGACGAGCTGGGTCAGGTGGGAGTCGATGATGGTGCCCCAGGCGCGCTGGAAGCCGGCATTGATCGCCTGCAGGGGCGATTTGCCCGAGGCCTGCTCTTCCCGCATTCGCTCATAGATCAGCACGTTGGCGTCCACGGCCATGCCGATGGTGAGCACGATGCCGGCAATGCCGGGCAATGTCAGCGTGGCGCCGAGCGTCGATAGCGCCGCGAAGATCAGGATGATGTTGAGGACCAGCGAGATATTGGCGAAGACGCCCCAGAGCCCATAGGCCACGACCATGAAGGCCAGGACCAGGATGGAGGCGACGACGCCGGCGGTGAAACCGGCCTGGATGGAATCCGCGCCCAGGCTCGCATCCACGGTGCGCTCCTCGATGACGTCGAGGCTGGCGGGCAGCGCGCCGGCGCGCAGCAGTACGGCCAGGTCATTGGCCGAGGCGGTGGTGAACGAGCCGCTGATCTGGCCCGAACCGCCGGTGATCGGCTGCTGGATGACCGGGGCGGTGATGACGGTATTGTCGAGAACGATGGCGAAGCGCTGGTTGACATTGCGCGAGGTCAGCTCGCCGAAGGTGATGGCGCCGCGCGTGTCGAACTTGAAGCTGACCACGGGGATGCCGCGCTGCTGGTCATAGGCCGGCTGAGCATCGACCAGGGATTCGCCGCCGATGGAGACATCCTCGTAGAGCAGTTCGCGGCCGCCGTCCTGGCTGGGCAGGATCATGGTGCCGGCCGGCAGGCCCTGGGCCTCGGCCTGGTCGGCGGTCATGCCCGGATAGACCATGTGGAAGGTGAGGCGCGCGGTCTGAGAAATGATGTTCTTGAGGCGCTCGCTGTCGCCGAAGCCGGGCACCTGCACCATGACGCGGGTGTCGCCCTGGCGCTGGATGGTGGGCTCGGTGGTGCCCAATTCGTCGATACGCGAGCGGATGACTTCCATGGACTGGGCGACCAGCGAGCTCATGCGCTGGTTGATGCCTTCGGGGGTCAGGGTGATGGTGAGCTTGCCGTCGGGGGTTTCGCCAAAGCTCAGTTCATCCACGCCGACGCCGGAGAACATGAAATCGGAAAGCGTGTTCTGCAGGCCCCGAATGGCGGTTTCGGCCTGCGCCTTCTGGCTGGGATCGGTCAGCTCGATGGCGATGGTATTGCGGGCGACATCGGTGGTGATGATGTTGCCGATGCCGTTCTGCGTCGCCAGCAGATTGCGCGCATCGCGGCGCAGGTCGCTCAGCCGCTGGGTGACGATGCCCTCGCGATTGACCTCGAGCAGGAGGTGCGAGCCGCCCTGCAGATCGAGACCGAGAACCAGACCCGGTTGCGGCAGCCATCCGGGAAGCGCTTCCTGAACGGATTTGGGCAGGAAATTGGGGGCTGCAAGCAGGATACCCGCGATCGCGACGAAGAGAATGACGAAAACGCGGAACGGCGACTGGTTCATGTAGGACGTCCTGGAAAGGCGGAAGGCCGGAGCCCTGCTGGGGCTCCGGCCATTGGATCGAACCGCTTAGGCGGGCTTGTTGTCGTTGACCGGCTCCGACTTGGAGCGCACGTCGGCAATCATGTGGCGCACTACCTTGACCTTGACGCCCTGGGCGATCTCGACCTCGAGATCCTCGCCCTCGACAGCCTTGGTGACCTTGCCGATGACGCCGCCGGTGGTGACGACCGTGTCGCCGCGGCGGATGGCGCCGAGCATGGCCTGCTGCGCCTTGAGGCGCTTCTGCTGCGGACGGAAGATCAGCAGCCAGAAAATGACGACCAGCAGGGCGATCGGCATGAGCTGAATGAAAATGTCAGCCATACCGCCACCAGGGGCCCCAACCGCATCCTGTGCAAAGGCGGGCGTTACAAACATCAAGCGATCTCCTAAGTGTTTTTCTTTTTCGTTTCTGGTGGAATGGGGCGGCCCGCCGCTGACATCTCAGGCGGTGGACGCTAATGGGCATGCCTGCACTTGCGCCCCGGCCAAAATCGCGCGGACTATACATTTGGGTATCCATGATTGCAAAGCCAATCCGGGTGCGGCAATCGCGACCGAATACACAAGGACGAGACCGGTGAAGACCAAGGACTATATGGGCAGGATCGCTGACGCGCTGGAGCGTATCGCGGGGGCGCTGAACCGGGACACCGAGGCTGCGGCCTTCACGCTCGGCCCGGAAAACGCCTATCACTGGCAGGGCGAAACCGGCACCCTGCTGCCGGTGCCCAAGGTCAGCCGCGTGCCGCTCGCCATGCTCAAGGGCATCGACCATGTCCGCGACCTGCTGCTGACCAATAGCGAGCAATTCGCGCGCGGCCATGGCGCCAACAATGCCCTGCTCTGGGGCGCGCGGGGCATGGGCAAGTCCTCGCTGGTCAAGGCGATCCATGCCGATATCGAATCGCGGGACGGGTTCGAACGGCTGGTGCTGATCGAAATCGCGCGGGAAGACCTCGAAACCCTGCCCCGGCTGATGCGCGCCATTGCCGGACAGAATGCGCGATTCATCGTCTTCTGCGACGATCTCAGCTTCGACAGCGGCGAGACCAGCTACAAATCGCTCAAGACCATCCTGGATGGCGGGCTCGAAGGACGGCCGGACAATGTGCTGTTCTACGCCACCTCCAACCGGCGCCACCTGATGCCGCGCGACATGATCGAGAACGAGCGCTCCACCGCGATCAATCCCAGCGAGGCGGTGGAGGAAAAGGTGTCGCTGTCCGACCGGTTCGGGCTGTGGCTCGGCTTCCACAATTCCGACCAGGACAATTACCTGGCCATGGTCTCCGGCTATGCCGACTATTACGGCCTCAGCATCGACCGCGACACGCTGCGCGCCCGCGCCATCGAATGGGCCGCGACCCGCGGCGCCCGCTCGGGCCGGGTGGCGATCCAATTGGTGCGGACACTGGCGGGGGAAGAGGGCAAGGCGGTCTGAGCCTCGTGCTTGGGCAGCACGCCCTACCCCCACCGCTCGTCTTTTGGGCTTGACCCGAGGGTTCTGTTTTCATTGAGGGATCGGCGAGTGAAGAGCCCTCGGGTCAGGCCCGAGGGTGACGATCTGTGGGTGGGAACCAAGCAAAAAGGCCGGGTGCACCACGCCCCGGCCTTTTCGATTCTGGAGGTCTATGCGCCTAGCTGGCGAGCAGCGGCATCGGGTCGACCGGGGTTGCGCCCTTGCGCAGTTCGAAGTGGAGCTGCGGACGGGAGACCGAGCCGGTCTGGCCGACGGTGCCGATGGAGTCGCCGCGATTGACGACGGCGCCCTTGGCCACGCTCATGTCCTTGAGATGGGCATAGGCCGACACATAGCCGTTCGGGTGGCGGACCAGGACGAGATTGCCATAGCCCTCGACGCCGGAGCCGACATAGATGACGGTGCCGTTCTCGGCCGCCTTGACGCTGGAACCCTCGGGCACGTCGATATTGATGCCGGTGCCGCGCGAGGCCGCGAAATCGGTGATGACGCGACCCGAAACCGGCCAGCGGAACTTGTCGTTGCCCGACAAGGCCGGCTCGGCCGCCGGCTGCAAGGCGGCAACCTGGGTGGGCGCGGCCTGGGCGGGCGCGGTGGCGGCGGGGGCCGGACTGGTCGTGGCGGGCGTCGTGGCCGCCAGATTGGCCGGAGCCGGCGCTGTCAGATTGTTCGGGCGGGTATCGGGCAGCGCGGTACCGGCGCTGACCGGCGCGGTGCTGGCCACCTGGGTGACCGGCGCGGTGGCGTTGAGGTCGCCGCGACCCGGAATGGTGATCTTCTGGCCCACGACGATCTTGTCGGGCGAGGCCAGGCCATTGGCCTGCACGATGGCCTGGGTGGTCACATCGTATTTGCGGGCGATGGTATAGAGCGATTCCCCGGCGGCAATGGTGTGGGCATAGCCATTGCCATTGGCGGCGGCCTGCACCGGCACGCTGGAATTGACCGGCAAGGCGGAGCTGGGCGGCAGGGTGGAACCGGCGGGGGCGCCCATGGCGACGGCCGGAGGCGTGGCCGGCAGCGGGGCGAAATTCTGCTGAGCGGGCATGGCTTGGGTTGCTCCCATTGAGGGCGACGAGTTCAGAGGAGGAAGGGCCTGAGTCTGGACGGTGGGAGCGGACGCTCCCATGCCGATCGGCGAAGTGGCGCCGGCCGGCTGCGCGAAACCGTTGCCGACCGGGGCCGGCGGCAGCGTGTTGCCACCACTCCACCCGCCACCGCCGACTGGGGCGGGCGGCAGATATTGGGAAGCGGCAACCTGTACCGATTGCGGAGCACCAAGACTTGGCGGCATCTGCTGATTGAATGTCGGGGGAGCAGACTGGTTCACGGAACCCGTCACCGTGGAGTCGCCGATCGCGCGGCTGCCAAGGCTATTGCAACCGGAGAGGCCGACAGCGGCCACGATAATTCCGGCAATGGCGACCGCTTTTCCTGGCCGCGGAGAGACGCGAATACTCATCGGCTTACTCTTACGCAGGTACTCAACAACTGATTGTGAGACTAGGCCGGTAAGGTAAAGACGAGTTTAAAGCCGATGCGATTTGAGTGAAATCGTGTGGGGGAGATTCAGGGATGGGTAAGGTTAAGGAAACAGGACGGCGCGATGTGCGCTGATGCCCCCTCACCCGTCTCGGGCTTCGCCCGATCCAGCCCTGCCGGGCCTTGCTCGCTGAAATCGCTCCACTGGAGCGATTTCCGGGCGCTTACAAGCCTCTCCCCGAGAGGGAGAGGAATAAGAGGCGCACACCGGCCTATTCTTCTCCCCCCGGGGAGAAGGTGGCCCGAAGGGCCGGATGAGGGGGATGATATGGCTAAAGCGCCGCACGCTTCGTTTGATGCGTCGCCGCCGGCTTTCGTCACCACCGGGCTTGTCCCGGTGGTCCATACGGTGCCTCGGAAAAGATGGATTGCCGGGACAAGCCCGGCAATGACGAAGCATGAATAGATCAGACGAGGAAAGATTCCCCAAAAGCGGAGTCTTACCGCCCCTTCAGTGCGATCGTTCCCAGCCGTTCCAGCGCGCCGCGATGGGTCTGTTGCAGGGCGAAAGGCGTGACGGTGATGGCATTGCCGCGGCGCAGCACCTCGAAATCGGCCTGCGGATCGAGCGGCAGCGGGGTTTCGGGAATCGCCATGAAGAATTCGCCGTCATTGTCGCTGGGATAATAGCGAATCGGCGAGCGCGAGAATCGCTGATGGGCCACGGCGGCGAGGCCGGTGACCTCGCTGGTGCAGCAATAGGGGAAATTGACGTTGTAGAACACGTCGTCATTGCCATGGGCGGCCAGGATGGCTTCCACGACCTCGGCGCCGAAGCGGGCCGCGTTGGACCAGTCCGGCTTGCGGGTGATTTCGTAATCCATCGACTGGCTCATGGCGATGCCGATGGCGCCCTGCAAAACGCCTTCGCGGGCACCGGCGGCGGTGCCCGAGCAATTGACGATATCGCCCAGATTCTGGCCCGCATTGACCCCGGAAAGAACCAGATCGGCAGGCTTGTCGCCCAGCATATGAGTCATGCCGGCCACGACGCAATCGGCGGGCGAGCCGCCCTTGACCGCGAAGCGGCGCGGGCCATGTTCGATGAAGGACAATTCGCGGCCGAAGCTGAAGCGGTGCCCTGCCCCGGACTGATTGCCATCCGGGGCGACGATCCAGACATCGTCCGAAAGCGCATGAGCGATATCGGCCATTACGGCAAGGCCAGGCGCATCCACACCATCGTCATTGGTAAGGAGGATGCGCAGCGCCATGTCAGCGGCCGCCGATGGATTTCAGGCCGCCCATATAGGGCTGCAACGCCTCCGGAATGAGGACCGAGCCGTCTTCCTGCTGGTAATTTTCCAGCACGGCGATGAGGCAGCGGCCCACGGCGGTGCCGGAGCCGTTGAGCGTATGCACGTAGCGCGGCGCCTGCTTCTCGCCGGCCGGCCGATAGCGCGCCTCCATGCGGCGGGCCTGGAAATCCCCGCAGACCGAGACCGAGGAAATCTCGCGATAGGTATCCTGCCCCGGCAGCCAGACCTCGATGTCGTAGGTCTTGCGGGCGCCGAAGCCGAGATCGCCGGTGCACAGGTTCATGACGCGATAATGCAGGCCCAGACGCTGCATGACGGTTTCGGCGCAGGCCAGCATGCGCTCATGCTCGTTGACCGATTCTTCCGGCGTGATGACGGAAACCAGCTCCACCTTGTTGAACTGATGCTGGCGCAGCATGCCGCGCGTGTCGCGGCCGGCCGAACCGGCCTCGGACCGGAAGCTCGGGGTCAGTGCGGTGAAGCGCAGCGGCAGTTCTTCCTCGGCGAGAATGGCTTCGCGCACAAGGTTGGTGAGCGGAACCTCGGCGGTCGGAATCAGCGCCAGGCGGCTCTCGCCATGGGCGGTGAAGAAGAAGTCGCCGTCGAATTTGGGCAATTGGCCGGTGCCATACATGGCCTCGTCCCGCACCAGGAAGGGCGGCTGCACTTCCATATAGCCGTGCTCATTGGTGTGCAGATCGAGCATGAACTGGCCGAGAGCGCGTTCGAGGCGGGCGATCTGTCCCTTGAGCACCACGAAACGGCTGCCCGAGAGCTTGGCGGCGATCTCGAAATCCATGTCGCCCTCGGCAACGCCGATATCGAAATGCTCCTTGGGCGCGAAGGCGAAGCTCGGCCTGGGCGGGCGGGCCTTTGCGGCGGTCGCGGGCGAGCCATTGGGGCCAAAATATTCGACATTGCCGCTTTCGTCGTCGCCGACGGGCACATCGTCGAAGGCCATGTTGGGAATCGAGGAGAGCGCGTCGCGCAGCTCCTTTTCGACCGCGCGTTCCTCGGCCTCGCCGCTGGGGATGAAATCCTTGAGGCGCGCGACTTCCGCCATCAGCTCAGCGGCCTTGGCCTCGTCCTTCTGCGCCTTGGCCTGGCCAATCTGCTTGGACAGCGTATTGCGCTTTTCCTGCGCTTCATTGAGGCGGACGATGACCTGGCGACGGCGCTCGTCGATGGCGATGAGATCGGCGGAGCGGACAGACACGTTCTTGCGCAGGCTCATGGCCTTGTCGAAGGCGTCAGGATTGTCTCTGATCCACTTGATATCGAACATCGTTGCTACGGGCAGCGCCCGCCTCTGCGGTCATGCAGGCTGGGAAAGGGCCCCTTGGCATGCCTGCATCGGCCAGGGGCACAGCGAAGCGCGCCCCGGGGAGCGCAGCTATTCGGAGGATGAACCGGACAGTTCCGCGTCCTGGGCGGCTAAGGCCGCCTCGCGCCGCTTCTGCACCATCCGCACCGAAATGATAGCGAGTTCGTAGAGAGCATACATCGGCATGGCAAGACCGATCTGCGAGATCGGATCGGGCGGCGAAACGAAGGCCGCGACCGCCAGAATGCCGACAATGGCGTAGCGGCGGCCTTTCCTGAGCATGTCGACATTGACCAGGTCGATCTGCGCCAGGAGCGTCAGAATCACCGGGAGCTGGAAGCAGATGCCGAAGGCGAGAATGAGCGTGGTGGCGAGGCCGAGATATTCGGACACGCGCGGCAGCAGCTTGATCTCTTCGGTCTGCATATTGGTGAAGAAGCCGAGCGCCAGCGGCAGCACCACGAAATAGACCATCGCCGCGCCCAGCAGGAAAAACACCGGCGTGGCCACCAGGTAGGGGATCAGCGCCTTGCGCTCATGCTTGTAGAGCCCGGGCGCCATGAACCGGTAGATCTGGGTGGCGAGATAGGGAAAGCCCAGGAAGATCGCGCCGAAAAAGGCGAGATTGAGCTGGGTAAAGAAGAATTCCTGCGGCGCGGTATAGATCAGCTCCATATCGCCGGGATTGGGATAGATGGAGCGATAGGGATTGAGCAGCACGTCGAAAATCTGCCCGGCGAAGATGAAGCAGAAGATCATCAGCAGCACGATGGCGATGGCGCTGTGGATGAGCCGCTTGCGCAGCTCGATGAGGTGCTCCATCAGCGGCGCTTCGCTGCCCGCCAGCTCGTCCTCGGGCACGCTCGTCTTGCTCTTGTCTTCGATCTGCTTGGTCTCGGCCATCGTCTAGCTCTTTTCGGCCGTTTCGGCAGGTTTCTTGCGCGGCGCGCGCGACGACTTCTTGACCGCAGCGGCATCCACGCCGGGCTCGGCGATGGCGGCGCGCCTGGTGCGCGGCTTCGGCGCCGGCTTGGCCGGGGCCGCTTCGGTCTCGGGCGCTGCGGTCTTGGCGGCGCGGCGCGGGCGCACGGCCTTGACCGGCTCGGCAGGCGCATCGGCGGCAACGGCCTTGGGCTTGGCGGCCTTCTTCGCAGGTGCCTTTGCCGGCTTGGCGGCGGCCTTCGCAGTGGCGGTATCGCTGAAGGCGGGCGGGGTGGTTTTCTTGCCCGCGACCGGTTTGGCGGCTGTCGGCTTGAAGCCGTAATCGGTCGCCAGCTCGGTGCCGGATTTGGCCGGAGCCATGCCGGCCTTTTCCTTGATCGCGTCGGCGACGCTTTCCACCTTGGGATCGGTGGGCTTCAGCGCGCCGGTCGGCGACTGCTGCCCATCCTTGCCGATGGCGTTGAATTCCTTGCGGATTTCATCGGCGGTCTTCTTCAGCGGATCGGCGATGCTGTTGCGCAGATTGCGCACTTCATCCAGGCCGGTCGACTTGTTGATCTCACGCTGGAACTCGCGCCCCATGCGCTGGATCTGGCCGACCACCTTGCCGATACGTCCCATGACGATCGGCAGGTCCTTGGGACCGATGACGATCAGCGCCACGACGCCGATCACCAGCATCTCTGTCCAGCCTATGCCGAGCATCGCAATAGTCTCCGCGGGGCGGCAGGCGCGCCCCTAAATCTGTCGGTGTGAAGACGGCCGGGCGCGGATCAGGCGTCCTTGCTCTTGTCCACTTCGCGCGCATCGACCTCGGCGGTGGTCTGGATGCGCTCGGCGGGCTTGTCATCGTCCCGCATGCCCTTCTGGAAGGCTTTGATGCCCGAGGCGACCTCACCCATCATGCCGGAAATCTTCCCGCGGCCGAACAGCAGGATAACGACGACGGCGACGACGAGAATGCCCCAAATAGACGGCGCGTGCATGATAGTCTCCCTAGAACTCCAGATACGCTTTACGCGCTATAGATAGACCGAGAAATAGGTTTAATCGCGCCCAAACACAAGAACGTGTTCCAGATTGAGCACGACGGACACGTCCTGCCCGAGCCGGAGCGCGCCATCGGCCGGCTGGCGGATGCCCAGCGGCACGTCGAGACCGTCCAGCTTGACCTCGAACAGGTCGATGCCGATGGCATCGCGGCGCGAGACGATGCGGCCCGGAATACCGGGGCCTTGCGCCGCGATCCGGGCGCCGCCGACCGGCCGGATCGCCACCGTGACGCGCGCGCCATCGGCAAAATCGGGCGCCGGCACCGGCCCCAGCGGCGTCTCCGCCATGCCGGCGCGAACCGCGGTTTCGATCTCACCCAGCGGCGAAAGGAAGCGGGCAGCCGCCAGATCGACGGGCCGCGAATAAATCTCCGCGGCGGTGCCGATCTGAGCGATACGCCCCTGCCGCAACAGGGCAACGCGGTCCCCCATGATCATGGCTTCCTCGGGATCGTGCGTTACCACGAGGCTAGTGGCATTGGTTTCGCGCAGCACCGCCAGCGTCTCGTCGCGCACCGTCTCGCGCAGGCGCGCGTCGAGGCCGGAAAAGGGCTCGTCCAAAAGCAGCAGGCCGGGACGCGGCGCCACGCTGCGCGCCAGGGCCAGCCGCTGCTGCTGGCCGCCGGAAAGCTGGTGGGGGTAATCGTTCTCGCGCCCGGCAAGGCCCACGCGGCGCAGGGAGACGCGGGCCTGTTCGAGAGCCGCCCTGCGGCCGAGACGCTTCAGCCCGAAAAGCACGTTCTGCAGCACGGAGAGGTGCGGAAAGAGGGCATAATCCTGAAACATGAGGCCGATTCCGCGCCGGTCGGGCGGAACGGTTCGGCCCGGCGCGGACATGAGTTCGCCATTGATGCGCAACGCCCCGGCGCTGACCGGCTGGATGCCGGCGGCGACCCGCAGGGCGGTGGATTTGCCCGAACCCGATTCGCCCAGCAGGCAGACGATTTCTCCGGGGCGGAGCGACAGGCGGAAATTGTCGAGAACCGATCGGCCGCCGAGCTCGACGCAGATGTCGTCGAATTCCAGCGATGCCGCGAAGGACACCCCCGCCGTGCCGCGCGGGCCCCAATTCTGCGGCTCGACCGCCTGCGCCGCTTCGGCCATCATTCTTCCTCGTCCTCGTTTTCGCCCGGGTCCGATGGGTCCAGGGGGTCTTCGTCGTCGCGCAGGGCGCCGTCGAACGGCAATGGTATCTGCATGTCCGGCGGCAGGCGCCCCGAAAGCAGGCCGGACCCCTTCAATTCGTCGAGACCGGGCAGGTCGGACAGGCTCTCCAGCCCGAAATGGTCGAGAAAGGCTTCCGTGGTGCCATAGGTCACCGGCCGTCCCGGCGTGCGGCGGCGACCGCGCATGCGCACCCAACCGGCCTCCATCAAGAGGTCCAAGGTGCCCTTGCCGGTGGCAACGCCGCGCACTTCCTCGATCTCGGCGCGGGTGGCCGGCTGGTGATAGGCGATGATGGAGAGCGTTTCGAGCGCCGCCCGGGACAGGGGGCGCGTTTCGTGCTCCTCCCGCCGCAGCAGGAAGCCCAAATCCTCGGCGGTGCGGAATGCCCAGCCCTCGCCGCGCCGGACCAGGTTCACCCCCCTGCCCGCATATTCGGCCTGCAAGGCGGCAAGCAGGCCTTTGACATCGACACCATCCCCCAGATAGGGCGCGATATCGACGGCCCGCAGCGGCTCCGCCGAGGCAAACAGCAGCGCCTCGACGATGCGCAGGTGGCGACGCAGCACCTCGCCCGCTTCGGGATCGCGCTCGATTTCGGTCACGTCTGGCTCCGGCGGCGGCGCAGGAAAAGCGGCCCGAACGTCTCGCCCTGGCGCAGCTCGATCTCTCCCTGGCGCACCAGTTCGAGACTGGAGGCGAAGGTGGAGGCGCGCACGGTGGCCCGCTCGTCCGGTCGGGCGAGATAATCGAACAGATAAGCGTCCAGCGACACCCATTCCTGACTCTCGCCGATCAGCCGCATCAGAATGTCCCGCGCATCCTGCAGCGACCAGACGGTGCGCAGCACGGGCGAATAATCGGTCGATATATTGCGCTCGCGCTGGGCGGAATAGGCCTTGAGCAGGTCGTAGAAACTGGCTTCCCAGATGGAGCGGCGGGCGATCTCCAGCGGCTCGGGCGCGCCGCGCGCATAAATCTGAAAACCCAGGCGCGGACGGTTCATCAGCCGGCTGGCCGCTTCGCGCATCGCCTCGAGCCGCTTGAGGCGGAATTGCAGCATGGCGGCGAGCATTTCGCCGCTCGGCTCCTCGTCGCCGGGCGCCTGCGGCACCATGAGCCGGCTCTTGAGATAGGCCAGCCAGGCGGCCATGACCAGGTAATCGGCGGCCACCTCGATACGGCGCTCGCGCACCTTGTCGATGAAGGCGAGATATTGCTCGGCCAGCGCGAGGACGGAAATGCTGGCGAGATCGACCTTCTGCCGCCGGGCCAGGTCGAGCAGCAGGTCCAAAGGCCCCTCATAGCCCCCCACATCGACATGCAGGACTTCATCCGCCGGCTGCGGCGGCGGGGTGTCGAACCAGTCGGTTTGGGGGCTCGTCATGGAAAGGCCGGGCCGATGAATGTCATGACCCATCCTTGGCCGCTGGCGCGCCCAGCGTCAAGCGAGGCGCGCAAGCCGGTGCAAGGTCAGAGGAGCAGGCAATCGCCGCCCGCCGCCCTGACATTGGTGCAGATATTGGCGGCGGCTTCCCGCGACGGCGCCGGCACCAGCACGCGGTAATAGATGCCGCGCTCGCCCAGATCGACGCGCTGGATTTCCGGGCTCACACCGCTGAACAGCACGCCATAGCGCGTGGCCATGGCCTGTGCCGACTGGCGCGCCGCATCTTCGCTGCGCTGGGAAGCCAATTGCACATAGGCCGCCGCGCTGCCGCCGCTGACGGCCACGGGCTGCTGCGTGGTCGCGGTCTGTGCCGGCGGGGGGGCGAGCACATTGTTGGCGCTCGTATTGGCCGCCGCCGGTGGCACCGCGGCCGCGGCAAGAGCGGCGGACGCCAATTGGGCGAAATCGGCCGGGCGATCCACCGGCACGGTGACATTGCGGCCGGGAAGCGTGGCGCCGGACGCATCGACGACCGGCACGACAGCACCCGAGGTCACCGGCGCAACCGCCGGAACCGGAGTGGTTTCCGGGCTCGTCGCGGCGGGCGTCGCGCCTTCGGCGGCGATGGTGCTGGCGATGAGATCGGGGGTCGAGAAATCGGCGCCGGGCACCTCGGGCACGTTCGGGCGCTCGACCGGCAGGATCGAGGCGCCGGCCATGCTTTCCGTGCCGCTGATGATGGTGCCGTCGGGCCGGACGGTGACCGTCCGCACCTTGCGGTTCACCAGGCCTT
>Ga0160493_100305_pt1 | contig 15183 bp, 15 predicted proteins | sample DID2MG_2_FD_108262 | JGI IMG/M metagenome (GOLD analysis project Ga0160493, IMG submission 108262) | Enriched soil microbial communities from UW Madison campus, WI, USA - DID2878_E24_FP2 MG | ecosystem: Environmental > Terrestrial > Soil > Unclassified | place: USA: Madison, Wisconsin | collected... | reverse complement strand
GGGCGGGTGGCGTCTTCGATGACAATGACGTCGAAGCCGCCGGCGGCGCCGTCGAGGGCGGTCCAGGCGACGCAGAAATCGGTGGCGAGGCCAGTGACGAAGAGCCGGCCGGCATCGCGCTCGTTGAGATAGCCGGCCAGGCCGGTCAGGGTCTCGCGATCGGCCTCCTGGAAGCCGGAATAGGAATCGATGGCGCGGTTAAATCCCTTGCGGATGACGAGCTGGGCATGGGGAATGCGCAAATCCCGACTGATTTCGGCGCCATGGCTGTCCCAGACGCAATGATCGGGCCAGAGCACCTGGGGGCCGTAATCGAGCGCGACGCTCTCGAAGGGCGCCTTGCCGGGATGCTGGCTGGCAAAGGAGATGTGATCGGCCGGGTGCCAGTCCTGCGTCAGCACGACATTGCGAAACCTGGTCGCCAGCTTGTTGATCAGCGGCACGATCTCGTCGCCGCCCGCCACCGCCAGGCTGCCGCCCGGCAGGAAGTCATATTGCACATCCACGACGAGCAGGACGTCATCGGGCCGGATTTCAATCATCGTCTTGGTTCCTTACCCATTCGGCCGGCACCAGGCCGCGCACGGAATTGCCCAGAAAGATTGCCTCGGCCCGGGCGAGATCGGCAAGGGTCAGCACGCGCTCTTCCGCCCGGCCGGTCGCCAGAAGCTCGGCGCGCAGGGTGCCGGGCAGCAGACCCGAAGCAAGGGCCGGCGTCAGCAATCGGCCGTCCCGCTGGAGAAAGAGATTGGTGAAACTGCCCTCGGTCAGCTCGCCGCGCTCGTTCCGAAAAACCACCTCGTCCAGCCCATGGGCGTCATGGGCGCGCTGGCGCGGCTCGTCGTAGAAGGCGCGATTGGTGGTCTTGTGGGCCAACCAGATCGAGGCCGAATCGAGCTGTTCCGCGGCGATGGCGAAGCGGAATTTTTCCGGGCTCGGGGGCAGGGGGATAGCGGTGAGGTCCAGGCCGGTTTCGGCCAGGGTGAGGCGGACGCGCATGGGGCCGGTCCAATCCCGCGCCCGGTCATCGAGATAGGCCCGGGCCGCCTCGCGGGTGACGGGCAGGGCGAAATAGGCGGCCGAATCGATGAGGCGATCCAGATGCCTGTCTAGCAGGGCAAAACCCTGTTCGGGCGTCCATTTGAAGGTTTCGATCAGGGTGACGGGCGGCGCCGGATCGGCGAGAAAGCGCAATTTGAGCAGAGCCTCCTGATATTCGTCCGCCGCCGAAGAATCGGCGACGATGCCGCCGCCGATGCCGATTTCGCCCCGGCCTGCCGAATCGATGATGGCGGTGCGGATGGCGACGTTGAAGGCGAAATCGCCATTGGGCGCAATATAGCCGATCGAGCCGGTATAGAGCCCGCGCGGGCCGGCCTCGACCTCGTGGATGATCTCCATGGCCCGCAATTTGGGGGCGCCGGTGATGGAGCCGCAGGGAAAAAGATTTTCCAGCACCGCGAGCATGCCCACATCCGGCTTTTTCCGCGCCTCGATGCCCGAGGTCATGGTGTGCAGGCTGCGATAGGTTTCGACACTGAACAGGTCCGTCACCCGCACCGAGCCGGTTTCGGCGATGCGGCCGAGATCGTTGCGCAAGAGGTCGACGATCATCAGGTTTTCGGCGCGGTTCTTCTCGTCGCGGGCGAGGGCCAGACGGCCGGCCTCGTCCTCGGCCCTGGTGCGGCCGCGCCGGAGCGTGCCCTTCATCGGCCGCGCCTTCAACAGGCCGTCGGTACCGGAGACGAACAATTCGGGCGAGCGGGACAGGACGTGGTGATCGCCGGCATGGATATAGGCGCCATAGGCGGTGGGCTGGCTCTGCGCCAGCACCCGATAGAGGCCCAACGGATCGCCTTCAAGGTGGAAACCGGCCTTGAGGGTGAGATTGACCTGATAGGTATCGCCGGCGGCAATGAGGCTTTTGACCCGCTCGAAGGCCTGTCTATAGGTGTCGAAATCGAGTCGCGGTTCGATTTGGGTCGCCAGGCCGCCGCCGGCGCCGGCCAGCAGGGCATCGGTTTCGGCCCGGTCCGGGCGCCGGGAAGAATCGTAAAGACCGAACCAGAGCAGCGGCGTCTCGCTATATTCGGGCAGGCGGGGCGCCAGGCGCTCCTCGAACAGGAAGCTCAGTTCATAGGCGAGATAGCCCGCCGCCCAGAGTCCTTCGCCGGCAGCGGCGGTGAGCCGATGCAGCGCCGCGCGGGCCGCGGCCGAATCATGGGCGACCAGCACTTCGCGCGGCGCGGTGAAGAGCAGGTTCTGGCCTTGCGGAGCGAGATTGTCGTGCAGAAGCACGGTGCCGGGGGCGATCATGGCGTCAGATTTAGGAGATTTCGGCGTCAAGCGGAATCACCCCGGCGCGCAAAGAGCGGAAATCTCGGCAAGGCCACGCTTGAAGCCCTTCCCGCACCCCCCTATATACGCCCCGAGGCCCGGCAACGGGCAAAGGTAAAACCTACGAGGGACCCGACCCGAGAGGGGCACGAAGCTGCTTTCCAGGGCTTCGCCGCGGGTTCGCTGAAAGAGAGGCTAGAGTAATGGCAAAAGTTATCGGTATCGACCTCGGTACGACCAATAGCTGCGTCGCCGTGATGGACGGCAGCAATCCCAAGGTCATCGAAAATGCGGAAGGCGCGCGCACCACGCCCTCCATGGTCGCCTTTTCCAAGGACGGCGAGCGCCTGGTCGGCCAGCCGGCCAAGCGGCAGGCGGTGACCAATCCGGAAAACACCCTGTTCGCGGTGAAGCGCCTGATCGGCCGCCGTTTCGACGACAAGGTCGTCGCCAAGGACAAGGATCTGGTGCCCTTCAAGATCACCAAGGCGGACAATGGCGACGCCTGGGTCGAAGCCAATGGCGAAAAATATTCGCCCAGCCAGGTTTCGGCCATGGTGCTGCAGAAGATGAAGGAAACTGCCGAAAGCTATCTCGGCGAGACGGTCACCCAGGCGGTGATCACCGTTCCGGCCTATTTCAACGATTCTCAGCGCCAGGCCACCAAGGACGCGGGCAAGATCGCCGGCCTTGAAGTGCTGCGCATCATCAACGAGCCGACCGCGGCCGCTCTGGCCTATGGCCTCGACAAGAAGAATTCCGGCACCATCGCGGTCTATGACCTGGGTGGCGGCACCTTCGACGTGTCGATCCTCGAAATCGGCGACGGCGTGTTCGAAGTGAAGTCGACCAATGGCGACACCTTCCTGGGCGGCGAAGACTTCGACATGCGTCTGGTCGATTACCTGGCCGACGAATTCAAGAAGGAACAGGGCATCGACCTGCGGAGCGACAAGCTCGCCCTGCAGCGCCTCAAGGAAGCCGCCGAAAAGGCCAAGATCGAGCTTTCGAGCGCGACCCAGACCGAAATCAACCTGCCCTTCATCACCGCCGACGCCTCGGGTCCGAAGCACCTGACGCTGAAGCTGAGCCGCTCCAAGCTCGAATCGCTGGTGGACGACCTGATCGCCCGCACCATCGAGCCGTGCAAGCAGGCCATGAAGGATGCCGGCGTCTCGGCCAGCCAGATCGACGAAGTCGTGCTGGTGGGCGGCATGAGCCGCATGCCCAAGGTGCAGGAAGCGGTCAAGCAATTGTTCGGCAAGGAACCCCACAAGGGCGTCAACCCGGACGAAGTCGTGGCTTTGGGCGCTGCCATTCAGGGCGGCGTGCTGCAGGGCGACGTCAAGGACGTGCTGCTGCTCGACGTGACCCCGCTGAGCCTGGGCATCGAAACCCTGGGCGGCGTGTTCACGCGCCTCATCGACCGCAACACCACGATCCCGACCAAGAAGAGCCAGACCTTCTCGACCGCCGAGGACAACCAGAGCGCCGTGACCATCCGGGTGTTCCAGGGTGAGCGCGAAATGGCGGCGGACAACAAGCTGCTCGGCAATTTCGACCTGGCCGGCATTCCGCCCGCGCCGCGCGGCGTACCGCAGATCGAGGTGACCTTCGACATCGACGCCAACGGCATCGTCAACGTGTCCGCCAAGGACAAGGGCACCGGCAAGGAGCAGCAGATTCGCATCCAGGCCTCGGGTGGTCTGAGCGACGCCGATATCGAAAAGATGGTCAAGGACGCCGAGGCCAATGCCGAAACCGACAAGCGCAAGCGCGAGGCGGTGGAAGCCCGGAACCAGGGCGAAAGCCTGATCCATTCGACCGAGAAGTCGGTCAAGGATTACGGCGACAAGGTTTCGGCCGAAGACAAGGCCGCCATCGAGACGGCAATCGCCGACCTCAAGGGCGTGCTGGATGGCGACGATGCCGAAGCCATCAAGGAAAAGACCGCCAATTTGGCCGAAGTCTCGATGAAGCTGGGCGAGGCCATGTACAAGGCCAGCCAGGAAGAAGCCGAGGCCAAGGCCAATGGCAGCGCCGACGACAATGACGACGACGTGGTCGATGCCGACTTCGAAGAGGTCAAGGACGACGACGACAAGAAATCGGCCTAAATAGCCGGTTGCATGAATGCGAAAGCCCCGGTGGAGACGCCGGGGCTTTTTGTTTTGGGTAGCTCCAACAAATGCCGGGTCATCCCGGCGCAGGCCGGGATCCAGGTCTGCGACCATGGAGATGAACCAGAATATGGATGGCTCCGTGCATGGATTCCGGCCTGCGCCGGAATGACAGGGTGGTGGGGGCGGGTCCCGGAGAATCGTCCGAGCAAATGTTCCACGTGAATCCGTCTTGGTTGATCCCGGTGCCTCCCCTTGCTAAGACGCGGCTTCCTGCCCATATGCGGGACAAGAGGCCGGCGAAGCCGGCTTTGTTCGTTTCATTCCAGCGCGACGACCGGACCGGCGCGACCCAAGAAGAGAGTTTACCTTGGCCAAACGCGATTTCTACGAGGTGCTCGGCTGCCAGAAAGGCGCCGATGATGCCGCCCTCAAGAGCGCCTATCGCAAGCTCGCCATGCAGTTCCATCCCGACCGCAATCCGGGCAATACGGAAGCCGAGCACCAGTTCAAGGAAATCAACGAAGCCTATGACACGCTGAAGGACCCGCAGAAGCGCGCCGCCTATGACCGGTTCGGCCATGCCGCCTTCGAGAATGGCGGACCGCGCGGCGGCCCCGGCTTCGGGCCGGAATTCGCTTCCTCCATGTCCGACATCTTCGAGGACATCTTCGGCGATTTCATGGGCGGCGGGCGGCGCAGCGGCGGGGGCGGCGCGGCGCGGATGCGCGGCTCTGACCTGCGCTACAATCTCGAAATCGACCTCGAGGAGAGCTTCGAGGGCAGCACGGTGGAAATCGACGTGCCGACGCTGGCGACCTGCGAGACCTGCGAAGGCTCGGGAGCCAAGCCGGGCACCGGCACCCATACCTGCCGGCAATGCAACGGCCATGGCAAGGTGCGCGCGGCGCAAGGCTTCTTCACCATCGAACGCACCTGCCCGGTCTGCCAGGGGCGCGGGCAGATGATGGACCAGCCCTGCACCGATTGCGGCGGCCAGGGTCGGCGCCAGCAGAACCGCAAGCTTTCGGTCGATATTCCGCAGGGCATCGAGGACGGCACCCGCATCAGGCTGGCCAATGAGGGTGAGGCGGGGCTGCGCGGCGGGCCGCCGGGCGATCTCTATATCTTCGTCTCCATCCGGCCGCACCAATTGTTCCAGCGCGACGGGGCGGATCTGTTCGCCCGCGTGCCCATCGCCATGACCACGGCGGCGCTGGGCGGGGAATTCGAAGTGCCCACGCTCGACAATGCCCGCGCCAAGGTGAAGGTGCCGGCCGGCACCCAGCCGGGCCAGCGCGTGCGCCTCAAGGGCAAGGGCATGCCGGTCCTGCGCAGCAAGGATGTGGGCGACCTCTATGTGCAGCTCGACATCGAGACGCCGCAGAACCTCTCCCGCCGGCAGCGCGAATTGCTGGAGGAATTCGCCCAGCTCGAAACCGCCGATACCAGCCCCAATTCGGGCGGCTTCTTCGACAAGCTCAAGAAAATGTTCGAGGCTTAAAGCCGTAAAAATCGCCCCAGTGGGGCGATTTTAGGCATTAAGGCCATGAGAGCTGCGCTCGAATGGCTGGGCCACGCGCTCGGACTTAACCCTATCGTCATTGCCCGGCTCGTCCGGGCAATCCAGTTTTTGGCGGCGTAGACCACCGGGACAGGCCCGGTGGTGACGATGGAAATTGAGTGCCGTGCCCGCTAGAAAAGCGGAAAAGGCCTCACGCTTCTGGCGCGCCGCTCATATCCATCCAGACATATTCCCACACATGGCCGTCCACGTCGGCGACGGCGCGGGAATACATGAAGCCCATGTCCTGGCGCTCGCGCACTTCGCGGCCGCCGGCCTTGAGCCCGGCATCGGCAATGGCGTCGACGGCGTCGCGGCTGTCGCGGGAGAGGGCGTAGAGCGCCTGGGTCTCTTTCCTGGGATCGGGAATGGGCAGGGGCGAGAATTCCTTGAACTTGGCATGGGTCAGCACCATCACGAAAATGGTGTCGCTGATGACGATGCAGGCCGCGGTCTCGTCGGTGAAGTCGGGATTATGATCGAAGCCCAGGGCCTTGTAATAGGCCATGGAGGCGGCGAGGTCGCGGACCGGGATATTGACGAAGATCATGGAGGACATTTGGCGTTCCCTTATGCTTAAGTCATTACTTAAGTGATTAGGACATTGCGGCTTTTCCGTCAATGCTCTTGCCTAGACGAATGGGGCGGGGCAGTTTCGACAAGTTCGCTTGCATGGAGGCAAAATGAAGACGGCGCTTACCCTGTCGGGGTCCATCCGCAAGGGGTCGGAAAATCGCAAATTGCAATTGCATGTGGGGCGCAAGCTGGCGGAAGCAGGAGTGGATGTCACCAATCTCGACCTGACCGATTTCCCCATGCCGATCTTCAATGAAGACCTCGAACCGGACAATGTGCCGGAAGCCGCGCGGGACCTCGCCGCGCTCTGGCGCAGCCGCGACATCATCTTCATCGCCACGCCCGAATATAATGGCGGGCTGCCGCCGCTGCTGGTCAATACCATCGCCTGGCTCAGCCGGCAGAGACCCAGCCCGTTCCGGCAGGCCGTTTTCGGCATCGGCGGGGTCAGCTCAGGCAAATATGGCACGATCTGGTCGCTCAGCCATCTGCGCGACAGCCTCAGCAAGATCGGCGCACTGGTGGTGCCGGGCCTGCTCGGCATCGGGCCGGCCGAGGAGGCGTTCGACGACAATGGTGATCCTGTGGAGCCGGCCATTATCCGCAAGGTCGAGACCATGGTGCACGACCTCACCCATTTCAGCCGGGGCTAGAATGCGCGCGCTCTATCTCACCCATCCGCAGGTGAAGATGGACCCGAACGTGCCGGTGCCGCTCTGGGGCCTGTCCGATATCGGCCGGGCCCGGGCGGAGGCACTGGTGGCCCGCAGGATCGTGCCGGGCGGCGCCGTGGTCTTTGCCAGCCGCGAGGCCAAGGCGCTGGAACTGGCCGAAATCATCGCGGGGGCCACCGGGACGCCGGTGCTGACCGATCACGCTATGGGCGAGAACGACCGCAGCGCCACCGGCTTCCTGCCGCCCGCCCTGTTCGAGGAGCATGCCGATCAATTCTTCGCCCATCCCGAACGGAGCATCAATGGCTGGGAACGGGCGATCGACGCGCAAAGGCGGATCGTGGGCAGCGTCCGGACGGCGCTCGACAGCGTGCCGGGCGATGCGCAGGTGATCTTCTGCGGCCATGGCGCGGTGGGCACGCTGCTCAAATGCCATGTGGGCAAGAGGCCGATTTCCCGCGACGAGGACCAGAGCCGCATCGGCGTGCTGGGTGGGGGCAATGGCTTTCTGTTCGACCTGGCGGCGGGTAAATTGCTGACCGACTGGACGCCGATGGAGGCGATCGGACCCGAGTGGTTCGCATGATCCGCCTTGCCGAAACCGGACTTTTGGTCTAGGCGAGGAGGAATACGGACATCGCGGGAGAGAAGAATGGCCAGCCAGTTGATCGTGGGCCTCGACGTTTCGACGCGCGCCCGGGCCGAGGAGATCGTGGCCCTGCTCGGTGACGATGTGGATTTCTACAAGATCGGCTATCAATGCTTCTACGGCGCCGACGGCTATGCGCTGGGCAAGGCGCTGCTGGCCGCCGGCAAGAAGGTGTTCTTCGACCTCAAGCTGCTCGATATCGACAATACGGTGGAAAAGGGCGTGGCCGCCATCGCCGAGACGGGCGCGACCATGCTGACCGTCCATGCCTATCCCAAGGCGATGCGGGCGGCCCGCAAGGCCGCTTCCGGCTCCGATCTCTGCGTGCTGGGCGTCACCGTGCTGACCTCCATGGACGATGCCGATGTCAAGGAAGCCGGCTATGAGCGGGACGCGGCCGGGCTCGTCGCCCTGCGCGCGCAGCAGGCACGCGAGGCGGGGATTGGCGGCGTGGTCGCCTCGCCGCATGAAGCGGAAATGGTGCGCACCATCGTCGGGCCGAAAATGGCGGTGGTGACGCCCGGCATCCGCCCCGCCGGCAGCGCCCGAGGCGACCAGAAGCGGGTCATGGGCCCGGCCGAGGCGCTTGCCGCCGGCGCCAGCCATCTGGTGGTTGCCCGCCCGATCATCGATGCGCCCGATCCGGCTGCCGCGGCGCGGGCGATCCTGGCGGACATGGCCGGGAAAAGGGTGAGCGTCGCCTGAGGACTGGTTCCGAAGCGGAATCGGTCTCCTTCGCTCCCTCCCCCTGGAGGGACGCGATGCCGAACCCCTCATCCGGCCCTTTGGGCCAGCTTCTCCCCCTCAGGGGAGAAGGAAAGGGGGATTATCCGGCAAGACCGTGCTGCTTGCTCAGATCCTCGAGATCGAGCAGCGGCCTTGCGCCGATATGGGAGATGACCTCGGAGGCGGCGAGGCACCCGGTCTTGAGCGCCGAATCGATATTCTGACCCCGCGCCAGGCCGAGCAGGAAGCCGGAGGCGAAGAGGTCGCCGGCGCCGGTGGCGTCCACCACCTTGTCGACGGGGAAGGCGGGGACCGAAACCACTTCGCCATTGAACACGGCCATGGCGCCATCGGCGCCCATGGTGATGGCGGCGACTTCCGCATCCTTGGCGATTTCGCGCACCGCCTCGCCCAGATCGTCGGTCTGGTAGAGCGATTTCAGCTCGTGCACATTGGCGAAGACGTAATCGATGGTCTTGGAGCGGATCAGGTCGAGAAATTCGGCGCGATAGCGATCGACGCAGAACGGATCGGAGAGGGTGAAGGCGGCGGCGCGCTCATGCTTGTGGGCGTAATGGGCGGCCAGCACGAAAGCCTTCTTGGCCTCGACCGGGTCCCAGAGAAAGCCTTCCATATAGGTGATGGCGGCGGCCCCGATTTCCTCGGGCTTGATATCGCGCTCGTTCAACTCGTGGCAGGCGCCCAGATAGGTATTCATGGTGCGCTCGCCATCCTCGGACAGGAAGATCATGGAACGGGCGGTCAGTGCGCCGTTCTTGAGGCGGGAGGTGGCGTAATGGACCCCAATATCGGCCAGGTCGGCTTCGAAGACATCGCCCAGGGGATCGTCGGCCACCTTGCCGACAAAGGCGGCGCGACCGCCCAGGGACGCCACGCCGGCGGCGGTATTGGCGGCAGAACCGCCCGAAATCTGCTGCCGGGACAGCGGCATCTTGGCATAGAGATCCTCGGCCCGATCGGTGTCGATCAGGTGCATGATCCCTTCCTGCATGCCTTCGCGCGCGATGAAGCCCGGCTCCACCGGTGCGATGATGTCGACAATCGCATTGCCGATGGTCAGGACGTCGAAGCGGGTCTGGGTCATGTGGGGAAGGTCCGGCACGTTGCTGAAAAGGCCGTCAGCCGGTTTAGAGCAAGAGCGGCGAGCGGGCAATCATTTCGGGGCGGGGATCATTCCGAGCGTACGATCTAGAGCGAGCCGATGATCTCGGCCACCAGGGCTTCGCTGTCCTCGCCGGCGCGGATGGCGATCTGGCCGTCGAGCAGCAGCACGGCCAGGCCATGCACCTTGGCCCAGGCGGCCAGCGCCCGGATGCGGCCCGATTGACCATCGCCGCCCACCGCAACGCGCAGGGTATCGAAGGCCGCATCAGCGGCCATGCGCAGGCCGGGACGCGCATCCTTCTTCAATTGCGGCGAGAACATCAGCCGGAAAAGATTGGGATTCTGCAGGGCGAAAACCACATAGGTCTTGCCCATGGCGGCAAGGGGATCGTCGGGCGCGCTCGCCATGACCGCCTGCATGCGGGCGGTGAAGCGCTGGAAGCCGGTGACCGCCAGGGCTTCGAGCAGGGCGGCGCGGCTGTCGAAATGCCGATAGGGCGCGGCGGGGGAGACGCCGACCGCTCGCGCCAGGTCGCGCAGGCCGAGTCCGGCCTCGCCGTTCTGTTCGAGAATAACCAAGGCCGCCTCGAGCAGGGCCTGACGCAGATTGCCGTGGTGATAGGGCGCATTGGGAGATGTTGACATCGTTTACATTCTCGTTAAATATGTGAGCATTGTCAACATGGAGCCCTTGCCATGGATTGGGATCTGATCCTCGCTTCGGCGCATCACCTGGCGGTGTTCACGCTCGTGGCCTTGTTCGCCGCCGAATTCGCGCTGCTGCGGCCGGGGCTTTCGGGCCCGCGCATCGGACAATTGGCGCGGCTGGATGCCGTTTATGGCGGTGTGGCCGGGCTGGTCATCGTCGTCGGGCTATTGCGCATCTTCTTCGGATCGGTGGAGCCGTCCTACTATTGGGGCAATCACGCCTTCTGGGGCAAAATGGCCGCTTTCCTGGTCATGGGCCTGCTCACCATTCCGCCGACCCTGGCCATCCGCAACTGGGCCAAGGCGGGCGAAGGCGCCGCGGATTATGCGCCACCGGCCGCGGAAATCGCCCGCAGCCGCCGCTTTGTCCCCCTCCAGGCCGGGGTGCTGGTGCTGATCCCGATCTTTGCCGCGGCGATGGCGCGGGGTTACGGGAGCTGAGGAAGATGGATCACCGGGACAGGCCCGGTGATGACGAAGACGGCGCATTCTCATTTGCGTCATTGCCGGGCTCGTCCCGGCAATCCATTTGCCAGTCCTTATATCCTCCCCGGCCAGGGCGTCTTGGGCTCGAAGCGACACCACTGGCTGATGGGACAGCGCCAGCATTCGGGCTTGCGCGCCTTGCAGATATAGCGGCCATGCAGGATCAGCCAGTGATGGGCATGGAGCATGAAGCGCTCCGGCACCTGTTTCTGCAGCGCCTTTTCTACCTCGAGCGGGGTCTTGCCGGGGGCGAGGCCGGTGCGGTTGCCGACGCGGAAGAGATGGGTATCCACCGCAATGGTGGGCTGCTTGAACCAGATATTGAGCACCACATTGGCGGTCTTGCGGCCGACGCCGGGCAGGGCTTCGAGCGCCTCGCGATCCTCCGGCACTTCGCCGCCATGCCGGTCGATGAGGATTTGCGAGAGGGCATGGACATTCCTGGCCTTGCCGCGAAACAGGCCAATGGTCCAGATCTGCTGCTCGATGCCCTCCACGCCCAGGGCCACCATGGCGGCGGGCGTGGGGGCCAGCTCGAACAGCCGCTTGGTCGCCTTGTTCACGCCGGCATCGGTGGCCTGGGCCGAAAGCACCACGGCCACCAGCAGGGTGAAGGCATTGATGTAATCGAGCTCACCCCTGGGCTCGGGCTCGATCTCGTGGAACCGGGTGAAGATCGCCTCGGCATCGGCCCGGCTCAACGCTTTCACTTTTTTGGCCGCTGCCATTCTCTCGCCCTCGAATCTCTGCCAGTATTTCGGGGAAGAGAGTTCGCGATGCAAGTCATCAAAACCACGCCCCTGTTCGCAGCGACGCTGCGGCCGGACCGATCGCTGAAGACGGCGGGCGGCTGGCTGGCCCTGGCCCTGGCCGCCATTGTCGGCGCCCCTTTCCTCGTCGCCATTCCGCAATTCCTGCTCCCCGGCCTTATTGCCTATGGCCTGGCCGGGGGTGGGCTCATCGCCCTGGGCCTGCGGCAGGCGCGCCGCGGCAAGCATTACCAGCAGGTGACGCTCTGGCCCGACCAGCTCGAAATAAAGACCGCCGCGCCGGGCCAGGAAAAAGTGCTGCAGCGCTTTGCCCCGGGCACGGTCAAATTGCGGCTGGAGCGGGACGGCTTCGAGCGCACGACCGGCATATTCCTGCGCCACGAGCAAAGCGAGATCGAACTGGGCGCATTCCTGGCGCGCGACGACAAGTCGAGCTTCGCCCGCGCCTTCGGCGCCGCCCTGCGGCAGGCCCGCCGCGCCGGCTGAATTTTCGCGTCAAATCCGGGTCGTCAGCAGGCCGGCGCCGGCTCTAGATAGGCGCGACAGACAGGAGACCCGGCGATGAACCAGATACCGAGCCTTGTGCCGGACAGCGATTACGACATCATCCGCGCCGCCATCCGCTATCTGAGCGAGACCGGCCCCGACGAAACCGATCTGCCCGGCTTCGCCCGGGCCCTGGGCCTCAGCGAGCGGCAATTGACCGAGCTGTTCCGGCGCTGGTGCGGGCTCAGCCCCAAGAGTTTCGCCCAGGCCGTGGCGCTGGACCATGCCAAGAGCCTGTTGCGCGACCAGGCCAGCGTACTGGACGCCACCTATGAGGTGGGCCTGTCCTCCACTTCGCGGCTGCACGACCTTTTCGTGGCCTATGAAGCCATGCCGCCCGGCATTTTCCGCGCCGGCGGCGCCGGCATCGACATGATCTGGGGCGCCGCGTCCTCGCCCTTCGGCACGGCGGTGGTCACGGCGACCGAATATGGCATTTCCGGCCTCGGTTTCGCCGATGGAGAGACCAGCATCGAGGCCGCCTTCGCCGACCTGGCCAATCGCTGGCCGCTGGCGCGCTTCACCCGCGACGATGCCCGCATCGCCCCCATGGTGCGGCATATCTTCGATCCGGCGCATTGGTCGGCCGAGCGGCCGGTGCGCGTCGTGCTGATCGGCACCGATTTCGAGGTCAAGGTGTGGGAAACGCTGCTGAAGATTCCGGTGGGCCGGGCCACCACCTATTCGAGCGTGGCCCGCCATATCGGGCGGCCCAGCGCCTCGCGCGCCGTCGGCGCCGCGGTGGGCAAGAATCCGATCAGCTTCGTGGTGCCGTGCCACAGGGTGGTGGGCACGTCCGGCGCCCTGACGGGCTATCATTGGGGCGTGCCGCGCAAGCGCGCCATCCTGGGCTGGGAAGCCGGCATCATTTCCGCGGCGCATTGAGCAATCGGCTGTGGCGCGGAACCCTTCGGGCGTGCGAAGCTTTGGCTTGAAGCTCGCCATAGCGGAGGATACATGCCGTCACATACGCGCGCCGTCGTCACCGGGGTCATCGTCGCCGCCGGCCTTATCCTCGCCTGGCATCTTTCGCATACATTGCTGATCATCTTTGCCGGGGTGCTGATCGCCTGCGTGCTCGATGCGGCGGTGCGGGGGCTGAGTCTCATCCTGCCCGGGCCGCGGCCGCTGCTGCTGACCATCGTGAGCGTGCTGATCTTCCTGCTGGTGATCGTGGCCCTGTCGCTGGGCGGGGTCAGCCTCATTCTCAGCCTGCAGGATCTCTGGCGGCTGCTGACCCGGGAGGTCTCCCGGCTCTATGGCCTGGCGGTGGAAAGCGGCGTGGTCGGCGATATCGACCGGGCGCAGGTGGAAGCCATGCTGCAGAATTTCTTCCCCGATCCGGGCGGCATCTTCAACGAGGCGCGGTCCTTTTTCGGCAGCACGGTGGGCGTGGTCGGCGACATCGTTATCGTGGTGTTTCTCGGCCTGTTCTTCGCCATCAATCCCAAGGCCTATCGCGACGGCTTCCTGCTGCTGATGCCGCAGAAGCGGCGGCCGCTGCTGCTCGAGGCCCTCAGCGCCACCGGCGAGGCGCTGCGCGGCTGGATGGTGACACAATTGGCCATGATGGTGCTGATCGGCTCATTGGTAGGCGCTCTGCTCTGGGCGCTCGGCGTGCCCAATGCGCCGATCCTGGCGCTGTTGTCGGGCGCGCTCAATTTCATACCCTTTCTGGGGCCGATCTTTTCGGCCGTGCCGGTGCTGCTGACCCTGGCGGCACTGGACACCAATACGCTGATCCTGGGCGCCATCGGCCTGCTGCTGATCCAGAACCTGGAAGGCTATATCCTCACCCCCATGCTGCAGCAGCGGATCATCAAGCTGTCGCCGGCCTGGTCGCTGAGCATCATGGCCATCATGGGGACTCTGTTCGGCATTGTCGGCATCGCCCTGGCCACCCCGGTTTATGCGGTGCTGCGGGTGCTGACGCTCAAGCTCTATGTCGAGCCGCGCGAAGGCCGCTCGGTGCTGTTCGATGGCGACGGCAAGGCCACCGCGCGGATCGAGGGCTAACCCTTTGACGTGAAATGCGCCTGGGGAAGACCTCATGGTGAGCCTGTCGAACCACGAGGTCGGGCATGCAGATGCCGAGTGCCACGCCCTCGCCCTTCGACAGGCTCAGGATGAGGTCTACTGCCACCTCCCCGAAACGTAAAATTATTTACAGCGTTACCCGCTCGACCAGTTTGCCGTCCGGGCCGATCCTGTAGACCGTGGGCTCGCCGGTGGCGATTTCGCGGGCGAGGATTTCGTCCGGGGTCAGGCCTTCGATGGCCATGACCAGGGCGCGCAGCGAATTGCCATGGGCGGCGATCAGCACGGTCTTGCCGGCCTTGAGCTGGGGCAGGATTTCGGCATCGTAATAGGGCAGGGTGCGGGCGGCGGTGTCCTTCAGCGACTCGCCGCCCGGGGGCGGCACGTCGTAGGAGCGGCGCCATATGAGAACCTGCTCTTCGCCCCACTTCTTGCGCGCATCGTCCTTGTTGAGGCCCGACAAATCGCCGTAATCGCGTTCGTTGAGCGCGATATTGCGGGTGATGGTGACGTTCTCGACCCCCATTTCCTCCAGCATCAGGTCCAGCGTGTGCTGGGCCCGGCGCAGGGCCGAGGTGTAATAGAGGTCCGGCACGATGCCGGCGGCCTTGAGCGCCTTGCCGGTGGCCCGGGCCTCGCCCTCACCCTGTTCGGTGAGGTTGGGATTGCGCCAGCCGGTAAAGAGATTCTTGAGGTTCCATTCGCTCTGGCCGTGGCGGACCAGGATCAGCGTGCCGGTCATTGTGTATCGATCCTTTGACTGTCAGTCGTTGAGGCCGAGCACGTCGGCCATGGAATAGAGCCCGGCCGGCTGCCCCGCCGCCCAGAGCGCGGCGCGCAGGGCGCCATTGGCGAAAATGGTGCG
>Ga0160493_100303_pt1 | contig 15384 bp, 11 predicted proteins | sample DID2MG_2_FD_108262 | JGI IMG/M metagenome (GOLD analysis project Ga0160493, IMG submission 108262) | Enriched soil microbial communities from UW Madison campus, WI, USA - DID2878_E24_FP2 MG | ecosystem: Environmental > Terrestrial > Soil > Unclassified | place: USA: Madison, Wisconsin | collected... | reverse complement strand
TGTGTTTTCTTAGGGCCAATGGCCGTTCGTTACCGTGAAACCGCAAGCCGAAAGGCCGGGCGGCGCATAGGCATGTCCGGAATTGGGAGTCGGCTGGATCGGTACATTGTCAGTTGGAATGGCGAGTACTTCGTATCCATCTCGCAAGAGGCGGCTGTCGCATATAGCCGGGTGCCTCGTGCGTGCCGGCACCCCCCTCCCATCCTCCCCCGTCAAGGGGGAGGTGTCGCATCCAGTGTGGGGCAGCATTTGCGTTTCATACGCCGGCCCGGCACCCTCCCCCTTGCGGGGAGGGATGGGGAGGGGGATGGCCCCCTCGATCTTGTCGGCCCATATGCGATAGCTCCGCCCCAAGAAAGGGGCAGAGAGCACCAACTCCGCTACGGATAAACTGCTCTACCCCTTCCTCAGAACCAGCGTCGTCCAGTCCTTGCGCTTGAGGTGGTCCACCAGGGCGAAGCCGGCGGCCTCGTAGGCGGCGATGACGCCATCGGCCTGGCTATTGAGAATGCCCGAAAGGATGGCATTGCCGCCGGGCTGGGCGATGGCGCCCATGCCGGGGGCCAGTTCGGTCAGCGGTCCGGCCAGGATATTGGCGACGATCAGGTCATAGGGCGCGCGCGCGGCGATGTCGGGATGGTCGAGGCCGGTCGCCTCGATGGTGTCGATCTGCCCGCCGACGCCATTGTCATCGGCATTGTCGATCGTGGTGGCCACGGCGATCGGGTCGATATCGGTGGCGAGGATTTTCGCGTCCACCCGCTTGGCCAGGGCGATGGCCAACACGCCGGTGCCGGTGCCGATATCGATCATGCGGCTGGGCGTGCGCTTGCGCAGCACCATTTCGATGGCTTCCAGGCACCCGGTGGTCGTCTCGTGATGCCCCGTACCGAAAGCCTGGGCCGCCTCGATCCGCATCGGGGTCAGGTGTTCGGGCACCGGCTCGGTGGCATGGCTGCCATAGACATAGAAGCCCCCGGCAATGACCGGGGCCAGGCCTTCGAGCGACTTGGCCACCCAATTGACCTCGGGGTCGATGGTCTCGACCGAGAAGGTCACCTCGCCGCCGAGCACCTGGCGCGCCAAGTCCGAAAAGGCGTCGAGATCGGGCGGGCTGTCGCAGGTGGCTTCGAACACCCATTCGCCGGTCTCCTCGTTTTCATGCGCCGAGGCGGTCAGGGCCAGCTCGTCGCGCTCGGAAACGGCGTCGACCAGGGCATAGGCCTGCTCCTTGGTGAGGGAAACGGAAAGCTGATCGACGGACATGGGCGGGCCTCTGCTGCGTTCGGCCTTCATTGCTGCACCAGGGCAGGGCAAGTCAATGGCGGGCCTTGACGCGCGCTTTGGCGCTGTTCATCATTTGTTCGAAACAGGAGGCGGCAATGTATGGATTGATCGGGCGCATGCTGGCGGCGGAGGGCAAGCGCGAGGACTTGTTGCGCATCATGCTGGAGGGCAATGCGGCCATGCCGGGTTGCCGCTCCTATGTCATCGCGCGCGACCCGGCCAGCGCGGACGGCATCTGGATCACCGAAGTCTGGGACAGCCAGGAGCAGCACGCCGCCTCGCTGCACCTGCCGCATGTGCAGGCGACGATTGCCAGGGCCAGGCCCCTGATCGCCGGCTTCGACCAGAGGTTCGAAACCGAACCGATGGGCGGCGTGGGGATTTAGCGGGGTTCGCTCAGGAACATCAGTAGACCTCATCCTGAGCTTGTCGAAGGGTGAGGTCGTGGCACCCAATCCCCGGTGTGCCCGACCTCGTGGTTCGACAGGCTCACCATGAGGTCTTCTGCACACCGGTTCCGGAGCAAACCTGCACCGCTTTAGCGCCAGATGCCCAGCGCCCTCACCCCTTGCTGATGAAGCTCTCAAGCACCTTCTTGGTGCCGGCCTTCTCGAAATCGATGGTCAGCTTGTTGCCTTCGATGCTCATGACTTCGCCATAGCCGAATTTGAGGTGGAAGACGCGGTCGCCCAGGGCGTAGCCGCTGGACTGGTTGCCGAGATCGACGGAGCGGGCGACGAGGTCGCCTTCGATGGTGAGCGGCCCCGAGCCCCGGCGATTGGCCTGGTTGGCGCGGGCGCGCTGCCAGCCCGGGGTTTCGTAGACGCTCTCGAACGGATCGGCCTTGTTGAAGCGGCTGGCCGCGCCCCCGCCATAGCCATAGCCGCCATAGGACGAGCCGGTATCGGTGACCTCGACCACGTCGGGCGGGAGTTCATCGAGGAAGCGCGAGGGAATGGCCGATTGCCAGAGGCCGTGGATGCGCCGGTTCTGGGCGACCGAGAGGCGCACGCGCTTGCGGCCGCGGGTAATGCCGACATAGGCGAGGCGCCGCTCCTCCTCGAGGCCGGCGCGGCCGCTCTCGTCCAGCGAGCGCTGATGGGGGAACAATCCCTCCTCCCAGCCGGGCAGGAAGACGGTGTTGAATTCCAGCCCCTTGGCCGAATGCAGCGTCATGATGGAGACGGCGTCGTCGGCCTCGCCGCTGTCGCGGTCCATGACCAGGGAGATGTGTTCGAGAAAGCCGCCCAGGGTCTCGAATTCCTCCATGGAGCGGATCAGTTCCTTGAGGTTTTCGAGGCGTCCGGGGCTGTCGGGCGATTTGTCGGCCTGCCACATGCCGGTATAGCCGCTTTCATCCAGGATTTGCTCGGCCACCTCCCAGTGATGCATGCCGTCCAGGCGCTGGGCCCAGCCATCGAATTGCAGGACCAGCTCGCGCAGGGTCGTGCGCTGCTTGGGCTTGAGCTCCTCGGTTTCGATCAGCATGCGGGTGGCGGCCAGCAGCGGCACGTTCTGGTGCCGGGCGGTTTCCATCAGCACCTTCACCGTGGAATCGCCGATGCCGCGCTTGGGCACGTTGATGATGCGCTCGAAGGCGAGATCGTCGGCCGGCTGGGCGACCAGGCGCAGATAGGCCAGGGCGTCGCGGATTTCCTTGCGCTCATAGAAGCGCGGGCCACCGATGACGCGGTAATTGAGGCCGAGCGTGATGAAGCGTTCTTCGAATTCGCGCATCTGGAACGAGGCGCGCACCAGGATGGCCATGGAATTGAGCGGCTCGCCCTGGCGCTGATATTGCTCGATTTCCTCGCCGATATGGCGGGCTTCCTCCTCGCTGTCCCAGACCGAGGTCAGGGTGACCTTTTCGCCGCCCTCGGCGACGTCGGTATGCAGCGTCTTGCCCAGCCGGCCCTCGTTGAAGGCGATCAGGGTGGAAGCGGCCTTGAGGATATTGGCGGTGGAGCGGTAATTGCGCTCCAGCTTGATCACCTTGGCGCCGGGGAAATCGCTCTCGAAGCGCAGGATGTTGTCCACTTCGGCGCCGCGCCAGCCATAGATGGATTGGTCGTCGTCGCCGACCACGCAGATATTGGCTTCCGGGGCCGGCTTGCCCTGGGCCAGCAGGCGTAGCCACAGATATTGGGCCGTATTGCTGTCCTGGTATTCGTCCACCAGCATGTAGCGGAAGCGGCGGTGATATTCGGCCAGCACTTCGGGATTTTCGCGGAACAGGCGGATGCACTCGAGCAGCAGGTCGCCGAAGTCGGCGGCGTTGAGGGTTTTCAGGCGCGCCTGATAATCGTGATAGAGCCGGCCGCCCTTGCCATTGGCGAAATAGTCGCTTTCGCTGGCCGGGACGTCCTTGGGCAGCAATCCGCGGTTTTTCCAGGCATCGAGCATGCCGGCGAACTGGCGCGCCGGCCAGCGCTTCTCGTCGATATTCTCCGCCTCCAGCAATTGCTTGATGAGGCGGATCTGGTCGTCGGTATCCAGGATGGTGAAGGCGGGCTTCAGATCCACCAATTCGGCATGGCGGCGCAGGATGCGGGCGGAAATGGAGTGGAAGGTGCCGAGCCAGGGCATGCCCTCGACCGAGGCGCCGACCAGGCTGGCGATACGGTCCTTCATTTCGCGGGCGGCGCGGTTGGTGAAGGTGACCGAGAGGATTTCGCTGCCCCGCGCCAGGCGCTGAGTGAGGATATGGGCGATGCGGGTGGTCAATACGCGGGTCTTGCCGGTGCCGGCGCCGGCCAGCACCAGCAGCGGGCCTTCGGTGGTCAGCACGGCTTCGCGCTGCTCGGGATTGAGCCCGGACAGATAGTCGGGTTCGCGCCGATGAAGCTGGCTGGTGATCGGCCCGCCTTGAGGGCGGGGAAGAGGGGCGGTATCGGCCATGCGTGCTTTACGTTTCGGGCCACGCCGGCAAGGGGCTTCCCGGCGGCCAGGCTTGACGAATCTTATTTTGTTCTCCTGGCCAATATAGGGATCGCGCCGGGTCCTGTACAGAAGCGGCGGGTGTCACATAGGCGTCACGCAAGCGTCATCGGAGCGTTTTGATTGCCCCCTAAGCGGAAGCGGCATCTTTCCAGGGGAACATCAGATGATTGCCAGCAAACGCCTCGCCGCGCTCAGCGCCGCGCTGCTTCTGTCGACGGCCGGCGCCTTCGCCGCCGAGAGCTTCAACCGCATTGCCAGCTTTCCGGTCGCGCTCAATGCGCCCGACGCCGAGGCGTCCTCATCCGAGATCATCACCGCCACCGAAGACGGCATGACGCTGATCTATTCGGACAGCCCCGGCGGCGGCATCGGTTTCATCGATATCGCCGATCCCAAGGCGCCCAAGGCGGCCGGCTATCTGGCGATCGAGGGCGAGCCGACCTCGGTAAGCGTCATCGGCGGCAAGGCCTATGTGGGCGTCAATACGTCCGAGAGCTATACCGAGCCCTCGGGCAAGCTGGTGGTAGTGGACATTGCCAGCCGCACCGCCGAAGCCGAATACGACCTGGGCGGCCAACCGGATTCGGTGGCGCGCAACAAGGCCGGAACGCTGATCGCCGTCGCCATCGAGAACGAGCGCGACGAAGAGGCCGGCGATGGCGGCCTGCCGCAGATGCCGGCCGGTTTTCTCGTGATTTTCGACGTGGCGGCGCAAAGCCTCAAGACGGTCGATGTCACCGGGCTGGCCGATGTGTTCGGCGAGGACCCGGAGCCCGAATTCGTCGATTTCAACGACAATGACGAAATCGCGCTGACGCTGCAGGAGAACAATTACATCGTCATTGTCGACGGCAAGAGCGGCGCGGTCACCGGCCATTTCTCGGCGGGCCTGGCTTCGGTCAGCGACGTGGACACCAAGAAGGACGGCGCCCTGCGCTTCACCGGCAGCCAGTCGGACGTGCCGCGCGAGCCGGATTCTGTGAAATGGCTCGACAATGACCGCCTGGTCATCGCCAATGAAGGCGACTGGAACGGCGGCTCGCGCGGCTTCTCGATCCTGTCGAAATCGGGCGAAGTGCTGTTCGATAGCGGCAACGAGCTCGACCATGTCGCGGCCCGGCTCGGTCATTATCCCGATCATCGCAACAAGAAGGGCGTGGAGCCCGAGGGCCTCGATGTCGCGACCTTCGGCGAGGATCGGTATATCTTCATCGCCGAGGAACGCTCCTCGCTGATCGCCGTCTATCGCGATACCGGCGCCGCGCCCGAATTCGTGCAGGCGCTGCCCTCGGGTATTTCGCCCGAAGGCCTGGTGGCCATTCCGGCCCGCAACCTGCTCGCCACCGCCAATGAGGTGGATTTGCGCGCCGATGGCGGGGTGGGCTCGCATGTGATGGTCTATGAGCTGGCCGAAGGCGAGCCGAATTATCCGCAGTTCGTTTCCGACCTCGATGCGGATGGCCGCCCGCTGGGCTGGGCCGCCATTTCCGGCGCCGTGGCCGATGCGGAAAAGCCGGGCGTGCTCTATGCCGTCAGCGACAGCGTGCTGTCCGCCGAGCCGGCGATCTATACGATCGACGCCACGGCCAGACCGGCCCGCATCGTCGCCAAGACCATCGTGACCCGTGGCGGGGACGCGGCGCAGAAGCTCGATCTGGAGGGCATCACGCTCGATGGCGCGGGCGGCTTCTGGCTGGCCTCGGAGGGTGACAGCGCCAAGCTGACCCCGCATGCGCTCTATCGTGTCGATGCCGATGGCAAGATCCTGGCCGAAGTGCCGTTCCCGGCGGCGCTGCTGGCGAGCGAGAAGCGCTTCGGCGCCGAGGGCATTGCCCGGACCGGCGAAGGCGAGGACGAAACGCTGTGGATCGCCATGCAGCGCGAATGGGGCGACGATCCTGCCGGGCAGGTGAAGCTGCTGGCCTATAAGCCGGCCTCCAGGACCTGGGGCGCGGTGGCTTATCCGCTCGAAACCCCCGCCGAGGGCGCCTGGGTGGGCCTGAGCGAAATCACCATTCATGGCGATTACGCCTATATCGTCGAGCGCGACAACCAGATCGGCGACAAGGCGCAGCTCAAGGCCCTGTACCGCGTTCCGCTGGCCGAGCTGGTGCCGGCCGAGCTGGGCGGCGAACTGCCATTGGTGAGCAAGGAACTGGTCCGCGACTTCATCCCCGACCTTGCTGCCAATAACGGCTATGTGCTGGACAAGGTGGAAAGCTTCGCCATCGACGTGGACGGCGTGGGCTATGTCATCACCGACAATGACGGCGTGGACGACAGCTCCGGCGAAACCTTCTTCTGGACCATCGGCTCGCTTTAAGGCCCCGCGCCTCGAGCCTGGAAACGGTCGGGCGTGAGCCCGGTCGTTTTCGTCTGCTCAAATCCGCCTCATCCGACTTGCGCGCAGGCGGCAAGTGCCTACACTCACCGCACTTTCAGCCGGAACAGAACGCGCACAGTGCTCAATCGCATCTATATCGTGGTCGGCATTTTCGCCATTGTGGTGCTGGCCGGCGCCTTCATCGCGCCGCTCTTCATCCAGTGGAGCGATTATCGCGACCGCATGGAGGGGCTGGCGAGCAATGTGCTGGGCGCCGAGGTGACCATTCGCGGCGATATTGCCTTCTCGCTCCTGCCCAGGCCGCGCCTGGAATTTTCCGATGTCGTGGTGGGCGATATTGAATCGCCCTCGGCGCGCGTTGGGTCGGTGGAGGCGGAATTCGCCCTGTTCGATTTCCTGCGCGACAATTACAACGTCACGGCCTTGCGCCTGGTGCGGCCGGTGGTCGATCTGGTGCTGGACGAGAATGGCCTGTTCAGCAGCGGCGTCGACCTGTCGGGCGCGGGCAGCAGCGTGGTTCTGGGGCATGCCCGCATCGCCGATGGCAGCATAAGGCTCACCGATCTGCGCGCCGACGCCATGTTCGTCGCCACCGGCATCGATGGCGATCTGCGGCTTTCCAGTTTCTCCGGCCCCTTCCAGTTTCAGGGCGCTGCCGATTATGACGGCGGCCGCTACGAGATCCGTTTCAACGCCGCGGCCAGCGATGCGACGGGCGCCAATCGCGTTTCGGCCTTCCTCCGGGAGGCGGGCGGGGCCTATTCGCTGACCGGGGAAGGCATGCTCAGCGCCGGCATGGCGTCGAAATTCGAGGGCAAGATCGTCTATCGCCAGGCCCCGCCGCAGGCCGAGGCGGCCGACGATATCCGGGGCGCGCTGGTGCTGGAGAGCGATGTCGCGCTATCGACCGACAGGGTGGTGCTCTCGGGCTATACCTTGCATCCCGACGAGAACCGCGCGGGCATGCGGCTGACGGGCTCGGCCAATATCCAGCTCGGGGCCCGGCCCGGTTTCGATGCGCTGGTGTCGGGGGGCGTTTTCTCGCTGCCGCCGCGCCCGGCCACCGAAGTGCCGGCCGAACTGCCCTATGAACTGGTTCGCCTGCTCGCCGAATTGCCGCCGCCCCTGGTGCCGCCCCTGCCGGGCACCCTGGATATCGACCTGGCCGAGATCGGATTGCGCGGCTTCTCGCTGCGGGATGTGCGGCTGGATGCCAGCACCGACGGGGAGGGCTGGCGGATCGAACAGGCGGTGGCGCATCTGCCGGGCGATACCGAATTGCGCCTCTCGGGCCGGGCGACCAATGAAGGCGAGCGCGCTGCCTTCAGGGGCGATTTCTCCCTCAGGGCTCAGCGTCTCGATGCCCTGGCGCAGCTTTGGCGACGCCCGACGGAAAGCAATGTGCTGTTCAATACGCCGGGCGCGCTGACCGGGCGGCTCATGCTGGCCGGGGAGGCGTTCGGGCTCAGCAATGGCCGGCTCGATTTCGCCGGACAATCCCATGGCGTCGAAATTCGCCTCGGCTTCGGTGCCGAGCGGCGGCTGGACAGCGTGTTGCATCTGGGGGCTCTGAACGCCACCCAGACGGCGCGTCTGCTGGCGCTGCTGCCGGACGGCGCCAATGACGGCAGCTTTGGCGCCAGCTTTCCCCATGGCAGCTTTTCGCTGACGGCCCAGGCGCTGGACGTGCTGGGCCTCGCCGGCAGCGACATCGCGCTGGAGGGGCAGTGGTCGCCCGGGGAGTTGCGCCTGGCCAAGGCGTCGATGCGCGATTGGGGCGGGGTAGGGCTCAATGGCGCGCTGCGGCTGGCCGGCAATCTGGCCGAACCGCTCGTGACCGGCTCGGGCGAGCTGGCCATCGGCTCCGCCGAGGCGGAGGGGCTGGCGGCGATCTACGAAATGACCGGGATACCCTATGCGTGGCAGGAAGGGCTTGCCGGGGTCTGGCCGGGCGATCTGCAATTCATTCTCGCCGATGGCGGCACCGGCGGACAGGTGCTGACGCTGGGCGGCACGCTGGGCGGGGCCGCGCTCGACCTGCGCGCGGAAATGGCGGGTGGACTGGCGCGTCTGGCCAATGATGACCTGCGGCTGGTGGCGTCGCTGGAAGCGGAGGACGGTATTGCCGCCCAGGAGCGGTTCGGGCTCGGCGATGCGCCCATCTTCGCGCAGGACGGCGCCGTTCTGGGCAGCCTGTTCCTCGAGGGCAGCGGACCGGCCGGTTTCAATGGCCGGGCGTCCATCAGCCAGGATGGGCAGTCGATCAGCTATTTCGGCGATGTCGGGATCGCGGCGAATGGCGAGGTCAGCGGGCAGGGCAGCCTGGACATGCTGCTCGACGATGCCGGCGGGCTGGCGGCGCTGGCGGGCCTGCAGGGCGCGCGATTGCCGGAAATAGACGCCTCGGCCGCGCTGGATTTTTCCGGCCGCCGGGCCTTTTCCCTGACCAATATTGCCGGGGTCAGCGGCGATACGGTTTTCTCCGGCGCGCTGTCGATGCAGATGCTGGGTCAATTGCCGGCTTTCACCGGCGCGCTCAAAACAGAGGCCGTCGACGCCACGGCCCTGGCCATGGCGCTGCTCGGCGAGGCCGCCATCGCCATTCCGGGCGAAGATTTGTGGCCCGAGGGGCCACTGGCCGGCAATGGGGCGCCGCGCCCGTCACGCGGCGATATCGCGATCAATGCCGATGCCGTCATCGGCAATGGCCAGAGGCTGCTGGGCGAGACGCAATTCAGCTATTCCTGGACGCCGGAGAATATCGCCATCGACCGGTTGAAGGCCCAGGTGGGCGATGGTTCGCTGGAATTGAGCCTGGTGCAATGCTGTTCGGGGCCGCTGGCCGAGCGCAGCCTGACCGGACGCGTCTCCATGGCCGGCGTCGATATCGATGCGCTGGCGCCGCCCGGTCTGGGGCAGGGACTGGATGGCCGGCTCAGCGCCGGGCTGCAATTCGAGGGCAGCGGGCAGAGCCTGGCCGAAATCATGCGCAGCATGACCGGGGAGGGCAATTTCGCCATTGCCGGTTTCGAGGCGAGCGGGCTGACGCCCACGATCTTTCCGACCCTGGCCGGCATCGAGGACCCGTTGAATATCGATGCCGACGCGCTGGAAACGCTGATGGGCCTGGCGCTGTCGCAAGGCGCGTTCGCCGCCGACGAGGCGCGGGGAGCCTTCACCATTGCCGGTGGGGCGGCACGCATCGCCAATCTGATCATCGAGGGCGAAGGCGGGCGGCTTGCCGGCAGCCTCAACCTGGCGCTGGCGCGCCTGGGCCTCGACGGCAATTTCGTGCTGACGCCCCGGAACTATCGCGATCCGGGCGGGCTGATCGAGCCCGAAACGGCCCGCATCGTCGCCCGGATCGGCGGCACGCTGCTGGCGCCGCTGGTCACGCTCGACCTCGCCGAGATGATGGCGGCCATCCAGGTGCGGGCCAATGAGCTCGAGCTGGAGCGGCTGGACCAGTTGCGGCTGGAGGACGAGGCGCGGCAGCGCGCGGCGGCAGAGGCGCGGAACCGGCTGGCCGAGGAACAGCGCCGGCAGGCCGCGGAGGAAGCGGCCTGGCGGGCGGCGGAGGAAGAGGCGCGGCGGCTGGAGGAGGAGCAGATTCTGCCGCCGCCGGAGGGGGGCGCGCCGGCACCCGCCCCGTCAGCGCCGCTCGATCTGGGCTTTCAGCCGGGGGTGAACCAGCCTTTCGGAACCGGCGTCAATCAGCCGATCCAGCTTCTGCCCCCGAACTGATCTCGGGCCGGTCCCGATACCAGGCCAGGACGGCCAGGCGCACGGCCGAGGACAGATTGGTCGTCTCGCGGTTCTCGTCGATTTCGCGAACGATGCCGGCCAGGCTCAGGGCGCGGGCCCGGGCCATGGCTTCCAGGCCATGCCAGAAGTCCGGCTCGAGGGCGATGGAGGTGCGGTGTCCCGCTATGGAAAAGGAGCGCTTTTCCATCTGCGGTCCGGGTCAGGGCTTTTTGCGGAAAGCGTCGAGGCTGATGACCTTTTCGCCCTGGGTCTCGGGCTCGGCGCCTTCAGCGACGGCTTCGGCAGCCGCATCGGCCTGGGCTTCGGCATTCTCGTCTTCGCGCGGTGCGGTCGCGGGGTCGAATTGCAGGCCGAACTGCACCGAAGGATCGAAGAAGCCCTTGATGGCGGCGAAGGGAATGACGAGGATTTCCGGCTGGCCATTGAAGCTCAGGCCGACTTCGAAGCCGGTTTCGGAGACCTTGAGGTCCCAATATTGGTTCTGCAGCACGATGGTCATTTCCTTGTCGTACTGCTTGAGCAATTCCTCGGAAATCCGCACCCCCGGCGCCCGTGTGGCGAAGGAGATGAAGAAATGGTGCTCGCCGGGCAAGCCGGTGCGCGAAACCTCGGCCAGAACCTTGCGCACGACGCCGCGCAGGGCTTCCTGGGCGAGAATGTCGTATCGCATGTGGTCTTCGGCCATGATGCAAGCTGCTCCGTATATCCCGAGAATCCGAACGGCCCATATCAGCCCTACGTTCCACGAGAATTCAAGGAGAAAGGCGCCGGGGACGAACAAGAATGAAAATGTGAGTGCAGGCTTCTGTTGCCAGGTGCCTGCGGACCCCGCCTGCCGCCCGGCTAGGAGCGGAGGACTTCAATTCCCAGTGCTAGCACCGCTTACGCGGCGAGAGCGACCGGAGCCTTATGGTTGTCATTGGCAACTATAAGTTTCGGACCGATAACGGTGGTACCTCACCGAGCAAAAGCACACTCTTTACGCCCTCGTCGATCCTGTTTCGTCCCCATTGGCTTCCCCGGAAGGGAAGATGGTGGAGACGCCGGGTACTGCCCCCGGGTCCGATGGGTTTATTACAATGACCGTTTATCGCCATAGCCCTTGCGGGCATTTCCTATATAGGCGAGCCCCGGCCGGGATGCAAATGCATCGGCGAAAGAAAAGGGCCGGCGCCAGGCGCCGGCCCTTCTGTTCATGATCGGCCTGCTTACTGGGCGGGAGCCGGCGCCGGCTCGGGAGCCGGTGCGGGAGGGGTGTCCTCGACCGGAGCCGGAGCCTCGGTGCCCTGGGTCGGCTCGAGCTGCGAACCGTCTTCCAGGGTCATGCTCGGCGCGACCGTTTCCTCGATGCCGAGACCGTCCAGGGCCGGCTCGTCCGTGGTCGTCGGAATTTCGACCGTCGAGGCGGGCGGCAGCGGCGTGCTGAAGGTCGTGCTGGCCGCCGGCAATTCGCCGTCCGAACCGAAATAGCGGAAGAAGGCGCTTTCGGGCGACAGGACCATGGTGGTGCCGGAATTGGGCAGGGCCAGGCGATAGGCTTCCATCGAGCGGTAGAACTCGAAGAACTCGGCGTCCTGTCCATAGGCGGCCGCATAGATGCGGTTCCGCTCGGCGTCACCCTGACCGCGGATGATTTCGGCATCGCGGGTCGCGGCGGCGACGATTTCCACGGCCTGACGATCGGCGATGGCGCGCAGGCTTTGCGCCTGTTCCTGGCCGCGGGCGCGGAGCAGGGCGGCCTCGGCGAGACGTTCGGCGCGCATACGCTCGAAGGTCGTGGCCGAAACGTCGGAGTCGAGGTCGGTGCGCAGGATGCGGACATCGACGATGTCGAGGCCCAGTTCCGCCAGATCCGGACGGATCAGGTCGCGGGTTTCCTGCATCATCTGGGCGCGCTGGTCGGAGAGGGCGTCCGTGAACTCACGCAGGCCATAGACCTGGCGCAAAGCCGCATCGAGGCTGGCGCCGATACGGGCCTCGGCCACCGAGAGCTGGCCGGTGGCGCGCTCGCGGAACAGCCGTGCGTCGGCGATGCGATAGGTCAGGAAGGCATCGACCTGGTAGAAGGCATTGCCCGAGACCTGCACGCGCATATTGGCGATATCGTAGCGGAGCAGGCGGTCATCGACGATCTGCACGCTGTCCACGATATCGGTCGGGATCTTGAAATAGAGGCCCGGCTCGGTGCGGATATCGGTAATCTGGCCGAAGCGCATGACGATGGGCTGTTTGCGTTCGTCCACGATATAGATTGCGGAGAACAGGACGTAGAGCGCACCGACGATGACGGCACCGATGATGAAGAGACGATTCGTCATGGTCAGTTCCCCGTCGAGCTGTTTGCGCGCGAACGCAGTTCAGGCAGCGGCAGATAGGGCACGACGCCCTGGCCATTCTGTGCGCCGTTCTCGATCAGGACTTTTTCCGATCCGCCCAGAACCTCTTCCATGGTTTCCAGGAACAGGCGCTTGCGGGTCACGTCCGGCGAATTGACATATTCGGCATAGATGGAATTGAAGCGCTCGGCCTCACCGGTTGCCTCCTGCACCACGCGGTTGGTGTAGGCGGCCGCTTCTTCGCGCTGCGCCGCGGCACGACCGCGGGCATCGCCCAGAAGGGTATTGGCGTAGGAACGGGCTTCTTCCTGCAGACGCGTTTCGTCCTGACGGGCACGCTGCACTTCGTTGAAGGCGTCGATGACCTCGGCCGGCGGGCTCGCGTTTTCGATGAGGATCTGGCTGACCGTCACGCCCAGGCCATAGGCCTGCAACGTCGACTGGGTGATGCGCAGCACGTCGGCCTGGATGCCGGCGCGGTCGTCCGAATAGACTTCCTGCGCCGGGCGACGGCCGACCACTTCGCGCATGGCGCTTTCGGCCGCATAACGAACCAGGGAATCCTGATCGCGGACATTGAAGAGATAGGCGGTCGGGTCGCTGATGAACCAGAAAACCGAGAACTGGACATTGACGATGTTCTGGTCGCCCGAAAGCATCAGACCGTCGCTGGCGCTGGCGCGCGAGCCGCTGGCATTCTGCACGCCGATCTGGGTCTGGTTGACGGTGGTGACCACGCGCTCGACTGTGTCGACGGGCCAAAGCATGAAATGCAGGCCCGGGCCGGACAGCTCGGGCTTGGGCTTGCCGAAACGCAGCTCGACGCCGACTTCCTGCGGGCTGTTCTGGTAGACCGAATTGACGCCCCAGAAGGCAAGCAGCGCGATTACGCCGCCGACGATCGCCCAGCGACCACCGGGGACTCCGCCCTTGAACTGGTCACGGCCGCGATTGAGGATGTCTTCGAGATTGGGAGTATTGTTCCCGCCCGGACGGCGTGGGCCGCCCCCGCCCCCTCCCGGAGCCTGGCCCCAGGGGCCGCCTGTGTTGCGGCCACCTCCGCCTCCATTATTCTCCCAAGGCATCGCATTCCTTTCGGTGTCTAAGAGAAAACTGTGCTGCCATATATAAGCAAGGCGGCCGTGCGATCAATGCGCGGAGCCGTGAAGACGCTCATAGATGCGGATCGCATAGTCCGCACCGTCCTTTTCGGAACGCGGCACGTCCGGCTCGGCGGCAATATGCCAGATCGCCGGATCGATCGGCGGAAAATGCACGTCGCCTTCGGGGGCGAGATCGACATGGGTGATGTAGAGCCGGTCGGCCAGGGGCAGGGCCTGCGCGTAAATGTCGCCGCCACCGATCACCATGATTTCGTCCGTCCCGGAAGCCGCCGCCAATGCGCGGGCGGTTTCCAGCGCCTCAGCCAGGCTGTGCCGCACGGTGACGCCTGAGGGCGCATAATCGCGCTGGCGGGTCACCACGATATGGGGGCGGCCGGCCAGGGGCTTGGGGAAGGTCTCGAACTGCTTGCGACCCATGACCATGGGCTTGCCCATCGTGGTCTGCTTGAACCAGGCGAAGTCGGAGGGAATGCGCCAGGGAATGGTCTGGTCGGCGCCGATGACGTTGTTGCGCGCCACCGCGGCGATGAGGGAAACGATCATGGTCCGACTTGCCCCAGCTTCGCCAGCGCCTCGCCCTCCACGCGAACCTTGGTCCATTCGTCCTGCATGACGCCGCCCTGGCTTTTGTAGAATTCGATGCTCGGCGCGTTCCAGTCCAGCACCCACCATTCGAAGCGGCCCAGTCCCTCGCGGACGCAGCGTTGCGCGAGATTGACCAGAAGCGCCTTGCCGATGCCCTTACCGCGCAGGGCGGGGTCTACATAAAGATCCTCCAGCCAGATGCCGTGCCGGCCCTGGAAGGTGGAATAGGTGTAGAACCAGAGGGTGAAACCGACGGGCTTGCCCTCCCATTCGGCGATTTCGCAGAATACCCTGGGGTCGGGTCCGAACAGGTCGCGGGCGATGTCCGCTTCGGTGGCGACCACTTCATGGGCGAGCTTTTCATATTCGGCAAGCGCGCGGATGAAGTCCACGATCAACTGGGAATCGCCCGGTATTGCGGGGCGGATGTTGAGTTCGGTCAATGTCTCTTTATCCGCCGTGGCGCGGAAATCTCCATCTGGATTGTCTAATCGAGCCACCATGGCCTCTCGCCCACGATGACAGGTGAGGAGGATGATTCAGCGCTAAAATGAACCGACCGGCTCATTGATCCATGTCCTGGCGCACCAGGATCAGAATTTCCAGCTCCTGCTGGGGCCAGTAGTTCTCCTTGACCATCTCGAACGTGGTCGGGCCGATCTTCGTCACACCCTCGCCGCAGAAGGACACGAGGTTCTTCTCGCTGCCCTTGTCGATCACCAGGCGGAATTTTTCGATGCCGTTGCCGGCCCAATTGCCGCCGGTGGTGAGGATGTAGGAAATCCAGGTTTCCGAGAACGGGGCCGACCAGGGCTCGTCAGGATCGGTCAGGGTCTTGCTGACGGCATTGATGAAGGCGTCGTCGGTGCAATATTTCTGCCGGTACGCGCTGGCCGGATCGTAATCCTCATAGGGTTCGGAGAGGAAGGAGACGCCGACCGTGCCGCCGACGCTGGGCTTGTAGCGATGCTCGACCGTAACGCGCTCGCCGGCGGGGAAGGTC
>Ga0160493_100302_pt1 | contig 15609 bp, 16 predicted proteins | sample DID2MG_2_FD_108262 | JGI IMG/M metagenome (GOLD analysis project Ga0160493, IMG submission 108262) | Enriched soil microbial communities from UW Madison campus, WI, USA - DID2878_E24_FP2 MG | ecosystem: Environmental > Terrestrial > Soil > Unclassified | place: USA: Madison, Wisconsin | collected... | reverse complement strand
CGCACATGATGTGTCTCCTTTACCCTGGGAGAGGTAGTCTCTTGGCAGACGAATCGCAAACCGCCACAAGGCCATGACAGATCAACCCAACGCCGCCAGTGTCGGCATCGTGCGCGACGGCAGGATCCTGCTGATCAAGCGCACCTTCGCGCCCTACCAGAATCTCTGGACCTTCCCCGGCGGCCGCATGGACCCCGGCGAGAGCATCGAGCAATGCGCCATCCGCGAGGTGCAGGAGGAGCTGGGCATCACCATCCGCAATCCGCGCCACGCCATCACCCAGGAGCTCGGCCGCGACGGCGCCTATCGCCTGGCCGTCTTCACCACCACCGATTTTTCCGGCGCCATCACCCCCTCCGACGAGATTTCGGACCACAAATGGGCCGATCCCGGCATGCTCCCGGCCCTGCGCACCACGTCCAGGCTCGATGACGTGATCGGAGAATGCTTCAAGGTTCTGGGGCTGAGCTGGTAGAAGGGGCAGGATGATGCAGCTTCCGTCCCACGATCGCGCCCCTGGCCCCACCCCACCCTCATTCCCTCCCCCTCGAGGGGAGGGAGGCGCAAGCTCGGCTGTCCCGGCTCCATCGTCTCCCTCCCCCTTGTGGGGAGGGGACAGGGGTGGGGGTATCGGCGCCCGCTGGCTTTGCAGCATGCTCCTCCTCCTCGCCCTCACCGCCCCCGCCCTCGCCATCGATCCGCCCTATCAGCGGCAGATGGAGCGGCTGGCCGAGATCATGGGCAGCCTTTATTTCCTCCAGCCGCTCTGCGCATCCGGCAATGAGGACTGGCGGGCCCAGATGGCCGAACTGATCGCGCTGGACGAGCCGGACGAAGACCGCCGCCAGCGCCTGGCCGGCGCCTTCAATGGCGGCTATACCGCCTTTTCGCGTTTTCACAGGCAATGCACCCCGGCCTCGCGCGAGGCGCTGACGCGGCTGCTGCAGGAAGCCCAGCGCCTGGCCCGCGAAATCCATACGCGGTTTGCCGAATAGAGTATTAACGGCTTGGTAGAATTGCCTACCCCGCGTTAACCTTTGCATTACTTCTGCCGCGCCGCGGCGGGCGGCGCGTGTTATGCCGCCGTCATGAGCACCACAAAGTCCATTTTTGCGCCCGTCTCGGGGCTGGGCCCTTTCGACCATGGCCAGGCCGAACGCCAACTGGCGCTGGAATATCTGGCCGAGGCCTGGAACGGTGCCGAGGAAGACGGCATCGAAAGCGCCTCGCTGGCCCATGCCTCGCTCTTTGCCGCGCTCGCCACCTTCGTGCGCCTGCATGGCGACGAAGCCACCGCCGAGCTCATCGCCCAATTGCCGGACCGCATCCGCAACGGCGAATATAATCTCGAGCGCATCCTGCAATAGCGGCGCCTTACCCGCGACACGGAATGATCCTAACCTCCCCCCGAAAGGGAGATTCGATCATGCGCCTCGCCATTGCTTTCGCCGCCACATGCCTTCTCGCCGCGCCCGGCCTGGCCCAGGAGCCGGCAGAGGAATCGCCGGCGGAGGAATCGGTGTGGGCGACGCCGGAGATCAGCAGCGACATCTCCGCCCTGCCCGAGGCGGTACAGGCCACGCGCCAGAAACTGATCGACGCCGCTCGCAGCGGCGACATCGAGGCCCTCCAGCCGATCATCGACGCGCAGGGCGTCCAGCCCAAGGTCAGCTTCGGCGACCCCGACGACGCGCTGGGCTATCTCAGGGACGTGTCTGAAGACGGCGAAGGCCGTCAGATCCTGGGCCTGCTGCTCGATCTCCTCGACCAGCCCTATGCCTATTTTCCCGATAGCGGCGGCGAGACCAATTACATCTGGCCTTACCTGGCCGAACTCGACCCCAATGCCCTGACCCCCGAACAACAGGTCGACGCCTATCGGCTGGTCAGCGACGACCAGCTCGACGACCTCAAGCAGTTCGGCGCCTGGATTTTCTGGCGCACCTATATCAACGAAAGCGGCGAATGGTACGCCTTCATCGCCGGCGATTGAGGGCTTGGCGATGGAAAGACCGATTGCCGGCGTCATGGCGATTGTCCGCAAGCATGGACAAGTCCTGTTGGTGCGCCGCTCAAAGGCGCCCGGTGCCGGCCGCTGGAGTTTTCCGGCCGGGAAAATCGAACGCGGCGAAACTCTGGGCGAGGCCGCGCTTCGCGAATTATCCGAGGAGACGGGGATAGTGGCGAGCTTCGGGGAGGTGCTCACCGCCGTCGATGCCATCGAATACGATGACGACGGCCATCTCCGGTTCCATTTCGTCATCGTCGCCGCCCGCTGCGACTGGCAGGCGGGCGACCCGCGCCCCGGCGACGACGCCCTCGAAGCGCAATGGTTCACCCCCGAGCAAGTCCGTGACCTGGATTTAGCCACCGGCTTCGACATCCCCGCCATCCTGAATATGGCCCTGGTACAGCAGCCCCCCGCCTGAGCGCGCCCTTTCTCCTTCTCCCCTTGCGGGAGGCCGGCGCTTGGGCGGCACGATGCCCCCTTCTCCCCTTGTGGGAGAAGGTGCCCGAAGGGCGGATGAGGGGGTTTACCTTCGCAAGCACCGCGCTGCCTCTTGACCCGAGGGCCTCTCTCCCCAGGCAAGGGTCTCGTGCGCGCCGGCGCCCCTCCCATCCTCCCCCGTGAAGGGGGGGTGGCCCCCTCGATCTTGTCGGCCATATACGATAGCCCTCGGGTCGAACCCGAGGGCAGCGCGGCGTTTGCGTCGGCAAAAGCATCAGCCAATCCGCATTCAACCGCCATCACAGCCCCCCATCCCGCCACCAATCGTGCCGCGGCGGCAGGGGTGGCAGGCCGACGTCCTGGCGCAGGTCGTCGGGGCAGAACCGGCGTGGCCGGGCATAGCGCCGGAGCTGCCGCCGCAGCCGGCGGCCCAGGACAAGCAGGCTCAGGCGCAGGCGCCGCAACAGCATGCTGCGGCCCGTGGACGGGAATGTCGATCGCGATGGAACTTGAGACATAGCTTCGCGAGCGCTGTCCGCGCCCGCCTCCTTTTTGGGGTTAGGGCACGGAAAACACGCGCTCGATCTCAGGCCATTGCCGGCGACCGACGCGAAGAAAAGCTTGTCGATATGGCGGAGGCGGCCAAAGCGGCCGGATTTAGCCTATCGTCGCATGATCTCTGCTGCTTTCTCAAAATGGCGTCGGCCGGAACGGCCGCGCCCGGGAAAGATGGCGGGCGTCGTGCGTCCGGTCAAGTCGCAGAGCGCTGCCGTCCTCTGGGTCCGGAGCGAGACAGTGCTTGGTCCAAGTGCTTCAGCGCGCGCTACGAGCCCGGTTCGTTGCGCCCTCCCCCCTGAGGAGTTTACCGAGGGCGCACCAGTCCGTGACTTTTCACGATGTCATCCCCGCGAAAGCGGGGACCTCCGTTACCGATGCAAGGGTCGCAAACAGGGGTTCCCGCTGTCGCGGGAATGACGCCGTGGGTAAGGAAAGCGTCCAAGAATGAGGGACGCCCGCCCTCCCCTATATCAGCGCCTCGAGGAACCGCATCGGCTGGCCCTTGTTGGGCGTCACCAGTTCGCCCTGCCACATCACCGTGTGCCCGCGCACCACGGTGCCCACCGGCCAGCCGGTGACGCTCACCCCGTCATAGGGGGTCCAGCCGGCACGGCTTCTGATCCAGTCATTCTTGATGGTCTCGCGGCGCTTCATGTCCACGATTGTCAGGTCCGCGTCATAGCCCACCGCGATGCGGCCCTTGTTGGCGATGCCGAACAGGCGGTTGGGGCCATGGCTGGTCATGTCGACGAAGCGCTGCAGGCTCAGCCGTCCGGCATTGACATGGTCCAGCATGGTCGGCACCAGCGTCTGCACCCCGGTCATGCCGGAATGGCTTTCGGGATAGGGATGGTCCTTTTCTTCCCGCGTATGGGGGGCATGGTCGGAGCCCAATATGTCGGCCACGCCATTGGCGACACCCCTCCAGATGCCCTCGCGATGCGCCTTGTCCCGCACCGGCGGGTTCATCTGCGCATAGGTGCCCAGCCTTGTATAGGCCGTCTCGTCCAGCGTCAGGTGATGCGGCGTCACCTCCACGCTCGCCACGTCCTTGTGGTCGGCCAGGTAGACGATCTCTTCCTTGGTGGAAATATGCAGCACATGGATGCGCTTGCCGGTCTTGCGGGCGAGGTTGACCAGCCGCGTCGTGCAACTCATCGCCACTTCCGGCGAGCGCCAGACCGGGTGGCTCGACGGATCGCCCGGCACGCGCAGGTGCTTGCGCTCCTCCAGCATGTATTCGTCCTCGGAGTGGAAGGCGGCGCGGCGCGAAATGGCGCGCAGAATGGCCTCCACACCGGCATCGTCCTGCACCAGCAGCGAGCCGGTGGACGAGCCCATGAACACCTTGATGCCCGCGCAACCCGGCAGCTTTTCCAGCATGGCCAATTCGCCGACATTGTCATGCGTGCCGCCTATATAGAAGGCGAAGTCGCAATGCATGCGATCGGTGCCGGCGGCGATCTTGGCTTCGAAGGTTTCCCGCGTCGTGGTCAGGGGATTGGTATTGGGCATTTCGAACACGCCCGTCACCCCGCCCATCACCGCGCCGAGCGAACCGGTCTCGAGGTCCTCCTTATGCGTCAGCCCCGGCTCGCGAAAATGCACCTGCGTATCGATGACACCGGGCAGGATATGCAGGCCCTTGCAATCGACGATTTCCGCCGCGCTGCCGTCAACGCTGCCGAGCGCGGCGATCCTGCCATGCTTCACCGCGATATCGGCCAGCCCCTCGCCGTCCTGGTTGACCACATGGGCATTCTTGAAAATCGTGTCGTACTGCGCCATGTCTGCGGTCCCGGTCTGGTTGGATTGCGGATGGTTCTAAAAGCTCGCGGGCTTGCCTGTCCATCCCACCGCGGGGTCATTCCCGCGAAAGCGGGAACCTCTGTTTGGAGTGCCCGATGACTATCCACCTGCGCGCCGACCGCATCCTGTTCCGCTTTTCCGGCCCCGATGCCCATAAGCTCCTCAACGATGTGGTGACCGGCCATATTCCCGATGGCGCGGGGGACCAGGCGGCGGCCTGGGCGCTGCTGTCGCCGCAGGGCAAGATACTCGCCGAGGGTCTGGCCGGCTGGGTGGACGATGCGCTCGTGCTGGACGTGCACGAAAGCGTGGCCGACGACTTCTTCAAGCGCATGCGCATGTACAGGCTCCGCGCCAAAGCCGAGATCGAGGATCTGCGCGATAGCCATCGCCTCGGCTTTTCCCCGGAGCAGGTCCCCGGCGCCCAGCGCGACCGGCGCGGCCCGGTCCAATTGGGCTGGCGCGTGATCGCGCCTGTGGCCGACATTGCTGACTGGGCCGATGACGAGGCCTATCACGCCGCCCGCATCGCCGCCGGCATCCTGCATCAGGGCAATGATTTCCCCGCCAACGACGCCTTCGCCCACGATATCGGCCTCGATCTTCTGGAAGGCATCGATTTCGTCAAAGGCTGCTATGTCGGCCAGGAAGTCGTTTCCCGCATGAAGCATCGCGGCACCGCCCGCCGCCGCCCCGTCATCGTCTCGGGCATCGAAGCGCCCGCCGGCACCGCAATCGTCGCCGGCAGCCGCGAGGCCGGAAATATCGGCCAGGTCGTGGACGGAAACGCCATGGCCATCCTCCGGCTGGACCGCATCACCGACCTGGATGCGGTGACAGTCGATGGCAAGCCGGTGGTGCTCTCATTGCCGGATTGGGCGACGTATGAGTTTGGCGATGCCGGCGGGGAGGAATAGCCCTCACCCGTCTCGGGCTGCGCCCGATCCACCCTCTCCCCGAGGGGGAGAGGAACAAGAGGCGCGCGCCGGCCTATTCTTCTCCCCCTCGGGGAGAAGGTGCCCGAAGGGCGGATGAGGGGATACCACCACGAGCACCGCCATTCTCGAATCGGCATCATCTGTTACTCTCGACGCTAACAGTCTGCTAACCAAGTCGCCCCCGATGTCACGCCAAAGCTCCCGTGCCTGGCAGCGTATGCTGTCCGGTCGCCGTCTCGATATTCTCGACCCCTCGCCCGTCGATGTCGAGCTTTCCGACATTGCCCACGGCCTGGCCCGCGTCGCCCGCTGGAACGGCCAAACCCTTGGCGATTATCCCTTTTCCGTCGCCCAGCATTCGGTTCTGGTGCTGGAATTGTTCCGCGCCGCCAATCCGGATACGGGGCCGGTGGCGCAATTGCAGGCCTTGTTCCACGATGCCCCCGAATATGTCATGGGCGACATCATATCCCCCTTCAAGGCGGCGATGGGCGGCAATTACAAGGACGTGGAAAATCGTTTGCTGTCAGCGATTTACCTGCGCTTCTCGCTGCCGGCCACCATGCCGGCGGCCCTGGGCAAGCTGGTCAAGAAGGCCGACCGCGAGGCCGCCTATTTCGAGGCCACCCACCTGGCCGGCTTTGATCCGGCCGAGGCCCGCAAATTCTTCGGCGAGCCGGGCCAGTCCGCCTTCGACGTCGATGCCTTCGACCGGCTGATCCGTCCCTGGCCCACCCATCAGGCCCACGACCGTTTTATCGAGGTATTTGAAGCCATTAGCGCCCAGGTGCCGCGCGCCTGACCCCGGCGGAATTAACCATAGATTAACAATCCCGTCGCCGCCCGGCAGCGTCATGGTTACTGATCCGTTACGGCATCTGTGCCGAATTGAAACAGATCGGGTGGCCAAGATGAACCTGCCGACACGCCATATGCTCCTGGGCATGACCCTGGGCGCCCTTTGCGCCACGGCCCTGGCAGCCATCGGTCCCGGCTATGTGCTGGAAGCCTTCGCCGACGAGGTGCCGGCGGGTTTCGACACCGACAAGCTGGTGAAATTCGATGGCCGGGACTACGAAGTCAGCTATGCCGACTGGGTCGCCACCGACCCGCTCTCGACCGCCACGGTCAAGAAGATCGAGGCTGGCCGGGTCAGCTATGTCAGCATCACCACCACGGCCACCGGCACCTATTCCACCGACGGCCTGACCTCGAAACACGTGCTCTATCCGGGCATCGAGGTGACACCGGCCGACAAGGGCCGCAATTGGTTCGCCTATTGGTCCGGCGGCCATTGGCAGGGCTTTGCGACGCGGAGCGGCAATTCCTTTATCGCCGTGAACACGCCCCGCTATCAGTGATCGCCGGCCCCCTCGCCCCTTCAGGGAGAAGGGAAGCGGGCCAACCCGTTCGAAGCCACCTACCCGAACAGCCAGCCGCGCTTAAACTTGTAGAAGACGTGCAGGCCGATCTGGGTGACCTTGTCCATGCGCGGGGCCCAGGCGGGGCGCACATAGGTGGCGTGGTAATGGGTGGCGTCGCCGACTTCGGCCAGGTAGAGCTCGCCGCTCGTCACCTTGCCGGCGATATCCTCGGCCTGTTCCCAGGGCTTGCGCTCGTTCACCACTTCGGGAATGCCGTCGCAGGCAAAGGAGAACTGGCAGGCATTGCGCTTGTGCTGGTTCTGGAACACCACGCCGCAGATGGTGTCGGGATAGCGATGGTCCTTGGTGCGGTTCATCACCACCTGCGCCACCGCGACCTGGCCGCGATAGCTTTCGCCGCGCGCCTCGAAATAGATCGCCGTGGCCATGCACCAGAGCTCGCGGTCGGACACCTTGAGTTCCTCGGGCTCCAGCGGCTCCGAGCTGACCGGCGCATTGGCGCGGGCATAGGCCAATTGCTCGGGCATGGTGTCGGGCAAGGGTATATCGCCCAGATTTTCCCGACTGCCCGGGGCGATGCCGGCAATGGCGTCCAGCGCCGCGGCGGCATTGGGATGGAGCGCGGCCACCGACATGCGCGGGCCGGGCTCGTCATCGCCGCCGGCATCGGCAACGCTGGATTGGCCGAAAGCGGCGGGATCGGCCGGCGACCGCAGCGCGGCAAGGCGCGTACGCGCCTCCTCGAAGCTCCTGGCAATGGCCATGACATCGACGGCCGGCCGCACGCGGTCGGTCTTCTCGGCCCGATTGGGCCCGGTGAAACTGGCGGAAGCAAAGAGATGATCGACCGACCCGGTAATCACCGGATCGACACCCGAAAAAGTGAGGCTGGCGAGGGAGAGTTCAGGCGCGCTTTGTCCCGGCACGCCATATTCGCCCAGGGGGCCGGAGGCCGGCCCGAAGGCGCCATTGGCGAGGCCCATATAGGCCAGGGACGCGACGACGCCCACTGTCATCGTCCTGACAAGGGCAGATCCCCGGCGAACCGCTCTGACCCGGTGCGGACGCACCTGGGGCCGGTGGGAAAGGGCCATAAACGCTACTCAACGCTACACTACACAACTCAGGCGCGGCAAATGTGACGCTCAAATGCCGACGAGCGTGATCATCTCTTATTAGGGTTAGCGGGGAGTAAATGCCTATCGGGGCCTCGAAAGGGCGCTCATATGGCGAGGGTGCGGCGGAGGCTGCGACATAGTGTTCAGCACATTTGCGGCAGGGAACCTTTTTGTCCTTGGGAAAATGAGGTGTCCCAGGAGGATGAGTGGCCAGGCCGAAATGACACCGTCCCTATTGCCGGGCGAGCCCGGCAATAACGAAGGCGTGAACGCGAGAAGCGGATTGTTGTCGAGAAAAACCTGCCTCGTCTAGGAGCACTCGGCGACCAGCGGCGCCACGTCCTGCGCGAATCTGTCCACGCGGAAGCGGACCGAGAGCGTTCGGGTGCTGGCGGGAGTGACGCGCACGGTCAGGTTGGTCACGCCGGCCAGGTTGTCGATGAAGGCCAGGGCGTCGCGCGTATTGTCGATCAGCACGGCATTGTTTTCGGCATTGACCGGCAGCGTGCTGCTGCGGCGGGTGAGATCGTATTGCAGGGTCAGGCCTACATCATTGCCAAGCGAGGACAGCGTATTGCCGGCAAAGCCGAAGGCCACCTGCAATCCGTTGGCCTGACAGGACACCGTGATGGTGGCCGGGGCCCGCCCGCTGGGCCGCGCCGGAATCAATTGCTCGGATTCGAACACGATTGCCGCCGCATCACCTGCTCCGCCCGCATTGCGGAACAATTCGTCGTAGCAGACGAGCCGGGCGCCGTCGTCGTCAATGGCCGCGCATTGGGCGGGCGATTGCGCCGAAGCGGGACCGGCCAGGGCCAGCAAGATCGGCAGAACCAGAGCAAGTGGAAATTTCTTCACGAAGGCAATGCCCCTTTGTCCAATATGGTCGGATGCCGACCGTCGCTTCACCCTATATGGGTGGTGTCGACGCCAGTTTAAGCCGAAGCCTGCGCCAGGGTCAGCCGGGCAATCGGTACACGATAGGGTGAGCAGGACACATAGTCGATGCCGAGCCCGGCGAAAAATTTCAGCGATGCCGGATCGCCGGCATGTTCGCCGCAGATACCGATCTTGAGCCGGGGATTGGCCGCCCTGCCCCGTGCGATGGCGATCTCGATCATTTCGCCCACGCCCTTCTCGTCGATGGTGACGAAGGGATCGCGCTCATAGACCCCCTTGCGCTGATAGGCGGCGAGGAAAGTCGGCGCATCGTCGCGGGAAATGCCGAACGTGGTCTGGGTCAGGTCATTGGTGCCGAAGGAGATGAAGTCGACCATGGCGGCGATATCGCCGGCGCGGAGGCAGGCGCGCGGCAATTCCAGCATGGTGCCGAAGGAAAAGCGCACCCTTTCCGAGCGCGTCAGCCCGGAATTGTCGAGAATAGCCATGGCCCGTTCCCGCACCCAGGACACTTCCGAGGCCGTCGAGACGAAGGGCACCATGACCTCCACCGATACCGGCTCGGCCTGCTTCTCGCTGGCGGCGCGGGCGCCGGCCAGGACGGCCTGCATCTGCATCTGCAGGATTTCGGGATAGGTGATGGCCAGCCGCACGCCGCGATGGCCGAGCATGGGATTGATCTCGGCAATGCGTTCCAGGCGCATGCGCAGCGCCCGCACGGCCACGCCCAGCGAGGCGGCGGTTTCCTCGATTTCCTCGTCGGTGCGCGGCAAAAATTCGTGCAGCGGCGGATCGAAGAGCCGCACATTGACCGGCAGCCCCTTCATCGAGGCGAAGAGCGCCGAGTAATCCCCGGTCTGATAGTCGACGAGCCCGGCGATCGCCCGCGAGCGGGCATCCTCGTCCTCGGAGAGGATCATGCGCCGCAGCGCCACCATGCGCTCGGGCGAAAAGAACATGTGCTCGGAGCGGGCGAGGCCCACCCCTTCGGCGCCGAAGCTCAGCGCCGTCTGCACCGATTCCATGGTTTCGGCATTGGTGCGCACGGCGATATCGCGGCTGGCATCGGACCAGCCCAGCAGCCGGCCCATCGCCCCACCGATCTGCGGCTGCGCCAGCGGCAGGGTGCCCAGATAGACGGCGCCGTCGGTGCCATCGATGGTGAGCCGGTCGCCGGCGCGGAATTCGCGATCCCCGATATGGCAGACCATTTCGGCGGCATCGACGGAGAGATTGCGCACCCCTGCCACGCAAGGCTTGCCGGTGATGCGGGCAATGACGCCGGCATGGCTCGACATGCCGCCCCGGGCAGTGAGAATGCCGGTGGCCGCCTTCATGCCCTCGATATCGGCCGGGCCGGTCTCGTTGACCACCAGAATGCAATGCTTGCCACGGGCGCGCAGCCGTGCCGCGTCCTCGGCATTGAAGACGATGATGCCGCTGGCCGCGCCCGGCGACACGCCCAGGCCCATGGCGATGGGCGAGACGCCTTCTGGCGATTTGAGCCGTGGATGCAGCATCAGCGCCAGCCGGTTGGCATCCACCCGGCTGACGGCATTGTGCGGGGTCCAGATGCGGCGCTCGACACGATCCACCGCCGCTTCCAGCTCCGCGCCGGCGCTGGCCTGAACCGAGCGCGCCGACATGAATTGGACCTGCCCGGCCTTGACCGATACCAGGCAGCTCATATGCCGCCCGGCCTTGGCGTCGAGCAGCGCGATCAGGGCATGGATGCTTTCGGGCAGGCGCGGCAGCGGCCCGCCATTGAGCGGCGCGGGACCCAGCGCGCCGGTGGCCGCATTGCGGGTAAGGAATTGTTCGACCGCGCCTTCGGCCACGGCCTGCACCAGCACGATCTGCCGCGCCCGGTCATCCTCCTGCCGTCCGCCGGTCCAGATCCGCCCGGAAAAGCCGTAGCTCTCGAAGGCCTGCTTGATGGCCCGCGCCAGCGGCCGGCCGGGATCGACGGCATCCTCGGGCGCGGCGGGCGCAGGAATGCCGATGCGGGCGGGCATCAGGCCGCCATTATGGCTCGCGGCGGAGGTGCGCACCACCAGCATGGGCGGCTTGCCGTCCTTGTCGACCAGCTTGAACAGGCAGGCCACCCAGTGGGTGCGCAACCTTATGTCGCGGCGGCCGCGTTCGGCCTGCAATTCGTCCCAGGCGGCGCGGGTGATGGCGATGGTGGGAATGGTGGGAAAACCGGCCTCGCAGACACGGAAGATCCAGCGCGCCTTGCCGGCGAGCAGCTTGAGCTGGCTGGCGCTCAGGTTCGCTTTCCCCAGGGCCGGGGCAATCGCAAACATTTCCTGCGCCAAACTCACGGCCTAATCCCTTCCCAAGCTCCATACACATATTGCCCATGCCCCGCGCGGCTGCAACAGCACTTGACTTGCCGGGGCGCTGAAAGCATCTGATCTGGCATGGAAAAAAGGCCGCACCTCGACATTCTGCTCTGCGCACCGCGCGGATTCTGCGCCGGCGTGGACCGCGCGATCCAGATCGTGGAGCTGGCGCTCCAAAAATACGGCGCGCCGGTCTATGTGCGCCATGCCATCGTGCATAACAAATATGTGGTGGAAGGCCTCAAGGCCAAGGGCGCCGTGTTCGTCGAGGAGCTGGAGGAAATCCCCGACACCGAGGCGCCGGTGGTGTTCTCGGCCCATGGCGTGCCCAAAAGCGTGCCGGCCGAAGCGCGTACCCGCAACATGTTCTTCCTCGACGCCACCTGCCCGCTGGTCTCCAAGGTGCATGTGGAAGCCTCGCGCCATTTCGAGGAAGGCCACGAAATCGTGCTGATCGGCCATCAGGGTCACCCCGAAGTGATCGGCACCATGGGCCAGCTCCCGCCCGGAGCCGTCACGCTGATCGAGACGGTGGAAGACGCCAATCGCTTCGTGCCGAAGAATCCCGAAACCCTGGCCTTCGTCACCCAGACCACGCTCTCTGTCGATGATACCCGCGAGATCGTCGCTGCCCTGCGCGCCCGCTTCCCCGCCATCAATGGCCCGCACAAGGAAGACATCTGCTACGCCACCACCAATCGGCAGGAGGCCATCAAGGCCGTGGCGCCACTGGTCGATGCCATGATCGTGGTGGGCTCGCCCCATTCCTCCAATTCCCAGCGCCTGGTGGAAGTCGCCCTGCGGTCCGGCTGCAGGATCGCGACGCTGGTGGATCGCGCCAGCGACATCGACTGGTCGCTCTATGGCAATCTCACGTCCTTGGGCGTCAGCGCCGGCGCCTCCGCCCCTGAGAGCCTGGTGGAAGAAGTCATCGACGCCTTCGCCGAGCGCTATGCGGTCAAGGTGGAGACCAGGACCACCGCCGAGGAAAACATCGCCTTCAACATTCCCAAAGTGCTGCGCAATCTGGAAGCGGCTTCGGGACGATGAACGGGCTCGACCTTTTCGAAACGGAGCGGCTCGTCCTGTCGGGCTGGCGGCTGGACCAGCTTGACGACCTGATCGCCCTGCACGGCAATCCCAATGTGACCCGCTACCTGACCGCAAGCGGCGCGCCCTGGACGCGCGCGGAGGCCGAAGCGGCGCTCAAGACCTGGATCGGCCTGTTCGAGGCCCGGAAATTGGGCAAATTGCGCCTTACCCGCAAGAGCGACGGCGCCTTTATCGGCCGCGCCGGCTTCGGGATTTATCCCCGCACTGGCGAACCTGAAATAGGCTACGCCCTGTTCGAGGATTTTCACGGGGCGGGCTATGCGACGGAAGCGGCGGCGGGGTTGCGCGACTGGTTCTTCACGGCCGAAAGGGGCGACCATTTCATCGGCTTCGCCGACACCCGCAACGCCGCCTCCCTCGCGATCCTCGAAAAGATCGGCATGGAAAAGACCCATGTCGAAACCGAGCCGGGCGGCCTTGCCTGCCAGTTCCACATCTACAGGCGGCCGGTCCATGGCTGACACGGTCATCATCCATACCGACGGCGCCTGTTCAGGCAATCCGGGTCCGGGCGGCTGGGGCGCCATCCTGCAATTCGGGCAGCACCGCAAGGAATTGAAGGGCGGCGCGCCTCTGACGACCAATAACAAGATGGAGCTCACCGCCGCTATCGAAGCGCTCAACGCCCTCACCCGGCCCTGCAAGGTCGAAATCCATACCGACAGCCAATATGTCAAGAACGGCGTCCAGGGCTGGATTCACGGCTGGAAGCGCAATGGCTGGAAGACCGCCGACAAGAAACCGGTGAAAAATGTCGAGCTCTGGCAGGCGCTGGACGAAGCCACCAGGCGCCACGAGATTTCCTGGCACTGGGTCAAGGGCCACAATGGCGACGAACTCAACGAACGCGCCGACGAACTCGCCCGCGAAGGCATGGCCCCGTTCAAGGGAAAAAAGGCAGCCGGGTTCACCGCGCCGTTTTGAGGTCCTTATTACCAGATTTGCAGGAATGGTAATAACGCCGGATTATGACCTGCGGCCCCTTAGGCCCGCTTCGGCAGGACGGTCTTCACCACCCGCCACAGCGGCGCGACTACCCAGCCTGCCACGGGGATCATCACCAGGCCGAAGGCCAGCCCGAAAATGCCGTCGATAAGGGCGGTCATGGCCCAGCCGGCGAAGCCGCCGATGGCTGGCAGGGCATGCGCCGCCCATTCGGCGGCGTGCTCGATCCAGTGCTCGGGTGCCGCCAGCCCGAATTCGGCCATTCCGTGCAGGATGATGCCGCCGCCGACCCAGATCATCGCTGCCGTCCCCACCACGGCCAGCACCTGCATGAAGACCGGCATGGCGCGCACCAGCCAGCGGCCGAAGCTGCGCGTCGAGCCCAGCCGCCCCTTGCCCGCCAGCAGCACGCCGAAATCGTCGGCTTTGACCAGGAGCGCCACCGCGCCATAGACCAGAGCCGTGATGCCCACGCCGACCAGCGCCAGGATCGCGGCGCGGGTCCAAAAATTGTCGACCGTGATGGCCGCCAGCGCAATGGTCATGATCTCGGCAGAGAGGATGAAATCGGTCTTGATGGCCCCGGCCACGCGGGTGTCCTCTTCCGATTTCGGATCGAGCGCCGCCGGCTCCAGCCCTGCCTCGTGGCTCTCCGCCTCGTGCGGCAGCAGCGCATGGAAGACCTTCTCGGCCCCCTCATAGCAGAGATAGGCCCCGCCCAGCATCAGTACGGGCGTGATGATCCAGGGCGCGACCAGACTCAGGATCAGCGCCGCCGGCAGGAGGAAGATCAGCTTGTTGCGCACCGAGCCCCAGGCGATGCGAGCGACGATGGGCAATTCCCGTTCGGCCGTGAAGCCATCGACATAGCGCGGCGTCACCGCCGCATCGTCCACCACGGCGCCCGCCGCCTTCAGCCCCGCCTTGGTGGCCTGCCCGGCAATATCGTCGAGCGAGGCGACCGCCACCTTGGCCAGGCCGGCGACGTCATCGAGAAGCGCGAGAAGACCGACAGACATGGGCCGACACCTCGTAGACCTCATGGTGAGCTTGTCGAACCACGAGGTCGGTCACACCGCCTTTGCCACGACCACCCTTCGACAGGCTCAGGGTGAAGTCTGCTTGTGGCGCGGCAACTACCCCGCCACCTTACCGAAATCGGCCACAAGATGCATTGTATCGCGCAGGCGCGCCAGCAGGTTGAGGCGATTTTCGCGGATGGCCGGGTCGGCATCGTTGACCAGAACGGCGGTGAAGAAGGCGTCGACCGGCGCGCGCAGGGTGGCGAGTTCGGCCATGGCGCCTTTGTAGTCGTCCCTGCCGACATGGGCCGCGACGGCGGCATGCACCCCGTCCACCGCAAAGGCCAGGGATTCTTCCTCGGGCAGTTTCAGGGCCGCCTGGTCCACCGCGCCGGCATAGGTCCGGCCGTCCTTCTTCTCCTCGGCCGCCAGAATATTGGCGGCGCGGCGATAGCCGGCCAGGAGATTGGCGCCGTCATCGCTGGCCAGAAGGCTCGACAAAGCCTCGGCGCGCTGGGTGATCTGCAGGATGTCGTTGCTGTCGGCGGAAATCACCGCGTCCACCAGGTCGTGCCGCGCGCCGGCGTCGCGGAGCGACACTTTCAGCCGGTCGTGGAAGAAGGCCAGCAGATCAGGCTCCACCCGGAGCGGGAATTTGAGGCCATTCTCGGTGATGATGCGGATGATCCCCAGTGCGGCACGGCGCAGGGCGAAGGGATCGCGCGAGCCGGTGGGCTTTTCGTCGATGGACCAGAAGCCGGAGAGCACGTTGAGCTTGTCGGCCAGAGCCACGGCGATGGACACCGGTTCGGTCGGCACCCGGTCGGAGGGGCCGACCGGCTTGTAGTGCATTTCGAGCGCCTGGGCGATTTCGGGTTTCTCGCCCTGCGCCGTCGCGTAATAGCGGCCCATCAGGCCCTGAAGCTCTGGGAATTCCCCCACCATGCCGGTGACGAGGTCCGCCTTGGCCAGCATGGCGGCGCGCTTGGTCTTTTCGACATCGGCGCCCACCTGCGGGGCGATTTCG
>Ga0160493_100300_pt1 | contig 15709 bp, 14 predicted proteins | sample DID2MG_2_FD_108262 | JGI IMG/M metagenome (GOLD analysis project Ga0160493, IMG submission 108262) | Enriched soil microbial communities from UW Madison campus, WI, USA - DID2878_E24_FP2 MG | ecosystem: Environmental > Terrestrial > Soil > Unclassified | place: USA: Madison, Wisconsin | collected... | reverse complement strand
TCTTAAGGCGCTCGAGCGACATGACGGAAATATTTCGGCTGCCGCTCGTGACCTCAAACTCACGCGGGCCAGCCTCGATTACCGTCTGGGAAAGCTGGGAATCCGGCCTCACGCCTAATATCGAACGCAACAGCGTCGGGCCCGCAGAGACAAGCCCCCTGCTGATCGGTAAGACAGCAAATTGCCCGCAAAACCAGGTGGCTTTCGACCCCATCGCAGAAATGGGACACGTTTCGCCTTCACCGAACGCAGACGGGCGCGTTCTCCTTTGACTATGTCCTTTGGGCCGCATTGATTTCGAGACGACGCGCAAACAGGGCCGCACCCAGGGCGACAATCGCCGAGGCCAGCATCACCATGAGCAGGCCAGACCGAGCATTTTCTTCCGTCAAAACGGCACCTGCGACCGCTGCCATAAGGGAGGCGCCTATGACAGTAATCGCGCCGGCGAGTCCAGCGGCGCTTCCAGTCTGCGTTGGCCGAACCGAAATTGCCGCAGCATTGGCGCTGGGCTGCGTAAGTCCGTTCGACAATCCGACGAACAGGCATGGCCCGAACAATGCCACCACATGATCGACGCCGGCAAAATACAGGACAATGCCGAACAAGAGCCCACCGCAAGCCACAATCCTTCCTGCGATCAGCAGGGTGGCCTCCGGGAGATTGCCGGCAAGCCGCCCGGCCAGAAAACTGCCGAGGATGAAGCCGCCTGTGATCGAACCCATGTAGAAACCAAGAACCGCTGGCGATAGACCGAAGGCTGAAGCGGCCAGCGGCGCGCCAGCCAGGAAGGCATAGAAAGCGCCGAGCGAGAACGCCATGCACAGGCAATAGGCCAGGAAGCGTTTGGAGCCGAGCAGTTCGGGATAGGCCTTGTACTGCTCCCGCATCGTCATGGACCGCGAGGCGTTCGTCTCGTGCAGGTCGGCCCAACACAAGGCCAGGACCGCGAGTCCAAAAAGCGCCAGAACGTAAAAGCTGGCTCTCCAGCCAAATGCCTGGTCAAGCAGCCCGCCTGCCGTGGGGCCGAGCATGGGTGCAATAGCCCACGCCATGGCCAGATAGCCGAACCGGCCTGCGGTCTGTTCTCGATTACTCGTATCACGGATCACGGCGAGCGACACCGCGTAGGTTGGTGCGATCACAGCCTGCACCATCCGGCAGGCCAGGAAGGTCCAGGCGTCCGGCGCCAGGGCGCACCCAATAGTCGCAGCGATGAATATCGCCAGCGCCCCGAGGACTACAGGCCTGCGGCCAAAACGATCCGAGAGAGGGCCCAAAACAAGCTGAAGGCATGCTGACACAATCGCATAGGCCGCCAACGAAAGCCCGATCAGCCCATAATCTACGCCAAATTCGGCGGCCATTTGGGGCAGAGATGGAAGGAAGAAGTTGATCGGCAGAATAGCAAGTGCCGACAGTAAGACCAAGGTGGACAGGCGAGGAGAAGCTGATGAACCTGGCATGATCAAAGCCAATTGCTTGTGTGGGAAACGAGGCAATAAAAAAGCCCCTGTGAGGGGCTGATTTCTCCGCGCATGGGTGCCGTCGCCTGGCAGCTATGCTGCCGTCCCCATGCGCGCGCCTACTACGACCATGCTGTTTTTGATCATCATGGCTCAATTGTTACGGCGCGAAGGAATGCCCGTCAACTCGACGCCTTGCGGCACCAATCAGATTGTCGCCGCCATCTGCTGCTCTGCGTCAGCTTGAAGCGTTCCGAAATCCAAAACGCCTCCCGGCCTGTTCGGTCGGCTTTCGGGTTGGACGTTGACGTCCGCTTTCGGGAAACCGCGAAGGTTCATCGAACGGCTGTAATGAGGCGCATTGCTGCCGAAACGAGCCAGAATGTGCTCGATGCGGATGTAGCCGTTGTTCAAAGCGCTTCGCCTGGCGACCTCGCGCTGCCAGCATGAGGCTAGCTTGCTATTACTGCGCACCACAGACCAGCGGCCCGCCTACGCCAGACTCTTGGCGGTCGCTACGGCAGACCGCTCGTCCGCTCAAACGTCGCGCTTATGGCAGCGAATATGGACCGCATGCGGCGTCCACATGCTCGAAACGACCGCAAGTGACGGCTGAAATCCATGCGTTTCTTTGGCGCACTTGCTGCGCATTAAGAGGCAGGAATGTGCGCTGGATCAGCATGAATTCGGCAGCCGCTTTGCAGATATACGGTCATAGTTGCGCACCTCTCGCACAAGCTTTCTTCCAGTGTCCACGCAGGAAATTCGCACGTTCAGTGCATAGTCGAAAATGGGCCTCTTGGGGCGAGAAAGGGCTGATTTTCGGAGGGCAAGATTAAAGACGACGGCACCATATCGGGCCGCTTCTGGAAATTGTTGTTGTCTGCACACTGGTTAGGCGAGCGATTCCGGCACTATGGTTTTGAGGGGCCGCGTGCCGCGATTTCGCGCAAAACCTTGGCTTTGCTGGGTTACGAGCGGCACCATAGGCCCATATCTGCCGTTTTACGGGCTTTTTGGCTGGAGTCGCGCCCTTAAGCGCCGACGCCCGGCAGCATGCGATCCGATACGCCAAAGGTCGGCAAGATGAAGCTTTTTCACGCAGGTCAGGAAGATCATCCGGCGGCCGTCCCGCCCCTTATGGTGCTTGGCCACGAGGTCATGAGCGTCGTGCAGCGCGGATCGGTGTCGTGGCAGATCGGTAAGACGAGGAGCCTTGGATTTTAGCCAACACCAGACGTGCCTATCGGCACTTCGCGCAAGATACCCCCCAGCGCGAGGGTTAGCAGTCTGGCGGCGTCGTCAGGCTCGCCTTCCGAAGCGACCGAAATGGCGTTGGTCAGCATAATCAGTTCGCGCGGCGATACGTCTTGTCGAAGCGCGCCGACTTCGGCTGCCTGACTGACAAGAAGAGCTGCCGTGTCATGGATCATGCCTTGGCAAGTATCCTCGTCGGCAACGCGACCCTCGGGGTCTGCCAAAAGTGCCATGGCCAGGCCTCGCGTCACAGATAGATAGCTTGTCAGTTCGTCGAGCCAGCGAACGAGGGCTAGTTTTGGTCCCGCCTCGTCCAGCAGTCCCTCTCCGCGCTCGCAGAGGCGGCACACGCCCTCATGAAAAACGGCATTGAGGAGTGCGTGGCGAGACGGAAAGTGACGGTGCAAGGTCGCAGAGCCGACCCCGGCGCGACGCGCGATCTCTTCCAGCGAAGCGGTGGCTCCATCGCGACTGATGACGGCTTCGGCAGCTTCAATGAGCCGTTGACGATTTCGGCGGCTGTCGGCTCGGCGAGTCTGAGGTTCCAAAAGCTTTCCCCATAAAACGGAGGGACACCCCACTTAGTTGACAAATGGGGTGCTCCCCCATATTACTTTTTAAAGAAACGGAGGCATACCCCGTTTATGGTCGTTAGGATAAAAGATGTCAAAATCCTCACTTGCCGTCGCTGGCCCGCCACCCGGACGAGGGCGCGTCACCGCATCTGGAAATGAACGCCATGGGCACGCTCAGGTCGCTGCCGCCGACGACTTTCGGGCGCTGTTTCGCCGCCATCCGGCGGGTGTCGCCGTCATCGCCGCGAAGGCGCTTGATGGGTCCTATGTCGGTTTTACCTCTACCTCTGTGATCTCGGTGTCGGTCGAGCCACTCCTGATCGCGTTCTCGGTTATGGGTGCATCGTCTTCATGGCCGGCTATACGGGATGCCGAGCTGGTGACCGTGAGCTTTCTGGCCGAAGGGCAAATCGGGATCGCCACTCGGTTCTCGACGCAAGGAATAGATCGTTTTGCGGCAGGTGGCTGGCGAACGCTCGCCTCGGGTCTGCCCACCATTGAAGGCGCGGCTGCCTCGCTATCTGCTCGTATTGTCCAAAGGATCGCTGCTGGCGGAAGCCATCTTGTCATCGCATCGGTGGAGACTATCGACCTTGCAGGCCAAGGCTCCGCTCCATTGATCTATTTCGACAAGGAATACCGCTCCGCCACCTTCCCATTGGCTACGCCCCTTCAACCTGCGCCCGAATTTGGGGACCAGCTTAAGGGGGGAGATCAGCAATGACATTTACAGATTCTTCGTCCGAAGCGGCATGGCATGTGCATGGCCTGTCGAACCCGCTTCGGTTCGCGTCGTTTTTGCCGGTGCCGGACACGCCAGACGCTTTCGCCGATCTCGTTGCCTATACGCGCCGGATGGAACAGGCCGGGTTCATCGCTTTGTTCTTGGGCGACGATGCCGCGCTCGGCGGCTTCGAGCCGCTGACGCTTGCGGCGGCTCTCGCCATGTTCACTGATCGGATCGGACTGGTCCCAACGGCAGCGACAAACTTCAACGAGCCGTTTCACCTCGCCCGTCGTCTCGCGAGTATCGACCATATCTCTGGCGGGCGGGCGGGATGGCATGTGGATACTCATGCCGTCCCGCGCGAAGCCGGTGGTCTCTTTCCGCGCAGAGGCGACGCCTATGACGACAGACTGATACAGGCAGAGGAGTTCCTGAGCATCGCGCGCGGCTTATGGGATAGCTATGCCGATGACGCCATTATCGTCGACAAGCGGTCCGGGATGTATTTCAAGCCGAGTGGGCGGCGTCCCCTCAACCATGTCGGATCGCATTTCCGGGTATCTGGCCCGCTGAATCTCGCACGCTCGCCACAGGCACATCCCGTCATCTTCCATGCGCCTTTAAATCGAGAGGAAATCGCCTTCGCCGCCCGGCATGCAGATGTCGTCCTGTCTCGGTTGCTGTCTATAGAGGCCATCAAGGCATACCGGTCCGGCCTCGACGAGGCTCTCGTTGCCGCTGGCCGGATGCGGGGCAGCGCGCAGTTCTGGCCTCAGCTCACTCCGATCATCGTCTCCACCGAGCAGGAGATCGGACAGCGACGCGCGGAGCTAAAAGCTCGGCCCGAAGCTACGGACGACAGCACATTCTTCATCGGCACGCCCGAACAGCTTGCAGATCATATCGCTCAATGGGCGGTTGAAGGTGTCGTCGATGGCGTGGCCTTTCATTTTCCGTTGGGGTTGGCGGACGCCGACGCTTTTTTTGATGAGGCGCTACCTGTTCTGTCCCGGCGCGGCCTTATCGCACCGCCGGATGGGATGTCATTGCGTGATGACCTTGGACTATCCCGGCCGGAAAGGAGTGCCGCATGAGCCGCAAGAAACAGGTTCGGTTAATCGCAATAACCCACGCGACAGGCTCCCATCCGCGCGGATGGCGACATCCTGACAGCCCAGCCCGACCGGCCACGGACGCGCAATCCTTCATCGCAGCGGTGCAAGAATTGGAGCGCGGCCTGTTCGATGGGATATTTATCTCGGAGACAGCCGGGACCATGCCCGGCCCTGCCAGGGCACATCAGCACGACTCGATGATCAACGATTCGCTTGATCCGACAGTTCTTCTGTCGGCCATCGCGGCGGAAACGAAACATATCGGCCTCATCACCACCGGCTCGACGAGCTTGACCCAGCCCTACACGTTCGCCCGGCTGCTCGCCTCTCTCGATCATATCTCCAGAGGCAGGGCCGGCTGGAACGTCGTCACATCGCGCTTCGAAACCGAGGCACGAAACTTCGGCATTGATCCACGCCTTCTGCACGGCCCCCTGCGATACGAGATCGCCACGGAGTTCGTGGACATCGTGAAACGTCTCTGGGACAGCGCTCCCGTCAATGCCCGAACGCATGGCCCGGAGAACGAGCAGGCATTTGATCCATCCAGCGTCCAGCCGTTCGACTATCGGGGAACCCACTTCCGCGTGTCCGGCGCTTTGGACATCAAGCGTCCGCCACAGGGTCATCCGGTGATCGTGCAGGCTGGAATGAGTGAGGAAGGCCGCGACCTCACCGCACGTGAGGCCGATATCGTTCTCGGCGGCGGCTGGAATGCGCGGCAGGCTCGTGAGGACATTCGCCGGCGTGCGCAAAGATATGGACGTGATCCCGACGCGCTGATCGTTCTCGCCTTGCTCCCCTACGTATTGGTGGGAGAGAACCGCGACGAAGCCGAAGCACAACTTCGCGCCTTCACGGCCTTGCTTGCCCCGGATGAACGCCAACAGCATGGAATTCTCGCGGGATCGCCGACTGACATTGCCGATCTCATGGAGAACTGGCTGGATGGCGGAGGCGCTGATGGCTTCGCGGTGGGCTTCCCCTATCTGCGGGGACCGGTGGAAGCGTTCACGAGGCTGGTGATCCCCGAACTACAAAGGCGTGGCCGCTTCCGGACAGAGTATTCGGGAACAACTCTGCGCGAGAACCTCTGCATTCCGCTCCCGCCTGCTCGGTATGGTGCAGGCGAACCTAACCGGATGCGAGCGCCATGATCCGCACAGAAGGTTAGATTACCGTCAGGGTTCCGAACAAGATGAGGCGACAGTTTCGCAAGCTCTCTGGACTTGAAGGGGCGTCGCCGCTGCTGCGCGGGCGCATACCGATGGCTTCCCTCATCCAGATGCTCGCCGTCGCCGAGTATCTGAACTTCCGCCATGCCGCCAACGCGCTCGGCGTGGCGCAATCCAGTGTCAGCGCACGCGTGAAGGCGCTCGAAGAAGACCTCGGCATCCTCCTGTTCGAGCGTCACGCACGTGGCGTCCGGCTGACCGAGGCCGGACGGCACTTCGTCGAGCGGATAGCGGCCGGCGTCGATCAACTCGATCATGCGGTGAAGACCGCCGGAATGGCAGCGACGGGGGAATGTGGTCGGCTGCGTATCGGCATCCATGCCCTGATCCCCGGCAGCTTCCTTGCGGAGTTGATCGGACAGTATCGGGAAAACCATTCCGGCATTGAGGTCGAAATCACCGAAGGTACGGCTCGCGATGCGGTCATGCAGCTTCGAGCCGACCGGCTGGACGTGGCGTTCGTCGCTGGTACGCCAGAGCTGCCCGACTGCCATACACGGCCGATCTGGACTGAATCGCTGGTAGCGGTGCTACCGGATAGGCATCGTCTTGCCGGGCATCCGGCAATCACTTGGGCCGATCTGGTCGGCGAGACCTTCCTTGTCCGCTATGGTGGCACTGGCCCGCAGGTTCATGACCATATCGTGCTGCGCCTTGCCGGGCGCTGGCCCGCGCCGTCTATCCTGCGTTTCGACGTGGGGCGCAGCACGCTGTTGTCCATGGTCGGACAGGGCTTCGGTATCACCATCGTCGGCGCGGCGACGACGATGCTGCCGGCTACCGGCATCGTCTTTCTTCCATTCGCCGATGAGCCAGAGCCGGTAGCCTTTGCTGCCGTCTGGTCGCCATTCAATCGCAGCGCCACTCTGAAAAACCTGCTCACGCTCGCGGGCGAAATGGGGCGTTTCCGCAATTCATCCCAACCAGTCCCGCAGCAGTGACAATGCAAGATCGGCTTCAGGCGCAACTCGACAATCCGTCAGCAGCCTTCTTGGGCAACAGGGGTGCTGCAAGCGCACAAGCGCAAAGGCGGCACGCTACAGGCTACCGATCCCCCTCCATGGTTCGTCTATTTCGGGGACCTCCATCACCCCGGAATCCACCAGAGCCAAGGAGGATTATATGTGCGCAAAGCACCGCCGCGCCCGTAAAGGGCGACCGCGACAGTCGATCCCCGAACCACTTCCCGACGATCTTTTCGACTATGCCAAGCCTCTGGTACAGGCCCGTATTGGCCGTCCGGTCAAACACGACCTGTCCGGCTGGACCGTCAACGACGATTGGCCAGAGGACATTCCCGTCACCGAGGCCGAGATTGATGTGTTCGAGCGTTGGTTCGGCGATCTGTTCGACGAATTCTTTGGACCATGCCGATGATTTGAGAAAGACGCTTCCACCATGACCGCACCCCAACTCTCGAACGGGGTGCGCGCCGCCCTCTATCTGCGCGTCTCGACCGCTCGGCAGGCCGAGCACGATATTTCCATTCCAGACCAGAAGCGGCAGGGTGAAGCCTATTGCGAGCAGCGCGGCTACCAGCTCGTTGAGACTTATGTCGAGCCGGGCGCAACCGCCACCAACGACAAGCGCCCCGAATTCCAGCGCATGATCGAGGCGGGCACGTCGAAGCCCGCGCCCTTCGATATTGTTGTAGTCCATTCTTTCAGCCGCTTTTTCCGCGATCACTTCGAGATGGAGTTCTACGTTCGCAAGCTGGCGAAGGGCGGCGTCAAGCTGGTGTCCATCACGCAGGAGATGGGCGACGACCCCATGCACCAGATGATGCGACAGATCATGGCGTTGTTCGACGAATACCAGTCGAAGGAGAACGCCAAGCACGTTCTGCGAGCCATGAACGAGAACGCCCGGCAAGGCTTCTGGAACGGCGCAAGGCCGCCCATCGGCTATCGCATCGTTGCGGCCGAGCAGCGGGGATCAAAGATCAAGAAAAGGCTGGAGATCGACCCGCTGCACGCAGACACCGTGCGGCTGATCTATCGGCTCTATCTCGAAGGTGACGGCACATCCGGCGCAATGGGCGTCAAGGCTATTGCTACCTATCTCAATGAGCGTCGGTTCTTCACCCGCGACGGTGGGAGATGGGGCTTGGCGCAAATCCACGCCATCCTGACCCGCACCACCTATATCGGGGAACACAGGTTCAACACGCGCTCGCACAAGGACCGGGAGAAGAAACCGGAGAGCGAGGTCGCCATCATGGCGGTGCCGCCGCTGATCGAACGCGAGATATTCGATGCGGTGCAAGCGCGTTTGAAGTCGCGCGATCCTTTGGTGACGCCGGCACGTGTCTCCAGCGGTCCTACGCTGCTGACGGGCATTTGCTTCTGCGCCAAATGCGGGGGCGCCATGACGTTACGTACTGGGAAGGGAAGCGCAGGGCAGACATACCGCTATTACACCTGCTCGACCAAAGCGCGGCAGGGCAAGACCGGCTGCAAGGGCCGCACGATCCCGATGGATAAGCTGGACCATCTGGTTGCCGATCATATCGGGGATCGCCTGCTCCAGCCCAAGCGGCTGGAGACCGTCCTCGCCAGCGTCATCGACCGCCGGCAGGAGCGCACCGAACGCCGCAGAGAGCATCTAGCCGAGCTTAACAGACGGATCACAGAGACGGACCAACGGATCGGCCGCCTGTTTGATGCCATCGAAGGTGGAATGATCGACAAGGACGACGCCATGGCAAAAGAACGCATGGTGAGCCTCAAGGCGTTGCGGGATCAGGCCGCCGCCGACGCCGAGCGCACGCAGCTCGCGCTCGACAGTTCAGGCAATCAGGGCATCAGTCCCGACATGCTCAAGGGGTTCGCCTGCATCGCACGCCAGCGCATACGGCTTGAAGGTGGAGGCTACCGCCGCGACCACCTGCGCGCGCTGGCCCAGCGCGTCGAGGTCGCCGACGACGAGGTTCGCATTATGGGATCGAAGTCGGAATTGCTGCGAACGCTGGTCGCCGCTTCTAGCGTAGAAACGGCGGCGTTCGGCGTTAAGAGTTCTGTACTGAAATGGCGCGCCCGAAGAGATTCGAACTCCTGACCCCCAGATTCGTAGTCTGGTGCTCTATCCAGCTGAGCTACGGGCGCGCAGGCCGACGATGCGGCGGGCTTGCAGGGGACGGTCTTGAAACCGTCTTCTCCTGAAGCGCGGCAACCCATACATGGGTGTCGGGGCCATTGCAAGCGGGGCGGTGAGATTTTCCGGGGGGAAGATCAGGCGAGAGTTTGCTGAAGCGGCAGCGTGATATCGAAGCGCGTGCCTGTGGCAGTTTCTCCTAGTTCCAGCCGGCCGCCATGAGCCTCGGCGATCTCGCGCGCGATTGCCAGGCCAAGCCCGGTGCCACCGGACCGCACAGAGCCCTCGAAGGCGACGAAGAGATTTTCACGGGCGCGCGGCGGCAGGCCCGGCCCATTGTCGATGACAGAAATGACGGCGTCCTCGGCCCGCGCTTCGGCGACCACCGAAATCAGCCTCTCCGCCCCCTCCCCAGGCAGGGTTTCCAGCGCCTCCCGGGCATTCTTGAGCAGGTTGACCAGCAGCCGCCCGATCTGCCCGGCATCGCCAACGATCTGGAAATCCTCGGGCACCCGGTTGTCGAAGGCGACGAGCGGATTATTGGTGACCCGCGCCTCGAACCCGGCATCCTCCACCAGGGCTCGGAGCGGAATGGGGGTAAACTGGGGCGGCTTGGCCGCCTCCCGGCCATAGTCGAGTACCGATTGGGCAAAGCCGATGGCCTTGTCCAGGGTCATGACCAGCCGCGGCGCCAGGCGCTGCACTTTGGGATCGTCGAGCGTGGCCACCTGGTCCGAGAGCAATTGCGCCGCGGTCAGCGTATTGCGTAGATCGTGATTGATCTTGGCCACGGCCAGGCCAAGATCGGCCAGGTGCCGTCGCTGGCGCAGCATGGCGAACAATTCGCTTTCCATAGCCGCCAATTCCCGCTCGAGGATGCCGATCTCGTCGCGGCGCAGCGAGGGGTTGAGGATCAGCGCGCCATTTTCCGGCGCCTTGCGAAACGCCAGCATATTGGCGGTCAACCGCAGGACCGGGTCGATGAACAGCGTACTGACCAGCATGTAGAGCGCAAAGGCGGTTACCGCCGCGATGCCGAGCGAGACCAGCACGATGCTACGCGAATAATCGATCATCTCCCGACGCAGCGGTTCCTCGGGCATCAGGAGTTCGAGCAAGCTCTCGTTCATGTCGCCCTCCCCCACGATTCGCAGGGTGCGGCCGCGGCCTGCCAGCAATGTGTCCAGCGCCCCGGCGATCTGGCTGGGCAGATCCCGCTGCCGCAAATCGGCGGTCACAGCCCGCTCGGGCGTCACCGGCTCGGTCAATTCGATGAGCTGGCTCTGGCCTTCCCGTCGGTAGACAATGGCATGAGCCCCCGCCGACAGCAGCAATCTGTCGGTCAGCTCCCGCGGCAGCGCCATAACGTCGGGCACGGCATCCAGCACGCGCGCCGCTACGATGCCGACGCGGAGCCGGTCTTCGAGCCAGGTGGTGCGGAAGGATGCAAGCGACGGCAGGTAGATGACGATTTCGACCAGCATGATCACCCCGATAATGGTGATGATCAGCTTGCTGGACAGACCGGAAAACCGGCTGTTGATGGCTGGAATCTGGTCTTTCATCGCCTCGATCATATGTCAGGCGCGCCTTTGGCGTCAGCCCCCATGGCGGGAGAAAGCGCGTTGGCCATGCACTATCAAGGATACGCGGCAGAAGGGCGGCGGATCATCGCCGCCACAAAGAAAGCAATTGCCGCACCGCAGCCAGACGCCGATTTCGGGGTGGTCCCGGCCGTGCCGCCACGGCCGCTTCGCCCAGCGCCGTCACCGCATCCAGCAAGCTCGGACGCGGCAGCGACAGGCGCGCGAGCCTGTCGAGCGCGATGTTCTTCTCCATGGCCAGCGCCATGAAAGCGGCCATCTCCGCCGCGCCCGGGCCGACAAAACCGGCCGCGAGGATTTTGCCATCGGGGGCCGTCATCATCTTGGCCAATCCTCCGGCAGAGCCCATGGCGCGGGCCTGTTCGTTTTCGACCAGGCTGGCGCGCAGCAGATTCTGCCCGGCCCGCCTGGTCCCGCCCGCCCCGGCAAACCTGCCGATCTGCGCAAGGACCGGCTCGGTCGGCACCACGAAAGGTTGCGGCACCGGCTTTTCCACAGGCGCGCCCAGCACCAGGGCTTCGATTACGGCCCGGCCATGGCCCAAAGCAGCCGGCCAATCGTCCATCCCCGCCGCGGCGCCGGCGACCCGAACCCGCCGATTGCTGGTCTCGCCCAGCACGCCTCTAGCATAGTGGCTTCCCTGCCCTGCAGAGAGATGCAGGCGCACCATGGAAACGTCGAGCGCGTCCAGATCGGCGCTGTTTCCCGCCGCCAGCAGCACATGCGACACGTCCAGCGCCGCCTGCTCTCCATCGACCAGGTTTGCCACCGCGCCAATACCCTGGGCCCTGGGAATGATTTCGCTGAGCCTGGCCCCATCGAGAATGCGCACGCCCTCGGACGCCAGCCCGCGCGCAAGGATGGACACCAGCTCGGGATCGCAACCCTGTAATACGGCGCCCTGCGGCACCAGGGTCACTGCCGAACCAAGCCGGGCGAAAGCCTGCGCCAGTCCCAGCGCCGATGCGCCGCCGCCGACAACCAGCAGATGGGTCAATTTGCGCCCATTGCCCAGGATCGTGTCGGGCGTGAAATAGTTGATCTGCTCAAGACCCGGCACGGCCGGAATGATGGGCACCGCGCCCACGGCCAGGACCATATTGCGCGGCCGGATCTGCATATCGCCGACCATGAGGCTGTTCCGGTCGCCAAAGCGCGTCGCGCCGCCAACAACCTCTATGCCCAATGCTGTCAGGCGGTTTCGATCCGTCGTCGGCGCCTGCTCGGCGGCCAGCGCCGCAGCCCGCTCCTGCACCGCTTTCATGCTGATTTTCGGCGCCACGTCGGCCATGCCGAACGCCCCCGCCTGGCGCAGCGCATGGGCCCGCGCCGCACTGGCCTGCAAGGCGGCAAGCCGCAGCGCCTGCTGGGGGCCATCGCCCGGCTCGGGCCGCCCGCGGTCCACCAGCGTCACCTGCGCCCCCAGGGCCCTGGCATGCTGTGCCAGGGCGATTCCCAGCGCACCGGCGCCCACAACGCAAAGATCGGGTCGAGAATAGTCAGCCATGGTCGCTTGAGCCGGAATGGTTTGAGCACTTATGCGAGGGAAAGCCGCGCTTGACAACCGCCGCACCGGTCTCGCCCATACCGGCGAGGCGCGTTGACTTGGCGACGGCTTTTCCCTATAGACGCCCCAACCCGAAGGCGGCGCGGCTTGTCCGCCTCCACCACCATTTCTGCGCAAGCAGTATCAATAAGAGGAACCGTGCATAAGCGCGGTCTGATGTTATGAAGCGTACATACCAGCCCAGCAAGCTCGTGCGTGCCCGTCGTCACGGTTTCCGCGCCCGCATGGCCACCAAGGACGGTCGCGCGATTCTCAATCGCCGCCGCGCCCTTGGCCGCAAGAAGCTGTCGGCCTAAGGGATCATTGGCCGGATGACGGCCGATCTTTCCCAGCCTGAAGCGACATTGCGCCGCCTGAAGCGGCGCTCGCAATTTCTGAGAGCCGCCCGGGGCAATCGCGCCGGGCGCTCTGCGTTTGGACTGCAGGTCGCTCCTGCGCCGCAGGACGAGCCGGGCGTCGGCTTCACCGTCACCAAGAAAGTCGGCAATGCGCCCGAACGCAATCGCATGAAACGGCGCCTCAGGGCGGCTGCGGCAGCTTGCGCGCGTGACTTTCATCCCGGACATGACTATGTCCTTCTGGCGCGGCGGGAGGCCCTGAGCCTGCCCTTCGCCAGAATGGTCGCCGATTTGAGCGGCCTCATCGCCCGCGTGCATGACCAGAACACGCAAGACAAACGCAATAGTCCCGGCCACGGCCAACGGAACTCGAGACCATGAATTCTGATAATCGCAATGTGATCCTGGCCGTGGTGCTCAGCATGCTCGTGCTGTTTGGCTGGCAGTTTTTCATTGCCGGTCCCCAGCTCGAACAGGCCCAGCGCCAGGCGGAGATCCGTGCCGCCCAGCAGGCAGAGGCGGAGCAGCTCGCCGTGCCGCAGGCCGGCGCCGAAGCCGGCACCGCCGCGCCGGTGGCCACCGGCCCGCAGACCTTTGCCGACCGCGACAGCGCCATTGCCGCCAGCGAGCGCGTCAACATTTCGACGCTCGATCTCGAAGGTTCGATCAGCCTCACCGGTGCACGCATCGACGATCTGGAGCTCAAGCAATATCGCGAAACGGTCGAGCCCGATTCGCCGATCATTGCCCTGCTCAAGCCGGCCGGCCTGCCCGATGCCTATTTCATCGAACAGGGCTGGGTTGCCGCCGCCGGCTCCAATGTCGCCCTGCCCGACAGCCAGACGATCTGGACCGTTGAAGGCGACGCCACGACGCTGACCGCCGACAATTCGGTCACGCTGCGCTACGACAATGGCCAGGGCCTGGTCTTCCGCCGCACCTTCGCGGTCGACGACTATTATCTCTTCACCGTCACCCAGACAGTCGAGAACAATGGCACGGGCGATATCGCCCTGTTCCCCTTCGCCCGCGTCGTGCGCCATGGCGATCCCAAGGTGCAGAACTTCTTCATCCAGCATGAAGGCCCGATCGGGGTGCTGGGCGCCAACAATTATGTCGCCCGCAAATATCACGACCTCCAGAACGAGCGTCAGGTGGATTTCAGCGCCACCACGGGCTGGCTCGGCATGGCCGACAAATATTGGGCCACCGCCGTCCTGCCCAAGGCCGGCACCGCCATCAATGCGCGCTTCGCCTATAGCGCGCCGGCCGGCACCCATGTCTACCAGTCCAATTATGTCGAGACCCAGCCGGTCATCGTGCCCGCCGGCGGCACTGTCAGCCATGAGGCCTATGTCTTTGCCGGCGCCAAGGAAGACCGCGTCATTACCGGCTATCAGGAGCAATACGGTTTCGACCGCCTGGAGCTCTTGATCGACTGGGGCTGGTTCCACTTCCTCACCAAGCCGATGCACTGGCTCCTGGTCACCCTTTACGGCATTCTGGGCAATTTCGGCCTCGCCGTCCTGGCCGTGACCGTCATCGTCAAGGCCATCTTCTTCCCGCTGGCCAACCGCTCCTATGCCTCCATGGCCGCCATGCGCCGCGTGCAGCCGGAAATGAAGGCTATCCAGGAACGGCTCAAGGACGACCGCGCCGCCCAGCAGCAGGCCATGATGGAGCTTTACCGCAAGGAAAAGATCAATCCGCTGTCCGGCTGCTGGCCGATCCTGATCCAGATCCCGGTCTTCTTCGCGCTCTATACCGTCATCTTCATCTCGCTGGAGATGCGTCACGCGCCCTTCTTCGGCTGGATTCAGGATTTGGCGGCGCCCGATCCGACCAATATCTTCACCCTGTTCGGGCTGATCCCCTGGAACCCGACCGCCGTTCCGATCATTGGCGCCTTCCTGCACCTGGGCATCTGGCCGGTCATCATGGGCATCACCATGTGGGTGCAGATGCGCCTCAATCCGCCGCCGCCCGATCCGACCCAGGCGATGATCTTCAACTGGATGCCGGTGATCTTCACCTTCATGCTGGGCACTTTCCCGGCCGGTCTGGTGATCTACTGGGCCTGGAACAACACGCTCTCGATCGCCCAGCAATGGTTCATCATGAAGCGGCACGGCGTCGAGGTTAACCTGCTCGGCAACATCCTCAGCAGCTTCCGGCGCAAGCCCAAGCCGGCGGACGAAGCCAGCAAGAGCTGAGCCGGAACCAAACGAAAATGGGCCCGCCGCTTCCCCGGCGGGCCCGATCTTTATGGGGTAGGACCATGAGCCAGCCAGATTATTCGCCGCATATCGTCGAACGCGGCCGCCTGCTGTTCGCGCGTCCCTTCGCCTTCGTGAAGGGTTGCGTAAGCATTGCCGACCTGCCGCCCATGGACCGGATCGAGATTGCCTTTGCCGGCCGTTCCAATGTCGGCAAGTCCAGCCTCATCAACGCCCTGTGCGGCACATCGGGGCTGGCGCGCACCTCCAATACGCCCGGGCGCACCCAGGAACTCAACATTTTCGAGAGCCAGAGCGAGAACCTGCGCATCGTCGACATGCCCGGCTACGGCTTCGCCAAGGCCCCCGAGCCCAAGGTCAAGGCCTGGACCCAGCTCATCCATCAATATCTCACCGGCCGCGCCACCCTTCGCCGTGTCTATGTGCTGGTCGACAGCCGCCATGGTCCCAAGGACAACGATATCAGCGTCATGAACGAGCTGGACCGGGCGGCGG
>Ga0160493_100297_pt1 | contig 15893 bp, 15 predicted proteins | sample DID2MG_2_FD_108262 | JGI IMG/M metagenome (GOLD analysis project Ga0160493, IMG submission 108262) | Enriched soil microbial communities from UW Madison campus, WI, USA - DID2878_E24_FP2 MG | ecosystem: Environmental > Terrestrial > Soil > Unclassified | place: USA: Madison, Wisconsin | collected... | reverse complement strand
GCGGCGCCGGGCGGCGTGCGCACCACCCAGGCCTTTTCCCAGTCCAACCGCTGGAAGGACCTCGACACCGACCGCGTCAACGGCGCCATCCGCTCGCCCGAGCATCCCTTCTCCAAGGATGGGGGCCTGGCCGTGCTCAAGGGCAATATCGCGCTGGACGGCTGCATCGTGAAGACGGCGGGCGTGGACGAATCCATCCTCAAATTCACCGGCCCGGCCCGGGTCTTCGAAAGCCAGGACGCCACGGTCAAGGCCATCCTCTCCAACGAGATCAAGGAAGGCGATGTCGTCGTCATCCGCTATGAAGGCCCCAAGGGCGGCCCCGGCATGCAGGAAATGCTCTATCCGACGAGCTATCTGAAATCCAAGGGCCTGGGCAAGGCCTGCGCCCTGCTCACCGATGGACGCTTCTCCGGCGGCACGTCGGGCCTCTCCATCGGCCATGCCTCGCCCGAAGCGGCCGAAGGCGGCGCCATTGGCCTGGTGCGCGAGGGCGACATGATCGAAATCGACATCCCCAACCGCAGCGTCAACGTGCTGGTTTCCGATGCCGAACTGGCCGCCCGCCGCGCCGAGCAGGACAAACTCGGCTGGAAGCCCGCCCAGCCGCGCAAGCGCAAGGTCACCACCGCGCTCAAGGCCTATGCGGCCCTGGTCACCTCCGCCGCCACCGGCGCGGTGCGGGATTTGAGCAAGCTGGACGGCTGACCCCGCCACCAAAGACAAAAGCCCGCGCAGCGCAGCGGGCTTTTTCGACAATGGCGTGACAAGCGCCTCGGGCAATGCTACAGCCGCGCCCAGCCACCCGGACTTCTGCCAAGAGGGCCGGACTGGTCAGGTTCGATAGCGGGGATTCCACCCTCCCTATCGAACCGACCCTGATTTCCCCGACATTGCAAATTCTTCGGCTGAGGCGCGAGGCCGCAGCCTGCCCTACTTCACCTCTCCCCCAAGGGAGAGGTGAAGCAGCTCACCCCCTCCGGCCGACGCGGTCCAGAATGGCGAAATCGTCGTCGCTGAGTTCGATCGCGGCGGCGGCCACATTCTCTTCGAGATGGCTGACCTTGCCGGTGCCGGGAATGGGCAGCATGACCGGCGAGCGCTTCAGCATCCAAGCCAAAGCCAACTGGCTGGCCGAGGCGCCATGCTTGTCCATGATCGCCTTGAATTCGGCGCTGGTGGATTCGAGATTGCCGCCATCGATGGGCCGCCACGGAATGAAGCCGATGCCATTGGCTTCGCAATAATCCAGCACGTCCTCGGCCCGGCGATTGACCAGGTTGTAGAGGTTCTGCACCGTGGTCACCTTGAAGTATTTGCCCGCTTCCTTGATGTCGTCCACGCTGACTTCGCTGAGGCCGACATGGCGGATCAACCCGTCCTGCTGCATCTGCGCGATGACGCCGAACTGGTCGGCGCGCGGGGTCTTGCCGTCGATGCGGTGCAATTGCCAGAGATCGAGCACGTCGCGCTTGAGCCGGCGCAGGCTCTGGATCGCGCCCTGGCGCAGGAATTCCGGCCGCCCGAGCTGGTGCCATTCATCCGGCCCGGTGCGGGTAAGCCCGCTCTTGGTGGCGACGATCGTGCCCTTGGCATAGGGCGCCAGCACCTCTCCGATCAGCTCTTCGCTGACATAGGGGCCATAGCTTTCCGCCGTATCGACGAAATCGACATTGAGCTCGGGCAGGCGCCGCAGGGTCGCCTTGGCTTCCTCCGGATTGTCGGGCGGGCCCCAGATGCCGCGGCCGGTAATGCGCATGGCGCCGAAACCAAGCCGGTTGACCTTGAGGTCGCCGCCAATGGCGAAGGTGCCGGAAAGGGCTGCGTCGAGTGTGGTCATCTTGCTTTCTCCATTGGCCGCGCCCGGAGGCAGGCATTCAATTGTCGTCGGCGATATCCGGCAGCGGCAGAAAATCCACGCCGTCCTCGATCAGGCCGGCCACCTCCTCGCGCGTCGCCTCCCCATAGATGCCGCGCGCCTCGGCTTCCTCGAAATGGATCTTCCGCGCTTCCTCGGCAAAATTGTCGCCGACATAATCGGCCTCGCTCATCACCTTCTTGCGATATTGGCGAAGCATGTCGCGGAACCGGGCCGCATCCGGATGGGCGGCGGACAGCGGCACGCGCTCCTGATCGGTGCGGGCCACATTGGGGGCCATGGGTGCCTTTTCCACATGGGCGTCGCCGCATTGCGCGCAGGTGACGATGCCGCGCGCCTGCTGTTCGTCATAGGCGGCGGCATTCTTGAACCAGGCGTCGAAGCGGTGCCCCTTCGAACATTGAAGCGAATACTGGATCACTATTCTTGTCGTTTCATTGCGGCGCAGGACCGCGCCCTTGTCCGGACCATATAGGGGTCCGAACTAGTTCTGCAAAGCCGGAGGCAAAAAGTCCCGCGCATTGGCCAGGGCCGGCACCCGGCTGCGCGCCTCGGCGACGGCGGCAGGATCGATTTCGGCGACGAGCACGCCCGGCCTATCGTGATCGAGCTCGGCGACCACCCGGCCCCAGGGATCGACGATCAGCGAATGGCCATAGGTGGCGCGCCCATTGGGATGGGTGCCGCCCTGCGCCGCGGCGATGACATAGGACCCGGTCTCGATGGCGCGCGCGCGCAAGAGCACATGCCAATGCGCCTGGCCCGTGGGCACGGTGAAGGCGGCGGGGACCGCGATCAGATTGGCACCGGCATTGGCCAGCGCGGTATAGAGCCGCGGGAAGCGCATGTCGTAGCAGATGGAAAAGCCGAGGGTAAAATCGTCCAGGGGGGCAATCACGGCCCGATCGCCGGCTTTGTAGGTGGCGCTTTCGCGATAGGCGTTGAGCCCGGCAATGTCGGCGTCGAAGAGATGGATCTTGTCATAGGTGGCGACCTGCGCCCCATCCGGCCCGAACAGCACCGAGCGATTGGCAAAACGGCCATCCTCGAGCGGCACGGGCAGCGAGCCGATATGGACGAACATGCCGTACCGGCGGGCCATTTCGCCCACCCGGGCCAAATGCGGATGCCCCTCGAACGGCGCGGCCACCGCCTTGAGCTGCTCGCGGTTCTCCGGAAAGATCAGGGTGACTTCCGGGGTGAGCGCATAGGCGGCGCCCCGCGCGGCGGCCTCGGCCAAGAGCGGCTCCAGTGCGGCCAGATTGGTCTCCGGATCGAGCCCGGAGCGCATCTGGATGGCGGCGATTTTCATCGTCTAGCCGGCCAGGAGGGGATCGAGCCCACCCTGGCGCTCCAGCGCCGCCAGGTCGTCATAGCCGCCCACATGCACATCGCCCACGAAGATTTGCGGCACGGTGCGGCGGCCATGGGCACGCTCGGTCATTTTCTCGCGCAGATCGGGATCGAGCACGCTGATCTCAGTGAAATCGACGTTCTTGTCGGCCAGCAGCGCCTTGGCCGCGTGGCAATAGGGGCAGGTGGGGGTGGTGTAGATTTCGACCTTGGCCATGGCGCTAGGCTCCGGAAACAAGCACGACCCCTTATATGGGCAGTTCGCCGTCGATGACAACGCGGGCGAAGGTCAGCACGTCCACCCGCCCGGCGCCGCCGCGCTTGAGGACGCGGGTAATGGCCTTGACCGTGGCCCCGGTCGTATAGACATCGTCCACCAGCACCACCGGCCGGCCCCCCAGCCGCTCCAGCGCCCGCTCATGCAGGCCGAAGGCGCCCCGCACATTGCGCAGCCGGCCATCGCCGGACAGGCCCACCTGCTGGCGGGTCTTGCGGTGGCGGCGCACCAGATGCGGATCGACATCGAGCCCGGTGATCCGGCCCAGCTCCCGCGCCAGCAGCATGGACTGGTTATAGCGCCGGAAGCGCAGCCGGCTGGCATGCAGCGGCACCGGCACCAGGACCGGCCGGTCCGGCCAGAGTTCCTGCCCGGCGGCGGCCATCAGCCGGGCGCAGAACCGCGCCAGCTCCACCCGGTCGCCATATTTGAAGCGGCTGATCAGCGTGCCCACCACCGCCCCATAGGCCATCGCCGCCCGGGCCCGCTCGAAAGGCGGCGGATCGGCCAAGGCTTCGGCGGAGCGCGCATCGGGCCCCGGATCGCCCTCGAAGGGCAGGCCCAGGACCGGGCAGAACGGCGCGCTGATCGGGCGAAGGCCGGAAAAGCAGGCGGCGCAGAGGCTGTCCCCGGCCACGAGCGGCGCCGAACAGGCGATGCAGGAGGGCGGATAGAGCTGATGGAGCAGAACCAGGCCCAGCCGGCCGAGCCCCTGCCCCAGCCGGTCCAGCACACGCCCTTTGACTTCCCCGCCCCCGCTCTCCATAAGGGCCATATTGCCACGCTCCGGCTCCGGCGAAAGCCCCTTCGATGACCAGCGCCCCCCAGCTTTTCGATTCCGCCCAGATCGGCCGCAACCTGTCCCGCCGCAAGGGCACGGACAATTTCGTGCGCGACCTGGTGCTGGAGGACCTGGCCGACCGGCTCGCCACCTATAAGCGCGATTTTTCCCGCGCCGTGCTGATCGGGCCCGACGCCGAAACCCTGCCCGAAACACTGGTCACCGCCAATGGTCCGGTCTCGGCGCAGCGGGTGGAGGCCTTCGCCGATGCCGATTTTCCGGCCCTGCCGCCGGGCGAGCATGACCTGGTCGTTTCCCTGCTGCACCTGCAGGCCGTCAACGACGTGCCCGGCCACCTGGCGCGGCTGCGGCGGCAATTGCGCCCCGATGGCCTGCTCATGGCTGCCTTTATCGGTGGCGAAAGCCTGACCGAATTGCGCGAGGCTTTCCTCGCCGCCGACCTCGCCGTGTCCGGCGGCGCCTCGGCCCGCATCGCGCCCATGGCGCAGGTGCGCGATGCGGGCGCGCTGCTGCAGCGGGCCGGCTTCGCCCTGCCGGTCGCCGATGTCGAGACCCACAGGGTGCGCTACGGCAATCCCTTCGCGCTGATGGCGGAACTGAAGGCCCTGGGCGCCGCCAATCCGCTGGCCGACCGGCCGCGCCGCTTCGCCACCCGCACCCTGCTTTCCGCCGCCGCCCAGGCCTATGCCGAGCGCGACGGCGACCCCGATGGCCGGGTGCGCGCCACGCTGGAAATCATCTGGATCGCCGGCTGGGTGCCGCATGAAAGCCAGCAGAAGCCCCTGAAGCCGGGCAGCGCCACCACGCGTCTGGGCGATGTCCTGGGCCGGGGAGACGCCGAATGAGCCTGACCGTCTGCCCGGCCTTCGCTTCGGCCCAATAAAAAAGGCCGGTGTTCCCACCGGCCTTTCGCATTCCTGACGGCAGCAGCTTTTATGCCGCTTCCTCGTCGCTTTCGGCTTCGGCCGCATCGGCCTTGGTCCGCTTCGGGCTCTTGGCGAGCTGCTTTTCGATCAGTTGCACGGCCTCGGTCAGGGTCAGCTTGCGCACCGCGCCCACTTCCCGGCTCATCCGGTCCATGGCCTGCTCGAAAAGCTGGCGTTCCGAATAGGACTGCTCGGGCTGCTCTTCGGAGCGGTAGAGGTCGCGCACCACTTCCGAAATGGCGATCAGGTCGCCGGAATTGATCTTGGCTTCATATTCCTGGGCGCGACGCGACCACATGGTGCGCTTGACGCGGGCCCGGCCGGTGACGGTATCGAGAGCCTTCTTGATCTCGTCGTCCTCGGCCAGCTTGCGCATGCCGACCGACTTGACCTTGGCCACGGGGACGCGCAGCGTCAGCTTGTCCTGCTCGAAGCTGATCACGAACAGCTCAAGAGTAAGACCAGCGACTTCCTGCTCCTCGATGGCGACGATGACGCCGACGCCATGGGCAGGGTAGACGACATATTCGCCCGTCTTGAACCCGAGCCGCTGCTGCTGCTTCTTGGCTACCATATGCTGGAACTCCTTATTGACGCCCCAAATGGCGGGTTCCTTGCGGCAAGGACCTGCCATTCCTACTCGTTGACGCCCGACCCCGGGCGCGTACTGCGCAGTAAAGCCTCACGCCGTCCGGGTCCGCTTTGTCCGGAACGCCATGCACTTCGAATGATGTCTGTCAAAAAAATCGTGCCTTGCGGCACGGGCTGGATGACGGGCTCAACTGCATATGGAGGGACCATAGCACAATTTTTCAGCAGAATCAAAAAGAACGAATCAGCCGAACACCCATGGGCCGCCCGGCGGGGCAGCCTCTCGCGATAGTAAAGTGGCAAAGCACTGCCACATCTGAAAATTCAAGCGAGGCGCGTGCCGGCGCCTCAATCGCCCTCGCCCGGGGCATCGGAGAAATATTTCTCCAGCTTGCCAGCTTCCCCATCCTTGTCCTTGGCCTCGGGCAGCGGATCGCGCCGCTCGGTCAGGTTCGGCCAGATGGTGGAGAACTTGCGGTTGAGCTCCAGCCATTCGTCCAGCCCGCTTTCGGTATCGGGCTTGATGGCCTCGGCCGGACATTCGGGCTCGCAGACGCCGCAATCGATGCATTCGTCCGGGTGGATCACCAGCATGTTCTCGCCTTCATAGAAGCAGTCCACCGGACACACTTCAACGCAATCGGTATATTTGCAGGCGATGCAATTGTCGGTGACGATATAGGTCATTCTGGCAGGCAATCCCGTCCAAACGCGGCCGGCCTCTTGGGGAAGGTCAAGCCACCTGTCTCAACGGGAAGGGTGCTAAACCCTTTTCCGTTCGGCCGCAAGACCATGCCGGGAGACGGTTTGGCGCAGTTGCCGCTCCCGGTAAAATGCCGTGCCCCCGGGGCCGGCCGGCGGTCATGCGTCAGCCGGGCCGGTGCCGGAAAACCAGATCCTCGGGGTCCTGCCGCGCGGCGCTCGCATCCGGCACCGCACCGAGCTTGCGGGCCAGCCCGATGGACCGCGCATTTTCCGGATCGCAATAGCTGACCAGCGATGGCAGGCCCAGCACCGAAAAGGCCCAGTCCCGCAAGGCCGAGGCGGCCTCGAAGGCATAGCCCTGCCCTTCGAAACCCTCGTAAAGCAGCCAGCCCAGTTCCTTTTCGGGAAAGAGCGGGCCGTGATTGATCCCGACCTGGCCGATACACGCGCCCGTGCGGCGCAGGTCGATCATCAGCCCGCCATGCCCGAACAGATGCCAGCAGGCGATGTCGTGGCAAAACAACCCCCAGGCGGCCTTGGCGTCATAGGGGCCGCCCATATAGGCCGCACGCGCCGACGCCAGGAACCCGGCATAGGCGGGAAAGTCGCCCGCCAATGGCGCGCGCAGAACCAGGCGTTCGGTTTTCAGCACGGGAATGTGGTTCGGCTGGCCAAGTCGCGCCAGGAGCCGGTCAGTCATCGCCGGCTCCATCCCGCAGCCGATCGGTTTCCCGCCTTTCCCTCTTGGTGGGACGGCCCGCCCCCGGCGAGCGTTCGGCGATGGCCGCCTCATAAGGCGAGCGCTCGGCGCGCGGCGGCATGGACGGGGAAATATCCTCGTAAAGCCCCTGGGCCTCGCTGGCCGGGCCACGCCGCGTGCCGGGATCGAGAATGCGCCAGACCAGCACCCTGCCATGGATCGACATGGTCAGCACATCGCCGGCGCCGACCTTGTGGTCGCTGCGCTCCATCCGCGCCGAATTGATGCGGATGGCACCCGATTCGATGATCTTTTGCGCCAATGTCCGCGATTTGACCGCGCGCGAAAAGAACAGGAACCGGTCGAGCCGCTCCTTGCGGAGCGGCGTTTCGGCCGGCCCTGTCAATCCTATTCCGACTTGCCGCGCAGGGCGGCAAGGGCGGCAAAGGGGCTGTCGGGATCGAAGACCGGCTTGCGGTCTTCCCGTTGCGGGCGGCGATCCTTGTGCTCGCCCTTGTCCGGGCGGCCCCGATGCTCGTCGCGGCCCTTGCCATTGGGCTTGCCGCCCTGCGGGCGGCCCTCCCCTTCCGGCCGACGCGGGCCGCGATTATTGTTGCGCGGACGGTCGTTGCGGCGGCCCTGCTGGGCCTCGCCGTCGCCATCGCGGCGGCCGCGCGGCTCGTGCCGGCGCTGATCGTGATTGCGGCGGCCGGGGAACCAGACCTCGTCGAATTCCGGCTCGGCCGGCGCCGCCGGCTCGTCGGACACAATGGCCTCGACAGGCGCCGCATCGGGCGCGATGGCCTCTTCCGCCACGACCTCAAGCGGTGCAGCGGCCTCGACCGGTTCGGATGCCGCATCGACCGCGTCGACGCTGGCGGGATTGTCTTCCAGCACCTGCTCCAGAGCCGGCGTTTCCGCCGATGCCTCGGCCGGCACCGCCGGCGCGGCGTCCTTGGGCGTGCGGCGCAGGCGATAGCCCAGCGAGCTCAGGATGGAAGCGAAATCCTCGCCCGAACAGCCCAGCAGGCTGGTCATTTCCACCGTGACGCGGAAACCGTTGCCCTCGGCCGCCCCGGCCGGCAATTCGCCCGCATAGGGGCGGCCGGCATCGAGCGCGATCAGCGGCCGGATGATATCGGCCAGGCGCTCCAGGATATCCACGCGCACCGCGCGCTTGCCGGCCACCTTGAACCCGGCGATCTCGTAGAGCCGCGGATCGACTTCCGGATCGACCAGGAACGAGGTCCGGCCCGAAAGCACGATATGGGGAATGTCGGTGACGCCGGGCTGGCGGACGCCGCCATGCTTGAGCGCGAACAGGATCAGCGCCAGTTCGCGCGGCGCGGGCTTGAGCGAGAGCGGCAGATAGATGTGATAGGCGCCGAACTTGATACCCAGTTTGCGCAGCTTGCCGCGCACGTCCTGGTCCAGGCCCTTGACCTCGTCGGCCACCGCGTGGCGCGGCAACAGGCCCAGATGCTCGAACAATTGATAGGCCAACCCGCGCGCCGTGCCCTCGAGATCGGCCGGCGCTTCCAGCGACATGACCTGTTCGAGCACGGTATTGATATGGTGGCGCAGCCATAGCATCAGCCGATCCTGCACCTTTTCCAGGTCCGGCCCGGTCAGGGTTTCGTCGGCCAGGATAATGATGCGCGGCCGGTAGAGGCTGTCGCCCTCGGCCAGCTCGGCGACGATCTCGCCGCGCCAGCGCAGCCGCCCATCGGTGGCCAACACGAATTCTTCATTTGGCGAACCGGCCAATCGTTCGGCACGATTGTGTATCTCCGGCGCCACCACCGAATCGGCGGCGCCGCGCAAACCCTTGGCATCCAGTTCGCCATCGCCGCGCGCGAGGGTGAAGCGGAAGCCTTCGAGCGTGCCGATGAGGTGGCCTTCAAGCCGCACTTCGCCTTGGCTATTGATTTCGGGGGATACCATTCGTTTGTCTTTCAGATGGCGGAGCAGCACGCTGGTGCGCCGGTCGACGAAACGCTGAGTGAGCCGCTCGTGCAGAGCGTCACTCAGCCTGTCCTCTATGTCCCGTGTCTTTTCGCGCCAATAAGCGGGGTCTTCAAGCCAGTTTTTACGGTTCGCGACAAAGGTCCAGGTGCGGATCTGCTTGATCCGATTGCTGAGTGTGTCAATGTCGCCCTCCGCATTGTCGCAAAACCGCACCTGCTCGGCAATCCAATCGGCGCTGACCCGATCAATTCGTCTCAAATCCGAATAAATCCGGGTGACGATTTCGCCATGCGCGGCCGGTGAGATCCCCTGATAGTCGGGAATCTGGCAACATTCCCAGAGCAGTTTGACCGCTTCATGGCCGCGCGCCAGCGCGCCCGCCTCATTGCGGGCAAGAAATTCCAGCGCCAATTGGTCGGTGGCCACCGGCACGCGGGTCAGCGTCCTGTCCTGCGGCGACAATTCCAGCGAGCCCCTGAGTCGCTCGATGGAGGAAAAATCCAGCGCGCTGTTGCGCCATTGCACCTGTCGCACCGGCTCGAAATCGTGGGTTTCGAGCTGGACGACCAATTCTTCGTCGAAATTCTCGGTGCCTCCGGTAACCCCGAACGTGCCGTTATGCCTGTGGCGTCCGGCCCGCCCGGCGATCTGCCCCAGCTCCGCCGGGGTGAGCGGGCGGCTCTGATGGCCGTCGAACTTGGTGTCGTCGGCAAAGGCCACGTGATGGATATCGAGATTGAGCCCCATGCCGATGGCATCGGTGGCCACCAGGAAATCGACATCGCCATTCTGGTAGAGATCGACCTGGGCATTGCGCGTGCGCGGGCTGAGCGCGCCCATCACCACCGCCGCGCCGCCGCGCTCGCGCCGGATCAGTTCGGCGATGGCATAGACCTGCCGGGCCGAGAAGGCGACGATGGCGCTGCGCGCCGGCTGGCGGGAAATTTTCTTCGAACCGGCATAGGTGAGCTGGGAAAAGCGCGGCCGGTCGATAATCTCGGCATGGGGGACCAGCTTCTTGACCACGCCCGCCATGGTCGCCGAGCCCAGCAGCAGCGTTTCGTGGAAGCCGCGCGCCTTGAGAATCCGGTCGGTAAAGACATGGCCGCGGTCGAAATCGGTCGCGGTCTGGATTTCGTCCACCGCCACGCAATCGACATGGATATCCATGGGCATGGCTTCCACCGTCGCCACCCAATAGCGCGGCTTGGCCGGCACGATGCGCTCCTCGCCGGTGACCAGGGCCACCGCCTGTTCGCCGACCCGCTCCACCACCCGCTGATAGACCTCGCGCGCCAATAGGCGCAGCGGCAGGCCGATCATCCCGGTGGGATGGGCCAGCATGCGCTCGATGGCGAAATAGGTCTTGCCGGTATTGGTCGGGCCCAGAATGGCCTTGACCGAATGGGAGGGTGCGAAAGTCATCGCGCCCTATGTAAGCCTTCCGCGCCGGGCTTGCGAGGGCCGGCGTGACCTCGTCCCATCAAAAGACAAAGCTGCCACCTTTTTGCCACCAGCGTTAACGAGCGGAACAGATGTGGAACGAAACGGAACCGAATCGGCGCGGAGCGGAGAGTCCGAATTTGTTCCCTACGAAATCTGGTGGGTGGCTTCACTGTCGGACACAAGCCGGCGCCATGCGGGCGCGAACGAGGCCAAAATCCGTTCAGCTTGGTTAGGATTGGGTAAACATGGCCCGGAATCGGGCGAACGTGAACATTATGTAAACGACTCTACCATCGCGTTTTTTTGCTCCTTCATGACCAAGAGCCCGTGCGACCGGCCCCGGCACGGAGCTCTTTGACGAAAAAGCCGATTGACGTGCCGGGATGGGACAGGCCTTGCGGGCGGTGCGGGGAGATCAGGATGGCGCCAAGGGAACCCGTCCGGCCCGATTCCCGCCTTGCCATCCGCCTCGCTTCACGCCATCCAGGAACCCTGTGACATGTCCCAGGGCGAGACACCGGCAGGCCATTGGATACGGCGCGGTTAAGGCTCGGTCCAAAACCGGAACGAACGGGGACAGAATCGCGATGATTGCAAGAATGCGGTTTTGTTCACCACCATGGCTGGTGGCTGCACCTGTCTTCGGCCACTAGGCGGCGCTATTGCGGCCTCCCGGACCGCCCGGATCGTTCATCTGGCTGAATTTTCCGTTCATTTCGGCATGCCTGGCCGGTTTCCTGCCAGGTTCTTGCGCCGCCCGACCCTGATTGCGGAAGCGCCATTAACCCGCAAAACCTGCTTTTGAGGCGCTTGCCCGGCGCGAAATTGTCAAAAAAGCCTTTGACCGTCCGAAAGCGGGACAGCCCTATTCGGCCCTTGCATTGGTCAGCACCATGGAAAGATCGCCCATGCTGGTGCCGATGATCACGCGATAGGGCACGTAATATCCCGAAGCGCCGAGCGGCGCGTACCAGAGGACGATGCGGCTGGTATCGGCCAGATATTGGGTCATTTCCGAAGACCCGAAATGCCCCGAAATCGGCTGGTATTTCACCGAGCAGGCGACCAGCGGCCCCTGATAGCCGGTGCGCGGCGAGGTGGCCTCGTCATGATCGAGAAAGCCCATGCGGATATTGAAGCGCTCGACCCCGGTGAAAATCTTGAACTCGCGCTGGCACAGCGACTGGTCCAGTCCCTGGCCCTTGAGCACGAAGGCGGAGAGGAAATCGCCCACCCCGTTCAGATGTGCCCGTTCCACCGGCACCCGGTCATAGCTGTCGAGCACGGGCGGATTGACCTGGAACGAGGCCACATTGCGCCCCGAAAAACCGACATCGACATTGAAGACCTCGCCATTGGCGCGGGTTTCGAGCTGGAAGCGCTCCGCCTCCAGGGCCGAACCGGACGAAGCGCCGCTGACGCTGGCGGCGGCGGTACCGCTGGCGACGACACTGCCGAGCCCGGTGACGCGCGCCGCGAGATCGAAGCCATAGCGGCGCCCATCGTCGTCGAAGTCGATATCGACCAAAGCCACATTGATCCCGCCCACTGTCACCACATAGCTGACCCGCGCATCGACGGGAGCGGACAGAGCCGGCCGTACGGCAAGGGGGACGGCCAGGGCAAGAAGGAGCAGGGCAGATCGGATCACGGCGGGATGTCTCGGCTACAGGCGCCTGCCGGTGACGCTGGCCGGGCAGGAACGAATCACTTCTGAACAGAGAAAGTGCCGCCCGATCTTGTCGCGCGCAAGGCGCTCTCTCCCCCGTGAGTCGGCCCTTGGCTTGACGGGAAGGCCCGCATTCTCTAAAGAGCCGCGAGATTTCACCACAATCGAGGCCCGTAGCGGACGTCTCCGCCACGAAGGACCTTTACACAAACAGGATATCAAAAATGGCACGTCGCTGCGAATTGACCGGCAAGGGCGTTATGGTGGGCAACAATGTTTCGCACGCCCTCAACCGGACCCGCCGCCGCTTCCTCCCCAACCTCGTCAACGTGACGCTGATTTCGGATGCGCTGAACCGTTCGGTCAAGCTGCGCATTTCGGCTGCGGCCCTGCGTTCGGTCGAGCACCGCGGCGGCCTCGACGCCTTCCTGCTCAAGCAGGACGATGCCGATCTGAGCCCCCTGGCTCTGGGCATCAAGAAGGAAATCCGCGCGGCCCTCGCCGCCGCCTAAGCGATTTCCTGTCTGGATTTCGACCGCGTGGAGTCATGCTCCGCGCGGTTTTGTTTTTGGGCTGTCTTCTACCCACCACCCCGCGTCAGCCTCGGGCTTGACCCGAGGGCTCTGTACATGCGGCGGCTTGATGAATACAACGCCCTCGGGTCAAGCCCGAGGGTGACGATCTGCGAGGAACGGCGGTTCCGTTCTTCTCCCCAATCTCCGCGTCAGCCAAATGCTGGTGGCGGATAACATAGGTACAGTCAGATGCTGTCTCGCTTGCTGGTGGCCGTGGCCGCCATGGTGGCCGTGGTCGCCGCCTCCAATTTCCTCGTGCAATTTCCGGTCGATCTGACCCTGGGCAGCGTCCATATCGGCGACATCCTCACCTGGGGCGCCTTCACCTATCCGGTGGCGTTCCTGGTCACCGACCTGTCCAACCGCGCCTTCGGCCCGCAAAAGACCCGGCTGGTGGTCATTGCCGGTTTCTGCGTGGCAGTGGTGCTCTCGATCTGGCTGGCCACGCCGCGCATCGCCATCGCCTCGGGTTCGGCCTTCCTCGTCGCCCAATTGCTCGACGTCTCCATCTTCCACCGCCTGCGCCACGGCCCCTGGTGGCATGCGCCGATGTTCTCCTCGCTCTTCTCCTCGGCGCTGGACACGGCCATCTTCTTCTCGCTGGCCATGGCCCCGGCCTTTGCCGGCATCGACGCCTTTTTCGGCATGGAAGATTCCTCGCTCGCCTTCCCGGCCCCGCTTCTGGGCGTCGGACCCGAGGTCGAACTCTGGCAGAGCCTAGCCCTGGGCGATTTCCTGGTGAAGCTGGTCATGGCCGTGCTGATGCTGGCGCCCTACAAGACCATCCGCGATCTGGTTCTGAAGCGGATGCCGGTGGCGGCGTAAAGCAGCATTTTTCAGCGTTCGTCGTCATTGCCGGGCTTGTCCCGGCAATCCATTCCAGTGGAAAGGTGGATCACCGGGACAAGCCCGGTGATGACGACAGAGTTGCAAGCACTCACTCCGGCAGGGCGAATTCCAGGATCATCGTCCGCTGCCAGCCGTTGAAATTGTTGTCCGAGCCCATGAGGATGCGTAGTTCACCGCCCGGCGTGCGGTGCACCATCAGGCTCTCCATATTGTCGATCTCGGCGCCCTGGGCCGAGAGCAGCAATTCCCCGCGCATCAGATTGCCCGGCCGTACCTCCGCCGCCGGCACGCGGCGCAGGTTCATCGCGAAGCTGAACAGCGATACGCCGCGCTCCAGCACCAGCAGGTCGCCATTGGGCAGGAAGGCGCAATCGGTGGGATTGACGATGGGGCTGTTGAAATAGGTGAAGGGTCCCTTGTCCTCGACCCCCAGCATTTCGCCCCGGTGATTGCCGTCTTCGTCCAGCGCTTCCTCGGTGATGAGGATGGTGGAACCGGCGACCGGGGAGGCCGGCGGCGCGATGCAGATCGATTCCAGCGATTCATTGGTTCTGAGATCGGTGAGCCATTGCGGGATCGGCACCTCCCGCGCCGGCCCTCCTGGACGGCCATCATGAATGGAAAAATCGGCCACCCGCGTCAGATGCTCGAAGCTGACCCGCACCGCCGCCGGCGCGCCATCGCGCCAGATCGTGTCCATGCCCTCGGCATCGCGCGCATATTGGCGCGGCAAGGGCTGGCCGGCGGAATTCTGGATCGGCTCGATGGTCACCCCGATAAAGCCGAACAGCCGGTCTGCTTCGTCATAGGCCAATTGCCCCGAAACGAAATGGCCGCGATCGGTGACGAAGGCGATGCGCTGATTGTCCCCGGTCTGGGTGACGCTCGACAGCCCGCCAAACGTGTCGTCGGGGCTTTGCAGCGTCATGCCGCCGCGAAAGACCAGCTTGTCGACCTGCTGGTCGAGCGCGGCCCCCTTGAAACGGGTGATCTGCGCCGCGCTCACCGTCGCCTCCACCGCCCCGGCCGGACCGGCCAGGGTCACCAGAGCCAGGGCAAGGGCGGCGGAGCGGATCATCCCCGCGCCCGCCGCCGGGTCTGGGCCGGCATTTCCTCGTCGAACAGGGCGGCCAGTTCGTCGGTCAGCGCCCCGGCCAGTTCCTCCGCATCGAGCAGCGTCACCGCGCGCCGGTAATAGCGGGTCACGTCATGGCCGATGCCCACGGCGACGAGCTGGATCGGCGACCGCGTTTCGATATCCTCGATCACCTGCCGCAAATGGGCTTCGAGATAATTGCCGGCATTGACGCTCTGGGTGCTGTCATCGACCGGCGCGCCATCCGAGATCACCATGAGAATGCGCCGCTGTTCGGGGCGGGCCATCAGGCGCTTGCGCGCCCATTCCAGCGCCTCGCCGTCGATATTCTCCTTGAGCAGGCCCTCGCGCATCATCAGCCCGAGATTGCGCCGCGCATGGCGCCAGGGCTCGTCGGCGGCCTTGTAGATGATGTGGCGGATATCGTTGACACGACCGGGATTGGGCGGGCGATTGGCTTCGAGCCAGGCTTCCCGGCTCTTGCCGCCCTTCCAGGCGCGGGTGGTGAAGCCCAGGATTTCCACCTTCACCCCGCAACGCTCCAGCGTGCGCGCGAGAATATCGCCGCAAATGGCCGCAATGGTGATGGGCCGGCCGCGCATGGAGCCGGAATTGTCGATCAGCAACGTCACCACGGTGTCGCGGAAATCGGTGTCGTTCTCGACCTTGAACGAGAGCGCCTGCAATGGATCGGTGACCACGCGGGTAAGGCGCGCCGTGTCCAGCAGTCCCTCTTCGAGGTCGAATTGCCAGGACCGGTTCTGCTTGGCCATCAGGCGCCGCTGCAGCTTGTTGGCCAGCCGCGCCACCGCCCCGGCCAGGTTCTCGAGCTGCTTGTCGAGCAGGGCCCGAAGCTGGTCGAGCTCGTCGGGCGGGCACAATTCGGCCGCCTTGACGATCTCGTCGAACTTGGTGGTGAAGACCTTGTAATTGAACTGGTTGGAGAGCTGGGTACCGCCATCCTTGGCCGGCGGCGGCATGGGCGCATCCTCGCCCGCCTCGGCCTCGGCATCCTCGTCGGCATCGGCCATGTCGGCCTCCATGCCTTCGACATCGC
>Ga0160493_100295_pt1 | contig 16119 bp, 13 predicted proteins | sample DID2MG_2_FD_108262 | JGI IMG/M metagenome (GOLD analysis project Ga0160493, IMG submission 108262) | Enriched soil microbial communities from UW Madison campus, WI, USA - DID2878_E24_FP2 MG | ecosystem: Environmental > Terrestrial > Soil > Unclassified | place: USA: Madison, Wisconsin | collected... | reverse complement strand
CTGCAGCTCGCGGATATTGCCGGGATAGTCGTATTTGAGCAGCGCTTCGGTGGCGCGGCGGGTGAAGCCGTGAATCCTGCGGCCATGCCGGGCGGAGTAAAGTCGCAGAAAATGCGCCATCAGCAGCGGAATGTCGTCCCGCCGCTCGCGCAGCGGCGGAATGACCACCGGGAAGACGCAGAGGCGGAAATAGAGATCCTGCCGGAACCGTCCCGCTGCCACTTCCTGGGCCAGATCGACATTGGAGGCGGCGACGACGCGGACATTGACCGCAATGGTGCGGTTGCCGCCCACCCGCTCGATCTCTCGCTCCTGCAGGGCGCGCAGCAACTTGCCTTGCGCCGAATAGGCCAGCGAGGCCACCTCGTCGAGAAACAGTGTGCCTCCTGAGGCGCGCTCGAAATAGCCGGCGCGCGAACTGGTGGCGCCGGTATAGGCGCCCTTTTCGACGCCGAACAGCTCCGATTCCACCAGATTGTCCGGAATTGCGGCGCAGTTGATGGCGACGAAGGGGTCCTCGGCCCGCGCGCTCAATTCGTGCAACTGGCGCGAGAACAGCTCCTTGCCGACGCCGGACTCGCCCACAAACAAGACCGTCGCATCGGTGGCGGCTACCTTTTGCAGCAGGTGCCTCGTGCGCATGAAGCTGGCCGAGACGCCAACCGCAATCTCGCCGTCTCCGGACGGCGGCGGCGCCGTTTCCTTGGCCGCCGGCGCATGACGCGGCGGCGAATGGGCCCGGCGGCTCTTCCAGATGAGGCCGAAATATTCCCGCTCCGGCGCGTCCTTTTCCCAGGCTTCCGCATTCCGACCGATCACCGTGCAGCTTTTGGCGCCCATGCCGGCGCATTCAACTTCGCGGAAGATCACCGGCTTGCCAAAGAGCTTGCTGACATAGCCGGACGGGTATCCGGTCTGCATCCAGCATACGGGTTGGTTGGTGACGCCGTAGCTGGCCAGATGCTCGGCGGCCTCCGAGGAGTCGTCCCATAGGAACTCGCCGAAATAGGTGCCCTTGTCGTTGTCGAATTCGAAATGCCTGGTGGTGACCTTGACGAAGCCTTCGAGCGTATGGACGCGCGGTCCGGCCGCCAGGGCATGGGTCAGGTTCTCCTGCGGCCAGCGCTTCTGGATGAGTTCGGCATCGCGAAGGCCCTGCATGTAGCCGACGCGCATGAACATGGCGCGGGCGGTGTCGGTGCCGAAGGCGTCGATGATTTCGGCTCGGATGCGACCCAGCACCGAGGACTGCATCAGTACGACGCGCTGATCGTTGAGCCAGATGCGCCCGTCGCCCAGGGCGAAGTGCAGTACCTCGGTCAGGTCTTCAAAGGTCGGGGGTGCGCCCGTCGCCAGCTCGGTGCTGGCGCCGCGACTGAGAATGCCCCTGTGCCTTACGTGACGCCTCGGCCAGCGAAATCAATCGATCCGCCTTGTCCATGATCGCTCCTCCCTGTGCCTGCTACAGATATTCATGATTTCATGAAGTGATCTAGATCAAATTCATCAAATGGCGATGGTTCTCCGCATGTGCGCAGGCCGCCGAGCGGCGCCCGGGCAGCACCTCGCCATGGTAAGTACTTGCTGTTCCTCACGCTTTCGGTGTTCGCTTTAGCCGTAAGGCGCATCTGGCACGGGCCTTGCAATTGTGCCGGCAAGCTCGTTTGAGGAAGCGGGCGTGGGAGGACATCGACCAATCCGGTCTTCGTGACGGCCAATGCGACGGCGGAAATCCGCCGGTTCGCCAGCGCAATCGGCTTGCCTCGGGCAAGTCTGGTCACCCCACGCCTTCTCCGACGATGCAGCACAGCCGGCACATTCCGGTCCGGGGAACATGGCCGCACTACGGGCACGAGGAGGAGCATATTGTGAATATCCAGAATCCCAATTTCATTGCCGTCGAGCGCTGGACCGGGAAGGCCCTGTTCAGCGACTGGCAGACAACGACCGCTGGCGCCATCGAGGTGCGCGACCCATCGACCGACGCCCTGTTGGCCAGAGTCGGTCTTGGCGGTCCTGTCGATGTCGCCCGCGCCGCAGCCGAAGCGCGACAGGCGCAGCGCGCCTGGGCGAGGACCCTGCCGACGGTGCGCGCGGCCATTCTTGACAAGGCAGCCGATCTCCTGGCGGCCAATGGCGAAGAGCTGATCGGCTGGATCATGCGTGAAAGCGGTTCCATCCAGCCCAAGGCCAGCATCGAGATCGAACACGGAGCCCTGTTCATCCGTCACGCGGCAGACCTGGCGACGCAGCCGACCGGTTTGGTCCTGCCCGGATTCGACGATCGCACCAATTATGCCAGGCGCGTACCGCATGGCGTGGTGGGCGTGATTTCGCCGTTCAACTTCCCGCTGGTGCTTTCGGTGCGGGCCATTGCCGCGGCGCTGGCGCTCGGCAATGCCGTCGTGCACAAGCCCGATCCGCGCACTCCGATAAGCGGCGGTATCATCATTGCCCGCATCTTCGAAGAAGCCGGCCTGCCCAAGGGTGTATTGCATATCGTGCCCGGCGGCGCCGATGCGGGAGAAGCGCTGTGCACCGATCCTAATATCGCCATGGTCTCGTTCACCGGCTCGGCGCGGGGCGGCTCCAGGGTGGGCGAACTCTGCGGCAAGCATTTCAAGAAGGTGCAACTGGAGCTGGGCGGCAAGAATGCGCTGATCGTGCTCGACGATGCCGATCTCGACGTGGCCGCCTCCAATGCCGCTTGGGGTGCCTTCCTGCATCAGGGCCAGATCTGCATGGCCACGGGGCTGATCCTGGCCCAGGAATCCATCGGCTCGGCGCTGACCGAAAAGCTGGTCGCCAAAGCCAGCCAGTTGCCGGCGGGCGATCCGTCCTCAGGCGGCGTCGCGCTCGGCCCGATCATCTCGGACGGCCAGGTCGCCAACATCCAGGCCATTGTCGACGATGCCGTAGCCAAGGGCGCAAAGCTGCTGACGGGCGGCACCCATAACGGCCGGTTCTATGCGGCCACCGTGCTCGATGGCGTCAAACCGGGCATGCGCGCCTTCGAGGAGGAAATCTTCGGGCCGGTGGCCTGCATCGTCCGCTTCGGCTCGGATGCCGAGGCAATCGAGATCGCCAATATGTCGGATTATGGCCTTGCCGCCGGGGTGCTCTCGGCCGCGACCGGCCGCGCGCTGGCGCTGGGTGAACAGCTCAATGTCGGCCAGATCCACATCAATGACCAAACCGTCAATGGCGGTCCGTTCGCGCCGTTCGGCGGGCGTGGCAAATCGGGCAATGGCAGCCGCATCGGCGGCCCGGCCGATATTGAGGAATTCACCCAGTGGATGTGGACCTCGGTCAAGGACCAGGCCACCGCCTACCCCTTCTGATCTGCAATCGGAGGAATGCAGCCGTGAAGCTTGCGGGCAAAATCATCGTCGCGGCCGGCCCGTCGCCGGGCATCGGCGGGGAGACCGTACGGCGCACTGGCAAACGTGCATGACGCGGCTCCGGTCGGCAGGTCGGTTGACGGACGCTCAAATCCAGGGAGGACAATATGAGCATCTACAAGACTATCGAAAGCGCCGGCATAACCCGGCGCAGTTTCATCAGGACGGCAGGAGCCGTGGCGGGTGGCGCCGCGGCGGCGTTGATGGTGCCTGCCAGCGTCCGTTCTGCCTTCGCCCAGGGCGACGAAGTGATCCGCCTCGGCTTTGTCGGGCCGCGCTCCGGCCCGCTGAGCGTGTTCGGCGAAGGCGACGCCTTCCTGGTCGAACAGTTCAATCGCAACATGGCTGACGGGGTGCAGGTCGGGGACAAGCGCTATGGCGTGCAACTGGTGTTGGCCGATACGCAATCGGACCCGGTGCGCGCCAGCCAGGTCGCCAAGAACCTGATCAATGGCGAAGCTATCGACCTGATGCTGACATCCGCGACGCCCGAAACGGTCAACCCGGTCGCCGACGCCTGCGAGGCGGCCGGTGTGCCCTGCCTCTCGACCACTGCACCCTGGGAGGCCTTCTATTTCGGCCGTGGTGCCAAGCCAGGCGAACCATCCCCGTTCAAATGGACCTACCACTTCTGCTTCGGCGTCGGCAATTTTGCCAAGCTCTATGCCGATCAGTGGAGCAAGGTGGAGACCAACAAGAAAGTTGGCGTACTGCTGCCCAACGATGCCGATGGCGGCGCCATCCGCGGTCTGCTTTTGCCGGAGCTCGAAAAGGCCGGCTTCACCGTCATCGATCCTGGTCCCTATGAGAACGGCACCGCCGACTTCTCGACCCAGATCAACCTGTTCCGCGATGAAGGCTGCGAGATCTTCAACACCTTCCCGTTTCCCCCGGACTTTCCTGTATTCTGGCGGCAGGCGGCGCAGAAAGGGCTCGCACAGCAGATCAAGATTTGTCAGCTCGCCAAGGCCGGCCTGTTCCCGGCCGAACTCGAAGCCCTGGGTTCACTGGGCTATGGCCTCCATGCCGGCGCCTACTGGCACAAGCACTTCCCCTTCAGCTCGCCATCCACGGGCCTTAGCAGCCGGCTGATCGCCGAGGGCTACGAAGCCGCGGTGGGCAAGCAGTGGAATCAGCAGGTGGGCGCCAATGCCTCCCTGCTCGACGCCGCCGTGGCCGCGCTGGCGAGCTCCGGCAATCCCAAGGACAAAGCCGCACTGGCCCAGGCGCTTTCGGTGCTCAAGACCGAGACAGCCGTCGGGCTGGTCGATTTCACCTCCGGCCCGGTGCCGAATTGCGCCACCACCGGACTTGTGGGCGTCCAGTGGGTCAAGGCCGCCGAGGGGCCGTGGGAGTTCGACGCCCCCATCGTCGCCAACGCCGACAATCCCTTCGTGCCGACCACCGCCGCGATGACGCCCTATACGGTTCAGGGCTGAGCCATGAGCGACGCACCGACAATCTCCCAGCCCATGCTCGCGGCCTCCGGCATCGACAAGAATTTCGGTGCCTTCAGGGTGCTGAAGGCGGTCGACTTCGTGGTCGCACCGGGGGAGGCGGTAGGGGTCGTCGGTCCCAATGGCGCCGGCAAGACCACATTGTTCAGCGTTCTGGCGGGGGCCGTCCTTCCCTCCGCCGGAACGGTGCGGTTTGCCGGCGTCGATCTGACCGGCACCCGATCCGCCACCCGGTGCCGGTCGGGCATTGCGCGAACCCATCAAGTGCCACGGCCTTTCCTGGGCATGTCGGTGTTCGAGAATACCCTGACGGCCGCGCAGTTCGGCGCCGGGCTCACCGGCAGCGCCGCCGAGGATTGTACTGCCGAAGCGCTCGAACGCAGCGACCTCCTGCATCACGCCAACCGCCCGGCTGCCGCTCTGGGCCTGCTAGACCGCAAGCGGCTGGAACTGGCCCGGGCCCTGGCTACCCGCCCGCGCGTCATCCTGCTCGATGAAATCGGCGGCGGGCTGACCGAGGCCGAACTGGACCTCCTGATCGCGCTGATCGGCAAGCTCAAGACAGACGGCCTCACCATCGTCTGGATCGAGCATATCCTGCACGCCCTGCTCAAGGTGGTTGACCGGCTGGTCTGCATGAGCGCCGGCGTCGTCATCGCTGAAGGACGCCCGGAAGTGGTCATGGACGACCCCCATGTTCGCCGGGCCTATCTCGGAGGGGTGCCATGACCATGCTGAAAGTCGACAACCTGGTCGCTGGACACGGCTTGCTCACGGCGGTGCGCAACGTCTCGTTCAGCGTTGAACCTGGCGCGGTCCTCGGCGCCAATGGCGCCGGCAAGACCACCCTGTTCCGTACTCTTGCCGGCGTGCATCGTGCCGAGTCAGGCGGGGTTATGCTCGATGGCCTCGACATCACGCCATTGTCGCCATCACGCCGCGTCGCCAGCGGCATTGCGATGGTGCCGGAAGGGCGGCGGCTTTTCGCGGATATGAGTGTGCGTGAGAATCTGCAGGTCGCCGGCGAGAATGGCCGGCGCGGCGACTGGACTCTCGATAGTGTTCTCGCCGCCTTGCCGTCATTGAAAACGCTGCTCGATGTCGCGGCCGATGGCCTCTCCGGCGGCCAGCGTCAGGCCGTCGCCATTGGGCGAGCGCTGATGAGCAACCCCAAAGTGCTGCTGCTCGACGAGGTGTCGCTGGGACTCTCGCCCGTGGCGATTGAAGGGCTCTACGAACAACTGGCTGGCCTGAAGGGGCGCGGCGATACGACCATGATCGTGGTCGAGCAGGATCTCGACCGCGCCATGGGCTTTTCCGACCGGGTGATCTGCCTACTCGAAGGACGCATCGCGCTGGAAGGAGCGCCCGCCGCGCTTGGCAAGCAGGCCGTCACCGAAGCCTATTTCGGTCTTGCCCATAAGGAGACCACCGATGCTTGATGCCCTGATCCAGGGAATTCTCCTCGGCGGCTACTACGCCATCCTGGCCGCCGGCCTCTCGCTGATGTTCGGTGTCGTCCGCTTCATCAACCTGGCGCATGGTGACCTCGCCATTTTCGGCGCCTATCTGGTGCTGTTTGCGGTGGAAGTACTGGGGCTTTCGCCATGGGTCGCGGTGGCGGCGGTGGTGCCGGTTATGGCGCTGCTCGGCTGGGTGTTGCAGGCAACCTTGTTCGCCCGCACCACCCGTGGCGGATTCCTGCTGCCGCTGCTCACCACGTTCGGCCTCGGCGCCGTGCTGCAAAATGGCATGTTCGGCCTCTTCGGCTCCGATACCAGGTCGCTCGGCAACCATATCGGCAACCTGTCCTGGGCAAGCTGGCAGCTTCCCTTCGGCATCAGCGTCGGGCAACTGCCCGTCATCACCTTTGCCGTCGCGGTAACGGTGCTGGGCACCCTGCAACTCGTCTTGAGTTTCTCCAAGCTCGGTCGCGCCATTCGCGCCACATCAAGCGATCCGGAAGCTGCCGAACTGAGCGGCATCGATGCGCGTGCCGTACATCGCGCCGCCGCCGCCATCGCAGTGGCACTGGCGGGGCTGGCTGGCGCCTTCCTCGCCATGCGGGCGCTGATCAATCCCTATGCCGGCCCGGCGCAACTGATCTTTGCCTTCGAAGCCGTGGTCATCGGCGGTATCGGTTCACTCTGGGGAACGCTCATCGGGGGAATCGTGCTGGGCGTGGCCCAGAGCTTTGGCGCCACGATTTCAGCTCAGGGATTCCAGCTTGCGGGACATTTGGTGTTCCTCGGCGTACTGGGCGTCCGGCTCTACCTCGCCCATCGCCGCAATCTGGGTGGCTGGCGCAGCGTCTTGCGTCTGCCCATACCGCCGCCCAAACCCGTCCCGCCGTTGCAGTCGGCAACCAGCGAGGGTCAGTCATGAATACGTATCGCGTTGAGCGCTGGACGCGTTCCGGCCGCGTGACCGTTGGCGCTGCCGCTGCCGCATTGCTGATGTTGGCGCTGCTGCCCGTACTGGCCAGCGGGCTGGTGATCGACAAGCTGACCACCCTGTTTATCTATGTCCTCCTGGCGGTGATGTGGAACCTGCTCGCCGGCTATGCCGGACTTGTTTCAGTGGGGCAGCAGGCCTTCTTCGGCGTCGGCGGCTATTTGGCGCTGCGGCTGGTCGATGCGGGAATGGCGCCTTATCTGGCACTGCTCGTCGGCGCGGCCGGCGCTGGCATCGCGGCCATTCCGATCTCGACTTTTGCATTGCGCCTCAGGGGCGGCGAATTTGCCATCGCCATGTGGGTCATCGCTGAAGTCCTGCGCATCGTGGTGATGTTCGATCCGCTGGTGCAGGGAGAAACCGGCACGTCGCTGCTGGCGCTGAATGCCTTGGACCCTGAATTGCGGCGCAACCTCACCTATTGGCTGGGACTGGGCAGCGTGGCCCTCATGCTCTCGGCCACCTTCTGGCTGCTGCGCAGCCGCATCGGCGCGACCGCCCAGGCCATCCGCGACGATGAGGAGGCAGCCGCCTCCATCGGCATCGACGTGATGCGGATCAAGCAGATCATCTTCGTGCTCGCCGCCTTTGGCTGCGCGCTTGCTGGGACGATCTGGCTGGCCAGCGCCATCACCTTCCTGCCGCGGACCAATTTCGGCGTGCAATGGACCGTGTTCATGCTGTTCATGGTGCTGGTGGGCGGCCTCAAGACCTTCGAAGGTCCGATCGTCGGGGCCGTCTTATTCTTCTTGCTGCAAGAAATCTTCGGCGACTTTGGCGTTTGGTATCTCACGGGCCTCGGGGCTATCGCGGTGGGCTTTGCCCTCTATCTGCCCGACGGGCTGTGGGGTACCTGGCGGCAACGCACCGGCATCGATTTGCTATCTGGCGGCTTCATGCTGAGGTGGCCCCTCAGTGAAGCAAACGATGAGTGACCAGGCACCACGGAGTAGCCTCCCGCTTCGATACAAAGGTCGTGCAGATTATCTAGTCGTGACGGGAGCATGTTCGCTCGTGCGACAGCGATTGCACGATAGCAGAATACCCAGGTCAGTCGTCGCTTTCCTGCCGAGTGAGCACGCGCCGCTCACAAAATTAATATTGACTGCAGATGATCTGTATTCTAGATGATCTAGATATCAGATCATATGGAAATCTAGTCATGTCAACGATTTTTCGCCTGGACGCCAGCATTCGCGATACGGGGTCCGTCACTCGATCGCTTGCTGACCGCCTTCAGGCGTCGCTGGTCGCCGGTCTTGGCAATGCCTCGATCACCCGGCGTGAAATTGGCCTTTCTCCCTTGCCGTCGACGGCTTGGGCTAGTGCTGTATTTGGCCCCCACGTGCCGGTCGAGCAGCGGACGACGCAACAATTGGAAGGCATTGCCTTAGCCAAAGAGCTTGCCGATGAACTGGTAGCAGCCGAGGCCTACATCTTCGCTGTGCCCTTCTACAATTTTGGCGTTTCTCAGCACTTCAAGGCTTATGTCGACATCCTGCTTGCTGAACCCCGGTTCGCTCCTGGCAGCACGCCTGTAATCGCCGGCCGCCCGGCCCAATTGATCACGGCCCGCGGAGGTGGATATGGCCCGGGGTCGCCACGACATGGCTGGGACCATGGGACCGCATGGTACAGGCGCGTGCTTGAGGACATTTGGCAGTTGGACCTTGAAGTGATCGAGTGCGAGCTGACCTTGGCTGACGTTACGCCGGCAATGGAAGGGCTGCGGGGACTCGCCGCCGAGACCTTGTCAAACGCCCATGCCTCGGCACAGAACAATGGTCGCTCGCTCGTCAGCAGGTTGGGCGTGGCCCCGGTGCTCGACTTGGCTGCACAGGCTCGCTAACATGAGCGTATGAGCGACAATAATACCGGATCCGCGAGTCCATCTCTCGGCGTTGGTCTCGGCTGGGCCCTCGCGACTTTGTTGCGAGACTACCAGAAGCGTGTTGAGGCCGCCCTCGCAGGGCTGCCTGGCGGTGCGCGTGCCTTTCTGGTCATGTCGCATGTGGAGAAAGAGACCTGCCATAGTCAGATCGCCATAGCCGAGCGGCTTGGTCTAGACAAAACCACATTGACCTACCTTCTCGATGCGCTCGAGAAGGAAACGCTCATCAAGCGCACGACCGACCCCAACGATCGGCGCAGTCGCCATATCAGTGTCACGCCCCAAGGATCGAAGGCACTGGCGCAATACACCAAGGCGGTCGGACAGATCGAACACGAAATCCTGGCCAGGCTTGGTACCGACGATGCTCTTCAGTTCCGGCTGTCCTTGATGAAGGTGGCCGGTTTTGAAGGCCAATCCATGGACGACGCAACCAGCCGCGAGGACAGCAACCATATCTGTCAGGCGACCATGGGCGTGACCGCCGAAACGTGAAATGAGGATGCTCCTTTCTTCGGAATGCGGCAGCATTGCGGGCGTGATGATCGCCTCCGGCCCATGCGACAATCGAAGATGGGCTGGCTTCCTCTCTCCCGGAACCAGACTGAGGGTTTCTCCAGAGACGGCCTTTCGACCATCGGCCTCATGATGGATGGGCACCGCGCGCGCAAAGTCCCGCATGCCGCCGTGGCCTGCGCTCTATGGGCCGGCTTCAATGATTGACTGCAAGGAATCCGCGTCTCGACGCGGTGGGGCGCCGAACAGCCTTTTGTACTCGCGCGAGAACTGGGAAGCGCTTTCATATCCAACGGCATAGCCTACGGTGGCGGCCTCGGCATGTTCCGTCACCAGGCGCCGGCGCGCCTCATGCAACCGGATATGCTTCTGATATCGCAGCGGGCTCACGCCTGTCACCGCCCTGAAACGGCGATGGAACACCGAGACGCTCATCCCGGCGACCGCCGCCATGGCGGCGATGCTGAGATGTTCGGCATAATGGCGGCGCACAAAGGCCATGGCCCGGCGGATATGGGATAGTCGCGTGTCCGCGCCGGCAATCTGGCGCAGCAATGCGCCATGCGGCCCCATCAGCAGACGGAACATCAGCTCATGCTCGAGATGCGGCGCCAGGACTGGTATTTCGTCAGGCCGGTCGAGCAGGCCGGCGAGCCGGCACCAAGCATCGAGCAGCGCCGGCCCCGCCTTGGCGACACCGAAGCCTGAGCCGATGGCGGGCTCGGCAAGGCCATTCATATCGAGCAGGATCGTCGAGATCACGGCGGGGTTGAGATAGAGATTGAGCGCCAGATAGGGCTCGTCGGTTGAGGCCTGGCAGACTTGTCCCATGGCTGCCAGCTCGGCCGCCACCACCATGCATTCGCTTGGGCCATATTCGAGCACGCCATCGCCGATGAAGGTACGCTTGCGGCCCTGCAGAACCAGGCAGACGACCGGCTGGTAGATCAGGCCGCCGGCATCGGTGGGATTGTCGATGCGGTAGATCTGGAGCCGCGGCATGGCCGGGTTGGGAGCGCCGGCATGGCGCAGCGCAATGGCGCGAATATCGTCCAAGTCTGTCATAGCGCTATCCGATAGCTCTTGCCTCAAAAGGTCAAGAGATCGGCAGGATCAGGCAATCACTCGGGAGTATCAGCCATCCGGCCAGGAGCGGACCGTACCTACATTGCCTCAGTACAGGCAGGAAAGGATATTGCGATGCAGAAATGCAGACTGGGCAGGAACGGACCGGAAGTATCAGCCATCGGCTATGGGGCCATGGGCTTTCATCTCGCTTATGGCGCGGCCGACACGCAGGCAGGGCTCAATCTCATCAGGCGCGCCTATGACCTGGGCGTTACCTTCTTCGATACCGCCGAGCTTTATGGCTGGGGCGAGAACGAGAAGTTCATCGGTGAGGCAGTGAAGGGCTTTCGCGACGATATCGTTATCGCCACCAAATTCGGCTTCACTCTCGAAAATGGCGCATATGGCGTGAACAGCCGGCCCGACCATATTCGCGAGGTGACAGAGAATAGCCTGCGCTATCTTGGTGTCGACCAGATCGACATTCTCTATCAGCACCGCGTCGATCCCGATGTGCCGATCGAAGACGTCGCCGGGACGGTCAGGAACCTGATCGTTGAGGGCAAGGTCAAGTATTTTGGCCTCAGCGAAGCTGGGCCGCAGACCATTCGCAAGGCCCATGCCGTGCAGCCGGTCACGGTGCTGCAGACCGAATATTCCGTCTTCGAACGCGATGTGGAGGCGGTACTGCCCACCACACGCGAATTGGGCATTGGCTTTGTCGCCTATTCTCCGCTTGGCCGCGGCTTTCTCACCGGTGCCGTAAAGCCCTCAGCCGAGTATGAAGACAACGACATGCGTCGCTTTGATCCGCGCTGGCAGGAGGGCAATTTCGAGAAGAACCTCGATGCCGTCCGTCAGCTCGGTGACCTGGCCAAGGCGAAGGGCATAACGGTGTCTCAACTGGCGTTGGCCTGGCTGCTGGCCCAGGGCGACGATATCGTGCCGATCCCCGGCACCCGCCGGATCGACCGTCTTAAGGAGAACCTGGCCGCGGCGGAGGTGACGCTATTGGCCGATGATCTGGCCCGCATCGGAAATATACTGCCCGATGGCGCTTTTGGCGCGCGCTATGCCGGCAATATGGTGCCGGACTGGACCTGACAGACTGGGTGGCTGGCACTGTTCGCCTAAACTGGCAAGGTCATCAGCGGCGACGCCCACCTTGAGCCGATTATCCGGGGCGATTGATGAGGTCGGCATTGAACGCCCAACCGAAGTCTGGAGAGCTGGGATGGCTTTCGCGAGACAGTGGTTACGCTGACCGCCGACAGGGCGGCAATGGCACGATCGACCGGTAGCCATGACATGAAGCGGCCGTGGGGCGCGGCCGATGCGGTCGGCCCCAGGCGTTAGTCTTGTCCGCTCTCGTCAGGTGGGGCGCGTGCCGGCCTGGCTCAGGGCTACGGCCAGGATGATGATTCCGCCGCGGGCTATGAGCTGCTGGGAATATTCGAGGCCCATCAGGATCAGACCATTGTTGATCACGCCGATCATCAGGGCGCCGATGATCGAGCCCACTACGGTGCCCTTGCCGCCGAACAGGCTGGTGCCACCCAGCACCACGGCCGCAATCACCGACAATTCGTCCCCTTCGCCCAGTTGGAAGCGGCCGGTCTGCAGCCGCCCTGCATAGAGCATGCCCGCAAGGGAGGCGGTGACCGCAGAAATGACGATGACCCAGAGTTTGATCCGGCCGGTATTGATGCCGCTATAGCGCGCCGCCACGACATTGCCACCCACCGCCAGGATCTGTCGGCCGAACTTGGTGCGGCGCAGTACGACGTGGCCGATGACGCCGACAGCCAGCATCCATAGCAACAGGGTCGGGATCGGTCCGATATTGCCGCCACCGAAAATCGCCGGATAGGTCCGGTCGAGGACGGGAATGGCGGCGGTACCGGAAATCCACATCGCCGTGCCCTTGGCGATGCCCATCATCGCCAGGGTGGTGAGGAATGTGGGAATCATCAGCCGTGTCGACAGAAAGCCGTTGATCAGGCCGACGGTGACCCCGGTCATGATCCCCGCAGCGATGCCCGCGGGCAGGCCGCCCCAGGCGACGGCCATGGCCGTCGTGACCGAGGCCAGCCCCGCCACCGCGCCGACCGACAGGTCGATTTCGCCCGATGACAGGACCAGCGTCATCGCCACCGCCATGACCGCGATCATGGCCGTCTGTCGGGCAATGTTGAGAATGTTGTTCGGTGCCAGGAACCCCTTGTCATAGAGGGTGATGGCAAAGAACAGGAACACCACGACGAAGCCGATATAGATGATGTTCTGCCGCCAGGTGCGCTTGAAATAGCCTAATGGTGTCTCGCGGCCCGCCACTGCCATGGTGTCAGACATGGGTTCCTCCCCGCTGCACGATCAATTGCAGCTTCTGTTCGGCGCGCAATTCCGTTGCCTCGCCGGTATTGGTCAAAAGGTCCGCCTTGTCGATCGTTTCGACGAGGCGTCCGCCCGACATGACGGCGATGCGGTCGCTGACCGCCGCAAGTTCGGCGAGTTCGGACGAAATGAAGATGATGGATTTTCCCTCCGCAGCCAGCGCGCGCACCAGGCGCAGCACCTCGCCCTTGGAGCCGATATCGATGCCGGCTGTGGGTTCGTCCATGATGAGAATATCGGGATCGGTCGCCAGCCACTTGCCGATGACGATTTTCTGCTGATTGCCGCCAGAAAGGGAATTGGCGGCCGCTTCGCGCGATGCCGTCTTGATGGCGAGGCGCTCGATCAGTTCGTCCGCGGTGTTGCGCGACTTCATCCGGTCGACAAAGGGCGTCGAACCCAGCCGCTTGAGGATGGGCAGCTCGATATTGTCCTGGATAGAATGGGTCAGCACCAGCCCTTGCCGCCGCCGGTCCTCGGGCACGAGCGCAAGGCCCAGTTCAGTCGCCTGCCGCGCCGAGCCGATCGCCACCTCCTTGCCGCGCAGCGTAATGGTGCCGCCGGCTATGGGCTCGAGTCCGAACAGCATGCGGGCGAGGCGGCTGCGGCCGGCACCCAGCAGGCCCGCGATCCCCAGCACCTCGCCGCGCCGGAGCGAAAAGCTCACATCGCCGCCATGACGCAGCTTGCTCGACAGGTTTTCGACCTTGAGGATGACCTCGTCTTGCGCGGTGGAATCGGTCGTAAATTCCGACAGGTCCCGGGTTTGTTTTCCCATGATATCGGCAATCAGCGTCGCCAGCGTATAATCGGTGATGGGCCGGCTATCGATCAGCCGCCCATCGCGAAGCACTGTCGCGTGGTCAGCAATGCGGAAGATTTCGTCCATGCGGTGGCTGACATAGATGATCGCCTTGCCCTCGCTTCGCAGGCGTCGGAGGAGGTCGAAGAGGATATCCACCTCGCTTGCCGTGAGGGCCGAGGTCGGCTCGTCGAGCACCAGAATCTCGGCATTCTGCGACAGGGCCTTGGCGATTTCGGTGAGCTGCTGCTGGCCGGTGGAGAGGTCCGCCACCATGGCAGCGGGATCGACGCTCACCCCCATCGAGGCAAAGATCGCGGCGCTGCGCCGTTCCATGGCTCTGTCGTCGATCAGCCCCGCCGAGGTCAAAGGCTCATTGGCCAGAAACACGTTCTGCGCCACGCTCAGGGTCGGCACCAGGCTCATTTCCTGGAAGATCATGCCGATGCCCTTCTGCCGGGCCAATTGCGGCGAGAGGCGTTCGAACGCCTCTCCCGCGATGATAATGTTGCCGCTATCGGGTGCCTGAACGCCCCGCAGGATCTTGAGAATGGTGGATTTGCCGGCTCCGTTCTCGCCCAGCAGCGCGTGGATTTCGCCATTGCAGACGCTCAGGCTGACCTCGCGCAGCGCGTGGACGCCGCCAAAGCGTTTGGAGATGGCGCTCATCTCCACCGCGATCGGCTTCACCGCCGTCTCACTCACGAAATATCCACCCATTGGCCACTTTCACCCGAGGTCAGGATGGCGTCGGCGATCAGGGCAATGCGATAGCCGTCTTCGAAATTGGGCGACGGCTGCTTGCCGGTGACGATGGCGGTGCAGAGGTCGTAGCATTCCACGATCTTGGTTTCGCCATAACCGATGCCGAGCGCCGGGATGGGCCAGAGCCCCGATCCGTAGGGGTGGGCCGGGCCGGTATAGACCGTGCGGAAACCGCGGGCATCGCCAATGTCGTCTGCGTACATGACCTGCAATTCGTCACGTCGCTCGTAGTTGAAGGCCAGCGATCCCTTGGTGCCATGAATTTCGAAGGTCAGGAAATTGTTGCGCCCATAGGCATTGCGCGTCGCCTCGATCGAACCGATAGCGCCGTTGGCGAACCTGAGCATGGTCAGCATCTCGTCGTCGACATCGACAGGGCCGCGTTCGGCATTCTTGTCGCCACCGCCGACGCCTAGCTTGTCGACACCGCCCGACTGCCTGGGACGGGTCGGAATGTGGTTCTTGACCAGCGCATTGACCGAGGCGATTTCGCCAACGAGGTAGCGGGCAAAGTCTATGACATGGGTGCCGATATCGCCCACGGTGCCGGAGCCGGCGACGGATTTCTGGAAACGCCAGGACAGCGGGCTGTCGGGATCGGCGGACCAGTCCTGCAGATAGGTGCCCCGGAAATTGAGGATGTCGCCGATGCGGCCTTCCTCGATCAGCTTCTTGGCCAGTGCCACGGCCGGGGTGCGCCGATAGTTGAAGGCGACCATATGGATGGAGCCGGACGCCTGGACGGCGTCGAGCATGGTCTTTGACTCTTCACCCGTACGCGCCAGCGGCTTTTCGCAGATGATGTGCTTGCCAGCCCTGGCGGCTGCGATGGCGATCTCGGCGTGCGAATTGTTCGGCGTGCAGATATCGATGATATCGATGTCGGGCCGGGCGATCACGGCGCGCCAATCGGCGGAGGCTTCCTCGAAGCCGAAACGGTCGCGTGCCGTCTCGGCCATTTCCTGGTTGACGTCCACGACCACCTTGCGCACCGGAATCGCCGGCGCGGGCCAGAAGAACATCGGCATGGCGGCATAGGCCATGGCGTGGGCCTTGCCCATGAAACCGCCGCCGATCATGGCGACATTGAGCTTCTGCATTTGCTGTCTCACTTGTGGGATGGGGCGGGGGCGGTGGTGAACACCACCCCCGCATAGGTGCAGGGAGGCGCACCTAGTTCATGGAGTCACGGATCGTTGCGGGGGCTTCGGTGGAGTAAACCGTCTGCCAGGCGTCCAGCAGATTGGCCTTTTCCACTGGCAGGGCCGGCAGGGCGACATAAGGGGGAGCATCCTTGCCGAGCAGCCCGAAGCCGGCGAGCTTGGCTTCGGTTACGCCCTGGTCGAACGGCCGCTGCGCGCCCAGGCCCTT
>Ga0160493_100294_pt1 | contig 16327 bp, 15 predicted proteins | sample DID2MG_2_FD_108262 | JGI IMG/M metagenome (GOLD analysis project Ga0160493, IMG submission 108262) | Enriched soil microbial communities from UW Madison campus, WI, USA - DID2878_E24_FP2 MG | ecosystem: Environmental > Terrestrial > Soil > Unclassified | place: USA: Madison, Wisconsin | collected... | reverse complement strand
GATGGGAAATTCCGGTGAGAGCCGGCCCTAGGAAACCCCCTGCCGGAAATCCCGACGCCCCGGGGCGGATTGCGTCTCGTTTTTAAATTCTGAGGCGGAATCCGCCTCGGGGCTTCCATCGACGTTTCAAACCCGGAGGTTTTTATGCCGTCCGGCACTTCGGCACGCATCAGCGCTGCGGAAGGATCTTTGAACTTGCTATCCCTGGCGCGGCGTTTCGGGCCCGGTCTCCACCAGCCTGACCCCCGCCTCGGCGCAGACCTGGCGGATGGACTCGAGCGGGCAATGATCGGTGATGAAGCTGTGGGCCTGGGACAGGTGGCCGATACGCACCGGCGCGGTGCGGCTGAACTTGCTGGAATCGGACACCAGGATCACGTGCCGCGCATTGGCGAGGATGGCCTGGGCCACCTTCACTTCCCGATAGTCGAAGTCCAGCAGGGCGCCGTCGGCATCGATGGCCGAGACGCCGATGACGGCGAAATCGACCTTGAACTGGCGGATGAAATCCACCGCCGCCTCGCCGACAATGCCGCCATCGGCCGGCCGCACCACGCCGCCGGCAATCACCACCTCGATCGAGGGAACGACGCGCAGATGATTGGCCACATTGATATTGTTGGTGATGACCATGAGGCCGCGATGCCCGGTCAGCGCCTGGCTGACCGCCTCGGTCGTGGTGCCGATATTGATGAACAGCGAGGCATTGTCGGGGATCAGCGCCGCCGCCGCCCGGCCGATGGCGCGCTTTTCGGCCGGGGCCATCTGTCGGCGCGCCTCATATTCCACATTCTCGACGCCCGAGGGATGCATGGCCCCGCCATGGGTGCGCTTCAGCGCGCCCCGCTCGCACAGCACATTGAGATCCTTGCGGATCGTCTGCGGGGTGACGGCGAAGGCGGCGACCAGCGCATCCACGCTCACCTCGCCCTCCTGCCGGGCGAGTTCGACGATCCTGGCTTGCCGCATTGCGGGATTCATGGGCGTTCCCCTGCTTTCGTTTCGTGATTAAACGAAAGCAGGAGGCGGGGGAAGGGCACCTAACCGGCCCGCGCCGACCAGTGCATTCGTGGCGTGAACTCGAAGTCGCGGTCGAAGGGGAAACTGGGCCTTTTGGTGTGCCGGCGCGGTGTGCGCTCGACGAATTGGTCCACCACGCCCGGCGACAGCGCCATGATCCCCGGATTGGCGATGGGTCCCAGTTCGGGCGAGAGATAGCCCGATTTGACCACCACGATCTTCGCTCCCCGCGGATCGAGCCCCAGCCGGGTGAAATCGGCGATATTGTGGAAGGGCCGGCGGCGAGCGGTCAGCACCAGGTCGATGCCGCCGATCCGCACCAAAGCCTCGCGCAGTCGCGGTTCCTCGGTTTCGAGTAGGAACAGGATTTCGGCCTCGGCCTCCACCGGCCTGCTGGACGGGTCGAGGCTGGCCCCGATCGAAAGCCGGATGCGGGCGCCGATGCCCGCCGCATAGGCCATGTCGGTGGCGGCCCTGTCGGCAATGCCGGCAAAGATCACGCCCTGCGCATCCTGTGCGATCAAAGCCGCCAGCACCTCCGCCCGGTCGCCGACCCCGCCGCCGGTGGGATTGTCCCCCGATTCGGCCAGCACCACCGGATGGGTCGGGCTGGCCATGGCCCGTGCGACGCAATCCTCTATGGAGCCGGTTTCCATGCCGAATACGAATTGATCGCGAATGTCCCAGTAATCCTGCGCCAGGCGCAGGGCCGCCCGTTCCAGGGCGGCGCGGTCGGTGCCCGTCACCACGGCGCAGGCGGTGGCGCGCGGTTCGTCGGCCCAGACATAGCCCACCTGGAACGAGGCATCCCAGATGCCGCTCGGCTCCTCGATCTCGTGCAATTGCGCATAGAAGCTGCGGGCGGGCTCGTCCTGCGTCGATGTCCGCTCGCCCGGCAGCAGCACCGGCACCGGCGCCCAGCCCAGAACCGGCCTTGTGCCGGTCTTGAGCGCCCGCACCAGCATGGTCACCGCCCGGCGCATCGTATCGGGCACATCGATATGCGGGGCGGTGCGATAGGTGGAGAACATGTCGAGATTGTCGATGATGGCCTGGCTGATATTGCCATGCAGGTCATAGCTGGCCGAGATCGGCACATCCGGCCCGACGGTCTCGCGCACCGCGGCGATGAAATCGCCCTCGGCGTCGAACAGGCCCTCGACGAACATGGCGCCATGCAGGGGTAGATAGACCCCGTCGAGCGGCTGCGCGGCCCGTAGGCCGGCCAGGATTTCTTCCTTCCAGGTCTCGTAGATGCCGCGCGCCACCGGCCCCCCGGCAATGGCGCGGGCATGCAATATGGTGATGAACTCGACTGGAAAATGCGTCAGGAAATCGAAATATTGGTCCTTGAGCATGGCCGGCCCGCGCAGCACGCGGAAATCGGGCTCCCGATTGAGCACGGGATTATAGGTGCTGCATTCGATATGCAGCCCGGCAACGGCAATACGCATCACAGCACTCCGGGCACGTCGGCTTCGGGATTGTGCCCGGTGCGCACCGGGCGGGACCGGAGCCGGTCGGCAAGCACCAGGCTGAGCAGCAGGAAGGGCACGACGCAGGCAATGCCGATGCGGATATCGCTGTGCTCGGCCACGAAGCCGATCATCGGCGGCCCGATCAGGAAGCCGGTCAGGGCGACGAAGGACAGCACGGCCACATTGGCCGACGCCGCCCGGTCGCCGATTCCGGCCGCCGCCGTCACCGCCAGCGGGAAGCCGACCGACACGCCGAAGCCGATCGTGCCGAAGCCGATCAGCGCTACGATGACATTGGGCGCCAGGTAGAGCAGGGTGGCGCCCAGGACCGCCAGGCCGCCGCAGAGCCGGGCAATGCCCACCGCGCCCAGCCGCGCCTTGAGGAAATCGCCGCTGAAGCGCCCGGCCGCCACCATGAAGGCGAAGACCGAATAGCCCAGGCCCACAATGCCGCCTTCGGCATCAAGCGCATCGCGCAGGAAGATCGCCGACCAGTCTGCCATGGCGCCCTCGGTCATGGTGATGCCGAAGACGAAGAGGCAGATGCCGAGCAGGGCCGGGCTGGGCAGCGACCAGGCCGACCGCTGCGCGCCGCTTTCCGTTGGCTTTTCACTATCGAGGCACGGCAGGGCCAGGCCGGCCGCGATGCCCATGGGCATGGTCAGCAGCGCCACCGTCAGAATGGCCCATCGCGGCTCGATGCCGAGCCCGGCCATGCCCGAGCCGATCAGGCTGCCCACCATGATGCCGACCGACCAGAAGCCATGCGACTTGGTCATGATCAGGGTGCCGGTGGCTTTCTCCACGCTGTCGGCGCCGACATTGAGGCCCAGCTCCAGGAAGGAAATGGCCGACCCGGCCAGCATCAACGCCACGAAAAGCATGATCGGTTCCGGCGCGAAGGCCGGCATGCTGGCGGCGATGGCATAATAGACGAAGCCGACGATGATGGTGGTGCGGGCACCGATCCGTCCCACCAGTGGCCCCGCAAAGGGCAGGGTGAGCAGAGTGCCCAGCGGCATGCCGAGTAAGGCGAGGGCCAGCGCCGCCGGCCCCAGGCCCAATCCCGCCTGGACCTCTGGAATGCGCGGCAGCCAGGATCCGAAGGCGATCGGCTGCAGGAAGAAGACCAGCATGATCAGACGCTGGGGGGTGAGGAAAGCCATGGGCGTGTGTCTCCAGGAACCTGTTCATCGCCCGTATTCATTGCCGGGCCGCGCCGGCGGGCCCGGGGAGGAAATGGGGCCACCGTGACGATGGTGGGTGCGCAGACGATTGAGGCACGTTCGCCAACGCTGTTTCAAATTTTCACGCACAACACAAAATGGCCGCTGACTGAAAGAGGCCACATGGATACCAATTACGACATGCTGCCCTTTGTCCGTACTTTTGTCCACACTGTTTCGCGGTGTTTCCGGCAGAATTCGGCCTATAAACAAGGCGTAACGCCCCGGATTTAAGCAGGGTTCGCGAGTGGCTTAAATTGGTATTGTATTGGCGTCGAATGTGTGTTGACATCGCGTCAAGAAGGCGCCTAGTCTTGAAAATCGTTTACACAAACGTCACCGGTCCACAAAGAGATCGGCGGTCTAATAAGGCAGGGAACATCGTGGTTATGCGGGTAGGCATTATCGGCCTCGGCTACCGCCTGGGTTATCTGGCGCGCGTTTTTTCCGTTGCGCGAGACGATTTCGAGATCGTGGGCTATGTCGATCCGGCGCCCGCCGGTCTCCCCTATGCCCAGGAACATGGCGTCTCCGTCGGTCGGTCCTATGACAGCCTCGAAGCGCTGATCGACGAGGGTAATCTCGACCTGCTCATGGTCGGCTCCCCCAACCATCTCCATCTCGACCATATCCGCATCGGTCTCGAGCGCGGGATGAAGATTTTCGCTGAAAAGCCGGTGGTGACCTCGGTGGAAGACACGATGGCGCTGGCCGAGCTGATCGGCAGATACGGCTCCGACAGGGTCATGGTCGGCCTGGTGCTGCGCTATGCGCCGCTCTATGTCGATCTGCGCAAGGCGCAGGCCGAGGGCAAGCTGGGCGACATCGCCTCCATCGAGGCCTCCGAGCATATCCCGCCCTATCACGGCGCCTTCTTCATGCGCGACTGGCGCCGCTATTCCAAATATGCCGGCAGCTTCATGCTGGAAAAATGCTGCCACGATCTCGATCTCTATAATGGGGTCATGGGCTGTCGGCCGCTTTATGTAGCCAGTTTGGGCGGTCGCCGCAGCTTCACTCCGGAAAACGCGCCTCAGGACGAAGGGGCCAATGACCTGTCCGAATACTATCGCAAGCCGTCCGGCTGGCAGGGCGCCGACAAGGTCTTTGACAGCGATGGCGACATCATCGATTTTCAGACCGCCATCGTTCAATACGAGAACGGCGCTGCGCTGACCTTCCACACCAATATGAACGTGCCCGACGATTTCCGCCGCTTCGCGGTCATCGGCGCCAAGGGCATGGCCGAAGGCGATTTCATTCGCAATTATTTCCGAGTCACCGACAGCCGCACCGCCAACCGGCTCGAGGACAAGACCTACAAGACCTCGGACCTCTCCCAGCATTACGGCGCCGACGAGCAGATGGCTGCGGATATCCTCACGCACATGGTCGAGGGCGCGGCCTTGCCGGTATCGGTGACCGATGCGCTCGAGGCGGGGCTTCTGGCGCTTTCCATGGACGAGGCCATGCGCAGCAAATCAGTGGTGGACATGGCCCCGATCTGGCGGCGCTTCGATCAGGCCCTGGGCCGCGGTAAATAAGGAGACAGGGCGATGACCAGCACCAGAAGCGCCACCCTCTTCGCCCTCGCCCTGCTGGCTCCGGCCTTGATCTACATCCTGGCCATCGTGGCCTATCCATTGGTCGACACGATCGTCCTGTCCTTCACCAATGCCGCCCTGCGCCCCGATTACGACTTCGTCGGCTGGGCCAATTACCAGCGCATTTTCGGCGCCGGCAATTTCACCGAAGTGATCATCCGCACCTTCATCTGGACCTTCTTTTCGGTCTCCATAAAGATGATCGTCGGCATGTTCGGGGCGGTGCTGCTCAATGCCGCCGTGCCCGGCCAGGCGCTGTTCCGCGTGCTCACCATGCCGCCCTGGATCGTGCCCATGGCCATCGGCATCTTCATGTGGGGTTGGATGTATAACGGCCAGTTCGGCATGATCTCCGGCCTGTTGCAGAATTTCGGCTTCCTCAGCCGGCCCTTCCCCTTCCTCGCCTATGGTAACAGCGCCTTCTGGGCCACCATCATCACCGATGTGTGGATCGGCGTACCCATGGTCACCATCTATTTCCTGGCCTCCATGCAGTCGATCCCGCGGGATCTGCACGAAGCCGCCTGGACCGACGGGGCCGGACGCTTCTATCGCTTCCGACGCATCACCCTGCCGCTCATGGTCCCGGCCATCGTCACCATGAGCCTGCTTTCGCTCATCGCCACCTTTAATTCCTTCGACATCATCTGGATTCTGACCCAGGGCGGTCCGTCCAATCAGACCACGACCATGATCATCGATACCTACAAGACCGCGATCGGTTCCTATCGCTATGGCGAGGGCGCGGCCCGCGCGGTGGTGATCTGCATTTTCGTCTCGCTGTTCTGCGTCGTCTATTTCCGGGCGGTGCGCCGGCTCCAGCAGGGAGAAGTCAAATGAGCTCGGAAAATTCTGCTTCCACCCTGCCGCCGGGCGCCAATACGCTGGCCACCAGCGCCAGTTCCATGGCGCAGGTTTCCTCTCCAAGCCGTTCGACCAGGGCGATGATCGACCGCTACAAATGGTACGAGATCGCCGCGATCTATGCCGGCATCGCCCTGTTCCTGCTCTTCGTGTTGGCGCCGTTCATCGAGGGCTTCCTGGTCTCGCTCAAGCCGCTGAGCCAGCTGTTCTCCACCCCCTATAGCTTCATCCCGCGCAACGGCTCCTTCGACGCCTATGTCAACATGTGGACGACGGTGGATGGGCTGGGACGCTATATCTTCAATTCGCTGTTCATCTCGGCGGTCGTCACCCTCGCCGTCATCGTGATCGTGGTCCCCGCCGCCTATGCCTTTGCCCGCTTCAATTTTGCCGGTGCGGGATTGATGCTGGGCGGGTTCCTGGCCGTCAACATGTTCTCCGGCGCGGTTCTGCTCATCCCGCTCTACCGGTTGCTGCGGTCCTTCGGCCTGCTCAATGCCTATTGGGCGATGATCGTGCCGGGGATCGCCTTCCTCATTCCCTCCTCCATCTGGCTTCTGCGCACCTATATGCTGCGCATTCCGCGCGAGCTGGACGAGGCGGCCTGGGTCGACGGCGCCTCCCGCCTCTATACCCTGCGCCGCGTGATCCTGCCGCTCGCCATGCCGGGCGTCGTGGTGGTCGCCATCATGACCTTCATCGGTGCCTATGCGCAGCAATTCATCTTCGCGCTGACCTTCAATTCGCGCCAGGAATTCATGCCGCTGCCCGTGGGTCTTTTCGCCTTTTTCGGCCGCCAGGAAGTGCTCTGGAACGAGCTGATGGCCGCCTCTTTCGCTGGAATCCTGCCGGTCATGATCGTGATCGTGTTCCTGCAGCGCTATCTCGTCGCGGGCCTCACCGCCGGCGCCGTGAAGCAATAGGGAGCGCGGCCCCTCAAGCCGCGCAAAACAAGGGAGACTACGACGTGAAAACCAAATCCAGATTCCTGCTTGCCTCCTTAGTGGCGCTGTCCGGCTCCACTGGCCTTGCGACGGCTGCTTATGCCGAACCGATCAGCTTCATCCTCTGCGGCGACCAGATCTTCCCGACCCAGCAGAAGGCTATCGAGGATTGGGGCGCCGCCAATCCCGATTTCCCCATCGAGGTTCAGCTCGTCGGCTGGGCCCAGTGCCAGGATCGCGCCACCCAGCTCGCCATCGCCGGCGATCCGGTCGGCCTGGCCTATGTCGGGTCGCGCACCGTCAAGCAATATGCCCTCAATGACCTGATCGTCGAAATTCCGATGAGCGAGGAAGAGCGCGCCTCCTATTACAACTACGTACCCGAGACCGTGACCTTCCAGGGCACGCAATGGGGCGTGCCGGTGGCCTTCTCCACCAAGGCGCTCTACTGGAACAAGGATCTGTTCGAAGCCGCCGGCCTCGATCCGGACGTGCCGCCCACGACCTGGGAAGAAAAGATCGCCTTCGCCAAGCAGATCACGGAAAACACCGATGCTGCCGGCTATGGCGTGGTCGCCAAGACCATGGACAACACCATGCACCAGTTCATGCACTGGGTGTATTCCAACAACGGCCTGGTCATCGACGAAAACGACAATATCGTCATGGACAGCCCGGAGGTTCTTGAAGCCCTGACGGCCCTGCGCGACATCGTTCCCTATGGCGAGGAAGGCCCGACCGCCTACGAGCAGAACGAAGTGCGGGCCATCTGGCTCGATGGCGGCGTCGCCATGATCGAAGCCATGGCCAGCGCCGGTCAATACGCCACGGATGCCGGCATGAACTGGGGTGTCGCCCCGCTCCCGCAGGGCCCGAGCGCCCAGGGCCCCGGCACGCTGCTGATCACCGACTCGCTGGTCGTGTTCAAGGGCACCGGCTACGAGGACAAGGCGATCGAATTCGCCAAGTTCATCACCCAGCCGGAATATCAGTGGCCCTATGAGCAGGAAAACGGCCTGACCCCGCTCCGTCCGTCCGCTGAAGTCGATGCCTTCATCGCCGAGCATCCCGAATGGGCGCCGCTGATCGAGTCCATCGAATTCGGTGGTCCCGAGCCGCTGTTCACCGATTATCTCGGTTTCCAGAACGTGATGATTGAAATGGTCCAGTCGGTCGTGACCGGCGCTGCCGAGCCTGCCGATGCGCTGACCCGCGCCGCCGGCGAACTTGAGCAATATAAGTAAGCCCCAAGCAAACCAGCCGCCGCCCCTCGGGCGGCGGCACCTCCCATCGCCCCGGAGACGCGAAACATGTCGCAACTGAGCCTCAAGCGCCTCGAAAAGAGCTTCAACGAAGCCCGGATCATCAAGGGCATCGATCTGGATGTGTCCGAAGGCGAATTCGTGGTCTTTGTCGGCCCGTCCGGCTGCGGCAAGTCCACCCTGCTGCGCATGATCGCGGGTCTCGAGGACGTCTCGCAGGGCGAGATCGAGATCGGCGGCCGCGTCGTCAACGAATTGCCCCCGGTGCAGCGCGGCATCGCCATGGTGTTCCAGTCCTATGCGCTCTATCCGCATATGAGCGTCTACGAGAATATCGCCTTCCCGCTGCGCGTCGAGAAACTCCCGCAGGCCGAAGTCGAATCCCGTGTCCAGGCCGCCGCCAAGGTGCTCCAGCTCGAAAGCCGTTTGCAGCACCGGCCCGGACAATTGTCCGGCGGTCAGCGCCAGCGCGTCGCCATCGGTCGTGCCATTGTCCGCCAGCCCAAGATTTTTCTGTTCGACGAGCCGCTCTCCAATCTCGACGCGGCCCTGCGTTCGGAGATGCGTATCGAGCTCATGGAACTGCACAAGCGCCTGGGTTCGACCATGATCTATGTGACGCATGACCAAGTCGAGGCCATGACCATGGCCGACAAGATCGTCGTGCTCGACGCCGGCACCATCGCCCAGATCGGCTCGCCGCTCGAACTCTATCACAAGCCGGACAATCTCTTCGTCGCCGGCTTCATCGGCAGTCCCAAGATGAATTTCATCTCCGGCAAGGTTCGCAAGGCCGACGGCACGCGGGCAACAGTCGATCTCGGGGGCCTGGGCAGCATCGACTTGCCGCGTGCCAGCACCGTCATTGCCGGCCAGGACGTCACCCTGGGCATTCGCCCCGAACATCTTGATCTGGGCGAGGGCGAATTCACGCTCGATACCAAGCCGAACATCGTCGAGCAGTTGGGCATTCATACCATCACCTATTCGACATTGCCCGGTGGCGAGAATTTCATCGGCCTCTTCGAGGGCAATCCCGATCTGGCCGACAACCGGCCGGTGCGCATGAGCTTCGCCACCGACAAGGTGCATTTGTTCGACGCCAAGGGGCTGGCCGTGTATTAGGCCGGCAACGACGGCCCGGGGGAAAGCGCCATGCTCGATATCGTAGGGCTCTTGCAGACTGAAAAGGACGCGTTCACGCGCTCCGAGCGGGCGCTGACGGAGATCGTGCTGAACGATGTCGAGAGCGTACTCAAGATGTCCATCGTGGATCTGGCCGCTCAGGCGGAAGTTTCCCCGCCCACGGTGACCCGCTTCTGCCGGCGGCTCGGCTGCGATAGCTATGCCGATTTCAAGGTGCGCCTGGCCCAGTCGCGTTTCGTCGGCCAGCGCTATTTCGCGCCCGCGGCAGGACCGTCCAGCGTGCCCGAAATTGCGCAGGGGGTGATCAACGGTATCCAGTCGATCATATACGAGACCTTCGACAGCCTCGATTTCAAGGCGGTGGAACGGGCCGCCGAAAGCCTCGTCAAGTCGAGCTTCGTCCTGTCCTTCGGGTCTGGCGGCGCCTCGTCGATGATGGCCGGCGAAATCGAAACGCGCCTGTTCCGGCTCGGCTTGAAAGTCGCCTCGACAGACGATCACCAGCTTCAGTTGATGCGTGTCGCGGCTGCGCCGGCGGGCACGGTCATCGTCGCCTTTTCTTTGTCTGGCAACAATGCCCAATTGGCCAAGACGCTGGCCGTGGCCGGCGAATATGGCATCACCCGCATCGTGGCGACGCGGTCGGGCTCGATTGTATCCGCCGAGGCCGACATTCTCCTGCCGGTCAACTGGCACGAAAATTCCGACATTCTTCGCCCCACGCCGGGCCGCTACGCCTTTCTCGCCACCGTCGATGTTCTCTCCCAGACCGTCGCCACGCGCCTGGGGCCGCCCGCCATCGCCTCCATGCGCCGCATCAAACACGAACTCGTCGTCAACCGCGACGGCGACGATGGACAGCCGCTGGGGGATTGAGCCCCTATTCTGCCGCACCTTGTGCAAGGTTACCAACAGGACATAGCCATGCCCTCCTTTTCCCTCGTCACCACCTGGTCTCCCGCCAACGAGCAGGAGCCCCTGGGCTATGGCATCGAACTGACCAATGAGGGCGATACGCCCATTGCCAATTTCCAGCTCGGCTTTTCCGGGCCGGCCCGCATCGATCCGCATGCGACTCTGGAAAACGGCCGGCTGCTCAAACGGCTCTCCAATCACACGCTGATCGCCCCGCCCGAGGGTTTCGTGCTGGAGCCGGGCCAGACCTGGACCGCCACCGCCCGCGGCCTTTCCTATGGCCTGCGCCATTGGAGCGATGGCGCCAATTCGGCCTATGTGGTGCTCGAGGACGGCTCCGTCATCGCCATCCCCACGGCGCCCACCAGGGGCAAGGGCCACAATGCGCCGCTGCTCAAGGGCGCCGCGAAATTCCCCGTTCCGGCCAAGGCGCCGGTAGCCCATTCCATCATCCCCTGGCCCCGGCACGTGGCCACGACCGGCAATCGCATTGCCCCGCCCGGCTTCGATCTGAAACCCCAGGGCGCGTTGGCCGGCGCCGCCGCCCAGGCTTTTGCCGATCTGACCGCCGAACTGTTCCCGCTCGAAGCCATCGTGCGGCCGGCTTCGGAGGCCGGCATGCCGGTGCATGTCGTAGAAAGAACCGGGCTCGGTCCGGAAGCCTATGACATCGCCTTCGCCGAAAACAGCGCGACGGTTGCGGCCAGTACCCGCGCCGGGCTGTTCTATGGCCTGGTGACGCTGGGGCATATGCTGCGCGGCGCCCGGCTTCATCCGGGCACCTTCACCTTTCCCACCGGTGGCACGATCAGCGATGAGCCCGGCTTTGCCTTCCGCGGCTCGCATCTGGACGTGGCGCGGCAATTCTATACCGGGGCGGAGGTCAGCCGGCTCATCCGCATTCTGGCCTGGAACAAGATGAACAAGTTCCACTGGCACCTGACCGAGGACGAGGCCTGGCGCCTGGAAATCGAGGCCTATCCGACGCTGACCGAGATCGGGGCCTGGCGTGGCCACGGCAAGGCCCTGCCACCATTGCTCGGCTCCGGTCCGCAGCCCACCGGCGGCTATTATTCCAAGGCGGTGGTGCGGGACATCGTCGCGCTGGCCGATGCCTTGTCCATCGCCATCATCCCCGAAGTGGATATGCCGGGCCATTTCTATGCCGCGCTCCAGGCGGTGCCCGAATTGCGCGACCCCGATGAGCAGGGGGAATATCAATCGGTCCAGGGTTTCCCCAATAACAGCCTCAATCCGGCGCATGAACCGGTCTATACCTTCATCGAGAAGGTGATCGACGAGACGCTGGAGCTCTTTCCCGCCGGCATTTTCCATCTCGGCGCCGACGAAGTGCCGTTGGCGGCCTGGTCCGGCTCGCCGCTGGCGCTCGACATGCTGGAAAAGATCGCCGGCCCCGAAATGCGCAGGAAGCATGAGGCGCAGTTCAACCAGCTCGGCAATCATCACGGCGCCGACGAAATCGAAGGCTCGCCCACCGCGATCCTGCAGGCCGAGTTCATCAGGCGCGTGCACAAATATATCGCCTCGAAAGGCGCCGTCACCGGCGGCTGGGAGGAGGCGGCGCATGGCGATGCCGTGGCCAAGGACAAGTCCTATGTCATCGGCTGGCGCAATGTGGAGATCAACGCCGCCCTGGCCGAGCGCGGCTTCGATATCGTCGTCTCGCCGGGCCAGCGCTATTATCTGGACATGGCCAATGGCGTGTCCTGGGCCGAGCCCGGTGCCGGCTGGGCCGGCTGGTCCGGCCCGCAGGAGACCTATGAATTCGAGGCGCGCGCCGGCTTCTCCGAGGAAGGGCTGAAACACCTGCTCGGCGTCCAGTCCTGCATCTGGTCCGAAAGCATGACCGACCGCGCCATTTTCGACCGCCTGGTCTTTCCGCGCCTTTCCGCCGTCGCCGAAGCCGGCTGGACCCTGCCCGAGCGCAAGAGCTGGGACCGCTTCAAGGCGCTGGTGGGGCTCATGCCGATCATGTACGGCCATTGGGCGGAGGACTGAATCCGCCGCCCGACCGTGTCGGGCGGGCACCCCGCATGACGGTGGCCCAAAATCAATGGTTGGCGTGATGCTCGGCATTGCGCTTGCGCGTCGCGGCCGCCTTCCTGGCCGAGGCGGAGCGCTCCGCGGCAGACCGGTTGGCTGAAGCCGCCCCGCCTTTTCTGCCGCCCTTATGCGCGGCGGGATGGCCGGTTTCCTTGCCGCGTCCGGAACCGGATTTCTTGCCGCCGCCATCGTCCTTGTTGACGGTCGCCCAGGCTCGGCGCTCGGCTTCCTTGGGGGAGACGCCGCGCTCCTCATAGCCTTCCTCGATATGTTCGGCCTTCCGCTTCTGCTTGTCCGTATAGGCGCTCTTGTCACCCTGGGGCATGGTTCTTCTCCTTGAGACGGGGGCGCGGCGCGGATGGGACAGGAGCCTGGACCTGGTTGAAAGGCTGGAGCGGGAAACCGGAAAAACCGTCTCCATGCTCTATACCATCGCGTCCGGTTGACACACGCCGGCCTGTGCGGTGAACGGCGCGACGCCCGGGCGGTTGCGGAAAGGCCGATCACAAAGCTTTTCGTTCCGGTGAAAGGGGCTTGCTGAGAAAGGGCGAGCCCGCCAGCACGAAGCGCCATGGCGTCTCCATCCCCTTGGTGATGCCGATGCGCGGGCCGGTGGCGATCGGATGGCTGTCATCGGCGGGGCGAACCAGGAAGGGAGGCCGGTCCAGGGCCAGGCCATTATGATCGAGGTTGATGCCCAGGGCCTGCGCCAGCTTGCCGGGCCCCGAGCAGAGCTGCTTTTCGCCCACCCCGCCGCGCCGCTCGTGCATGCGCGGTAAGCCCTCCTGCGGCTCCAGCGCCCGGATCAGCACCGCGCTGCCGGGCTGGCAGACGAAATTGAGGCAGAAATGGATGCCGTAAATCTTGTAGACATAGGCGTGTCCCGGCGGGCCGAACATCACCGCATTGCGCGGCGTCGGCCCGCGGAAACTGTGGGAGGCCGGATCGCCCTCGTCATAGGCCTCCACCTCGACGATGCGGCCGCCCACGCCGTCGAAGGCGAGAAAGGCTCCGATCAGGTCGCGCGAAACATCCAGAACGGGACGGTCGAAGAAGGGTCGGTCGAGCATGGCCGCCATTTGGCCTGAATCGGCGGCGATGGGAAATGGAATAGGGGAGGGACATCCATGCTGCCGAAAATCGTCGCCGTTGCCGTCGCGCTCATGCTGGCGCTGCTTGCCGCCATTCCGGCCCAGGCCCGCGCCATCTGCACGCTTCTGGCCGAGCCGCAAAGCCGCGTCGTGCTGCTGGCCGAGGGCGATTGCGAGACAAGGGTGACGCCGGCCTCGACCTTCAAACTGCCGCTGGCAATCATGGCCTTCGACGCCGGCATCGTCACCTCGGCGCGGGAGCCGAAATTGCCCTTCAAACCGGGCTATCCCGATTGGGTCGCCTCCTGGCGGCAGGATACCGACCCGACCATGTGGATGCACAATTCCAATGTCTGGTATTCGCAGCGCCTGACCGAACAGCTCGGCGCCGAGCGGCTCACCGCCTATGCCCGCAGCTTCAATTTCGGCAATGCCGACTTTTCCGGCGATCCGGGCCGCGACAATGGTCTGGAACGCTCCTGGATTTCCTCCTCCCTGAAGGTGTCCCCGCTCGAGCAGGCCGGCTTCGTCGCCGCGCTCATCCAGGGGCAATTGCCGGTCTCGCCCCAGGCGGTCAGCGGCGCACTGAGCCTGCTGGAAAGCCCGCGTGATGCCGATGGCTGGCAAATCCGCGGCAAGACCGGCTCCGCCTATCCGCGCAATGCCGATTACAGCTTCGATTATGCCCGCGGCTGGGGCTGGTATGTCGGCTGGGCCGAACGGGACGGGCAGCGCGTGGTCCTTGTGCGGCTCAACCAGGACGAGCGGCGTCACGACATCTCCGGCGGCCTGCGGGCCCGCGACGAAATCATTGCCGAATGGGCCGACATCGCCGCCCGGGCGGGCCTCTGACTGGAGCCGATTGTCGAACGAAGCCTTCGCCATTGGCCGCTTTTTGGCGCTTCCGGGCCGGACTACATCGGGGCTAGAGTTTCCCAGGAGGTCGCCATGATCGACACATCCATCCAGACCAATGTTCGTTCCAAGCCCGTCCTGCCGCTGACCACCGCGCTCGGCCCCGTTCACCTGGCCGTCACCGATCGCGCCAAGGCCCTTGCCATCTGGCAGGACGTGGTGGGTCTCGAGCTGATCGCCGAAAATGGCAATGCCCTGGCCATGGGCGCCGGCGGCAAGGTGCTGATCGTGCTCGAAACCGGCGCCGAAAGCCCGGTCGTGCCGCGTACCATCGGCCTTTATCACGTCGCCATCCACGTTCCCCACCGCGCCGACCTGGCGCAGATGGCGGTGCGGGCGCTGCAGCGCAATGTCCGCATCTCGCCCACCGACCACCTGGTCTCCGAGGCCATCTATCTCTGGGACCTCGACGGCAACGGCATCGAGATCACCTTCGAGACCCCCTGGCGTGGCACGCTGGGCGATCCCGACAAGGGAGAAACCTATGCCGTCACCGCCGAAGGCAAGCCGCATTCGGGCCGCGAGCCCATCGATCTCGACGGGCTCCTGGCCGAGCTGGGCGAGAGCCCGGTTCTGGCCGCCCGCATGCCCGCCGGCACCCGCATCGGCCATGTCCATGTGCATGTGAACGACCTGCACCGGGCGATGGATTTCTATCGCGACGTGCTGGGCTTTGCCGGGTTCCTGCTGATCCAGTCCTTCGGCATGGGCGATGTCGGGCTCGATTACATGCCCCATACGCTCGCCTTCAACATCTGGTCCGGCCCCAATGCCGGCCTGCCGCCGGCTGGCGCCGCGGGGCTGCGCTTCTTCACCATTATCCTGCCCGATGCCCAGAGCCTCGCGGCCCTCAGGACCCGGCTCGAACAGGCCCATGCGCCGATCGAGGTGGTGGGAAACGATCTCGAAACCCGCGACCCCTTCGGCAATCGCATCCGCCTCGAACTGGCGGCCTGAACCTTTACACGCGCCGCTGCGCCGTCGATTGTGGCGGCGAACGGCACCCTGGCGGAGAATGAAATGCAAGGCCCTGAAGAGCTTATCCGGTTCTGGTTCGTCGAGCATGGCTATGACGACTGGTTCAGCGGCGATGCGGCATTCGATGCCAAATGCAACCGCTTTGCCGACCTGCATGCGCAGGTGGCGCGCGGCGAGGCCTGGGCCTGGCGGGAAACGCCGGAAGGCCGGCTGGCCGAGCTGATCCTGCTCGATCAATTCTCCCGGCAATTGCATCGCGGCCGGCCCGAGGCCTTCGCCCAGGACAATATGGCCCTGGCGCTGGCCCAGGAAGCGGTGGCGGGCGGGCACGACATGGCGGTCGAGCAGGGATGGGCGATGTTCTTCTATATGCCCTACATGCATGCCGAATCCCTGGTGATCCAGGATGAAGGGGTCAAGCTCTTCGCCGCCATGGGCAATGAAAACGCGCTGCAATACATGATCGACCACCGCGATACCATCGCCCGCTTCGGCCGCTTCCCCTTCCGCAACCAGGCCCTGGGCCGCCAGAGCACGCCGGAAGAACTGGCCTATATGCAGCAGCAGGACGGCCGGGCCTTCTAGACCGCATTATGCTTCTCCCTCGCGCGGGGCGTGGCTTTGCGCCGGACGGTCTAAAAACCTCCGGGTTTGCTTAGTCGATGGAAGCCCCGAGGCGGATTCCGCCTCAGAATTAAAAAACGAGACGCAAACCGCCTCGGGGCGTCGGGATTTCCGGCAGGGGGTTTCCTAGGGCCGGCTCTCACCGGAATTTCCCATCCCCGGACCCAGCCTCCGTTAACGATGCAGAGGCCTCCCG
>Ga0160493_100291_pt1 | contig 16555 bp, 15 predicted proteins | sample DID2MG_2_FD_108262 | JGI IMG/M metagenome (GOLD analysis project Ga0160493, IMG submission 108262) | Enriched soil microbial communities from UW Madison campus, WI, USA - DID2878_E24_FP2 MG | ecosystem: Environmental > Terrestrial > Soil > Unclassified | place: USA: Madison, Wisconsin | collected... | reverse complement strand
CTTGAGGTCCTTGATCAGCACCACCGCGTCGCCATCCGCCAGGATCGTGCCTGAAGCATCGCGCGTCTGGCTGGCTTCGGCCGCGGCCGTCTTCATCTCCGAGGCCGGCCGCCATTCGCCGGTCGCCTCGTCATAGATATAGTCGTCATCATGTGTGGTCATGACAGTCCTATGGCAGGCCCGGCCCGCTTTGCCAATTGGCTCATGCGCTCAGCGTGCGCCGCACCGCATCGTCCCAGCCCTTGACCTTGTCCTTGCGCGTCCTGGCGTCCATTTGCGGCTCGAAACGGGTGTCGCATTCCCAGCTTGCGGCGAATTTGCGCATATCCGGCCAGATGCCGGCCTTCATCCCCGCCAGCCAGGCGGCGCCGAGCGCGGTGGTTTCGAGAATGGTCGGCCGATCCACCGGCGCATCGAGAATGTCGGCGAGGAATTGCATGGTCCAGTCGGAGGCCACCATGCCGCCATCGACGCGCAGCACCGTATCGCCATTGCCGCTTTTCCAGTCCTTGCGCATGGCCGTCAGTAGGTCGCGCGTCTGGTAGCAGACCGCTTCCAGCGCCGCGCGCGCGATTTCCGCCGGGCCGGAATTGCGGGTCAGCCCATAGATGGCGCCGCGCGCTTCGGCATCCCACCAGGGCGCGCCGAGCCCCACGAAGGCGGGCACCATATAGACGTGCTGGGTCGGGTCGGCCGATTGTGCCAGCGGCCCGGTCTCGCTGGCCTGCCTGACCAGCTTCAGCCCGTCGCGGATCCATTGCACCGCCGCCCCGGCGATGAAGATCGAGCCTTCCAGCGCATAGGTGGTTTCGCCATTCAGCCGATAGGCGATGGTGGTGAGCAGCCGGTTTTTCGAGCGCACCATATCGGTGCCGGTATTGAGCAGGGCGAAGCATCCGGTGCCATAGGTGGATTTGACCATGCCCGGCTCGAAACAGGCCTGGCCGATGGTCGCGGCATGCTGATCGCCCGCCACCCCGAGAATGGGAATGGCCGCGCCGAACAGGCCCGCCTCGGTGACGCCGAAATCGTCGGCGCAATCCTTGACCTCGGGCAGCACGGCCATGGGCACGTCGAGCAGGTCGCAAAGCTGCTCATCCCATTGGTTCCGGCCGATATCGAACAGCAGCGTGCGTCCGGCATTGGTGGCGTCGGTCGCATGCACCTTGCCACCGGTCAGCCGCCAGATGAGGAAGGAATCCACCGTGCCGAAGGCCAGTTCGCCCTTTTCGGCCCGCTTGCGCGCGCCCTTGACCTTGTCGAGCAGCCACTTGACCTTGGTGCCGGAAAAATAGGGATCGAGCAGCAGCCCGGTCTTGCGGGTAACCAGCTTTTCGTGCCCGTCCTGCTTCAGCCGGGCGCACAACGAGGACGTGCGCCGGTCCTGCCAGACAATAGCATTGTGGATGGGCTTGCCGGTCTGCCGGTCCCAGATCAGCACCGTCTCGCGCTGATTGGTGATGCCGATGGCGGCGATATCGCCGGCCGCGATCCCGGCCTGCTTGATCGCCGTCTTGACCGACCAGACGACGCTGTCCCAGATTTCCTCGGGATCATGCTCGACCCAGCCATCCTGGGGGAAATGCTGGGTGAATTCCTTCTGCCCGACGCCCGCGATCCTGCGATCCTTGTCGAAGATGATCGCCCGGCTCGAGGTCGTTCCCTGGTCGATCGCGAGAATGAACTTCTGCATGTTTCCTCCACTGCTCCTCCCCTCTCCCTTTGCGGGAGAGGGACAGAACAATCTGCGTTCAGCAGATTGTTCAGGGTGAGGGGTTCTCTCCACGCATCCTGCGCTGATGGCAAGATCGCAGCCCCCTCATCCGCCCCTACGGGGCACCTTCTCCCGCAAGGGGAGAAGGAAAAGCGGCTACGCCGCCAGATATTGCTCCAGCCGCGCCACGTCCTCGGCGCCGACTCGCAGCCCCAGCTTGGTGCGGCGCCATAATATATCCTCGGGCGTCCGTGCCCATTCCCGGGCGACCAGATAATCGACCTCCGCCCGATAGAGATCGGCGCCGAAATGAATGCCGAGATCGGCAATGCCGGCCGCATCGCCCAGGATCGTCCGGGCCCTGGTGCCATAAAGCCGCATCAGCCGCCGCATCAGGCTCCCGGGCAAGCCGGGATAATCCATGCCCAGCCGGCGCACTTCCGCGTCGAAGCTCTTCACCCCGAAATCGCCGCCGGGCAATGTGCTGGCCTTGGTCCAGGCCGCGCCCTTCCTGCCCAGCACGGTCTCGATCTTTTCCAGCACCGATTCGGCCAGGCGCCGCGAGGTGGTGAGCTTGCCGCCGAACACATTGACCAGGGCACCGCTCTCCGCATCGCCTTCGAGCTTGAGCACGTAATCGCGCGTCGCCTCCTGGGCGGCGCTGGCGCCGTCGTCGAAAAGCGGCCGCACGCCCGAATAGCTCCACACGATGGCCTCATGCGTCACCGGCCTCGCGAAATATTCGCTGGCGGCGGCCAGGAGATAATCGATTTCCTCCGGGGTGATCTTCACCGTCCGGGGATCGCCGGAAAAATCCCGGTCCGTGGTGCCGATCAAGGTGAAATCGTCCTCATAGGGAATGGCGAAGAAGATGCGCCCGTCGCTGTTCTGGAAGAAATAGCAGCGGTCGTGGTCGTAGAGCTTTTTCACCACGATATGGCTACCCTGGACCAGGCGCACATTGTGAACGCCGCGCCGGCCCAGGACGTCGTTGATTACCTCGTCGACCCAGGGCCCCGACGCATTGACCAGCAGGCGCGCGCGGACGCTTTCCCGCCCGCCTTCGCCATCGAGCTCGATGGTCCAGCCGCCCTCCTCGCGCCGGGCCGAAACGACCTTGGTGCGCACATGGATCTGCGCCCCGCGATCGGCCGCGTCGCGGGCATTGAGCACCACGAAGCGCGCATCGTTGACCCAGCAATCGGAATATTCGAAGGCCAGCTTATAGCCGGGCTTCAGCGGCCTGCCGGCTTCGTCGCGCGTCAGGTCCAGCGTCTTGGTCGGCGGCAGGAGGCGCCGTCCGCCCATGTAATCGTACATGGCCAGCCCCGCCCGCAGCACCATTGCCGGGCGCAGCCCCTTGTGGTGTGGCAGCACGAAGCGCAGCGGCCAGATGATGTGCGGCGCCGCCGACCACAGCACTTCGCGCTCGGCCAGGGCCTCGTGCACGAGGCGGAATTCGTAATGTTCGAGATAGCGCAGCCCGCCATGAATGAGCTTGGTGGCGGCCGAGGACGTGCCCGAGGCCAGGTCGTTCATCTCCGCCAGGGCCACCGAGAAACCGCGCCCCACCGCGTCGCGCGCCACGCTGGCGCCATTGATGCCGCCGCCGATCACGAAAATGTCCAGCATGGTTCCGCCTCTGCTCGTTTGTTTCGTTTATATATCGATTGATTTCGTTTTGTAATGATGATTTTTCGTTTCGACCGACGTTCACAGCCGGCATTGACCCCATGGCCCCCGCGGGGTACGGCAGGAGGCATCTTCCCTCCTGGCCCAGGTCCCGCCGGCCAATGCTCGACATTCTCGCCGTCATTGCGCCTATCTTCGCTCTCATGGCGTTCGGCTATGGCGCGGTGCGCTTCCGCCTGTTTCCCGCCGAGGGCATCAAGGCGCTGATCGCCTTCGTCAACAATTTCGCCACGCCCTGCCTGCTGTTCTATTCGATCAGCACCAGCGATTTCCGGTCCGCCTTCAATATGGGGATCATCGGCCCTTTCTATGCCGGCGCCATCATCTGCTTTCTCGTCGGCATCGTCATCGCCAGGAAGGCGTTCAACAACCGGCCGGGCGAAAGCGTTTCATTCGGCTTTTCCGGCACCTTCACCAACACGGTCCTGGTCGGCCTGCCGATCATGAGCCGCGCCTATGGCGAGGGCGCCCTGCCGGTGACGCTGTCGATCATCGGGCTCCATGGCGCCATTCTGCTCACCCTGGGCATGGTGACGATGGAGGTCACGCGGCGCGACGGCCAGCCCCTGGCGCGCACGCTGATCGTGGCCGTGCGGCGCGTCGTCTCCAACCCGCTGATCTGGGGCATTGCCGCCGGCATCATCGGTTCGCTGCTCAATCTGCAATTGATCGAGCCGGCCGAGGCCTTTTTCGTCATGATGAGCCAGGCCGTCGTGCCCGCCGCCCTGTTCGGCATCGGCGGGGCGCTCAACGAATTCAAGCTCTCCGAGAACTGGAAGCAGGCTTTGGTCGCCGCGCTGATCAAGCTCATCCTGCACCCGGCCATCGCCTATGTGCTGATGATCTGGGTGCTGCATGTGCCCATGGATATCGCCCGCTACGGCATCCTGCTCGCCGCCATGCCGGCGGGGGTCAACATCTATGTCTTCGCCACCTATTACGAGCGCGGCGTCAGCGTGGCCGCCAACACCATCCTCATCGCCACCCTGCTCTCGGCCCTGACCATTTCCGGCTGGCTGTTCGTGCTGAGTCTCTAGAGGCCGCCGAGCCACCATAGACCTCATCCTGAGCCTGTCGAAGGACGAGGTCGTGGCACTCAGGCTTCAGTATACCCGACCTTGTGGTTCGACAGGCTCACCATGAGGTCTTTGGAATAATGGCGTCCACCGCCACATGCCAAAAACCGCGACCGTACGGCTTTTGCGCAAGCCCGGCTTGCGTGCTGCGTCCGGTCCGCTAAGCTTCGGCCGCATTCACCGGGCCGGCAGCCATCCGCCCTTCCCCCAAGCTCCCTGTCTCCACGGATATCCTGCGGCCATGACGATCGAAATCCTCCAGACCACCCCGCTCCTCGCCTCCTGCGAACAGGCGCTGGCCGAGCGCTATATCGTCCACAAGCTGCATGAACAGAGCGATCCCGCCGCCTGGCTGGCCGAGAACGGCGCCCGCATCCGCGCCCATGCCGGCTCGGGTGTGCAGGCCGATCTCATGGACAAGCTGCCCAATCTCGAAATCATCGCCAGCTTCGGCGTCGGCTATGACAATATCGATGTGGCCGCCGCAAAGGTGCGCAATATCCGCGTCACCAACACGCCAGACGTGCTCAACGACGCGGTGGCCGAGCTCACCATCGGGTTGATGATTTCCCTCGCCCGCCGCATTCCGCAATCGGATCAATTCGTGCGCCAGGGCAAATGGACAAACGGCAATTTCGGCCTGTTCTCCGAGCTTACCGGCAAGACCATCGGCATTCTCGGCCTGGGCCGCATCGGCAAGGAGATCGCCACCCGCGCCCAGGCCATGAAGATGCGCGTGGTCTATCATGGCCGCCGCCAGCAGCCCAACACGCCCTATATCTATTACGACACTCTCGAGGACATGGCCCACGACAGCGACTGGCTCGTGGTCATCGCGCCGGGCGGCAAGGGCACCGAGGGCATCGTCAGCCGCAAGGTGCTCGAGGCGCTGGGGCCGAAAGGCGCGATCGTCAATGTCGCCCGCGGCACCCTGATCGACGAGGCTGCCATGGTCGAGCTCTTGCAGAATGGCGGCCTGGGCGGGGCGGCGCTCGATGTCTTCGCCGCCGAACCGCAGGTGCCCGCGACCCTGCTCTCGCTCGACAATGTCGTGCTCTCGCCCCATCAGGGCAGCGCCACCCACCAGACCCGCGACGCCATGGGCGCGCTGCTGGTGGCCAATCTCGAAAAGCATTTCGCCGGCGAACCGCTGATCAGCGCCGTGGTCTAGCCCTTTTTCACCTCTCCCTCGGGGGAGAGGTCGACGCGAAGCGGCGGGTGAGGAGGCCTTACTCCAAATTCTCCTGCACCATGTCGCCGGCGGCATGGATGCACACCATTTCCAGCCGCTCCGGCCCGAGCGCGGTGAATTTATGCGGCACCTCGGCCGGGACCACGGCGATGTCGTCCGGTCCCACTTCGAAGGCGCGCTCGCCCGCCACGACCGCGGCGCGGCCGCGCTTGACGATCCAGGTTTCGGCATAGGGATGGCGGTGCAGCTTCGGCCCCTGCCCCGGCGCGGCATCCACCGCGAAGAAGGAAATCGGCGTGCCGAAGGAACCGCCTTCGAAACGGATGGTGCGGCTGGCGCCGGAAGCGCGTTCGGCGGCGGGCAGGATATGGACCATTGGCAAAATCTCCTCGTTTGCCGGGACGACGATTGGTTCACCCATTTTTCGACATGCCTCCCTGGCGGCTCTTTCGCCTCCCTCCCCCTTGAGGGGAGGGAATGAGGGAGGGGGTCCATCAGCGGATCACCGAACGACCCCCACACCGGCCCTCCCCTCAAGGGGGAGGGAGGGCAGGAACCATGTGTGCCGCGTGGACCGAAGTGATCGCGTAAACACTGCTCCTGCATGGCGGACCATTAACAGGCTGGCCCGAACCGGCTAGCTTGCGCAGCATACCGGCTTCAAGGAGCATATCGATGACCGAATGGTGGCGCGGCGGAATGATCTATCAGGTCTATCCGCGCTCGTTTCAGGACAGCAATGGCGACGGCGTGGGCGATCTCGCCGGCATCATCGACCGGCTCGACTATATTGCCAGCCTGGGGGTGGACTGCATCTGGCTCTCGCCCATCACCCAGTCGCCGCAGGCCGATATGGGCTATGACGTTTCCGATTATATCCAGGTCGATCCGCTGTTCGGGTCGCTGCAGGATTTCGACCTGCTGATCGAGCGGGCGCATGCGCTGGGCCTCAAGGTCATCATGGACCAGGTGGTCAGCCACACCTCCTCCCAGCATGCCTGGTTCCTCGAATCCAGCGTCAGCCGCGACAATGCCCGGGCCGACTGGTATGTCTGGGCCGATGCCAATCCCGATGGCACGCCGCCCAATAACTGGCTCTCGGTCTTCGGCGGCTCGGCCTGGGAATGGCATACGGCGCGCCGGCAATATTACCTGCACAATTTCCTCACCAGCCAGCCGGATCTGAACTTCCACAATCCGGCCGTGCAGGATGCGGTGCTCGACGTCATGCGCTTCTGGCTCGATCGCGGGCTGGACGGCTTCCGCCTCGACACCGTCAATTACTATTTCCACGACGCGAAATTGCGCTCCAATCCGCCCCTGGTCGCGCGCAAGGGCAAGCCGGCGGTCAATCCCTACGACATGCAGAGCCACAAATTCTCCAAGAGCCAGCCGGAGAACCTGGATTGGCTGCGCAAGGTGCGCGCCATGCTCGACGATTATCCCGGCGTCACCACGGTGGGCGAAGTCGGCGACGACGAGCGCGGCCTGGAGCTGATGAAGCAATATACGGCCGGCAGCGACCTGCTGCACATGTGCTATTCCTTCGATTTCCTCAGCCCCAAATATTCCGCCGCCCATTTCCGCGCCAAGGCCGAGGCCTTCTTCGCCGGCGGGGAAAGCGGCTGGCCCTGCTGGAGCTTTTCCAACCACGACGTCATCCGCCACCTGACCCGGTGGGCGCCCTATAGCGCCAATCCGGCCGACCTGGCGCGCCAGGCCATTGCGCTCATCCTCACGTTGCGGGGCTCGGTAGGGCTCTATCAGGGCGAGGAACTGGGCCTGCCCGAAGCCGACATTCTCTACGAGGAGCTGACCGATCCGCGCGGGTTGCGCTTCTGGCCCGAGGACAAGGGCCGCGACGGCTGCCGTACGCCCATGCCCTGGCAGGCCGGCCTGCCCCATGCCGGCTTCACCAGCGGCACGCCCTGGCTGCCGGTCAAGCATGGCGCGGCGGCGCTCAGCGTCGACGGGCAGGATGCCGATCCCCATTCGACGCTCAATTATTACCGGCGCATCCTGGCCTGGCGCAAAACCCATCCCGCGCTCAAGACCGGCGACATGGCGTTCTTCACCTGCGACGAGCCGATCCTGGCCTTTTCGCGCCATGCCGGCAACAAGGACCTGATCTGCATCTTCAATCTCTCACCGGAGGCCCGCAGCGTGACGCTGTCCGGGGTAGACCTGGCGCTCGAGCCGGTCAGCCGCAATGCCCAATTGTCCGGCGCGACGCTCACGCTCGGCCCCAACGGCTTCGCCATCCTCCCCGCCCCGGCGGGCGAGGGCAAGGTGACGTTCAAGGCCTAGACGACACGCGATCCGCCCTCATTCCCCTCGACGGGGATCAAGACGCCGAACGATGCCTAAGGCGTCACGCGCTCGAAACTGTCGGGGTGGAAGAACTGCATTTCCTCGCCGCCGCCGGGCTTGCGCACGAAGGCGCGGATGCAGCCGCCCCACATTTCGGCGCGGGTGGCGTCCACCCCCATCTGCCGCAATTGCATCAGGTTGAAGCGGTCGCGCTCCTCCTCGGTGAACTTGCCGATGGACAAGCCGAACGAGACATGCGTGCCCGGCCGCGCCGCATAGCAGGACGCCGAGGACTGAGCTGTCGAGGTGAACGCAACGGCAATGGCCAGGACGGCCAGGACGGCCAGGATACGGATCAGCATGGGCGAACTCCTTCTTGCTGCCTCATGAAACCTAAATACGGCTTTCCTGCGCCTTTTTCTCCTGCCGGCGCACCAGCACGACCACGACCGGAATGGCGAAGCTCAGCATCAGGAGGCGAATGACGTGGTGGGCGGCGATGAAGGCGGTGTCGTAGCCCAGCGCGATGCCCAGCGCGCCCATGCCTTCGAGCGCGCCGGGCGACAGGCCCAGCCAGATCTGCCCGAACGGCATGTCCACCAATTGCGCCACGCCCAGGGCCACGATCGTCACGATGGCCAGCGTCATGCCGGTGGCGATCAGCCCGCCCTTGGCGGCGGCCGCGAATTCGTCCCGCGTGATACCGAGGAAGCGCGAGCCGATCAGCGCCCCGGTGAGGATGAAGGTGATCACCACCAGCGGCGGCGGCATGGCCTCTGTATAGAGCCCGCCCAGCTTGGCCGCCGTCGCCGCCGCCATGGCGCCCAGCACCATGCCGGCCGGCACCTTGAGCCAGATGAAGACCAGGCCCGTCGCCACGCAGGCCAAAGCCAGCAAGGCCAGTTGCAGCGGCGACAGGAACGCCTCGGCCTCGGCGGCGGGAAAATGATCGATCGGCAGGAACACCGCGCCGATCGGCACGGCAATGGTCAGCATCAGGATGCGGATGACCTGGATGATGACGATCTGGCGCGCATTGCCCACCCCGGTGGCGGCAATGCCCAGCACGAAGGACAGATGCCCCGGAAAGGAGCTGAGATAGGCCGTGCCCGGATCGAGCCGGAACAGCCGCGTCAGCATCCAGCCGGTGGTGGCCACGATGATCACCAGTTCCAGCGCCAGGGCGGCGATGGAAATCGGCCAGCTCGCCAGGAGCGCCAGCGAATCCGGCGCCACGCTGGCGCCCATGGAGAGGCCGATCAACACGAAGGCCACATCGCGCAGCCGGTCCGGCATCGAGACCGGCACGCCCAGCATGGCCGCGACAGTCACCGCCAGCGCCCCACCCATCAGCCAGCCCGCCGGCAGGCCCAGCCCATGCGCCAGCCCGCCGCCGAAAGCGGAAATGGCGAGGGTGAGCAGGACGGAAAAAATCGGGTGCTGAAGGGAAGATGGCGCGGGCATGGCCCCTTCCGTACGCCCTTACAGGCAGGGTCTCAAGGGGGACGCGGACCTCCCTCTCCCCTTGAGAGGAGGGCAATTGGCGCGCCCCTCACCCACCAGGTCATTCCCGCGAAAGCGGGAACCTCTGTTTAATCAAACGGAGATCCCCGTTTTCGCGGGGATGACATCGTGAAGAGTTCACCCCGCCGGCAGCGCCCGTTCCGCCAGGCGCACCCAATAGCTCGCGCCCACCGGAATGGCCTCGTCGTTGAAGTCGTAGGTATCGGTATGCAGCTCGGTGGAATCGCCGTTGCCGATGAAGATATAGGCGCCCGGCCGCTCGTTGAGCATGAAGGAGAAATCCTCCCCGCCCATGGAGGGCGCGGTATCGGCATCCACCCGGTCGGCGCCGACGATCTCGGCGGCCACTTCGGCGGCGAAGGCGGTCTGGGCCGGGGCGTTCACCGTCACCGGATAGCCGCGCGCATAGCGGATATCGGCCCTGGCCCCGAAGCTCCGGGCGAATTGCGGCACGAATTCGCCCAGCTTGGCCTCGATGAAATCCTGCACGCCGCCATCGAGGGTGCGCACGGTGCCGGTGATTTTCGCGGTGCGGGAAATGACATTGTCGGCCTCGCCGGCCTCGATCATGGTGACGCTGAGCACGGCGCTGTGCAACGGATCGAGATTGCGCGACACGATGGTCTGCAGGGCCGTCACCAATTGGGCGGCCACCACGATGGGGTCGATGGTCTGCTGCGGCCGCGCCGCATGCCCGCCCAGCCCCTCGATATCGATATAGAAGCGGTCCGTCGCCGCCATGATGCCGCCGGCGCGGATGCCGAACTGGCCCAGGGGCATGCCCGGCCAATTGTGCATGCCATAGACCTCGTCGATACCGGTCTTCTCGAACAGCCCGTCCTCGATCATCACCTTGCCGCCGCCGCCGCCTTCTTCGGCCGGCTGGAAGATCAGGGCCACGCGCCCGTCGAAATTGCGCGTCTCGGCCAGGTATCTGGCCGCGCCCAGCAGCATGGCCGTATGCCCGTCATGGCCGCAGGCATGCATTTTGCCGGGGCTGGTGGAGGCATAGGGCGCGCCCGATTTTTCGGTCATCGGCAGCGCATCCATATCGGCGCGCAGGCCGATGGTCTTGCCCGAAACATTGGTGCGGCCATTGATGATGCCCACCACGCCGGTCCGCCCCAGGCCGGTGATCACCGCGTCGCAGCCGAACGCCGTCAGTTTCTCCGCCACGATGCCCGCCGTGCGGTGCACGTCGAACAGCACCTCGGGATGGGCGTGGAAATCGCGCCGCCAGGCGGCGATCTCGGGCTGGAATTCGGCGATACGGTTGAGAACGGGCATAGGCAAACCAAAGCGATTGGAAGAGGGGGCAATGTCTCTGTCCGGGGCGGCGGCGTCAACACTGGAGGTGGCCTCCCTCGCTATCGCGTGGTGGGCGGCGCCGCCGAGCAAGGCGAATGGGCCAGCGGATCGGCCCCCGCGTCGCTCGCGGGCCGCGCCGGAACCGGCGCCGCCGAGCAGGGCGAATGGGCCAGCGGATCGACCGCCGCCGCCGCTGCGCCGCCGGGTTCCGCCACGGGCGCGGGCGGGGCGGCGAACTGCACGGCGGCGACGGTGGCAATGGCGGCGCCGGCGGCCAGGGCCGCGCCAAAGAGGATGGTTTTTCTGCTGTCCATAGGAGGCCTGCTCGCATGCTGATAGTCGATCGGGTCGCCGGGCGGGACGGCCATGCCCTTGTCAATCAACAAGATAATGTCCTCCGCCCTTGGCCGGAACAGCATAGCCCGACCCCGCGCGCGCTCGTCACCAAATAATCTCTATCGAATAGATAGACTTTTTAATCCGGCGCGGCATTTCAGCAAAGCCGACCTCGAACGCGGCCGCCGCTTCTGCCAGCCTAAGCGGGTTGTCATGCAGGGGGCCGGATTGGTGCAAAGGCGCGTATTTCTCTTGGCGGGGCTGAGTTTGGGTCTTGGCGCGGCTGCCCTGGCGGCGGAACGGGCGCCGGCCGATGCCGTCGCCTACCAATCGGTCGAACAGGTGCGCGCCCTGGCCGAACAGGGTCCCGCCATCCTTTATTTCCACGCCGATTGGTGCCCCACCTGCCGCGCCACCATGGTTTCCTTCCGGGGGCGCTGGCCGGAAGTGCAGCCCGGCATCACGCTGATCATCGCCGATTACGACAGCGAAAGCGCCTTGAAGGCGCTATATGGCGTTACCTACCAGAACACCTATGTGCAGGTCGGCCGGGACGGCGAAAAGCTGCAGATCTGGAACGGCGGCGGCATCGAGGCGCTGAACAGCAAGCCGATTTTCGACTGAAATGGATATTTCCATTCTCATCGCTTTTGCGGCGGGTATCGTCACCGTGGCGTCGCCCTGCGTGCTGCCGCTGCTACCGGTCATCCTGGCGTCCTCGGTCCAGTCGGGTCGGCTGCGGCCATGGGGCGTGCTCGCGGGCTTCGTGCTCTGTTTTTCAGCCGTAACCCTGGCGCTGGCCAGCGTGGTCAACGCATTGGGCATCCATCCCGACATCGTTCGGACCATCAGCGCCGTGCTGCTGCTGGCTTGCGGCATCGTGCTCATCGTGCCGCACTTGAGCGGCCTGTTCGAGCGCTCCACCGGCGGGCTGGCCAATGCGACCGCCCGCCTGCCGCAGGGCGATGGTTTTGGCGGCGGCTTCGTCATCGGCGCCGGCCTGGGCCTCGCCTGGACGCCCTGTGTCGGCCCGGTCATGGCCTCGGTGCTGACGCTGGCGATGAACCAGCAGGTCTCGCTCTATGCGGTACTGATCACCTTGGCCTTTTCGCTGGGGACAGCCCTGCCGATGGTGGCTGTCATCTTCGGCGGCCGGGCCGTGCTCAAACGGCTCACCTTCGTGCAGGCCAATGGCGAGACCATCAAGAAGGTCTTCGGCGCCCTGCTCATCCTGGTCGGCATTTTCCTCCTCACCGGCTTCGACCGCACCATCCAGCTCTGGCTGTTCGAGCTCTTCCCCACCTGGGAAGAGACCCTGACCGGCTGGGAATATTCCTTCGTCAACTGATCAAAACCCAAAGGAGACTTTTCATGAAACTCAAGACCCTGGCCGTCCTGGCCGCACTCGCCTCGGGCCTTACCCTCTCCACCTCAGCATTCGCGCTGCCGGCCATTCTCCAGCAGGGCGAAGGCCTGGGCGCCTATGTCAGCCTGGATCAGGTCAAGGCACTGGGCGATGATGTGGTGCTGGTCGATATCCGCACCGCCGACCGCTATGCCGAAGGGCACATTCCGGGCGCCATCAACATCCCCCGCGAATTCATCGAGACCCCCGAAATCGACGGCGTCATCGGCGAGACCAAATCCTATGAAGAGCTGGAGCCGATCCTGGCCGCCTATGGGCTGCGCTACGACCAGACCATAATCGTCTATGGGGAACATGAAGAAGACGCCCTGCGCCCCGATTCGGGCCGCTATGCCGGCAAGATTTATGTCTCGCTCGATCAGGCCGGCTTCCCGGACGTGCATATCCTGAGCGGCGGCGTCAATGTGTGGGACGGGGCCCTCAGCACCGAGCCGACCGTGCTGCCCGCCTCCGATCTCAAGCTCACCGACACCAAGCCCTATATCGTGCAGAAGGATTATGTCGTGGCGGCCCTTGCGGGCGGCGAGGCCTATGTGCTCGACGCCAGGGGCACGACCGGCTTCGATCGCGGCCACATCCCCGGCTCGATCAATGTGCCCATCGGCCTGTTCTCCAACGCCAATCAATTGCACGACGACATCGACGGGCTGATCGCGAAGCTCGACGAGCTCGGCATCGAGAAGGACGACGAGATCATCACCACCTGCGGCTGGGGCTGGGCGGCCTCCGACCTGCTCGCCATCCTGCGCGACCTGGGCTATTCCAACCTCAAGCTCTATGATGGCTCCTGGACCGAATGGGTGCAGGATGCCGACCTGCCCAAGGCCGGCACGGACTTCGCCGCCTGAGGCCGGCCCTGCCGCCGGGGGAGGTGCCGCACTGCCTCGCCGAGGATATTTGCCCAACCTCCCCCCTCCGCGCGTCACCCTCGGGCTCGCCCCGAGGGTTCTTCCTTGCCAGCTTCACCACACCCGCAATGCCCACGGGTGAACACGCCCCCGCATGCGCAAAGAACATCGGCGCGGGCACCTCGTTCTAAACAAAGCTGGCGCGCCGAACCGATATTCCCTTTCCGCGCCTTGCCCCTCCCGCCCCTTTTTGTCATTGAAGCGCCAATCGTCGGGACTTGCCCAAAGGTTGGCTATGAAAATCCTCGTCGCGGTCAAGCGCGTGGTCGATCACAATGTCCGCATCCGGGTCCGCCCCGATGGCTCGGGCGTCGAGACCCAGGGCGTGCGCATGTCGATGAACCCGTTCTGCAAGCATGCCGTCGAGGCCGCCGTGCAATTGGCCGAGGCCGGCCAGGCCGACGAAATCGTCGTCGTCTCCATCGGCCCCAAGCCGGCCAATGATGTCATTCTCACCGCTCTGGCCATGGGCGCCCATCGCGGCATCCTGATCGAAACCGACCAGGCGCTGGAAACCCTGGCCATCGCCAAGCTGCTCGCCAAGGTGGTGGACGAGGAAAAACCGGACCTCGTCCTGCTCGGCAAGCAGGCGGTGGACGACGACAGCAATCATGTCGGCCAGATGCTCGCCGCGTTGACGGATCGCCCGCAGGCGACCTTCGCCTCGGCGATCAAGCTCGAAGGCGGCGCGCTGGAGGTCACCCGCGAGGTCGATTACGGCCGCGAGACCCTCGCCCTGCCCCTGCCCGCCATCGTCACCGCCGATCTCCGCCTCAACATTCCGCGCAACGCCGCGCTGCCCATGGTGATGAAGGCGCGCTCCAAGCCGCTCGCCGTTCGCGCCGCCGCCGAATTCGGCGTCGACCTCGCGCCGCGCCTCAAGGTCGAAAAGATATCCCCGCCGCCCGAGCGTGTGGCAGGCTCCAGGGTCGGCTCGGTTTCCGAACTCGCCGCCATCATCGCCGCCGACATCGATGCGATGGAGGCGATCTGATGAGCGTCCTGGTTCTCGCCGACGTCGATAACGGCGTCCTCTCGCCCGCCACGGCCCGCATCGTCAATGCGGCCTCCCAGCTTGGTCCTGTCGATCTTTTCGTTCCCGGCCCCCGCGCCGCGGCCGACGCCGCCGCTTCGCTGGCCGGTGTCGCCAAGGTCATTGTCGGCGCTAACAGTCTGCTAGCGGATTCCCTGGTCGCGACATTGTCGGCGTTAGCAGTCCTCTACCCTTATGTGGTCTCGAGTGCATCCAGCGTCGGCAAGGATGTCATGCCGCGCCTGGCGGCAAAGCTCGATATCCAGCCGGTCACCGACATCGTCGCCATCGAGGGAAAAAATCGTTTTGTCAGGCCGATTTACGCCGGCAATGCGCTCGAAACCCTGGTCGACGAACAGCCCCGCCACGTCCTCACTTTCCGCGCCTCGGCCTTCGCCCCCGCTGCATCCGGCAATGCCGCTCCGGTGGAAGTCCTTCAAAACACAGTACAATCCGCCGCAAAGTTCATCGCCGCCCACCGCACCGAGAGCGATATTCCGGACCTCTCCACCGCCCAGATCGTGGTCGGCGGCGGCGTCTCGGTCGGTTCGGCCGAAGGCTTCCAACTGATTGAAAAGCTTGGCAAAACGCTCGGCGCCGCCATCGGCGCCACCCGCGCCGCCGTCGATGCCGGCTATGCCCCCAACGATTGGCAGGTCGGCCAGACCGGCAAGATCATCGCCCCCGATCTCTACATCGGCATCGGCATTTCCGGCGCCCTCCAGCACCTGGCCGGCATCCAGGGAGCGAAGAAAATCATCGCCATCAACAGCGATCCCGAAGCCCCGATCGTCCAGATCGCCGACGTGGCACTGATCGGCGATCTCTTTGAAATCGTTCCGCAATTGACGGCCGAGTTGGAGAGACTGGGCATAAAACGTCCGCAGTAGAAACCTCATATTGCGTGCCCGGACCTCGTCCTTCGACACGCTCAGGATGAGGTCCAACAAAGATTGCAAAAATCCTCACCCGGCCTATAAAGGCCACGCATTCCACCGGACTTCCGAAAATGTTCGAAACCCTGACCAAGGCCCCCGGCGACAAGATTTTGGCGCTCATGGGCGAATATGCTGCCGACCAGCGCACCTCCAAGATCGACCTCGGCGTCGGCGTCTACAAGGACGAAAAAGGCGTCACCCCGGTCATGAAGGCGGTGCGGAAGGCCGAAGAGCGGATCCTTTCGAACGAAAAAACAAAGACTTACCTCGGCATTGCCGGGAACAAGGGCTATGGCAATGCCGTCCTCGATCTGGTGCTGGCCGACAGCATTGACCGCGCCCGCGTCCGCATTGCCCAGGCGCCGGGCGGCACCGGCTCGCTCTGGGTGTTGATGCAGCTGATCAATCGCGCCCGCCCCGGCGCGACGGTTTATGTATCGGATCCCACCTGGGCCAACCACAATCCGATCGCCATCAATTCCGGCCTCAAGGTCGCGACCTATCCCTATTTCGACGCGGAGACGCGCGGGGTCAAGTTCGAGCAAATGCTTGCCGCACTTGATAAATTGGGCGCGAACGATGTCGTGCTGCTGCATGGTTGCTGCCACAATCCGACCGGCGCCAACCTCTCGGACGCGCAATGGGACCAGGTCGCCTCCAGCCTCCTGCGCACCGGCGCCCTGCCCTTTATCGACCTGGCCTATCTCGGTTTCGGCGACGGTATCGAGCCTGACGCCTATGGCACACGCAAAATCTTATCCACGGTCCCCGAAGCTCTGATAGCTTTCTCGGGTTCGAAGAATTTCGGTCTCTATCGCGAACGCGTCGGCGCCGCCATTCTGGTGGCCCGCAATGCGGAACAGGCCGAGATCACCAATTCGCAGCTTCTGAACATCATTCGCGGCGCCTATTCGCAGCCGCCCGATCATGGCGCGGAAATCATCCGCACCATCCTCGAGGACGCAGCCTTGCGCGCCGAGTGGGAAACCGAACTGGCGGAAATGCGTAACCGCATGATTTCATTGCGGAAAAAGCTCTCCGATGCCATCCGCGAGCGCTCGAATTCGACCGATTTCGACTTCGTGGCCGATCATCGCG
>Ga0160493_100290_pt1 | contig 16572 bp, 16 predicted proteins | sample DID2MG_2_FD_108262 | JGI IMG/M metagenome (GOLD analysis project Ga0160493, IMG submission 108262) | Enriched soil microbial communities from UW Madison campus, WI, USA - DID2878_E24_FP2 MG | ecosystem: Environmental > Terrestrial > Soil > Unclassified | place: USA: Madison, Wisconsin | collected... | reverse complement strand
CTACTTCTGTGATCCCCAGAGCCCCTGGCAGCGCGGCAGCAACGAGAACACCAATGGGTTGCTCAGGCAGTACATGCCGAAGGGCATGGACATCTCAGGGTTCTCACAGCTTCAACTCAACGCAATCGCGAGACAATTGAACGAGAGGCCGCGCAAGACGCTCGGCTTCCATACACCTGCTGAAATGTTCAGCGAATGCGTTGCATCGACCGGTTGAATCCGCCCGACAAGGCGGCCTTTCTGGCATCGATAGAAGCAGCGAGATACCGCTTCGTCGATGCCCGGCGCTCCGAGCAATGCGTTCGCGCCAGCGGCCCTGTCGTCCTGTTGAGCGGCAAGACCCGAACGACCTTGGACGTAGGCGGGCAGACCAAGGTCATGGACAACGCCTTCGTGACGGTCTGGACTCAGGCCGAGGACGGCTTGCGGTTGTTGCATTGGCAGGCCACCAAGGTCGTGGAAGCCTGAACGTGTGCCGTCCGGAAGCCATCGACACGCTCAGACGCCGCTTGCCCTGACATGCAGCAACAACCAGGAGACAGACCCATGAAGAAAGCAGCAAGACGACGCGTCGCAGTCCTGTTGGCCGTTGCGGCCATCAGCATCCCCCTGGTCGCCTTCTCGCAGGCCAAGTACCCGTCCAGGCCTGTCACATTGGTACTGCCCGCCGGAGCGGGCACCGGCGTCGACATCATCGGTCGGCTCGGAGCGCAGAAGTTGTCGGAAGTGCTGGGCCAGCCGGTGGTGGTCGAGAACGTGGTGGGTGCCAGCGGCGTCATCGGCGTTCAGAAGGTGACGCGTGCAAAGCCGGACGGCTACACGCTGCTTTTTGCCTTCAATCAGACGATCACGATGAATCCTCACGTGGTCGCCAATTTGCCGTACGACCCGCAGAAGGAGTTGGCCCCCATTTCCAGATTGGCGGCCTCGCCCTTCGTCTGGATGGTCAACGCCCAGGTCCCGGTCAAAACCTTTCCGGACCTCGTTGCCTATGCGAAGTCGCACCCAGGGAAGCTCGCGATGGGCGTCACCGGATTTGCCTCTGCCGCCTATCTCGGTTCGCAGCTTCTTGCTTATCAGACAGGCGCGGAAGTTCTGCCGGTGAACTACGCGGGCAATTTCAGCGCCGACCTGATGTCGAACGTGGTCCAGCTCTCGATGAGCCCCGCCGCGCAGGTGCCCGCGTTGGTGGCAAGCGGCAAGGTGCGCGCTTTGGCGCAGACGGGCTTGCGCAGGGTCGAGGGAATGGCCGACGTTCCGACCGTCAGGGAGACGGTTCCCGGATTCGTGATCGATGCGTGGTACGCGGTCTGGGCGCCCGCCGGAACGCCGAAGGAGGTCGTTGCGGCATTGACGACAGCTTGGCAATCGGTGGCCTCGATGCCAGAGGTTAAGGACCGCCTCGCAGCGGTGTCTGCCGTTGCTGTGGGAAGCACGGCGGAGGAACTGAACGAACTGAGCCGCACGGAGACGAAGATGTGGGGCGACGTAGTGAAGGCGCGAAGAATCGTGCCGGTGCAGTGAAGGCGCTCACGCCTGCTTAATCACGGCAGAATGCCGCGACAGGCCGGAGTCGACCAAAGCGGACGGTCAAACCCGACCATGGAAAAAATCTGTTGAACGCAGCGACGTTGATTGCCCGAATTCGGGCGATACGCCCCATAGACTTGTATGCTTGCAAAATATTGGTCTCAATACATCTCAGGCGGAGTTCACCCTGCCGACGAGAGGTTCATCAATGCAAGCAACTCGCTCAGATGGAAGTGGCCGATAGGAAAACGGAGGACACAGACGTGGGGTTCAGACACTTCGCTACACGGTCTGCTACACCTAAACCTTTTTCCCCAGCCGTTTGTTGGAAACATTTCAACCGCGTCCGTATATTTGTTGATGGCCAACCCTGGCTTATCGCTCGCGGACTATGACGACGATTTCAACAATCAGGACCATGCCGCGGCAAGTGAAGCGAATCTTCGACAAGAAGGAATCGGTTTTTACCCGCTGCTGGCGCGATCTGATGGCACCGGGGCAGCTAAGTATTGGAGGGGTAAGTTCAAGTCCCTCCAAAAGGATCTGTCGTCGAGGATGGATGTGAGCTTGGACAGCGCAAGAGAGTTGCTTGTCCGAGAACTAGCAGTCGTTGAGGCTGGGCCTTACCACTCCAAAAACTTTCCAGGGGATTGGTGCGATCGCCTTCCGACGAGTCGAGCTGCGCGAAGCTTCGTGCGTCAGGTTGTGCTTCCGCGCGCGGCACGAGGCGATGCCTTTGTCCTGGTGCTACGCCGGGCCTCGTTTTGGCGCATTCCACCCGGCCAGCGTGGAGTCACTTATAGGTCGCCGAAGAAGGCTCAGCTATCCAATTTTCTTGGAAGTGAGAGGGAGGCCATGGCTGATTTTCTTGTTCACAAGCTGCGCGGAGACATCTAACAGGTAATCGACTCGGACACATACCGGCACGAAGCCGGTCATCTGTGCGTCGAGCGCCATAATTCGGGGCAGCTTCTAGCGGCTGCTTCGGGCCCCATCGCGAGGCTGGCGCGACCGGCCACAGTTAGCCGATTGTGTTGAAAAACTCGCCCGAATCCCAGTAACTGGCTCGCCGCTGCATGCCTCTCGTCATCGATGGAGGTATGCAACATGATGGGTCAGAGCACCGTTCAAGATCAGCTGTTCTACGCATTCAACCTGGAAGATCACGTCCCGCGTGATCACCTGCTTCGAGGCGTTGACCGCTTCCTCGATCTGAGCGAACTGCGCCAACATCTTGCGCCGTTCTACAGCCATACCGGCCGGCCTTCGATCGATCCCGAGCTCATGATCCGCATGCTCGTCATCGGCTACTGCCCGGGCATCCGTTCGAGATCAAACGCCGAGGATCGAGACAGCCTTCGTGTTGAGGTAAGCCTCGAGCGCTTCCGGGCCGCCTTCCGAACCGTAGCCCGAATCCTTCACGCCGCCGAACGGCATTTCCGGCGAAGGCGTGGCGGGCTGGTTGATCCACAGCATGCCCAGCTCGAGCTTCTGGCTCAGCAGGTGCGCGTTCTTGATCGATTTGGTGAAGGCGTAACCGGCCAGGCCGAACGGCAGACGGTTGGCTTCGGCGATCGCTTCTTCGAGGGTGTCGAAACCGCGGATGGCGGCGATGGGGCCGAAGGGTTCGTTGTTGAACACGTCGGCGTCCAGCGGCACGTCGGTCAGCACGGTGGGGGCGAAGAAGTTGCCGGTGTCGCCGATGCGTTCGCCGCCGGCCGCCACGGTGGCGCCCTTCTTGCGCGCGTCGTCCAGCACATGGGCCATGGCCGTCAGGCGGCGGGCGTTGGCCAGCGGGCCGATGGTCGTGCCTTCGGCCAAGCCGTCGCCGAGCTTCAGGCCTTTGGTGTACTTGACCAGCGTGCGGGCGAACTCTTCACGCAGGCTGTTGTGCACCAGGAAGCGGGTCGGCGAAATGCAGACCTGGCCCGCGTTGCGGAACTTGGCGGCGCCGGCGGCCTTCACGGCCAGCGCGACGTCGGCGTCCTCGGCCACGATCACCGGTGCGTGGCCGCCCAGTTCCATCGTCACGCGCTTCATGTGCGAGCCGGCCAGTGCGGCCAGCTGCTTGCCGACCGGGGTCGAACCCGTGAAGGTGACCTTGCGGATGATCGGATGGGCGATCAGATAGTTCGAGATTTCGGCCGGGTTGCCGAACACCAGGCCTACGGTGCCGGGCGGAATGCCGGCGTCGACAAAAGCCTGCAGCAGCGCGGCGGGCGATGCCGGGGTTTCTTCAGGCGCCTTCACCAGGAACGAGCAGCCGGTGGCCAGCGCGGCGCCGAGCTTGCGCACGATCTGGTTGATCGGGAAGTTCCACGGCGTGAACGCGGCGACGGGGCCCAGCGGCTCCTTCAGCACCAGCTGCTGCGCAGCCAGGTTGCGCGAGGGCACGATGCGGCCATAGACGCGGCGGCCTTCGTCGGCGAACCATTCGATGATGTCGGCGGCGGCCAGGGTTTCGCCCTTGGCTTCGGCCAGCGGCTTGCCTTGCTCTTGCGTCAGCAGCTTGGCGATGTCGCCGGCGCGTTCGCGGATGAGGCCGGCAGCGCGGCGCATGACGGCGGCGCGCTCGTTGGCGGGGGTGTTGCGCCACTTGTCGAAGCCGCGCTGGGCGGCGGCCAGGGCACGGTCGAGGTCGGCGATGCTGGCATGCGCCACCTTGCCGATGACCTTGCCGGTGGCGGGGTTCACGACGTCCAGCGTCTTGCCGCCGGTGGCGTCGACCCATTCGTTGTCGATCAGCAGGCGGGTGTCGGTGTAGGTGGCGGGTAGGGAAGGGGTCATGGTGTCGGACGCGGAAAATTTGGAGGAGGCACCTGCTCAACGCAGCCAGCCGGCGGGTACGAGGATCAGCTGCGGAAACAGCACGAAGAGAAACATCAACGCTGTCAGCGACAGCAGGAACGGCCACACGCCCTGGATCACGCTGTCGAGGCTGACCCGCGCCGTGCCGGCCACGACGTTGAGCACGGTGCCCACCGGCGGCGTCAGGAGGCCGATGGCGTTGTTCATGATGAACATCACGCCGAAGTACACCGGATCGATGCCGGCCTTGGTGATCACCGGCATGAGGATGGGCGTCATGATCAGCACGGTGGGCATCAAATCGAGCGCAGTGCCCACGATGATCACCAGCACCATGATCACGAACATCAGGAGAATCTTGTTGTCCACGAAGGGCTCCAGCAGCTCGGTCACCTGCGCCGGGATGTTGGCGATGGTGATGAGCCAGGCCGACACCAGCGCGCAGGCCACCAGGAACAGCACGGTACTCGATGTCTTGGCGGCGCTGAGCACCAGCTCGGGCATGCGCTTGAAGTGCAGTTCGCGATAGACGAAGCGGCCGACCACGAAGGCATAGACCACCGCCACCACCGCCGCCTCGGTCGGCGTGAACACGCCGAACTTCATCCCGCCGATGATCACGATGGGCAGCACCAGCGCCCAGATGCCGTCGAGCAGGCAGCGCAAGAGCTCCCGCACATCGAAGCGACGCACCGCCACGTTCCTCTCCTTCTTCGCGCACAGCCACCAGGTGGCCGTGAGCGTCAGCGCCATCATGATCCCGGGGAACAGGCCAGCCAGTAACAGCTTGGTGATCGACACCTGCGCGACCACGCCGAACACCACGATGGCGATTGAGGGCGGAATGACCGGCGCGATGATGCCGCCTGCGGCGATGAGGCCGGCCGCGCGCGGCACGTTGTAGCCTGCGTTGCGCATCATAGGGATCAGGAGCGCCGCAACCGCCGCGGTATCGGCCACCGCCGAGCCCGAGATGCTCGCGACCACCGTCGCCGCGATGATGGCCACGTACCCCAGGCCGCCGCGCACATGGCCGACCATCGCGTCGGCCACCTTCACGATGCGGGACGACAGGCCGCCCGCGTTCATCAGCTCGCCGGCGAGCATGAAGAAGGGCACGGCCATCAGCGGATAGTTGTTGACGCCCTCGAGCATGTTCTGCGCGAGGATCTGGGTGTCGAAGCTGCCCAGGTGCACCATGAGCGCGACGCCGCACACGAGCAGCGCGAACGCAATGGGCATGCCGAAGGCCATGGCCCCCAGCAGCGAGGTGATGAAGACGAAGATGGTCATGGGTGGTGTCTCTCGGGCTCGTTCATTCACCCGCGCTGGCGGTGTCGTTCACCAGCTCTTCGCGTGTCATCCGTCCGGTCAAGAGGCGCCAGAGCGACCGCGCCAAGATCAGCGCCATGCCCGCGCTGCTCACCAGGAGGCACGCATACACCAGGCCGATCGGCACGCCGGTGACCGGCGCGCGGTCGTCCATGCCGATCACCACCAGCTTCCAGCTTCCGTGCACCAGCATCAGACAGCAGGCGAGCGCGCCGAAGTCGGCGATCCCGCGGCAGATGCGCTGGCCCCGTTCGCCCAGGCGCGCGACGATGGTCGACATGCCCAGGTGCGCGTTGTCCTTCATCACCATCAGCGCGCCGATGAGCGTGAGCCACATGAAGACGAAGCGGGAGGCTTCTTCCGAAAAGACGATGCCCGAGTTGAAGGCGTAGCGCAGCACGACGTTGCCGAACACGAGGGCGACCATGACGGCCATCATCGCGATCATCAGGACGTTGGCGCCGCGCTCGAAGAGGCGGGAAAGCATGGTGAAAGTCTCCGGTTGTTGTCGTTGTTGTTTCAGCGGCCGCGAAGGCCGATGGCCTCGGCCGCATCGATGCGGTAGAAGCGCATCGCGTTGCCGCGCCAGACCGCATCGCGCGCGTCCTCGTCGAGTGCCTCAAGGCCTTCGGCCACGGTGCGCACCACCTCGGCGATCGGCGCGCGCAGCCCCGACACCGGCAGGTTGCTCGCGAACATGCAGCGTTGCGCGCCGAAGATCCCGACGGTCTCCCGCACCACGCGTACCGTGCTCGCGGCGTCCCATGGCGCATCGGGCAGGCCGAACTCCGAGAGCTTCACGCAGACCTCCGGCAGCGCCGCCAGCGCGGTCATGCCGCGCCGCCAGATCGCCAGGCCCGCATCGCTGCGGTCCCATGGCAGGCCGGCGTGCTCGACCGCCACCCGCAAGCCGGGAAAGCGCGCGATGGCTTCGGCCGCCTCTTCGAGGTGCCAGTACGGCACGCGCACATCCCACAGCAGGTCGTGGCCGCGCAGGAGGCCGAGGCCAGCGAGCCAGCGTTCGTCCTGCAGCGTGCCCGGCTCGCCGCGCACGCTGTGATCGGGCGCGCGCGAGATGCGCGGCTTGCAGCGCACGCCGCGCACCAGCGGCCACGCTATGTGCTGGCGAATCTGCGCATCGGCATCGGGCGCGAGGAACTCGACGTTCGCGATCACCGCGTTCGGAAAACCGTGCGCCGCATGCACGGCGTGCAGCCACCGCGTCTCGTCCAGCGATTCGGCGCGCGAGCGCTCGGCCTCGACGTGCACGGTCGCCACGACGGGCAGGTCTTCGACGGCCGCGCGGTAGTCGTCCACGCCGAAGTCGCGCCGCAGCACGGCGTAGTCGCCGAGAAAGAACACATCGGCGTCGTAGCCCTCCTGCAGCCACGGGAAGTGGCCTTCGGACAGGTGCCAGAGATGGTGGTGCGCGTCGACGACGGCGCGGGGCAGCAGCGTGCTCATAAATTCTTGTGTCAGGGTTGCGCATCCATGGCCTTGAGCACCGCATCGCCGTTCTTCTCGATGTAGAGCTTGCGCGTTTCTTCGCGCACCACCTGGCGGATGCTCGCGACGTCAGGGTTTTCGTTGACCTGCATGCCCTTGGCGCGCAGCTGGGCGATGGCTTCCTTCTCGCCGTCGTTGTTGAGCTTGCGCTGGAATTTCGCGGCAGTTGCGGCCTCCTCCAGGACGACCTTCTGGAACTCGGGCTTGAGCCCATCGAAGCGCGCCTTGTTCATGATCACCACCAGCGGCGTGTAGGCGTGGCGCGTGAGCGAGAGGTACTTCTGCACCTCGTACATCTTTGAGGAGAGCATCAGCGTGGGCGGGTTCTCCTGCCCATCGACCGCGCCGGACTCGAGCGCGCCGAACACTTCGGCGAAAGGCATCGGCTGCGGGTTGGCGCCCAGCAGCTGGAAGGCTTTGAGGTGCGACGGATTCGGCGTGGTGCGGATCTTCAGGCCCTTGATGTCGGCCGCGTTGTTGATCGGCCGCTTGTTGTTGCCCAGGCTGCGAAAGCCGATCTCCCAGAACGCCAGCCCCTTGATCTGGTGCGCCGCCAGTTCATCGAGCAGCGACCGGCCCACCGGGCCGTCGAGCGTGCGGTAGGCCTGCTGCGCATCGGCGAACTGATAAGGCAGGTCGAGCGCGTTGAGCCGGGGCGCAAGGCCGGTAACGAATGGGTTGCCGGTCGCGCCGATGTCGATGGTGCCGCTGCGCACGCCGGTCACCAGCGTCACGTCGTTGCCCAGCTGGCTGTTGGCAAAGACCTGGATCTCCACGCCACCCTGCGTGCGCTCCTTCACGCGCCTGGCGAATTCGAGCGCGGCCTTGTGCTGCGAATCAGTCTCGGGCACGGTGTGGCTGAAACGCAGCTTCACGGGCGATTGCGCAGCAGCGGTGCCTGCTGCAAAGGCCATCGTCACCGTCAGCAGTACCGATGAAAGCGCCTTGAGGTTCTTGTTCATGTCTCTTGTCTCCTGTCGTTGAAATCTGCGGTTACGCGTCGGAGCACGTCAGACCGTGACCTTGGCTTCTTTCACCACCTGCGCCCACTTGTCTTTCTCGGTCGCGATGAACGCCGTGAACTTCGCGGCCGTGCCGCCGCCGTCTTCCGCGCCGTAGCTCGCGAGCTTGGCGGCCACGTCGGGCATCGCGAGCACGCGGTTGAAGTCCTCGTTCATGCGCTGCACCATCTCGGGCGGCATCTGCGCCGGGCCGACGAGGCCGTACCAGGTGCTGGCGTCGAAGCCGGGGTAGCCCAGCTCGGCCACCGTGGGCACCTGCGGATGTGCGGGCGAGCGCTGCAGGCGCGTCTGCGCGAGCGCCACGAGCTTGCCGCTGGCTACATGCGGCGTGGCCGAGGTCATGGTCTCGAAGCTGTAGTCGATCTGCCCGCCGATGAGGTCGGTGAGCATCGGCCCCGAGCCGCGGTAGGGCACATGCAGCGCATCGACCTTCGCGCGCAGCTTGAAGAGCTCGATCGCCATGTGCTGCGAGGCGCCCGTGCCCGAGGAGCCGAAGGTCACCGTGCCGGGCTTGGCGCGGCACAGCGCCACCAGGTCCTTCACCGTGCGCGCCGGCTGGCTCGGGTTGCAGATCAGCAGGTTGGGCGTGACGCCCACCAGCACCAGCGGCGTGAAGTCGCGCTCCACCACGTAGCCCAGCGTGGGGTAGAGCGCGGGCGCGATCGCGTGGTTGCTGATGTTGGTCATCAGCAGCACGGTGCCGTTGGCCGGCTGCTTGGCGACGTACTCCGCGGCGATCACCCCGCCCGCGCCGGCCTTGTTTTCGACCGTGACCGGCACGCCCCAGGCGGTGGCGAGCTTCTGCGCCATCACGCGCGCCATCACGTCGGTGCCGCCGCCGGGCGGAAAGCCCACGACGATGCGCACCGGCGCGGTGGGCAGCGGCGATGCCGCGGCGAAAGAGGGAACGGCTGCCGCGGCGGTAGCCGCGAGGCCCGAAGTGATGAAGTGGCGTCTTTGCATGGTGCGTTTGTCTCCGTTTTTTTTGGGAATGAATCCGTTGGCCGCGTGCCGGCCGCGTGCCGGCCCCGCGCGCCTACATCGACGCGGCCAGCATCGCCTCGTAGTCGGCGGGGCTCGCCTCGCGCGGGTTGGTCTTGTGGCAGTGGTCCTTGAGCGCGCCTTCGATCACGCGCGGAAAGATGTCGGGCGAAACGTCCAGCGCCGTGAGCCCGGTCGGCAAACCGAGCCGCTGGCTCATGGCGTGGATCGCGGGCGCCACCTCGTCGGCGCCGGCCAGGCCCATGGCCTGCGCCATGCGCGCGAGCCGCTCGTCCTTCTGCATCGAAGGCGCCTTCGCGTTGAAGCGGATCACCGCGGGCAGCAGGATCGCGTTGAGCGTGCCGTGGTGCAGGCGCGGCACCAGCCCGCCCATCGCGTGGCTCAGGCTGTGCACGCAACCCAGGCCCTTCTGGAACGCGAGCGCGCCCTGCATCGAGGCGCTCATCATGTTCAGCCGCGCCTCGCGGTCACCGGGCGTGGCGGTCGCGCGCTCGATGTGGCGCCACGCGCGGCGCAGGCCATCCAGCGCAATGCCGTCGGCCGGCGGGTTGAAGGCGGGCGCCATGAAGGTCTCCATGCAGTGCGCGACCGCATCCATGCCGGTGGCCGCGGTCAGCATCGGCGGCAGGCCGAGCGTGAGCTCGGGGTCGCACAGCGCCACGCGCGGCACGAGGTATGGCGACAGCACGCCGACCTTGCGGCCGTCGTCCAGGATCAGCACCGCGCCGCGGCCGACCTCGCTGCCGGTGCCGGCGGTGGTGGGCACCGCGATGACCGGCGCGGTGGCGGCGGTGATGCGCGCAGCGCCGCCCTCGATCGCGGCGAAGGACTTGAGCGGCCCCTCGTGCGTGGCGCACACCGCCACGCCCTTGGCCAGGTCGATGGCCGAGCCGCCGCCGACCGCGACGATGCCGTCGCAATCGTGCGCCGCGTACATCGCCACGGCGGCACGCATCGCGGCCTCGGTGGGGTTGGACGGCGTGCCGTCGAACACCACGAACGCGCGGCCCGCGCCGAGTTCCGCGGTGACGTGGTCGAGCACGCCCGCGGCGCGCACGCCGGCGTCGGTCACGACCAGCGGGCGGCGGATGCCGATGCGGTCGCACTCCTGCGCGAGCAGTTGCACCGCGCCGAAGTCGATCTGGATCTGGGTGATGTAGTTGATGAGGGCCATGCGGTCTCCGGTTCGCTGTGTTCCAGGTGCTCGATGTGCTCGAGGGTTCGTTGTGGGGCGCGAGTCTAGGAACGGCCCGGTGGCGCGGCAACGTGGAATTACTTGAAGTGCGGCCGAGAAAAATTCACAAGGCCGGGGCCCTGTCATGGCGCGAGTTTTTCTTGAACGCTGCCCCAGTTTTTTTCGTTTGGCTGCACTCCGCGCGCTCCCTAGACTTCGCCGCATTCGCAACCCGGCCTCCTTGCCGCAGGCCCCCAACGAAAGAGATACACCCGCATGACTTCCCTGATCCAGGTCGAGCGCGACGACCGCATCGCCACCGTCGTCCTCAACAAGCCCGACAAGATGAACGCCATGGACAAGTCCATGTGGCAGGGCCTCACGGACGCGTTCGCCGAGCTCTCGGCCGACGACGATCTGCGCTGCGTGGTGCTGCGCGGCGCCGGCGGCAAGGCCTTCTCGGCGGGCGCCGACATCGAGGAGTTCCGCACCAGCCGCGCGAACGCGGCGCAGGCCGCGGCCTACGGCGAGATCACGCACCGCGCGATGCATGCCATCGCCCACAGCAAGCACCCCACCGTCGCAGTGATCGAGGGCGCGTGCGTCGGCGGCGGGCTGGAGATCGCCTCGGTGTGCGACATGCGCATCTGCGGCAATTCCAGCCGCTTCGGCGTGCCGGTCAACAAGCTGGGGCTGGTGATGTCCTTCGGCGAGCTGGGCGGCCTGGTGAACCTGGTCGGCAGCGCGATCGCTTTGGAGATCGTGCTCGAAGGCCGCGTCTTCGATGCCAGGGAGGCGTTCGAGAAGCGGCTGGTCAACCGCGTGGTGGACGACACCGAGGTACTCGAGCAGGGCTACGCCGCCGCGCGGCGCATCGCCGCGGGCGCGCCGCTGGTGGCGCGGTGGCACAAGGAGTTCGTGCGCCGCCTGGCCGAGCCCGCGCCGCTGACCGATGCCGAGAACGCCGAGGCTTACGCCTGCTTCGACACCGAGGACTTTCAGATCGGCTTCCAGGCCTTCCTGGCCAAGGCCCGGCCCGTGTTCACCGGCCGCTGAGCCTTTCGATCGCGCCCTTACACAACCCACGGAGCACCCGGTGTCCCTTCCACTTCCTCTCTCTCGGATCAAGGTCCTCGACGTCAGCCAGATCATGGCCGGCCCTTTCTGCTGCATGCTGCTCGGCGACATGGGCGCGGACGTGATCAAGGTCGAGACGCCCGGCATCGGCGACCAGACGCGCCGCTCCATGGGCTTTCGCCTGAAGGGCGCCGACAGCGGCGGCTTCCTGGCGCTTAACCGCAACAAGCGCAGCGTCGAGATCGACCTGAAGAACCCCGCCGGCCTCGAAGCCTTCTACGCGCTCGTGAAAGACGCCGACGTGCTGGTGGAGAACAATCGCCCCGGCGTGGCCGCGCGGCTGAAGATCGACTACCCCACGTTGCGTGACCTCAACCCGCGTCTCGTGTACGCGAGCATCTCGGGCTTCGGCCAGACCGGCCCCTGGGCCAAGCGGCCGGGCCTGGACCTGATCGCGCAGGCGATGACCGGCGTCATGAGCGTGATGGGCCACGCGGGCGAGGCGCCGGTGAAGTCGGCGATTCCGCTGGCCGACCTGGGCGCGGGCCTGTTCGCGGCCTACGGCATCCTGAGCGCGGTGATCGGCCGCGGCATCACGGGCGAGGGCCAGTTCGTCGACGCCTCGCTATTCGAGACGGCGATGAGCCTGTCGGTGTGGGAGTCGGCCGAATACTGGGGCACGGGCGAGGTGCCGGTGCCCATCGGCAGCGCCAACCGCATGAGCGCGCCCTACCAGGCGGTGCGCGCGTCGGACCGCCACTTCGTGATCGGCGCAGCCAATCCGAAGCTGTGGAACGCGCTGTGCACGGTCATCGGCCGCGACGACCTCACCAAGGACGCGCGCTTTGCCGACAACGTGCTGCGCATCCGCAACCGGGTAGTGCTGATCGAGGAACTGGAGCACGAGTTCGCGCGCCGCACGGCCAGCGAATGGGTCGATGCGCTGCTCGCCGCGGGCGTGCCGGCCGCGCCGATCCTCGACTACGCCGAAGCCCTGTCGAGCGAGCAGGCGGTGGCGCGCGAGATGGTGCTCAAGATCCAGCATCCGGTGGAAGGCGAAACCCGCGCGCTCGGATTTCCCGTCAAGCTCGGGGGCACGCCGCAGCAGGTGCGGCATCCCGCGCCGCTGCTGGGCCAACACACCGACCAGGTGCTGGGGGAAATCGGCATGACGCCAGCAGCCATCGCGGCCTTGCGCCAGAGTGGCGCCTTCGGGGCCGTGACCGCAGTCACCGCCGAAGCCGACGCTGCGGCGGACTGAAGACACGAAAGCCGGATAGCACACAAAAACATGCGACGGAGACAAAGACAAATGAACATAGCATCGACAGACGTCGCGCGCCGCCGGATGCTGCGCGCCATTCCCTCGGCCCTGCCTTTCGCACTCGGGCTGCCGCTCGCCGCGATCACCGGCGCCGCGCGCGCCCAGGGCGGCCCCTATCCGAACAAGCCGATCGAGCTGGTCGTGCCCTGGCAGGCCGGCGGCGGCGCCGACGTGGTGGGCCGGGCGTTCGGCGCGGCCGTCGCGAAGTACCTGCCGCAGCCCATCGTGGTCATCAACAAGCCCGGCGCGAGCGGCGTGCTGGGCCTGGGCGACGTGGTGAATGCGAAGCCCGACGGCTACCGCATCGTGCTGTCGTCCACTGAGCTCACCTTCCTGAACCACCTGGGCCTGGCCAAGTTCTCGTACAAGGACCTGCGCCCCATCGCGCGGCTGAATGCCGACCCGGCCTCGGAGGTGGTGCGCGGCGACGCGCCCTACGCCACGCTGGAGCAGTTCGTCGAGGCCGCGCGCAAGGCCGATGCGAACATCCGCGTGGGCAATGCCGGCCACGGCTCCACATGGCACATGGCGGCCGCCGCGCTCGCCGAGAAGACTGGCGCGAAGTTCAACCACATTCCCTACGCGGGCGGCGCGCCCGCGGTGCTGGCGCTGCTGGGCGGTCACATCGATGCGGTGACGGTGAGCACGGCCGAGGTGTCCAGCTACGTGGCAGCCGGCAAGCTCAAGGCGCTGGCTGTGATGGCCGACCGGCGCGTGGCCGACGGCTTCGAGAAGATCCCCACGCTCAAGGAGCGCGGCATCGACCTGTCGATCGGCATCTGGCGCGGTCTCTCCGCGCCGCGCGGCACACCCGACGAGGTGGTCGCCGTGCTGAAGGCGGCGGTGGCCAAGGCGGTGAAGGAGCCGGTGTGGCTCGATGCGCTCGCCAAGCTGCACTTCAGCACCGACACCTACGCCGACGACGTGGCGCTCAAAGCGGTGATGGCACGCGAGAGCGATTTCTTCAAGGCGCTCGCGGGCAAGATCAACCTGTCCAGTTGAGCGCCGAGAATCCGGCGATGCAACCGACGGACAGCGTCTTCACGTTCGACGAACCCTTCGTCGACGCACACCAGCACTTCTGGAACCTCGATCTGCATCCCTACCCCTGGCTGCAGGGCGAGACGGTGCCGAACTTCCGTTATGGCGACTACTCGGCGCTGCGCCGCAACTACCTGCCCACCGACCTCGCGCGCGACACGCCCGGCCATGCGCCGGCGCTGACGGTGCACATCGAGGCCGAGTGGGACCGCAGCGACCCGGTGGCCGAGACGCGCTGGCTCGCGAAGTTGGCCGCCGCCGAAGGCCGGCCTTCGGCGATCGTCGCGCACGCGGCGCTGGACGGCGGCAACGCGCCCGAGGTCCTGGCCGCGCAGGCCGGCTTCGCGCTGGTGCGCGGCATCCGCCACAAGCCGGTGACGTCCACCTCGGCGGCAACGGCCCGGCGCGGCCTCGCGGGGTCGATGGACGATGCGCGCTGGCGCCGCGGCTATGCGCTGCTGCAAACGCACCGCCTGTCCTTCGATCTGCAGGCGCCGTGGTGGAACCTCGACCAGGCCGCGGACCTCGCCCGCGACTTTCCGCAAACGCTGATCGTGCTCAACCACACCGGTCTGCCGTCCGACCGCAGCGACGAAGGCCTCGCCGGCTGGCGCCGCGCACTCGAAGGTCTGGCCGCACAGCCGAACACCGCGATCAAGGTCTCCGGATTGGGGCAGCGCGGCCTGCCATGGACGCAGGCCGCGAACGTGCCGCTGATCCGCGACGCGATCACGATCTTCGGCGCGGCGCGTTGCATGTTCGCGAGCAACTTTCCTGTCGACAGCCTGGTGGCGGACTACGGCACGATCTTGCGCGGCTTCGTGACCGCGATAGCCGACCGGCCCGGATCGGAGCGGCGGCAACTGCTGCACGACAACGCGGTGCGCCTCTACCGGCTGGGCTGAAGCGCGCGCTTGCGAACGAGCGGGCTCAGGCCGGCGCCGCGCCCGCATCGCGCGCGAGCTCTTCATGCACCCAGGCCACGAAGGCCATGATGCGCGGATCGCTGCGGCGGTCCTGCGGGTACACCATGAAGTATGAAAACTCCACCGGCAGCGCGAGGTCAAAGGGCCGCACGAGCAGGCCGTCGGCCAGGTCCTTGATCACCCAGTTCTTCTTCACCAGCGCGACGCCCAGGCCGTCGATGGCGGCGTTGATCACGAGGTGGCTGGGCCAGAACGACGGCCCGCGCGTCACGTCCACGTCGGTTACGCCCGCATGGTCGAGCCACACGCCCCAGTCGGGATTGCTCACGTCGCTGTAGGTGCTGTGGTCGTGCAGCAGCACGTGATGTTTCAGGTCGGCCGGCGTCTTCAGCGGATGCGGTCCCTGCATCAATGCGGGGCTGCACACCGGGAACACCTCCACCGGCAGGCACAGCTCCGAATGCAGGCCTGGGTAGATGCCGCGGCCGTAGCGCACGGTCATGTCGAAGTCCTCGCGGGTGAAATCGACCATGTGCTTGGAGGTGGAGATCTCCAGGTCGATGTCCGGGTGCGTCTGCATGAAGCGGCGCATGCGCGGGATCAGCCACTTCACCGCGAAGGTCGGCGGCAAGTTGATCTTGAGCGAGGGCGAGCCCTGCGACTGGCGCAGGAGCTGCGTGGCGTAGATGACCTGCTTGAAGGCCTCCTGAATACCGGGCAAGTACGCCTTGCCCGCGGCGGTGAGCGTGAGCGACTTGGTGTCGCGCACGAACAGCGCGATGCCCAGGTTCTCTTCCAGCGTCTTGATCTGGTGGCTCACGGCCGAGGGCGTCACGAAGAGCTCGTCGGCCGCGCGCGTAAAGCTCAGGTGGCGCGCGGCGACCTCGAAGGCACGCAGAGGATTGAGTGGGGGGATGGGGCGCGACATGGTCTGGCGTTTCTTTCGGGAGAGCGACGGCGTTTCAATATTTTCTCGGCAAGCTTTCGAGAAAAACTCGTTTGCCGCAGTGCGCCGAGGTTCCTAGACTGCCTCGCAGAACGACGCACAACCAGTCGGGACAACGTCAATTGACGCCCCGGCGCCTTCGGAACATCGCATGAAAAAAGAACTGACCCCCGGCGCTACGCTGCAACGCGAACTCGCGGTGGACCGCGCACGCACCGTCGATTTCCTGGGCGAGGATTTGCGCCTCTACGCGACGTCCGAGCTGGTGCGCGACGTGGAGCAAGCGTGCCTGGATTTCCTGCTCGATCACGCGGACGAGGGCGAGTCGTCGGTCGGCACGGCCATCGCGCTCAGGCATGTCGGTGCGACGCTGCTCGGGCAGACGGTGCGCATCGATGCACGCGTGCGCGCGGTCGACGGGCGCGGCGTGGACTTCGACTTCAGCGTGCACGAAGGCGACGAGGAAGTCGCCAGCGGCACGCACAGCCGCTCCGTCGTGAACGTGGCGCGACTGCGCGCCAAGGTGCACGCGAAGGTCGAGGCGGCCCGCGCGCGGACGGCGCCCGCGCACTAGGCATCCGCCGCCGCCTCCCCTTCTCCAACTGCCCGCGGCTGCCGCGGGCCCCCCGTGTCGAACACCGGCGCGCCGGGATCGATTTCCGGTGCGCGGGCGTTCGCCTTCCGCGGCGCGAGCCGCAACCGTGCATCTCCTGAACCCCTGAATCCCCATCACAACGAAACGAGACAAACCATGTTCTTCATGTTGAGTTCCATGGAATCCTGACCCGCGATTTCCATCGAATATTGACCCACCCTCTTTGCGAGCCGGCCGGCTCACGGTGTGGATAAGTTTTTGGTTTTCTCCTTTTTAGGTTGGACTGCCT
>Ga0160493_100286_pt1 | contig 16765 bp, 16 predicted proteins | sample DID2MG_2_FD_108262 | JGI IMG/M metagenome (GOLD analysis project Ga0160493, IMG submission 108262) | Enriched soil microbial communities from UW Madison campus, WI, USA - DID2878_E24_FP2 MG | ecosystem: Environmental > Terrestrial > Soil > Unclassified | place: USA: Madison, Wisconsin | collected... | reverse complement strand
CGAGCCGGCCGAGCCGCTGCCCCCCATGCCGCCGCCCCCGGCGAGCCTGGCCGACGGCATGGATCGCGCCGACGAATCCGGTTTTGCCGCCGCCGAGGCCGAGACCCGCTCGAGCGCGGGCCTGACCATTTTCCTCGTCGTCTTCGCCCTGCTGCTGGCCGGCGTCGGCGGCGCCGGCTTCTGGGCGTGGCGCGAAGGCTATGTCGATCTCGACCAGATGTTCGGCCAGAGCCAGCCGGCAATCACCGAGACGGCGCAGAATGCCGACCAGCCGGCCCTGCCCACCCTGGATGCCAATCCGACCGGCGACAGCGAAGGCGCCGCGGGTCCGGGCAATACCGCCACCAATACCGCCTCCGAGCCGACCAGCGCCCTGGAAGGCGTCGCCGAGGATCGCCTGGAGCCCACGCCCGAGCCGGTGACGCCGAGCGGCGGCGAAAGCGTGCTGCCCTCCATCGGCACCGGCGAGAACAAGACCGAAGAGCGCCTGTCCGGCAGCGATACCTCCATCGCCAATACCAATGATCCGGCGGCCAGCGTCGACCCGGTCAACCTGGCCGGCAATCAATCGCTGCTGCTCGAAGCCTCGAGCGACGGCCAAAGCGGCGCGGTGCCCTTCTCGGGCACGGTGGACTGGACCGAGGGCGTCGACGAGATCGGCCTGCCCACCCTGCAGGCCCGCGCCAGCATTCCCGCCCGCAATCTGGAAGTCTCGATCACCATCCGCAAGAACAGCGACCCGATCCTGCCGGCGAGCCATCTGATGGAAATTTCCTTCGATGTGCCCGATACCTTCATGGGCGGCTCGATCGCCACGCTGGCCGGCGTGCTGCTGAAGAACGAGGAACTGGTGCCGGGCACGGCCCTGAGCGGCGCCGCCGCGCGGGTCGTGGGCAATTCCTTCCTTTTCGCCCTCAGCGCCTCGCCCAATGACGTGGCGGCCAATTCCGACCTGCTGCGCAGCCGCCGCTGGATCGACCTGGCCGTGATCTACGGCACCGGCCGCAATGCCATCCTGACGCTGGAAAAGGACGAGGACGCCCAGGTCCTGTTCGACCGGGCGCTGGCGGCCTGGGCCGAGTAAGGGGAGCGCGTCAGACGCGCTCCAGCCGGCCGTCCACCAGGCGATAATGCCGATTGGCGAGCGCCGCGATATCGTCGGCATGGTGGCTGACCAGGATCGTGTGCCAGCCATGGCGGCGGGTGAGCTCGGCCACCAGATCCCGGGTCGTCCTGCGGGTCTCGTCGTCCAGCGCCGAAAACGGCTCGTCCAGCAGCAGGACCGGACGATCGCGCAGCAATGTGCGCGCCAAGGCCACGCGCTGCTTCTGGCCACCCGACAGGGTGGCGGCGGATTTATCCTCGAAACCGGCCAGCCCGACCTCGGCCAAAGCGGCGTTAACCGCCTGCAATCCCTGCTGTTTTGGCGTACCCCTGGGCAGACCCAGGAGGGCATTGTCGGCGGCGCTGATATGATCGAACAGGTTGTCGGCCTGCAGCAGCAGCGAGACCGGCCGGGCCTCCGGCGGCAGGGGCAACAGGTCGGCGCCATCCAGGGTCAGCGCGCCGGAACGGGGGCGCTGGAAGCCGGCGAGCAGATCGAGCAAAGTCGATTTTCCCGAACCGCTGGCGCCAGAAATTGCCGTTATTTCTCCGGGACTTGCCTCCGGAGAAAACAGATAGGGCGCCTGTTCCGGATAGGCGAAACTGAGACTATCGGCGACCAGCATGGGCGAGCCTTTCGATGAGGCGGGGCAGGAAGATGAAGGCGGCGATGGTGCCGATCAGGAGGATCGCGGCAATGGCGGCGGCATCGTTGTTGCGATAGGAACCGAGCGCCCGGTACATCATCAGCGGCAGGGTCTGGAAATCCTGGGTGCCGAACAGGGCAATGACGCCTAAATCCCCGAGGGAAAAGCAGAAACTCAGCGCCAGCATCAGCCCGATATCGCGCCCGAGCAAGGGATATTCGATGCGGGCGAACTGCATCCAGCCGCCAATGCCGAGCGAGCGGATGAGCTTGCCGCGGGTACGCACGATGGCGTCGAGCGGCGGGCCGAGCGTTGCCATTGCGAAGGGTAAGGCTAGCAGACTGTTAGCGCCGACCACCACGAATGGCGCCGCAGTGCCGGTCGAAACGCCAAAATTGCGCACCAGGAGGAAAAAGCCGAGCGAGAGCACCACGGCCGGCACCGCCAGATAGGCGAAAGCGGGAATGCCGAGCCCGGTCCGCGCCAGCGGATGACCCGCCGCGCTGCGGCCCAGCGCCAGGCCCAGGGCGAGCAGCAGGGTGAGCAGGGCCGACGCGGTGCCGATGCCTATGGAGGTGATGGCGGCGCGCCAGAAGGCCGGCTGCGCCAGCACCCGGCCGAAGCCGCCGACAATGCCGTCATAGAGCACCGAGAGCAGCGGCAGGGCGAAGCCGGCAGTGGCCACGACCAGCACCAGCCATTGCAAAGCGCGGGCGCCGGGCCCGTCGCGCCAGGTCGGCGGCAGCGAGCGGTCGAGCGCGGCGGGCGGCGGCGTGAAGGCGGAGGCGAGGAGGATGACCAGGGCACAAACCCCGATCTGCGTCAGGGCGAGGCGCACCGCGCCGACGAGGTCGAAATCGAGCCGAACGGCGGAAAAGATCGCCACTTCCAGCGTCTGGTTGGCCGGCCCGCCGCCGAGCAGCAGGACGATGGGAAAACTGGTAAAGGCCAGAAGGAAGATGATGGCGCCCAGGCCCGGCAGGCTGCCGGCCATGGCCGGCCAGTCGATGAGGCGGAAGCGCCGCCCGGCGGAAAGCGCCAGCGACTGGCCGATCTTGAGACGCGTAGCGGGAATGGCATCGAGCCGGGCCAGCAGGATGCGGGCGGCGAAGGCGCCATCGAGGATGACATGGGCAAGCAGGATGCCCGAAAGCCCATAGGCCGGGGAATCAAAGGTGACGCCGAACAGCGACTGGCTGAGCTGGTTGATCCAGCCATTGCGGCCCCAGATGGAGAGGAGGCCGAAAGCCACCACCATGCCCGGGGTGACGATGGCGGCGGCGAAAAGGCCGACCATGAGATCGCGGCCGACAAAACGCAGCCGGTTGAGCGCCCAGGCCAAAGCCATGCCGACCAGCAGCGAGAGAATGGTGGTGAGACCGGCCTGGATGGCGGTCATCCGCAACAGGTGCGGAATATCGACGCGCGACTGCCCGCCGGCATCGGTCGCCGCCGCCAGGATGGCCCAGAGTACGGCGGCGATGAGCGCCGCGATGGCGATAGAGAGCGCCGTGGCGATGGCGATGCGGGCGGGGCGATGGGGAAGGGTCAGCATTTTGTGCTCGCTCCGGCATCCCCCTCATCCGGCGCTTCGCGCCACCCTCTCCCCGAGGGGGAGAAGAATGGCATCGTGCCTGGACGCATACCGCACTCCATTCCTCTCCCCCTCGGGGAGAGGGTGGATCGCGCGCAGCGCGAGACGGGTGAGGGGGATGCTTTCACGAGTGCCGGCCCCTACTGCACCGCCGCCAGCATTTCGTCGATCCAGGCGGCCGAGTTTGCGGTGATCTCTTCCTCGGGCAGGGTCAGGGTCTTTTCCGGCTGCGGCAGGCCGGCAAAGGCCGGGTCGAGCTTGTCGCCCAAATCCACCACCGGGAACATCCAATTGGTGGTGGGGATATATTGCTGGCCTTCGGGCGAGGCGAGGAAGGCGAGGAAATCGCGCGCCAGGTCCTGCTGGTCGGAGGATTTCAGAATCCCCGCCACCTCGATCTGCGGGAAATGCCCCTCGGTGAACAGCGCCGCCTTGATGGTGTGATCGTCCTCGTCATAGATGTGGTAGGCCGGCGAGGTGGTGTAGGAGAGCACCATGTCGGCTTCGCCCTCGAGGAACAGCGAATAGCTCTCGCTCCATTCGCGGGTAATGGTGAGGATTTTCGGCTTGAGGCCGGCCCAAATCTCGGGGGCGCGTTCGCCATAGGCGGCCTTGACCCAGAGCAAGAGGCCCAGGCCCGGCGTGGCCGAGCGCGGGTCCTGGATGGCGATCTTGACGCTGTCGGGCAGCGCGATCAGTTCCTCGAACGAGGCCGGCGGCACCGGCATCGTGTCGGTGTCGTGCATGAAGGCGAAATGCGAATAATCGAAGGGCACGAATTGCGCATCCGCCCAGGGCTCGGGCAGGACCAGATGGCTCAGGTCGAGGCCATGATCGGCAAAGAGCCCGGTGGCCCGGGCTTCCCCGGCAATAGCGGTATCGAGGCCGAGCAGGATATCGGCTTCGGTGCTGTCGCCCTCGAGCTGGGCGCGGCGCAGCGTGCCGATGGAGCTGTCGGCGGCGACGAAATTGACGCTGCATGCGCAAGTGGCTTCGAAGCCTGCCTTGAGCGGCACGCCGGGACCCCAATCGGAAGCGAAGCCATCATAGGTGTAGATGGTGAGGACGGGCTTGTCCTGCGCGAGCGCCATGCCGGAAGCTCCGGCAAGAAGGACCGCAAGCGCGATGGAGGAGAATTTGACCATATGGGTCATCCCTTCATTCAATTGCGATCATGGGGGAAGGGGCGTGGTCAATGGTGGGGGCGCAGAGATGCACCCTTGCCATCTCGAACTTCCTCCGCCAGCATGACCTGGTTCAGGTTCTATGGGTAACTCTCAGCTCCGGCGGCAACCGGAACACCCCAGCGAGACGGTGCGGACCATATTGAGAGACTTCCCCAAGTGCAATCCCCCTTTCCCGATAGCGGCAATACGGTGCTGCTGAACTTCGAGCGTCCGCTGGCCATTGTCGGCGGCGGCACTGTCGATCCCGCCCTGCTGCGGGAGCTGGCGGCCCGCAATGTCGCCCTGATCGCCGCCGATGGCGGCGCCGAGGCGCTGGACGCGGCCGGGCTCCTGCCCGAGGCCATTCTCGGCGACCTTGATTCGGTGTCGGACCGGGCGGGCTGGGCGGCCCGCACCCGCGTCATCCATATCCCCGAACAGATCAGTACCGATTTCCAGAAGGCGCTCTATTCGACCAGCGCGCCGGTGACCCTGGCCCTGGGCATGACCGGCAAGCGGCTCGACCATACTTTGGCGGCGCTGGGCGCCCTGCATGAAGTGGCCCGGACCCGGCATGTGATCCTGGTGGACGAGGTAGACGTGGCCCTGGCCGTTTCCGGCCCCTTCGCCTTCGAGGCGAAAGCGGGCGAGCGCATATCGGTGCATCCGCTGGTGCCCATCGTCTTCGACCGCACCGAAGGGCTGTTCTACCCGATGAACGATTTGCTGCTCGACCCCGCCGGGCGGCTGGGCACTTCCAACGAGGGCACCGGCGGGCGCGTCAAGATCGTGCCGAAGGACGATACGCCCTGGCTGCTGATCCTCGGCCGGGAGCGGCTGTGGGATTTGGTCGGCGCTTTGGCTTAACTCTGATCTTCCTTCTCCCCTTGTGGGAGAAGGTGCCCGAAGGGCGGATGAGGGTGTTCAGAGGCTTCCCGCACTCCTCTGCGGAGGGGAGAACCCCTCACCCTGCACAATCCGCTGAACGCGGATTGCGCTGTCCCTCTCCCACAAGGGGAGAGGGGTGGGCCGGTGGTCCTATTCCGTCCGGAACTGCAATTTGGCCAGTTCGGCATAGCGGCCGCCCTTGCCGACCAGTTCGTCATGCGAGCCCTGGTCGATGATGCGGCCGCCTTCGAGCACCAGGATGGTGCTGGCATCGCGGATGGTGGCCAGGCGATGGGCGATGACCAGGGTGGTGCGGCCTGCCATGAGATGTTCGAGCGCCAATTGCACCAGGTGCTCGCTCTGCGCATCGAGGGCCGATGTCGCTTCGTCGAGCAACAGGATCGGCGCATTGCGCAGGATGGCGCGGGCAATGGCGAGGCGCTGCTTCTGCCCGCCCGACAGCATGACGCCGCGTTCGCCCACCAGCGTGTCGTAGCCGAGCGGCAGATCGGCGACGAAATCGTCGACCAGCGCCGCCTTGGCCGCCGCGATCACCTCCTCGCGCCCGGCATCGGGCTTGCCGAAGAGAATATTCTCCTCGATCGTGCCGGCGAAGATGACCGGCTCCTGCTCCACATAGGCGAAGCGGGAGCGCAGGTCGCGCAGCGCCACGTCGCGGATATCGACGCCATCGACGCGAATGCGTCCGCCATCGATATCGTAGAAGCGCTGCAGCAGCGACAGGGCGGTCGACTTGCCCGAGCCCGAGGGGCCGACCAGGGCCACGGTCTGGCCCCTGGCGACCGAGAAGCTGATGCCATCGAGCACCGGCTCGCCTTCCGGCCCGTCATAGGAGAAGGTGACATCCTCGAATTCCACCGTGCCCAGCGGCGGCCGGGGCAGCGGCAGCGGCTTTTCGGGGTCCTGGATGCGCGGGGTCGTATCGAGGATTTCGGTCAGCCGCTCGGTGGAGCCGGCGACCATCTGCAACGTGCCGAGCACTTCGGAAACATTGGTGAGGGCGCCGGCCGCCATCAGCGCATAGACCAGGAATTGCGCCAATTGCCCGGCGGACACCGAGCCCTCGAACACCGAACGGGCGCCCCACCAGACCAGGCCGACAAGCGCCGCCGTGCCCAGGAAGATGACCATGGCCACCATGATCGAGCGGGCGCCCAGGCGCCGGGTTTCGGCGCGATAGCTGGCTTCGCTGCGCTCGTCATAGAGGCGCGCCTGCTCCGCTTCCTGGGTAAAGGCCTTGACGGTGCGGTTGGCGCCCAGCATTTCGGTGGCCATGGCCGAGAGATCGGCCAGCGCATCCTGGGTCCGGCGCGACATGCCGCGCAGCCGGCGGGAAAAGGCCATGATCGGCAGCAGAATGGCCGGCAGCGCGATGACCACGGCCAGGGTCAGCACCGGGCTGGTGAGGATCATCATCACCAGCGCGCCGATTATGGTGACGAGAGAGCGCAGGGCCAGGGAAAAGCTGGAGCCCACCGCGCCGCGGATCACCGCCACGTCGCCATTGAGCCGGCTGGTCAATTCGCCGATGCGGTTATTGTCGAAATATTTGGCGTCCAGTTGCAGCAGATGGCTGAACACCGCCTGGCGCAGATCGGCCAGGACGCGTTCGCCGATCACCGAGATGAAATAGAAGCGCGCGCCGCTGGCAATGGCCATGATGGCGGCGATGGTGACGATCAGCCAGCCATAGCGCCCGACATTTTCCAGGTTCTGCGCCACGAAGCCTTCATCGATCGCCCCGCCCAGGGCCGCCGGAATGGCCAGCGAGGAAATGGCCGAGGTGAGCAGGAATAGCACGGTCAGCGTCAGCCGCACCGGATAGGCCAGGATGAAGGGCACCAGCCGCCGGAGCGGGCGCAGCCGCCTGGGCTCGACGCTGGTTTCGGGCACAATCTTTTCGGGATCGGCCTCAACGGGCACGGCCTGGTCTGTCATGGCTTTATATCGCCGTCTTTATTGCTGGAGCCGCCGCCCGTGGCGACCGCCTCCATATAGGCCCTGCCCCCGGGAGCCGCAACCTCGTGCATAAGCGGCAAATTTGCCGCCCCGCCAGACTTGCGAAGCCGGTGCATCTCATGTAGGAAGCCGCCCAATACCAGTTTTGCTCTCCGGGCGCTGCGGCGCCCGTTTGATTTGAGGCGACGCCATGAAGACCGATATTCACCCCGACTACCACGTCATCAACGTGGTCATGACCGACGGCACCACCTACCAGACCAAGTCGACTTGGGGCAAGGAAGGCGACACGCTGCAGCTCGACATCGACCCCAAGACCCATCCCGCCTGGACCGGCGGCACGGGCCAGCTCATGGACCGCGGCGGCCGCGTCTCGCGCTTCAAGGAGCGCTTCAAGGGCCTGGGCATCTAAGCCAGCCTTGCGGAATTTGCAAAAGCCCGGCCATTGTGCCGGGCTTTTTGCATGGGGGATGCGCGCATGGCCTTTCTGCTGTTCTTCGCCGCCGCGGCCTTCGAGATCGGCGGCTGCTATCTCATCTGGCTGGCGGTGCGGCAGGACCAGCCCTGGCTCTGGCTGCCGGCTTTGGCCGCTCTGGGCCTTTTCGGCTATCTGCTGTCGCTGACCGGCATGGACAGCGCCGGCCGCGCCTTCGCCATCTATGGCGGCATCTATATCCTGGCCTCCATCGCCTTCATGGCGGGCTTCGAAGGCATCAGGCCGGACCGCTGGGACCTGCTGGGCGCGGCCCTGGCGCTGGCGGGCGCGGCCATCATCTTTTTTGCCCCGCGCGGCTAGATCCGGTCGCTGGAAACGCGAACCGATTGAACGGCTAGGCGCGGGCGAAGGCGGCCTTGATGCGGGCGAGCTGGTCGGCGACGCCATTGGCCTGGACCGGCACGCTGTCGGGCAGATCGCCCTTTTCCAGCGCATCGAGCTGCATCACCCGCTCGAACAGGCGGTCGCCCTTGTCGATGAAATCGCGCAAAGTGGCGGGAAGCTGGTCGTAGCCCGGCCCGCCGCGCTCGCTGGGCGTGGCGGAAAACTTGACCTTTTCCTTTTCGGCCCGGGCATTTTCGCGGGTGATCTCGCCTTCATTGACGGCCCGCTGCAACAGGAGCCAGGACGCCAACTGCATCAGCCGCGTCGTCAGCCGCATGGATTCGGTGGCGTAGAGAAACCCCGCCTCGCGCGAAAGCACGCGGCTTTCCAGGCGCCCCCTGTCGTCGAGATAGGCGGCGACCGTCTCGATCAGGCCCATGCCTTCGCGATAGAGCGCATCGAACCCGCCCGACGCCACGATGCGCGGGCCGATGGATATCGCGGATTTGGTCTCGCCCGTTTCGGCCAAGGACAGTCCTCCAATGGGCCCATGCTAGGCGCAATGCCGACAGCCGTCACCCCAAGGTTCCGCCTATCCTAAAAATCCGGTTTAAGCGTGGCAGCCAAACCCTGTTGCATAAAAAGAAAAAGAGCCGCAGCGTTACGACTCTCGAAGTTAACAGGGAGGCGTCAAACAGAGGGAGAAACCACTCTGAAAAATTCAGAACAATCTGAATAACGAGACCCTAACGCGCAAAGCTTAATTCGACCTTAACAGGACTCGATTTCTTAACCCTGTCCGATCACGAGCCCGCGATTGTGCTTTTCCTGCCGCGCTCGCCCTCAGAACTTGAACGCCGCCTCCGCCGCCTTGCGGGAGGAACCCTTGGCGGCGATGGCCTCGCGCAGCCGCGCGATCTCGGCTTCCAGCAGGGCGATCCGGTCGTGCAATTCCTCCACCGAGAGGGTGTCGAGCACCATGCCGACCTCGTGGCTCCTGGGCTTGCTGCGCTCTTCGTCGTCCATTTTCGTCTCCAGGGTACAAAGCTTTCGAAGTTTAGCGCTCTGGCCTTGCGGGGCAAGCCGGCTTGCGCCAGCATCGGGCCATGACCCTCTCTCCCGACATGCTCGCCATCGCCATCTCCGCCCCCGGCGGTCCCGAAGCGCTGCAACCCCGCCGCGTGCCCCGGCCCGAGCCCGGCCCCGGCGACATCCTGATCCGCGTCGCGGCGGCGGGGGTGAACGGCCCCGACCTGGCGCAACGGCGCGGCCATTACGATCCGCCCCCGGGCGCCTCGCCCCTGCCGGGCCTGGAAGTGGCCGGCGAGATCGCGGCCCTGGGCGCCGGCGTGACCGGCTTTGCCCCCGGCGACAGGGTGATGGCGCTGACCAATGGCGGCGGCTATGCCGAATATGTCGCCGTGCCCGCCGGCCAGGTCCTGCCCATGCCCGAAGGCTGGCGCTTCGCAGAAGCCGCCGCCCTGCCCGAAACCTGGTTCACCATGACGCAGACCCTGGTGCTGCGCGCCGGGCTGGAACGGGACATGTGGGTTCTGGCCCATGGCGGCGCCGGCGGCATCGGCAGCGCCACGATCCAAATTTCGGCGCTCGTGGGCGCCAGGGCCATCGCCGTGGTTTCGGACGGCGCCAAGGCCGATTATTGCCGCGCCATCGGCGCCGAAGCGGTGATCGACCGCAGCCGCGAGGATATCGTCGAGCGCGTCAAAACCCTGACCCAGGGCCATGGCGCCGACCGGATCGTGGATATCGTGGGCGGCGACATGGCGCGCACCAATATCGAGGCGGCGGCGCGGGGCGGCCATATCGTGCAGATATCCACCCTCGAAGGCGGCAATGCCAGCCTGCCGCTGCGGCTGCTCATGGCCAAGGGCCTGACGCTGTCCGGATCGACCCTGCGGCCGCAATCGGCCGCCACCAAGGCCGGGATCGCCGCCCATATCCGGCAGCATTTCCTGCCCGCGCTCTCCGAACCCGGCGCGACCCGCCCGGCCATCGCCACCTTTCCGCTGGAGCAGGCGGCCCAGGCCCACACGCTGATGGAAAGCCGCGCCCATCGCGGAAAACTGATCCTGCTCACCCCGCATGGCGACGAGGACAAGCCGACTTAATCATTGCGGATCGACGGCATTTTCCCTATATTATCGGTCAGTTCCCCTCAGCATTTGGCCAAGAGGCGGAGCGGCCCGGAGGAAAACCGGCCGCGCCAGCAGGAGTAATTTAACCATGTCCCAGTCCCTTCTGATGCCTAAGGCGACCGCCGTCTGGCTCGTGGACAACACGGCTTTGTCCTTCGAGCAGATCGCCGCCTTCTGCACGCTGCATCCGCTGGAAGTGCAGGGCATCGCCGATGGCGACGTGGCCAGCGGCATCATGGGCGTCAACCCGATCCAGAACGGGCAATTGACCCGCGAGGAAATCGAGAAGGCCGAGGCCGATCCCAATTACCGCATGAAAGTGTCCGAGCCCAAGGTCCGCGTCGCCGCCGTCAAGCGCAAGGGCCCGCGCTATACCCCCATTTCGCGCCGCAACGAGCGCCCCAATGCCATCAAATGGCTGGTGCGCAACCATCCCGAGCTCAAGGACGCGCAGATCATGCGCCTGGTCGGCACCACCAAGTCGACCATTGAATCGGTGCGCGAGAACACGCACTGGAATTCGGCCAACCTAACCGCCATGGACCCGGTGACTTTGGGCCTGTGCAGCCAGATCGACCTCGACCTGGAGGTCAAGCGCGCCAGCAAGGACGCCCCCGCCCAGAGCGAGCTCAACGAGGGCACCACCCTGCTCACCGCCGAGGAAGCCCTGGCCCGCGCCGGCGGCCGTTCCTCCTACGAGACCGAAGAGGGCTTCGAGGGCGAAGACCGCGCCCCGGCCCAGCCCGCCGACAGCGATATCGACGCGGATTCGGTCTTCGCCAAGCTCAAGTCGCTCAAGTCGGACAGCGCCGACGAGGAATGAACCGGCCGGGTTCGCAAATTTGAAAATCCCCGCTTCGGCGGGGATTTTTGTTTTTGGGGTGAGCTTGTCCCAGGCGACGGGCCGCATCTCCCGCTGTCGCATTTGGGCAAATGTCTCGTGCGTGCCGGCACCCCCTCCCAGCTCCGCTAGGCCTTCGGCCAAGCTGCGCTCCGCCATTCGCGCATAGCGCTCATGGCCTTCTCGCCTCAAGGGGGAGGTGGGGGCGGTGTTTGCGCATGATCCCGCCACTCACCGCTCGTCACCCTCGGGCTTGACCCGGGGGCGTTTTCGGCATCGCAAGAGCCCTCGGGTCAAGCCCGAGGGTGACGATCGTGTATGGGATGACGATTGTGTATGGGGTGTCTCTCGTGCATGGCGATCGTATGGGGTGACGATTGCGGATGAGGGGACGAAGTGTATCGCGCCACATCGGCGCCACGACCGGCCCCCCAAGGTTGACAAATCCCGTCCCAGGAGGTCGAGCTAGGCCACCTGCCTCCCTCCGGATTCGCTTTCCCCATGTTCGATCCCTTTTTCGTCACGATCGCCGTGATCGCGGTGCTGATCGTCGGCTTGTCCAAGGCCGGCCTGCTGGGCGGGCTGGGCGTGGTGGGCGTGCCGCTGCTGACCCTGGTCATGGCGCCGCGCGACGCGGCGGGCATGATGCTGCCGGTGCTGCTCTGCATGGATGCGGTGGCGATCTGGATGTATCGCAAGGAATGCGACTGGAGCCTGCTCAAGATCATGCTGCCGGGGGCCGCCATCGGCACGCTGATCGGCTGGGCGCTCTGGGCCGTGGTCAGCGACGCCATGGTGCTGCTGATGGTGGGCGTGGTGACGCTGCTCTTCGTGCTCGACGCGGTCTTTCCGCTGCGCAAGAAGCTCGAAGGCCTGCCGCCCTCGAAACCCTGGGGCGTGTTCTGGGGCGGGCTGGCGGGCTTTACCAGCTTCATCTCCCATACCGGCGGCCCGCCCTTCCAGATCTATGTGCTGCCGCGCCGCCTGGCGCCGGCGCTCTATGCGGGCACCACGGCCTTCTTCTTCGCCATCGTCAACACGGCCAAGCTGGTGCCCTATTATTTCCTCGGCCAGCTCAATGTCGAGAACCTGACCCTGTCGGCGGCCCTGGCGCCGGTGGGGGTGCTGGGGGTGTTTCTCGGCGTCTACCTGGTGCGCCGCATCGATGCGCGGCTGTTCTACCGCATCGCCTATTGGCTGGTGTTCCTGCTGGCGCTGCAATTGATCTGGGAAGGGTCGAGCCGGTTGCTGGCGGGGTAAGCCTGATGAAGGCCCCCTCACCCGGCCCAAGAGGGCCGACCTCTCCCCCCAGGGAGAGGTGTCGCTGCGCGACTTCCTTTCTTACCTCTCCCTGGGGGGAGAGGTCGACGCGAAGCGTCGGGTGAGGGGGCCTTCCTGCTGGCCGGGCAACATCCCGCGTCACCCCACCACCTTCACATCCCCCCATGCGCTGGCTAAGGTCCGCTCCGAAACTTTTCTCGGGAGTCGCGTTGCATGTCCGAAGCCGCACAAAAGGGCCATAACCAGTTCGGAAACCTGCCGGTCTGGGATCTCGACGATCTCTATCCCGGCAAGGACAGCCCCCAGTTCAAGGCGGCGCTCGAAGAGGCCAAGGCGCTCGCGGCCAAGTTCGAACAGGACTACAAGGGCAAGCTGGTCGATCTCACCAGATCGGGCGGACTGATCAAAGCGATCAAGGACAGCGAGGTTCTGGGGGACCTGTCGGGCCGCATCGGCTCGTTTTCGTTCCTGCAATATGCGCAGCGCTCCACCGATCCCGACCGCGCCAAATTCATGGGCGACACCAATGAGGCGCTGACCGCGCTCTCGACCCGGGTGCTGTTCTTCGAACTCGAACTCAACCGCATCGAGGATGCCGATCTCGAAGCCGCCTTCGCCGAGGATGCGGAACTGGCGCGCTATCGCACCTGGTTCGCCGACCTGCGCAAGGCCAAGCCCTACCAGCTCGACGACAAGCTGGAGGAATTGTTCCACGACAAGTCGGTCACCGCCTTTTCGGCCTGGAACCGGCTCTATGACGAGACGCTGTCGAGCCTCACCTTCGAGGTGGACGGGGAAACGCTGAACCTGGAATCGACGCTGCATCTGCTGTCCGAAAAGGACGAGGCCAAGCGCGAAAGCGCCTTCAAGGCGCTGTCGAAAACCTTTGCCGCCAATGTGCGGCTCTTTACCCACATCACCAATGTGCTGGCCAAGGACAAGGAAATCTCCGACCGCTGGCGCGGCTACCAGGATATCGCCGACAGCCGCCACATGGCCAATGCGGTGGAGCGCGAAGTGGTCGATGCCCTCCAGAGCGCGGTGCAGGCGGCCTATCCGCGCCTCAGCCACCGCTATTACCGGATGAAGGCCAAGTGGTTCGGCAAGGACAAGCTCAATGCCTGGGACCGCAATGCGCCGCTGCCGACCAGCGACGAGCGCATCTGGGATTGGGACAGCGCCGTCTCCACCGTGCTCGACGCCTATGGCCGCTTTTCGCCGGACCTGGCCGAGGTGGCAAAACCCTTCTTCAATTCCGGCTGGATCGACGCGCCGACCGGCAATGGCAAGCTCTCGGGCGCCTTCGCGCACCCGACCGTGCCCAGCGCCCACCCGTTTTTGATGCTCAATTATCTCGGGCGCACGCGGGACATCATGACGCTGGCCCATGAGCTGGGCCATGGCGTGCACCAGCGCCTCGCCGCCGCGCAGGGGCCGATCCTGGCCAATACGCCGCTGACCCTGGCCGAGACCGCCTCGGTCTTCGGCGAAATGCTGACCTTCCGGGCGCTGCTCGACAAGACCACCGACCCCAAACAGCGCTTCGCGCTCCTGTCTTCAAAAGTCGAAGACATGCTCAATACGGTGGTGCGGCAGATCGCCTTCTACACCTTCGAGCGCAAGGTCCACACCGCCCGCCGCCAGGGCGAATTGCGGGCCGAGGAAATCAACGCCATGTGGCTCGAGGTGCAGGCGGAATCGCTCGGCGACGCCATCGTGGCCAATGAAGGCTATGAGGTGTTCTGGACCTATATTCCGCACTTCATCCATTCGCCCTTCTATGTCTATGCCTATGCCTTCGGCGACTGCCTTGTGAACTCGCTCTATGCACAGTATGAGAAGGCCAGCGAAGGCTTTGCGGAGCGCTATTTCGAGCTTCTCAAGGCAGGGGGCAGCAAGCATCATTCCGAACTTCTCGCGCCTTTCGGGCTCGATGCGAAGGATCCCCAATTCTGGTCGCTCGGCCTCTCGATGATCGAGCGGCTGATCGACGAGCTGGAAGCGACCTCGCCCTGAGGCCACCACTTTCGGCTTAACACCTTTAGACGACTGTACTTCCGAGGATCTTATGGCCAAAACCCGCCCAGAACATCACCCCGAGCCGGTACTGGAATCCGCCATGGACTACGCCGAACATGAAAAGACCTATAACGGCTTCGTGCAGGGCGTGAAGTGGTCGATCTACGGCATGGCGGCCCTGATGATCGTCCTCTATTTCCTGATCATCCACTGATCCAGAGCCGATAGGCTGGCCCCGCGAAACAAGCCTGCCCCCGGCAGGCGGGTAGGAGACTTTCCATGAAGATTGCCGTCTTGCGCGAGCGTTTCGAGGGAGAGAGCCGCGTTGCCGCCACTCCCGAAACCGTCGCCAAACTGATCGGCCTGGGGGCCGAGGTGAGTGTGGAGAAAGGGGCGGGCCTGGGCTCGCGCCTCTCCGACGACCTGTTCAAGGAGGCGGGCGCCGCAATCGGCGCCAATGCCGCCGCCACCCTCAAGGGCGCCGATATCGTGCTCGTGGTGCGCCGGCCCGCCGCCGCCGACCTCGCCGGAATCAATAAGGGCGCGCTGCTGATCGGGGCGCTCGACCCCTATGGCAACGAAAAGGACGTGGCCGCGCTGGCCAGGGCGGGCGTTTCGGCCGTGGCCATGGAATTCATGCCGCGCATCACCCGCGCGCAGGTCATGGACATCCTCTCCTCCCAGGCCAACCTGGCCGGCTACCAGGCCGTGATCGAAGCGGCGGCCCTGTTCGACCGCGCCATGCCGATGATGATGACGGCCGCCGGCACGGTGCGCCCGGCCAAGGCCTTCGTCATGGGCGCGGGCGTCGCGGGCCTGCAGGCCATCGCCACCGCCAAGCGCCTGGGCGCCGTGGTTTCGGCAACGGACGTGCGCGCCGCCGCCGGCGAACAGGTGGAATCGCTCGGCGCCAAGTTCATCATGACCGAGGCCCTCAAGGACGCCTCGGGCAGCGGCGGCTATGCGCGCGAATTGACCAAGGACGAGCAGGCGGCCCAGGCCGAACTGGTCGCCGGGCACATTTCCAAGCAGGATATCGTCGTCACCACCGCCCTGATCCCGGGCCGGCCGGCGCCCAAGCTAGTGACCCGCGCCATGGTCGAATCCATGGCCCCCGGCTCGGTCATCGTCGATCTCGCCGCCGAGCGCGGCGGCAATGTGGAACTGACCCAGCCCGGCAAGGTGATCGTCCATAATGGCGTGACCATCGTGGGCCACACCAATCTGGCCGGGCACATTCCCACCACCGCCAGCCAGCTCTATGCGCGCAATCTGCTGTCCTTCATCGACACCCTGATCGACAAGAAGGAAAAGAAGCTCGCCATCAATTGGGACGACGAACTGGTCAAGGCCACCGTGCTGACCCGCGACGGCGCCGTGGTGCATCCGAACTTCGTTTCCGCTGCGCCCGCCGAGACGCCCAAGCCGGCCGCCAAGCCCAAGCCCGCGCCGAAAAAGCCGGCGGAAAAACTCGAGGCCAAGGACGCCCCGATCAAGACCGGCGCGACCAAAAAGCCGGCCACCCGCAAGGCGGCACCCAAGCCCGAGGCGGCGCCCGCGCCCGAGGCCGTGATCACCCCCGCCCCGGCTGTGCCTGTGACCGCCAGGAAGGCCCCGGCCCGCAAGGCTGCCGCGCCGAAAACCGAGGCGGCAAAGAAACCCGCCGCGAAGAAACCTGCCGCCAAGCCGGCGGCAAAGAAGGAAGGCAAGTAAGATGGATATGTCCGCAATCGACCCCTTCACCTTCCGCCTCGCCATTTTCGTGCTGGCGATCTTCGTGGGCTATTTCGTGGTCTGGAGCGTCACCCCGGCCCTGCATACGCCGCTGATGAGCGTCACCAATGCCATTTCCTCGGTGATCGTGGTGGGCGCCCTGCTCGCCGTCGGCGTGCACATGGTCCATGACGCGAGCTGGATTTCCAAACTCTTCGGTTTCATCGCCCTGGTCTTCGCAAGCGTGAATATCTTCGGCGGGTTCCTGGTGACCCAGCGCATGCTGGCCATGTACAAGAAGAAGGGCTGATCGAAATGATCGACGCAAATATCGCCGCCCTGCTCTACCTGGCCGCCGGCATCCTGTTCATCCTGGCCCTGCGCGGGCTCTCCTCCCCCGCCTCGGCGCGGCAGGGCAATCTCTTCGGCATGGTCGGCATGGGCATTGCGGTGCTCACCACGCTGCTGGTGGCCGCGCCCAGCGACTGGCTGAGCTGGCTCCTGATCGTCGGCGGCCTCGGCCTGGGCGGCGGCATCGGCGCCTATATCGCCCGCT